>Ga0265292_1000979_pt1 | contig 29043 bp, 7 predicted proteins | sample Munlanlewell296A_FD_189080 | JGI IMG/M metagenome (GOLD analysis project Ga0265292, IMG submission 189080) | Leachate microbial communities from a municipal landfill in Southern Ontario, Canada - Leachate well 296A | ecosystem: Engineered > Solid waste > Landfill > Unclassified | place: Canada... | reverse complement strand
GTATACTCATTGGTCGGTGTCCAGGTTACAGGAGATGAGCTGCGCACAACTAATGTACGGTAAAAAGCCGTATCCCAATCGGGGTTCCCCCAGGTTAAAGTAACAATGCGATTGCCGCCGGTGCCGCTTAAATTATAAACCTGGTCCGGCGGTTTGATGGTGAAAGTGTGCCCCCAGTTTGCAGAAAGGGTTGTCGTCGCGGGTCTCACTTCAACCGTAATATCCCCCGTTTTTACACCCTGCGGCAACCAAACGCTGATTGAGGTGGAATAATCCCAACGGTAACTGCTAGCAGAAAGCGTCACCCCGCCAATTTTAATGGCGCTGACTTCGGTTGAAATTGCGCCTAGGTTTGTCCCTACAATTTGAATATAACGGCCATCGGCTTTACCTTCGGTAGTGGCATGGCCGCCGCTATCATAAATTCCGGTAATGGTTGGCGCGCTGGACTCTGGCGTGCCAATCACGATTTTAGCCGCACTGTAATTTAAGCCATCGGATGCAAACGCACTGAAATAATAGGTGGTGCCGTTGGTTAACCCCGTTTTTGTAATAAAATGGGTGCCGCCCGAATAAGTTCCACCGTATAAACTGCCAATAACTATCGAATCACGCGGTGAAGTTGCCGCGCGCGTGGTTGAATAAACGACTTCATTTGTAGCCGCCCAGGTATTATCCAGCATGCTTAACATAATTTGCCGGTCGCCTTCGGACACCAAAGTGAAAGAATATACTGGTTCCGGTGCCAGCACGGTAAGGGCGCATGACGTTGTGCCATAAGAATTAGTGATAACGATGTCGATGCCGCCAGCCTCAATGGTTGGGATAGTAAAACCGGCTTCCGTTGAAGCATTTAAATCATAATCTACGCTTACCGTCCGGCTGGCCCCTTCCAATGTTATTGTAGTATCCGAGCCAAAATTGGTGCCTAATACATATATATAGTTGCCCACGCGCGCCTCGTTGGTGGCGACAAAACCGGAGGTGCCGGTGGTATAGGTTCCGGTGGTGGTGGGGGGAGCCAAAACGCCTGAGTCAGTTACAATTGAAAAACCTTCGTAGGTGGTTGCCAGGCCCGCGCCGTTGGTGACCACGATGTCAACCAAGCCACGATACGTAACCGTAGATGGGATCGTTAGCGCAATGTGCCCTTCTTCAGTTGCGTAATATTCATCATCGGCCCACCAGTTAATGTTTGAAGCGGAATGCGCCGCTGTAACAATGTCGCCGGAATCAAAAGAAAACAAAGAAGTTGTCGTGCCATCTTCAAAAAATTCAATTTTACGGGATGAACCGGTATTATCAAACCCTTCTCCGGTAATGTGGATATCGGTCCCGGGTTCAGCATTGGTAATTTGCGCGCCGGCATCCGCCCCGCTGGGTTCAAAAACACCCGCAATGTTAAACCGCAGATTCAGCTCGCGTGTGGCGGGCGTGCGGTTATAATTTGGCTTGCCGTCATGGATAAAAGTTTGGTAATAATATATTTGGCCGGCGGCAGGAAGGGTTTCCGAAGCACTAGTACTGGCATTATCGTCATATATAACAGAAGAGCCGGATGGCGCAGTAAAAGAACTGCCGTCTACGGGATAGCTGGAAGTGCTTAAGGGTGCGCCGTTTGAGCGAACCAGCAAAACTCCGCAATTTTTTGCCGTAAGACTGCTGTAGCCGCCGCTGGCTAACGCGCTGGTTACCGACCAACCCAAACTAACCGTGGTGGAAGTAACCGTTGGCGGCGCGCTAAAAGTTGCCGTACTTGGTGGCACAACATCAACGGTATAGGTTGTGGCAACATAATTATCAATGACCTGAATTTGGACGCTGGTGCCAGCCAGAATATCTTCCGGCACCAAAAAGCAAATCGCGTCTGAGTCCCAATAATAAATTTCCGCGGCCGTAACCGCAAGCGAAGTCCCGTTAATTAAAAGACCGTATTGAATACCATCTACCAAAGAATTTTGTGTCCCGGAAGAAGCATAGCCCGCATCCAAGTTAGTAAAGCCGGCGGCAGAATCGTAAACCACCATCAATAAATATTGGCGGACTTCGGTGGTATTGGTGGCAGTGCCGCCATACGTATTAGCCGTGGAGAACGGAGACCGGAAGCTGGCGGACCTGGTGGTATCCATGCGGTACATATTTGTAATCGCAACCGCCGAGGCGGAGCTGGCCGCAAGACAGAGGACGAAAAATGCGATCAGAATATTTTTAAAACTTCTAATCATCTTTTAGTTTCTCACTTCCAATTATCAAACTCAAGCACAATTACACGCTTAAAACACCATAGTGTCGTCAGTATCTGAAACTACTACACCGTTATACAATACCGCTTCGGAATAAATTTCCATCGGGCCAATTAAGTCATCGGTAGTAGTAACCCGCATGCAATTATCGGTGCCATATTGAGTTGTTCCGTATAAGGATTCGTATATATAAAAACCGGGAGCCAGTACCCCCGCAATCGTTCCCCCTCCCGAGCTGCCAAAACAAACATCGAATACATCTCCCCCCTGAATATAATTAGAGAACGAACTTTGGGGCTCGACCAAATAAGGCAAATCCACGTTGGTGGAGCTGGTCAGCCCTTCCGAATTGGTGGCGATAATTGCAAGGCGGTTGGTGCCAACCAAAGTATACCAAGGCACTCCTTCAACGTATAATTCTTTGTCCGCGGCGCTGTATTGACCCCACCATTCATAGCCGGGTTCAGCTGAATCATAAACCAGGTCGCCGTATACAGTAATATTGGCACAGTCAGTCAGCCCCGTAGTATGGTCAGCATAGTGGCCAACGCCGCAATCAGCTTCAACGGCATCCATTCTGCAATCTAAAATTCCAACTCGAATTTGGTGCCAGGTATTATCGCCCGCCACTTGGCTGGTTCCTTCTGATACCGCCTCAACGTAAAGGAATGAGTCCGGCGAATACCTTTCGCAAAGGTATTCATCGCTGGCGGACAACACGGTAAACGTATATGGATTATTAAATCCATCGTACGCCATAACTGTCCCCGTTGCCGAATCCGCTACACTGCACAACAAAGTATAGGTGGCATAGGCATCGGTTTCAGCAAAACTTAGCGCTAATGCTTGCCCGGTTTGGGTTGAAGCAACGCCATCTTTGGTGATTGCCCAATTATATTCGGCGCCTGTGAAATCAGGAGAAACCGAACAGGTAAAAGTCCGTTCTTCGCCGGTATATACTTGAGCCGCACTGTCCACCGTAACCATTGCACTACGGCGGCTTACATAAAGCGCGGTCTGGCTGGAACTGTCTGCAGTATCTGCTACCACCGTTCCCCTGTCATCGGTTACCCTAACTCCTAATATTGCGCCGGTGGCTTCTTGATTAAAATATATTGTCGCGCCGTTGCATGTTTGGCCAGAAAGGGTGCCCGCCTCAAATGTCCAGTCGCAGGCCCATGCCGGCATAATATCAAGGTTTTCAACGTCGGGCGCAATAATGAGAGAAACCGGCTCAGAACTCCCCAAAGGATGCTGGTTCCCATCCACCTCAATGTTGGGGGCACGCCGGCTGGCAATCTGCACTGCTTTGTCTACTGCCGCAAACGTATTCCCGGTTGCAATTTCAGTGATTTCAGCCGTTACCACATAAGCCGACACCCTGTCTCCGGAACTGTCGGCCCCGGAAAAATAAAACCGGCGGGCCGCTTCCCCGTTGGTCCCTTCGGCCGCTATTTCTGCGCCGCTTCTACTATCATAAGCCCGCATGGCAACAGAATAATCTGCCGTATTGTAAGGAAATTCAACCTGCCATCCGAGCACATCCCCAATAAACCCCCCAGCAATATCGTTAAAATCGGTATCGCAATTTTCCACACATAAAATTTTAATACTGCTGGAAGCCGGGTCAGCCTGCGCAGTTACATAAATTTCTTCTTTGGTCCCTAGTTTACCGTTCGTATCTGACACATCAAGTTTATATTCATAATCCCCCGCACTTGTCAGAGTAAACTCTTGGGCGGGGTTGGTTGCGCCGTCAATTTTTGTCCAGTCGCTGGAACCATTGCTCTTATTTGACCATTGATATTGCAGTGTATCTTTTCCAGTATAATCTTCAACGCTGGCTGACATGGAAAAGGTTTCGCCAACTAACACAAAATCCGCCGCAGAGCCGCGATCAATTTTGATCTCAATCTCGCTGGTTGCATAATGATTGCAAGCAGCTAAGCTGAGCAACACACTGGTGGCAACAACCCCGGGCAACCTCCCACTCATCGATATGCCTAAAGTTGCCGCTCTTAATCCGCGGCCTAATCCGCTAATTGTTCTGTCTGCTAAACCTCTGTGGGTTAAATCGCTGCCTGTTCTCCGGCTGGAAACAGATGGAATGCTTACTCTATGGCTATCAAAAGTTGGCATATGAAACTCCTCCCTAAAATATTTATGCAAACCAAGGCCAATTGTATATAGCGTTGGCCTGCTTCTCTTTCCATATATTTATCGTGATTTTTGGGGGAAAATCTCACTTTTTGAGAGTTTTTTTTGGTGATTTGCGGTTATTTGAAAAATGGCGAGGGCCCAGATAAGACACTCTTATGGATCAATATTTATTAGCTAAATTAGCCAATGAGCTGCTAAATATTTTTACGGTTACCTATAATAAATCAGATACTATTTGCTTAGCATCCTTTTTGTTAAAGCCAGCCCTAATTAACATCCGTTTCATTTCCGTTTTATCGAATCCCAACTTTTCCATTTCGTACAATGTCATTTTTATGTCGGAATGGTTATCCGTCATACGCCAATCGAGTAAAGCCTCAATAAATATTTTGGCCACAGCATCCCGGCCTTCCCCCGCCCGCGCCATTTCAATCGCAATCCTTCTTAGGGCTTTTGGCCTTTCCCCCTGGGCTGCGATCTTTCTTGCAACTTCCAGCGCTTTTTCAAATAATCCTGCCCTCGCCATTTCAATCGTAATCTTCTCTGCCATTTCGCCCCTGTCAAGCCCAAGCATCTGCATCATGGCCAAAGCTTCCGCAAATACCGGCACAATGTCATCTTCAGGTAAACCAGTGCTAGCCATTTCAGCGCCAATACAATTTAGTGCCTCCACCTTTTCCGGTGAATCCGGCGCCTTCCGCGCAATTTGCAACGCTTCAGCAAATAAACCAGCCTTTGCCATTCCAATTGCCGCGTCCCTTAACACCGGATCGCGCTCAGAATCAAAAAGTATCATTGTACGCACGGCATCAAGTAATTCAGTGCATATTTCATGTAACTTTTCCTTTCCCGGCCCAGTCCGGGCAATTTCCGATGTGATACCCTTAATAAGCTGGTCGACAAACCATCTACTTTCTTTTTCTTTAAAACAATCCTTCGCTACCTGCAAAGCTTCAAAAGCCAACCCTGCCCTTACCATTCGCACCGCAGCGCCTTGAATATCTGGGCGATAAGTCATGCTTCGAAACGCGTTAGAAAACGCCTTTACAATTATTTTTTTATCAGGTTTTAGTTCGGCTATCTTAAAGGCAATTTCCATTAAAACCTTTGCCTTTCTATCTGAACGTTCAACGCATTGAGCAGCTTCCGACGCCTCCAAATACACCGGCACAACATCAACCGCGCCTAAACCGGCGGCCGTCATTTCAGCTGCAATCGCCATTAGCGCTTCAGCTTTATAAGCCCGAGTACTTAGGGGATAAATTGTTCTAGCCAAACTTAACGCTTGGGCAAATAATCCGGCCTTTGCCATCCCCACAGCAACAATCGTTATGGCCGAATTTTTCAACTCGAGATTAGCCGCAGCGAAGCTATCCTCGGCGTTAACCAAAACAAGTGCTTCGTCAAATAATCCAATTTTCACCACTTCGGAAATAATGTTACAAAAACAAAATTCCCTGTAATTCGAAGTCAAAAGCTTCTCGTCTTGCAAGGTATTAACCATGTGGGCCGCTTCTGTAAACACATTAACCTTTTCTTCCTCGCTATTTGTTGCCTGTGCTACCCCAATCGCAATTCCTTCAATTACATCAGCCTTGTACAAATATATATAATCCATTTTGGCCGCTACTTGCAAGGCGGCAGAAAACTGCCCGGCCTTAGTCAGTTCATCGGCAAGGGTTTTTAAGGTTATGTCCGAACATTTAGCCCTGTTCACAATTTCCAACGCTTCGGAAAATAACCCAGCTCTTACCATTTCAATAATAATCTCTTCAATAATCGAAGGATGAGTCTCGTCTTCCAAAATTTCCATAAATACTTTTTTTGCTTCATCTTGGAGACCAGCACGCGCCATCGCGCTGGCAAGCCACCTCAAACTAAGTGCTTTTAACCCTATGCCGAATGTGTCTTTTGTCGCCCGCGCTGCTTGTAACGCTTCAGCAAATCCTTCTGCAAGCTGATCAGGCGTTAATCCGGTCTTTGCCAGCGCTTCCAACGTAGCAGATAAAAGTCTTGCCTGCTCAAAAGGTTCAAGTTTAATATCCTGCGCCACTCCCAAAACCTTATAAAACATAGCCATTCCCTGCTCTTTGCCTATCCCAGCCCGGACGGCCTCTTTAACAATATCAACTATATCGTCAACATACCAAGAAGAAAATCCCAAATACTCTTTGGCCTCCACCGCATCTATGAACACGCTTCCAAATACGGTTTTATCTATTCCCGCCTTTGACATTTCAACGGCAACTCGCTTCTTAAAATCATATTTTTCACACAGGCTCAATGCTTCCGTGAATATCTTGACTACAATCATTGCGCCAACCTCGGCTTTAGACATCTCCACCGCAACCGCAACTAATGCTTCAGCTCTATCAGGAAAGCTCCGGATATTGCGCGCCGTTTCTAGCGCATCCTCAAAAAATCCAGCCATCGCCATCTTCCATACAATCTGCACAATGGTTTGAGGGTCAACAATGCGCGCCTTAAACGCCTCCCGATGCAACATTTTCCGCAAAATCTCTTTATCCTCAAGCGTAAGGGGGTAGCGGTCTTTTATTCCATCATCATCGACTGATACAAAATTTTGCAGATAAAATTTTGCCTCCGCCTCAACAATCTTCCCGTCATGATTTAAATCTGCCTCCACTGCATAATTTTCCCCGATGCGCGAGCATCTCTCTATTGCCCCATCATTATCTGCGTCATTGAAACCCGCATATTTATACAGCTCTTCCAGTGAATGCAAATGATAATGCTTGTCGGCCCATCTTTTGCCATGAATTTCAAAACTCATATTACCCTCCGGAGAGAAATTTAATTATGGGTATTGCTTTAATTATTAATTATGTACAATGTTTTATCGGCCGCGCGGGGGAAAAATTGCAGATTTGGAATGGGTTATTTTTAGCTTTTTGCGGTTTTTTAGAAGTTGCATTGGAGGGGGATCAAAATCCGATCCAGCCAAAGTGCACTAAAATCCCCACTGCAGACCAAGGGAGACCTGATCCCCAGTGTTAATGGTTGGCTGACCAGGGAAAACACCATCGTTGCTCATTTGCCCTTCTATAAACGCGCGGTCCGGCAATAGTTGCCACCACGGGCTCCCGCCGGTTGCAGAGGACTGAGGATTAATAACAGAAAACTTTAAAGAGCGATACAAACTGCTGGGTTTCGAAGTTGGGATTTTTACCGAGCCAGCGGCCTCAAATAAAACCGGCCCCAGATAAAAGCGATCGATTAAGCTTAATGTGATCCCTTGATCCCACATAGAACCAATCGGTAAATAAAACCCTTGCCAGGTTTTATTTACAAAATCGCGGGAAAGCCTATAACCTAAAGTTGCGGAAGACCCGATGCCAAACGGAAATATTTGACGGCGTGTTTTCAAGGTTAAAAAGCTCTGCGCATAAAAATCAAAATCTGCCTTTAGGATACTGGTATCCACTAAATCATTAGAAAATGGAGACCCCTGAAAAATGGGCAAGCCTGCACCCGCGCCACCGGAAGCGGTAATAAAAAATAACCCTTCATTTTTGGAAGGCATGGTCAAAGAGCCCTCGGCTTCTGCCTTAGGTAGATACGAATTAAAGCTATAATCATCCGTAGTCCCAGGTTTATACGTATAATCCTGAAAAATATCAAAGTTAAGCCAGCTGGCAGTCATGTCCGCCTTTACTTTTAATGAATATTTATATTGACCATGCCAACCCAAAAGAGGCATCCACTCGGCATTCGCGGCAACCTCCCCGCCATCGCGTGAAAACAACCAGGCACCATTGGAAAGCTGCGAATCGCGGCGAAAATCGCCGTATTTGGCGCTGGCGCCAAATTGCCACTTCGGCCACGGTTGTGTGGCTACGTTGATCCTCCAACCATTAAAAATATCAACCGAATTAAAGAGAAGATTTTCGGCGTGAGACATAATCTTTTCTGCGCCAACCTTAATGTTTTGGCTATCAACGGCGTTGTTTTCGCTTTCTCCTCTAGAGCCAATTATTGTCCGCAGCAAATCTGCCCTGCCTGCATCTCCGGCCGCCAACATCTTCAAAAATTTTAACGCTTCATCATAACAATCTTTTGCCGCAACCGGGTCACCCATATCGGCATAAACAAAACCCTCAGCCATTTTAATTTGCGCCATCAGTTTCGGGGCTGCTTTGTCTTTTAAAAGCCAGTCAGCATCATCCGGCAGCATCGGATCGTAAATTTTTGCGGCCTGGGCCTCGTACTCAGCAATAATTGGGAACGTTGGCCTCTGGAAAATTTTAACCTCAGAGGGCTGGCCATACTCGTGGGCTCTGTATGCCCGTTGATCTAACGCCGATATTTCAAGTAAAATTTCAAGTTTCGGCAACTCGCTCTCATATTGGAGAGCGTCTCGCTCAAATAAAGATGGGCGGTCAGCCTTAAGGTCGCCCAAATTTTTGCGAATCTCTGCATCAAGGTCAATCGCAATTTTTTGGTCTGCCTTTTCTGTGTAATGAAATTTTGCCCCGTCTTTAGCCCAAAGATACAAATTACGCTTAGCATCCAAAGCTCTTAAAAGTTGTTTTTGGGCAGTTAAAATTTCTTTAGCATCCGGGCTGCTCACCTGCTGGGCCGCGGCCAAGGTTTGCCGCGCCATTGCAATGGCAACATCTAGTTTTGTTAAGGTAGCCGTAAAATCTTCTAGTTCGTATAAACATTGGGCCTCCCCCATCGCCGCATTAAATTCAATATCCTTCTTTTTCTCTGTGCCCGGCAAGGCATCGGCCAACCGCTGCGCCTCAGCATATTGTTTCTGCGCCTCAATATACCGATTTTTCCCGCCAAAATCATGCCAGCAATATAAATCACCCAATGCCAAATAGGCCTCGGCTTGCAGTGCGCCGCTAGCCTGTTTACATACATATAATAATATCTTCTCCGCGCTTTCAAACTCTTCGGCAATAACCAGCGCGTTCGCCGCGTTCAATAAAACCTGTTCATTATTCACTGCGCTGTCATTAAATATGCCGGCCTGCACAAATTGTGGATAATTTGTTTGCCATGCCTGCACAAAATCTTGAATCGATAAGCTTGCCCAATCAATGCCGCTGATAATTTCACTTAAACCCAAATTATTGGCCGCGTCGTTAAGCGATGGATCCGCCAATAATAAATTAAGTCCGGCAACTATCCGTGCATCTGCTCCGTGCCGTTTAAACGGATTATCTTTTTCTGCATTCTGCAAAACATCACCTTGCGCCCAGGCAAAAACCCGCACAATATCCATTACCGCCGCAACTTCTTTGCGCGTGGCAAACACAGGAACAAACGCCAGCGCATCCTTACAAACCCCAATTGCGAGAGTATACTCCGGCGCCGAATCGATTCCCGCTGTCTCCGACAAGCGCGCCTGATAAACATAGGTTTCGGCCAACCCGGCACTTGCCGCAAAAAATAACTCTGGGTTGCTTTGGCGCAAATTATCCGACTCAAGAATTTTCCCGTATTGCGTTTGCGCCTCAGTCAAAATCTCTTCATTTTCTTCCCCACAAACCTTAAGTAATCCGGCATAGTTTAGTTGTAACTCTTCTTTTGTATAACTAATTGCGGCCAGGACACTGGCTTCGGTTAAGGGGTTAAAATCAGGCAGGCCTATGCCTTGAAATAAATCCGCTGCCACCCCGGTAAACACCGGCGCATTCAGCAGCTTCTGGTAAACTGTGGCGGCCTTCAAAAAATCAGCTTGCGCCGCCGTTTCGTCATAATTTTTTTCAATGTCAGCTTGCGAACTGTAAGCCCAGGATAAAAGGATCAGCGTATTGGCCAATAAAGCATTTTTATCCGCACCGTCGGGAATATTTAGGTTATTCCATTGTGCCAGCACCTGGGTAAGCTCTTTAATCGCTTCCCCGATTTTGCCTTGGGCGGCGCGATAATCGGCTTCCGCGGTCGCCTTTTTTGCTGCTTGTTTGGCGTCAATAATTTCCACTTCGGCCAAAGCAACTTGTGCCTTGGTCTTAAGCGCGGGATTAGCTTCCGCCTCCGCCGTCTTCATTGCCATCTCATAAAAACCCGCTGCCCAGCCCGCGGTCTCCGGCTTTTCTTTGCTGGCCGCTTTGAAAATTTCACCAAAAGTGAAATACATTTTGGCGTCAAGCTTAGCTTCCAGGTTTGCGCAAAATTGCCCAAATTGCGGCGCGGGCAAAGCGCTGCGTAATTTACTTAGCGCTTCCCACAATTCTCCATCAGCTTGAGCAGCACTCATTGCTTCAGAGAAAAAGGTTTGCGCTTCCGGCGCCACCGCATTGATCATCGCCTGGGTTTTTTCATCTCCCAAAACCGCGGCAAAAACAGCTAAAAGTTTTTTCCATTCATCCGCTGCGGTTTTGTATTTGGCGGGATCCAGGCTGGCTTCGGCTTGCTCTGCCCGATACCCGCATACCCCGGAAAGGACTTAAACTGAGCGCAGTAAAACGTCAGTTTCTTCAAGAGTAAAGGCCTCCCGCACAGATATACGATTAAAGGTCTCCCACGCAATTTTTTCGGCTTGCTCATCTTTTTTCTCGCGCTCGGCTGGCGCCTGGGTTTTGTCTTTGGCTAAAGCAATGTACGTTTCCGCCATGCCCACCTGTGCGCGGTCATAGAGCTCACTGGCCGGCGGCTCACTGGCTGGAAGCACCTTAGCGTAAGCGCTAATTGCTTCGTCATAGCGTTTGGCATTTTTTAATACTTCCCCAACTCTGCAATAAACATCATCGGCTGCCAGCTTTGCTGCTGCATCGGTATCCGCCGGCTGAGGCATTCCGTCTGTCCCCAAGATTGCGTTTGCAGCAGACACCGCGTCGGCAATATCTGAATCCGAACCGGTCTGTAACCCTCTCCCCAGTAGAGCCTCGGCACGGCCCAACCGAGCCAGCCAGTAACTGCGCTCTCTCAAGCCAACTTGTTCAACCCGGTTAAAACTTTCAATCGCGTCGCCAAACGCCCCCATGTTTTTCTGGGCTTCACCTAATCGATAATAAACATCGCTGCGGGTAAGGTCACATTGCTGCAAGTCACTATCAGTTGCAGCCGCTTGCCCTTCTGCCATTCCTTTATAACGCTCGGCGGCTTTGCCCAGTATTTCGTTGATCGCTGCCTTCGTCATTTCGTTTTTCTGTAATTCATACTGCAAGGTATAAGCCCAGCCCAGGGCAACTTTTGCCCGAACAGAGCTAAGCCCATTTATCTCTGCTATTATTGTTTGCTCAATTTCCTGTGCCATCACCAGCCGGCGCGCGGCGGTTAACCCTTTGGATTTTTTCTCGGCGGCCAACAACTCCAAATTACATTCGGCTTTCCCTAAGGTGGCTTCGGTTTTGTAAGCGGCACTGTTATTAATTAACCATTGATAAATATCTTTTGCCGCCGCGCATTGTTTTAATGCTTGCAAGGCCGAGGCCAAAGAATTGGCCTCTTGCCCTTTCTTCGCATTGCCCGCACCCTTTTTCACGGCCGCCAATGAAATGTCTGCCCCTCTCAAATATCCCTGGCCGGCCACCACCGCCGCAATTTCACTGCTCGCCAACCCGCAGATTCCCTTTAAAACCGTATCTCCCAATAATGCCGCGCTTAATGCCGCCGCCATATTCCGCCCTTTGCCCGAAACATTGGCAGGCCGCGCAATCTTTCTTTCATAAAGCGGCGAATTAAAAGCCCAAATCAAAAGCGATGCGGCGTCATAAATTGTTTTATTGCTGTCAGAATCATCCCCGGCAGAGTTGTCTTTGATAATTTTGACCAAATTAGCAATAACCATTTTCAGTGCTTCCGCATCACCTGCATTCAATGCCGCCTTAAGATCATTTAAGGCCTTTTCCGTGGGAGACAAAATATTGCTTCGGGCTGCCGCCGTTGCGCTTCGCATGAACTGTGCTTTGGCGAAAGCCAAATTTTGAAAGCGCAACGGGGACCGGGTAAAACAATCAAACAAATTGGGGTGTTGGGCTTTAGTAAAACCCATTGCCAATAAAAGCGCTTCGTATTGCTCGGCGGTTAATTCTGCTCCGGCTACTTTAGCTGTATCCCAGGCGGTCTGCAACGTATCTGCGGCGGCAACCTCACGGTTACTTCTATACACGTCCTTTAAAAGGCCAACAAATCTTTCAAAATCCTGAAAAATCGGGATCCGGGTATTATTTTGCTGTGCATTCAGGTCATAATGCACTCGCGCCGCCTCCGCCGCCGCCCGCGCCCCGGCAGAATCATTTTGTTTTAGCTTAATTTCTATCACGCTGAGCGTGGATTCTGCCATGTGATCATACCAGTTTGCGCTTACGGCCCGCCAACTACCGGCGTCAACATCTTTCAGCACTGATCCGTTATACAACTGCAGCGCCAGGCCAAACTGTCCCGAGTGCTTATACGCACCAGCCAATAACCAATTTAGCCGCCGGTCATCATAGCCCCAGGAACTCAACCCATTTACAAAATTACTGTCAAAAGAAACCCTTAATTTGTCCAACCCATCTTGCGCCAGAGTCCCCCTCCCATTCTTCGCTGCCATTATTGCCTTTATTGCTTTAATTAACCGGGTTTCGTTTGCCGGCGTTCCGTCAACGGTAGTTTGCGTCCCGCCATAATAAGCCAACATTATATTTTGGGCCCGCAAAAATACCTCGTTGGCGGCAGCCGACTTGCTTTTTCCCAGCAGGGCCCGCCCCTGCAATAATAAAAGCTCTACAACCTTAAAAGCCGCCGCCAGCAGGGCAAAACGCAGGTCATCTTCGTTGCCTTCGTTCCCAATTGCCTCGTCTACAATGTATGACAAAATGTAATCTTCAAAAAATTCAATATATGGCGTCACCGCTTCACTCCCCACGGCATTCCTCGGGATCAAAGTTTTTAATGTGCCGATTAAATCGCTGGTTTCCTTCCCGATAACAAAAGCAACCTTGTCTTGTTCAAATCGAGCCCAGGCATTCTGTAATGCTTTATTCGAAAAGGCCGGGGTCGGCGGGTTTTGCGGCAAAGTTGCAGTGCCACCCGCCCCATCGGGAGATCTAAACGTCCCCGGTCTCGAACCAATACTGCCAATTCCAAAATTTATAGCATTCATGATTTTCCTCTTTATTCCGGCGCAACTTCTGTCGTCAGCAGGTTCCCTAATTCATTTGCAACGTCTGTTTGCTTGTTCGCTGCGCGGGCATCTCCCGGGATCAAATCCTTTGCCCGCCCAAACGCTTCGTTCGCCCTGGAAAGTATCTTGCGTAATTCTTCGGCATCGGCGTTGGCATCTCTTCGCCTATAATAAACATTCAGCATCATGTCTCCAAAAGAATATAATTTTTCCCACGCATACTGCGGTCCCTGTCCCATGGCAACTCGAATCAAGCCGGCATTTTCCTTGTCCCGCAACAATCCTAAAGTTGCATTTGTCATATCGCCATATTCCTCTTCGCCGGGCCCAACCTCTTTCAGCAGCGCCCGGTAAATTGATTCCGCTTCAGCAACCTTGCCCTGATAAGCCAATCTCCAGGCATAGGCCTCATAAAGCTTGGAGGCCTCAACAAACCAGCCATCCTGGTACGGATCCTCCCCTAATATATCTCGACAATTTTCAATGATTTTCTCAATTTTTTCCAAAGAATTTATGGTCTCGCCCGCTGCCAACAAATTACTAATTTCGCCTGCGGCCTGCATTGTGCCTAAATCACGGCTGATTTTTTGAGGATTTTGCCGGTAATAACTTAGTACATTGCTGGTTTCCAGCGCGGTTTCAATATCAGACAGCAACATTTGCGGAGAAGGCGGCTGCCCCTGCTTATACCAGGAAATCTTTTCATCAAATACTTTTATCCCGGCAAAGCGCCGCGCATTTTTTATTACAAAGTTCTGAACTTCTGATAATATCTTAGGATCCGGGGATTTGCCCAAAGCCGGCTCCCGCAATATTGCTACTACCCGCCCGTATAAATCGTTTAATAAATGATACTGTTCAGACGTCAAGATCAACCCCTCGCCCAAGGTTGTGGCATCCGCCTGCCCGTCGAAAGGTTTTAGCTCTTCGCAAATTTGGCGCAAATTTTCGGCTTCGCTCTGCGCCCGATCAATTTCTCCTGTGTGCAAAAGATACGCCAGTTTTTCAAAGTGCGCCCTAACCCTCCCTTGGTATAGCGTATTTGTAAGGTTTTTCTCTTCCGTAAACTCAAGGTCCTGCTCAATTACAGAAAGATCTTCAGAAAAGCTTTTCGTCGGATCAGTTACGCCAACGCGCCCCAGCTCCACCCATAACCACATCTGGTTAACATCCGTCCGCAAACCAAAAACTGACCGCGGCAAACGGTACCCTTGTCCTTTTAGCTTTTTTTCTTCATCCTCTCTCCTCTTTTGCGCAAACAAATAGATATTTTTAATTATTGTTTCATCCGGTATCACGCAATCCAACGCTAAGTCCACGCCAACCTCTTCTGGAGGTTCCCAACTTGCTCCAGGGAAAAAGCCCTCTTCCGCTTGGGGCAATGCATTGCTCAAGACGCCTTCGTATAACCAATAAGCCGTTGCATAGGCCCGCTCCGCCAACTTTCTTTCGCCGCCTTGCGCAAAAGCCGTCCCCAAACCCGCAAAACAGCGCAACAAACCAAGCGCCGCCGCGCCCCCCGCATCGTCCCCTTCTTTGCTAATTTCAAGCACCTTTTTAAATTCAACGATCGCATCAATATACAATTGCGCCTGGCTTAGCCATTGATCTCTTTCTTTGTCTGCGCGCGTTGCATACATTTCGGCAGCCGCCAAGTATAAGCCCACCGTAACCGTTTTGGCGTATTCTTCCTGAGATGCATCTATAATTTTCCTCGCCATGTTTTCATCTATATGGCCCGCCGGCAATTTATTCGCCGCAACCGGTGCCGGCAGCGGGGCCGTGCCATCTAACGCTTCAACTAGATCTCCCAATACGGTCAATTCCATTTGCATTTTTTCTGCGCTAATCGGTTGTTTTAAGTTATCCTTTTGCGGCATACTTTGTCCCATTTCTGCCATTCGCCGGTATCCCTCCAAAATAATCCCAAATGCACGCAAAATTAAGCGCGGATTGGTTTGTTGAGCAATTACATCCCTGGCCACATCCACCGCTTTGGCAATGTGCCGGCCGTCATAATAATCAAGCAATACCCGCGCGTATACCAATTTATTATATGGATTTGCTTCGTTATATGGCTTTGCCGGATTTTTTTGGGCCAGCCAATGAGTAATTATCAATCTTTCTTTTTGCGAAATTCCGGCGCGCGTAAAACTCTCATAAAGCCCGTCCGCCGCTTCTTCTAAAAATTTTTCATCCGTATAATTGGCAATGGGGTACGGGGCGTAACGCAAGGTAACGGTATACTGCTGAGCGGCCTCCGACGCAAACCCCATTTCCAGTAAACTTACCGCACAATCATTGCGCACCAGTAAAAATTCCCCGACGTCGCCAATTTTCCTTTTTCTGACATCCGTAAACGAATATTTTTGCGCAATCTGCATCGAGTATTTTAAATTATCCATTGCCAGCGTATTTGGCGCCAACCACAAGCTCCCGCCCAACATATCCCACTGCCCTTCAAACCTTTCCAATATATTATCATTGCCCACTTGCTGCCATTGCTTCCCGCGCAGCTGGTCATCCACAAAACGCCGGCGGGTGATGCCGGCGGACCGGCCGGAAAAAACAAAGGCACATAAGTAAGCCAGGGTATTTTCGTAGTATGCCTGGGGACCAGCAGATCCTTCTTGGGCTTGGGGACCAGCAGATCCTTCTTGGGCTTGTTGTAAAATGTCGAATAATTCTTTATCCGCCTCCTGCCCTAAAATCTCTATTATCTGCTCTTGGCTAAGATTTGGCTTCAATACAAGCTTTTCTGCCTCTATATTTTCAAAGATTTTACTAAGTTTTATTTTATATATATTATATTTTGGGAAAATTTTTGATCTCTCAATGCCCTCCTCTTTTGGCGTTGAGTCGAAAAAATACCCGCCGTCTTCATCATACATTTCCGTAAGCTGCCCGCTAAAATCTACAAACAACCGGCTATAATCGATCGGATCTGCATTCTCTTCCTCGTTGCCCGCCGGCCCAAACGCCGCCACGTATGCCAGCGCCGTTAAAACCGACAAAACCATTTCCGGCTCGTATCCCCGTGAAGCATCGGAGTCCGTATAATCAACCTGCAGCTCTCTCCATTTCACCGTAACCGCCGGCCCCAAATCATGCAAAACCTTGCGGGCCAGCTCGGTATTTCTTCGGCGCGTTTCCGGATCAAAAGAGGTCTTTGCGTCATAAGCAATCCGCCAATAAGTACGGATGGCATCGTGTGTAAAACGCGTCGAATATCTTTCCGCAACATTTTTCGGCGTAAAGTAATGCAAGGTGTCCCCGGTGCCGGTCCGCACCTCCAAAAATGCCGGCAGGTTAAAACTTACCTGCAATGCAGAAAGCGACTCCGCTTCGCCAGGATGCGACTTAAAATATTCTTGATTCAATTTAAAATATAACTCCGGCTTGTCAACTATTTCTTCCCTCATTTTTTGGTAAGTTATAGCCGCCCTATCCCAGCGATGGGCTGGGTCGTCATCAAAAGACCAAAAGGCCTCCAGTTTGGCAACCGAAACATAAGACGGGCTGGTCAGCAACTCCGGCTCCGTCCTGCTCTTCCCTTCATCGGAAGAAATACTCAAGAGAGCGGTGGCGCCGTCAAAGTAAATTGAATTTGCCCAAATCTGGTCTAAATATTGTTGGGCTAATTCAGCATACCATTCTTCATGGCCGGCATAACCCGCCACGCCGTCTTTGGCAAATCCCCAGGCGCGGATCAGCTCATAAACAATATCGATATCCGCGTCCGTGGCCGAGCCCCAATCTGCATCCGCGGCAACTTTGAAGTCCGCCGCCACCTCGCCACCTTCTAATCCCTCCAGGTCCAAAGCTTCTGCTTGCCCGCCAATGTTTTGCGCCAAATAACCTTTCCAGGCAAAAAGTCCCCGCCCGGAAGTTCTCAGGGCGGCCTGTAAATAGCGGCGAAATTCATCCGCATTTTTCAAATCGTTGGCCATTTGCATGGCAAAGCCCAAGCCCTCAGAAAGAACTTCACTGCCTTTTGGTATATTTTCGCTTTCCCGCCATGGATCTTTAACAAACGCCGCTTTCTTGCCGTCCGGTAAATTTACTCCTACCACAAAATTTTGCGTCAGGCCGACATACAGGCCTTCTTCCCTTTCCTGCCAAAATTGAATTTGTGAAATTGCGTCCTCGGCACGAATTAACGGGGCCATATCTTCAAGGTCAGGAACATTATTTACTTCCCAGCGCCATGCCTCCTGCGCCCAAGTTGTTAACTGCTGTCCAAACGTGTTGGGCGGCGGCGCAGGCAAAACCGGCCAGTAATTATTTGGTGCCGGAACTCCATTTAAACCTGACATTTTAACTCTCTCCTCTTTGCATTAAATTGTTCGCGGCTCCCCTGCCTTCAGGGCTGGACAAAATATTGGCTTCAATTTCCCGCAAAAATACTCGGCGCTTTCTTTCGCGTTTTCCCTCATCATCATTGTGTTCAAACAGGAAAGGTTGGTAGCCGCGTTGTACCTTTTCCCAGCCCTCTGTTAACGCCGTCCAAAACGGCATCTCGCGGTGGACTCCGCGGTTCAAAAATAAAATCGCGGCCGCTCCCATGGCTCCGTGATAAGCATTCCAAATTGCCGCCGGCCCCAACGTGACCAGTGTCCCCACGTCCGCGTTAGCCAAAACTTTCCAAACAGCCGTTGGGTCTAATGTAGCCACGGCACCTACTATGTTTCCCCCAGAAGCTATAATTTTGATGGCCGAATGCCCCGCACAGTAAAGATTTAATGCTGCCAAAATATATGCCAGCTTCATGTGTCGGGCCGGCATTTTTCCCGGGCAAACACTTTCTTTGGGTGAGGTTATAAACGGCGGCCGCAACTTCAAAATCAGGCCTTCCCAGTCCGATTGCGCCATGCGCCCTGGGTTACCCCATTCCATCACCATGCATCCTGCGGTTTCGCCGAAATTTTCAAAGCTCAAATTACCGGCACTGCGCATATTCAGTAAAAACGAACCCATCGTACAGGCAAAATTCAACAAGACAATACTAATGAAATAATTTTTTGAAAAAGCGTCGATGCCGCCTTGCTTAAGTTGTTCATCAAGCATTCCCAGCATCCCGGTTGGTCTCTCAAACCGGATGGCGCTGGCGTTCCCTAATAAGAAAAATATGGGACAAACAATCAATGCCTGCCGGAACATCCCGGTTAACCAATAGGCCGACAGTGACAAATATTTGGCTTTGCGCCATGCCCCCATTGGGGTTGCCATTATCTGCACCCAAATTGGGATATTGCCTCTTCCCCACCGGGAACCAAAGGTAGAATTGTATCCGGCCAGATCGTCTGAATGCGCCCCCAACGGCCCTTCGCCCTCAAGAAAAGACGAAGCCCAAAGCAGGCGCGGCAAAAACCATGCTCTAAAAGTTGCAGACAGGAAATTACGCGCCTCATCATTAAAAAATCCCACCGAACGCAAAAACCAAACACCCGAAGCAATGTCTTCGGATTCAGTGGTCGTATCCTGGATTGCCCAAACTTCATGCAGCAGATCGCGGGGAAATCCGCCCAATCCCCGACCTTTCTTAAGTAATATCTTGGCGTTAAGCGGCCGGCGGAACCGCTCAAGCAAAGCCGGCGTTTCTTGTAAGTCCTCTATAGATTCATTTGGGCGGAAAAGGTGAACAGCGCGCCAGTGCAGTGCCACCGAACGCCGGGCGGCATCAACCCATTCATACAACCTAGCCAACTTTTCGCCTCGCCCTTCTTCAAAATTTGCACGGAAGAACCATGCCACACGGCTAAATTCCGAATCTGTACCGGTTCCCAAATCAAGCACGTCTTGCGCAATCCCGCCCAAAGGCAAGGGTCGCAGGGACCCGTGCTTGCCCAGGTTATGCAACAAGTCCAGCCCCTGTAAAATCGTAAGGTCATAACCAACATCCACAACTTTTACCCCCAACCCAAAACCCCAAGCCCCCAACCTGATTAGCGGCACCGCCACGCGCCCGATTTTTTGGTGGTTCATAAAGATTCGTTGTGTCAACCTATCCACCAAAGCGTTGTACAAGGCCGAAATTAAAAATTTATCTTTGATGTCAACTTTCAAGCCCAGCGCGCGGGTAGCTCTTCTTAGCTTTTCGCGTACGCGGCTTTGGTAATATTCGCGCGTGGTCCAGCGGCCCGACTCAAGATAAGAATCGCCGCTGTATGCAACACAGGATCCCCAAGAAGGCACCAGCCCGTCCAGCGTATTATCTTTATTGAATTGGTTCCAATAAGCACTCCCGGCCGATTGAAAAGCCAGCGCCATCCAGGAAAAATTACCGCCCGCAAGGAACTCCGATGGAATCCAAAATACATGGAAATTCCGGCCAAATTGCCGCTGACCAACCATATGCTGCGAATCGTGCTCATTAATATAAGGCGCAATGTCTATGCAAAGCGTAGCGTACGCGCGGTAGTCAGCATCGTCAACGTGCTCAACCGCATAAGTAAACGGCGAAGCGGCAATGGCCTTGGCATCTTCAAAATAATTATGGCCCACTTTTTTCCCGACTTCCGCCCCAACCAGGGCAAAAGCCATTTCGGCAATTTCCCGCTCAATTTGCTGGGGAGTTTTACCTTCTGCGGCCCGCTGGTTAATTTCTTCCTGCAATTTTTCCCGGATTTGGGCATCGAAAGCTTCATCAATCGCTTTTGCGCCGGCGCGAATTTCGCCTACCAGCGCCTCCCGCCCTTTGGTAACATTGGGCAGGTGGTTAGTGGCAATTAGGGCTTCTAATATTTGGTAAGCTTTGCGCGGCCGCGGCGAAATCATCCGCCGGTTAATATCCCAGAGAAAATCGGTCCCCTCCAAATGCTGACGAGTGGTTCGGCTTTCGCCTGCGCGCAACACCAGCACTCGATCATCGTTCGGGTCTGCGCCTAATATTACCGCCCCGTCATTTACCTTCACGCCAATATCTGCAAACACTTCCACAATTTCAGAAGCAGCTTCTGCTAATGAATTTTTCTCTGTATCACTCATTTTTAGGCCGTGGTCGGCATCTACAAATCCCCTAACCAGGCGGGCAAAATCACGGCCGCCAGCCCTAACTTCATCAACCTGGCGCTGGACCACTCCGGTCCTGCTCATCCAAACATCCTGACGGATAACCCTCGCCGCCGCCGTCAAGGTGGCACGCAATTCTTCGGTGAACGCAGTATCTTCCGCCACCCCAAACATCTTAAATGCTTCGGCGCACGTTTCGTCCAGGTCTTTGCCATCAAGCGCATGGTTGACAACTACCGTAAACAATTCTTCAGCGCTGTGTTTTTCTGCTCCCCGTGGAAAATCAACGTCCAGCAGTTCTTCTATTTGCTTTCGGGAATTTTCGGAAATCATGTTAGCGGAAATTGTTTCGCCGATGGCAAGCCGATGAAAATGCATCCGGGCGGTTAGCTGAAAACTCCCTACTATCCGGCTCCATTCTTCCAATAACGTCTTTTCGTCTGCGCAATTACGGGCGGCCGCGGCCGTCAGGCGCAGTGCAAAATTTCCTTGGGCACCGGCCACCTCAAAAACGTCGTCCAGCAAGGCCTGTTTAATTTTAAATGCCTGCCGCTCAAACTCCCGCCGGAACAATATTTCCCGTTCTGTATAATGCCGGGCATTAATTACCTCGGTAACAATCGCTCTAACATCTCCGTAGTTTTTGTGGCCGGCAAAATTATCTTCTTCTCCTTGGCGTCGAACCCCTGCCCGCCGCAGGGTCCCGGCTTGATGTGCTGAGCACAGCTGCTGAACAATTTCTGCAAAATCAAGGCGGGAAGCAATGTCTTCGGCAACAAAAACCAGTCGTTTTAATATTCTGTCCTCGTTTTTTACGCCCTCCAGTCCCATTTCATGCAAAACCCTTTGGGCTGATTCCCTGGGTGTCAAAACGCGCCCTGCTTCGCCCGGCATGCTTAAGTTACGAATTAATTGGGCTGCAATCCAGCGTGGACGGCGCAATTCAGGACGGACGGAATCCGGAATCAATGCCGGCACGGCGCCGGTAATTTCACGGTCAATCAAAGTAGTAAGATCGGGGGAAACTTTGGGTTCCTTTGAAAGCTGCTCGCGGATAATAGTGGCGACTGCTCCCTGCCAGGCCGCCCCAATCCACGCCCCCACTTCCCCTCCCTTAATTAATGATCCCAGTATCCCCCCTTTGGTTCCTCCCGGATAAGGCACCAGCTGGGTTGGCCTTACATAACGCCGCACGCGTTGCTTTACGCCGTTGTCATTTTTTTCAGAAAGGTCAATTTCAATGGTCCTGCCCCCGCAAGACAAATGCAGGATCTCGCCGCTAACCTCATCCGCTCCGCAAACAACCTGGAAGATGGTTCCCTGTTCACGGCAAGTTCCCGCCGCACCAATTGCGCTTTCCATTGCGCCAAAGGTCGCCGCATGCGCCAGGGTAAAGCCATCAACAAACCTTTCGGCCACCTGCCGCGTCATGCCGCATTGTTTCATCAATTTATCAATAAACTGCTCACGGTTTGCCACCGGGTCGCCAATCGCTCCGCAAATTTTATTAATCCGCGCTTCCACCCTGGTCCCCACCGCGCTCCGCAACCCGGAAGATTCCTCGCGGAGCAATAAATTAACCAACACCCCGCGCGCGCCAACGTCTCCCGCATTTCTGCCCAAGATTCCCTGCAAAATTTCTTCCGGTTTTTCTTTGTCCTGTAAACCGCGCATCACCTGGTTCAGCATATCTTCGGCAATGCAGCGCTTGTACCTTAATGCTTCCTCAAAATTAGCAATTGCCATTTCGGCAATGCCTTCCGCTTCCGACTCGATACCAGACGCCCGGCAAACTTCTTCAACTATCCGGCCGATTTCTGCCTGCTTTTGCCGCAGGGCTTCGGCCCAGGCCGCATCGTATGACCAAACCGCATCATCCGCTGTTTTTCCCTCTGCCCTGGCCCTGGCTTCGGCATCGCGTTGCATATTTTCTGCAATGCCCGCAACTAATGTCCAAAAATTTTGCCCTTTGTCAATTCTCTCCGCAAGATCACTCCCAACTTCACGGCAAAACCTTACGCACAACATTTCCCCCGGGCCGGGCATACGCTTTAGTGAAAACAGGTTCTTGAATTTAAATTTATTTTGTACAAATACCCGATGCTCAACTATCTGTGTTAATTTTTCCTGCAGCCCGTCCGCAATTTGCCCAAAGCGCTTGTCGGCGCGCGAAACCACGTCCACCACCAGCGCAACCTGGTGAAAAACCTGGCGTGCGTCTTTGTTTCGGGTAAAATTGAAAACCCCTGCGGAAGCCATGGTTTGGCTGGCATTATCAATGCTGGCCATAGTTTGAGGATTGCTGATTGCGCGGGTTGCCGCTTCAATATTTTCAAATTGTTCTTCCGCCCGCCTTCTATCTATCCCAAACTCTCCTGCCATGGCCGCCAGCAAAGCATCGCGCTGCGTTGCAGTGATGGCTTCCCCCTGTCTAATCCGGTAAAACGATTTGGCAATGCGCGATCGCCTGACCAACGTTTCTAATCCCGTTGCCAAAGCCGCGGCCACCGGCGCAATTTTTTCCGGAGGGACCCCCAGCGCAACTAATTCCTGCGCCAGGCGCGCGCGCGGCAGATCCAGCCGCAAAAAGTCATCAAACGTGCCCTGGCCGATATTTCGCATCACCGCCTCGGTTGCCAACTTGCGGCCTAATGCTTTTACTTTTTTTTCATCAATATTATGGTCACGGGCAATTCCCGAACAGCGCATCGCCGAAAACATTCTGGCTTCTACGTCATCCAGTTCAGTATAATCGCAGGTCATCCAAATCGACAAACTGTTAGCAATAATCCAGTCAATACCAAAATTCTCCAAAAACTTCTCAAAAATTACTTTGCGTGCCGCCCGGACCTCGGCCTGGGTATTAATTCCCCGGTAAGCCGCCTCCAATGATTTTCGGGTGGGAATGCTCCCGGTCATAAACACCTGTGCCAGGGAACTGTTGGGCCCCATCAGCATAATTGCATTCAAATGGGTCAAAACGTTAGGCAGTAAGGCCGCGATGGGCTCGTCGACCCCCACCAGATTTTCCATCCAAGCCGGCCGTTTGCGGGGATCTTCTTCCAGCCCGGCGGTAATTCTTTGGTTATGCGAACGTCCGGTTGCCCCCTTGGTTTTAATCAACAGTTTTAAGTTCGACAATACATCGCGCAAACTATACAAGGCGTAAAACAATTGAGCCGCCAAAAGCCCGGTGGCTAGACCCGCGGATCGAACGTCTCCAAAATGCATTGTTGAAAACATGAGAATTTGATAAACCACGTAGATGGCAGTAACAAGTGTAGATACGGTTAAAAACGCAGCAAGGATAGTTTTCTTTGATTTATTTTCTGACACATATTCGTTTAGCTGGCCCACTGCGCCCCGAACATCATCCGCAATTTTTTGGGCCTGCTGATCTGCCATTGCCTGCAGTTGTTCAACTGCCGTTTCAAGGCGCCCGACTTCTGCTTGTTCTGCTTCCGAGAGGGGCGCTGCTTCTAATCTACTGCGAGCCCTGGCTAGATCCTGCCGCGCCCCCTCTGCCTGTCGACAGAAACGACTCCATTGCTCCGTGGTAGAAGTCACCACCCGCAAATGACCAATCGCCTGGCCCAAGGCCCGATGGCCAACCTTGCGGCTAACTACTGCGCAACCCAACTCACTTTTGTAGGTATCCAGCCAATCAATTAACCCATTAAGCTTTTGAAAAGCTTCGGCTTCGCTGATTATCCGGTCTCCTCCCTCGGCGGCGGCGCGACGGCTGGTTTCCAACGCAGAAAAAAGCAAGCCCGCGTCGCGCATAAACTTTCGTTCTTCTCTGGTAATGCTGCGGCGGTCAAACCGCATCCCCTCGCCACCCCCGCGGCCAATTTGAGAAAACTGCGCCCCCAAATCATCCGCCAATTCCTCCAAAACCGCGCCGTCAACTTTAAGAAAGCTCTGGACAATTTTTTTCATTTCCAGCGGCATGCGGGTCGACCCGTCCATCCACCAATCTGTTGTGATCGTGCGGAACTCTGCTCGCTGGGTAACCGCTTCGGTCAATTGGTACAGGGTGCGGGTCATCCGCTGCAGCTTAATTGCATCCGCGGCCAACGCCTCGCTGTGAAAACTAATCCCGTTTTGCCTGGTCCAGCGGGAGGCGCGGCGAATTCCCGCCTGAATCGAGTGCACCTTTTCCGTTACCGAGGCCAACCGGCCGTCTTCAAGCCCTTCCATTACGCTGCCGGTTAACTCATCCCGTAAAGCAAAAATTGCGGTATTCATTTCGTTGGGGTCCACACAGCTGGTTAGCAGCGCGCATTGTAAATCCGCGGCAGAAGAAAAGCAGGTTCCTGCCAATTCATCGTTTGTACGCGTGTGCACCATCAATTCGGCATATTCGCACAGCGCTTCTTCCACTTGATGGCGCGTAACACCCCTAACGCCATGGCTAAAATGTTCTGGCAGATATTGGCCAAAAAGCGCGCGGTTAATTTCGTGCGGCGGTTGCGTGCGGGCAAAATCGATTAAGGTACCTTCAGCGGTTGAGCTCAATATGCCGTGCGCGGCTAGCACGCCCGTCATAACTCTGGCGTTTACATTCCTGGACGCTAATCCTTGAAAATTACGCGCCAAAGCCTCCTGGCTGACGCCAAACCAAGCACGTGATAGTGTTACCTTACCCATATATTCTCCCACTTATTTATCGAAAAATTCAGGCAATAATTTCAATTCGGCCCGGAAATATTTGGCAATATTTCAAGGCAAAAACCTGCAATTTCTCGGCAATTTTGTCGATATATATGTGGAGGAGAATATGTCATCTCGGACACATAAATGTTACGGCGGCATTGAAATGCGCCGCCTGTCAATAACTGCGCCACACCTTCAAGGGATGCGCGCTGGGCAAATGCCTTCGCGCCCAATTCATCCGGAAGATGTAATTTTTTCGCATCTCGAACCGCTCCATGACACCAAAATGCGGAGAGAAATGAGCGTAGTGGTTGGAGACGGGGGCGCCGGAGACGGCGGAAAAGCAAAACACGTTGATGCTATAGGCGGAAGGTTTTTGGAAACCTCGCCCGTCCCTCCAACGGATTTTAAGCCCGCCAGCGGGCCCGGCGACGGGCACTGCGTGGTAGGCCAATTTTCAAATGTTTATAAACAAGTCCCTGCTTTACTGGGGCGACCAGGCGCCCGCGGCCACCTGCTTGGCCTTGGGCTTGCCAATGGTTACTCCGTTGCCGGATCAGTAATTGCCCCGGATATGTTTTTTATGGAAATGCGGAATTTTATAGAAAGATTGGGAGGGGCTCCTCTGGCCGGCAGATTAACCGTCAGCCCAAAATGCGGAATCCTTTTGCCGGCACATCGCGCTCTGAATCGAATGATTGAGGCGATGCGCTTGGATAGTTTTAGCTCAACCGGCGAAGGGGTTGGCGAAATGTGGCGCGATATCCTGGGCCTTGATCTGGATCCAGCTCATGCTTTCGATTGGATTTTGCAATCAACCGCAACCAAGACCACCCCGGTCTTAACCGTCGCTGATTTGTTTGATTTATCCGCCGCCCGGAAAAAGCTGGAGCAAATTCTTGCCGCAAAAAAAGCGCTGGCGATGCAGTTGGGCGGCATATATTCTGTTCATTATAATGCAGAATATTTTGACGTTGCGGCCCAAATGGACAAATTGGCCGCCTGGCAGGCCGGCTTCAGACAATTTGTCAACTGCGACAAAGCCGGTCAATTTTATGCTGACCCGGCATTTGTTAGGCATTTGATAGAAATCCATGCTCCGCGTATTTATGAATTATCGCAAGGGATGTTGCTGCACCGCCTGTGGGGCTACTGGCCGCGCGGCGGCCGCAAACTTTGCGGCCCGGACGCCGTGATGGCAACCACCGGTTTATCCAGAGAGGAAATTGGCCACGTTGCCATGGTCATCCGGTTATACCGCACCGACCACGGCAAAAGAAGCGTCCCCACCGAAGTTTTTGGCTCCCAATACGACGTTATGCGCGACAACGTTGGCGCCAGTCCTTTTGCCGGCCACTTCAGGGTTGGGTGGCTGGATTTACGCGCGCTGGAGTATGCCATAGAATTGGCCCAGCCGGATTCGCTGGTAATTGGCAATATTGATCGCATGAAACATTTGCCGATTATAAAATTTGGCGTTGGGTACCATTGGCACGGGACCGAAGACCGCTTGATGGAATTGGCCGCCGCCGCCGGAAAAGAATTGGCAATCCGCGGTCGGGCCCCGCAGTTAGAAACTTTTTATACCGATCGCCTCTCACGCCCCGGCGCAATCGAAGATTGCGGCAATGGCAAACTCCGGCTAAATGTTTTTGTCCCGGTTGAAGAAATTTTAAAAGACGTTGAACCAATTTATGCTTACTTTGACGGATGCAGCAACCAACATGCAAGTTTTGCCGGGATTAGGCAATTGGATGATTTGACTGGCCCATTATCTGCTTTCCGGGATGCACTGCTGTACGTAGAAAACTTTACCGGCGTCCCGCTTTCGGCTGTATCAACAGGGGAAATGGCTGAAGATACCTTCTTGGTTAGGGTGTAATTTATTTTCCTGCTTGGCTCTCAGCTTTAGGATCGTACCCTTCTTCCTTATCTAAATTTAATCCTTTGAGGCGCACATAAACTCTTTGTCTGGGGACAATCTCTCTTTGCGGGTCAAACCTGGCCGCCAGTCCCGCCGGGATAATAACTTCGATATCATCAAACGGCTTGTCCGGAGATTCTCCTTCTCCCTCCAACTTAAATTTATAAACCGTGCTTTCTCCTGCGGCGGCAGCTCCGACCCGCGTAGCGGCGGCATCTTCGGCTAAGGTCGTACTGACTTGTGCCCGACCAAGCGTTGCCCTCAACCTTTTGACAAATGGATCAAAGAATGGCGGCCTGGATATTTCGCCGGTAGCATCAACCTCTATTAACGACAACAAGGAGCGCGGCATATTGTAATTTTCATCTACAAAAACTACATCCATAATCCCGTCTACCGCCAGCCGTGAGGGGGTGGCTGCTGCCAAAATTTTTGCCACATTAGACGCTGCCGCCATAACCTTAATAATAATTGGGCTTAACTGCCCGACCGGCGTTGCGCTACTGTTAGGCACAGATAAAGCATATAAATCCGCGTAGGGGAACCCAACCTGATATAAATGCTCTCTGGTCACATCGCCATCAACCGCGCGCAAGCCGGCGGCTGCATCGGGCTGCAATGCAGCATCTGCCACGGACAAATAATGGCCTACCGACATCGCTTGCCCCATTTCATTTCTTCCAAGGGCAGCAACCCACACACCCTCTGAAACCAAATGTAAATCTGCTAAAGGCACGGTTGATTCGGCCTGTATATCTAATGGCGCCGCCAGGCAAGCCAGCCGCTCTCGAGCAGACATCATGGCCTCCGCTAAAATTTCGCGCCGGGCCTCTGTCAGGGTTGCCTCGCCTTTTGCGGGACATAAAATATCCAAAATCCTGCTTCTTGTTTCCAAATAATTACGTGCCGCAGTTCTGGTTAATATGCCTTTGCTTCCAACATCCGCTACGGTAATTGCAAAAATCCGGTTTATCAGCGCCGTCGCCGCATCTTTATCAATCTTGTCTCCCTCGCAAATCAGCGCTTGCAACTCTTTATCCTCCAGCATTTCCGCAAAACCCAAAATCGAATTTCCTCCCTGAAATATGTAACCAATGCGATGATGGTTTTCTATGGCCTTTAACAATATCCGGCGCATCCGCGTTTCTTGTCTGGCCTTCTCTTCGCCTTCAACGTCCTGCCCTCCAACTTTTGCCTTAACCGGCTTGACCTGGCACTGGCTCAATATGCCCGTCTTCTCAAGTATCGCCGCCGATTCACGGTCATGCAAAAGTTGCGTTTCGGTAGGGTGCACCAGGCGGCCGGCGTGTTCGCGGTTTGATTGGCCAGCTTTACCAACATCGTGCAACAGTGCGGCCAGCCTTCTTTCTTCGGGAGTAAGGGTTGCAACAATTCTCCTGATTTCATTGCTAGTTATATCATCTTCGTGTCCCGGCCTGACAATTGCCGGGAGCAGGGTGCCGGCAGCTGCCCGTTGCATGGTGGCCTCAGTATTAAGCAAATGTTGGGCAACTTCATGCAGAAACCCTATCCCCTTTTCGCCAATTTTTCCAATTTCTTCTATTGTCAGCGGCCCCCGCCCATCAGGATTTTGCAGAATGAACATTTCTAACACAAAATGCAGCATGGCTTTTTGTGCCGCCACCGCATCCTGCGCGGCCAGCGCCTCTACAGCATCGCCTAAATAGGACTCAGCTAACAGCCGGCGCGGGTTGGTGCTGTCCGGAATTACGGTTGCGCCAAAATCTCCTCTCCGGCGTGCCGGAGTTGATGGCTGGGCTAATAATGTTGCAATTTGGGGCCAAATTTTCTTTGCCAGAGCAGCTCTGGCGATTTTGCCTTTTTCCCCTTTTGTGGCTACATCTGCAAATTTTTCGCTCAAATCAATCGGCGCTGCAGTTTCAACAAAGCCCAGCTCTGTCCAAAACCGGCGCGTCCATTTTCTTACATTTTTCGATGCTTCG
>Ga0265292_1000978_pt1 | contig 29048 bp, 21 predicted proteins | sample Munlanlewell296A_FD_189080 | JGI IMG/M metagenome (GOLD analysis project Ga0265292, IMG submission 189080) | Leachate microbial communities from a municipal landfill in Southern Ontario, Canada - Leachate well 296A | ecosystem: Engineered > Solid waste > Landfill > Unclassified | place: Canada... | reverse complement strand
ATAACGGCAAATAAAGTCGTATATGTTCCTGGTGAACGGGGCAAAGCAAATGTTGAAATAATCTCGCGTGGAGAACACCGTGCTCCATTGATCTTAAAAAGCCATCTGGAGTATGGTTTGGACCTGCGATTGAACTTACCTGATGTGTCGGTCGATGTTTCGAAGACGACCAATATTACGATTCCGTTTATTGCACCCTCTGATAGTTGGGGTTGTCTTATAAAAGCAGAGCTTTTTGACGGAGAGAAATGCTTGTCGCAAGCCCAGGACGTCTTCGCGGTCGGGACGAACCCGTTCCGTCTGGGTCAGCAAAGCAGTCAAGGCGGCGGCCTTTTTCAGGCTAATTTGGGCATGTTCAAGGAAGGCGGGGTATGGCAAAAACGATGGCAGCAGATGAAAGGGACGTGGCTGGAGACGTTCGGAGCCTTGCCGAGCGAGTTTTGCGGGTTGAAGACGGAATGGGAGGAATGGATTACTATGCAGGGCAAATATCGATCCGACAAGGTGACGATCCGCGCCCTGACTGAAACGGCGCATCGGCTTGGCATGAAGGTGATGATGTACAACAACGCGACGCCTTCCGGATGGGTCGGCGTGAATTGGGCAAGGAAACATCCCGACTGGCTGTCGTACAACTACATGGGTGGAATGCGGGCGGATATGAACGTACTGGATATTGAAAAGCAAAAGTCCTGGCACACCACGCTGACCCCGCATATGACGACCTTTTTCCATCCGCTGTATCTGAATTTCAACAATCCGGGGATCGTCGAGTTCGGCTGCGATCAAATGCTCGACGCCGTTAAGGATTTGGGGTATGACGGGGTGCGATTTGACGGGCATTGGATTCTCGGCGACGTTTGGAGCGGGATCGGCTACGACATGGCAGGTCGGCGCCCGAATCGAGGCGAAAGCGTGGACCGGGTCAATATGGGTATCCTGAAGCATATGAAGGAATACGTTTGGGCGCGGTGCAAGGATTTTCTTTTCGGATTCAATTACGGTAGCACGTATGACAATGGCGGACAGCGGAGTCCGGGCGCATATCGCGTCGCCTGTTCGGACGGAAGCATGATCCTCTGGGAAGGGTCGATGTTCGACGACGCATATTCGGATTGGCAAAATGGGGCGGCCAAGCTGCGGGAATGCGCCCTTCGCGTTCATCAAAACGGCGGGGTGTTTTACGGACAAGCGATGATGCTTCACGCCCCTGATCGGTTTTCCGTCAATGATTTTTCGCTGCGTTATTTTTTGATCACCAATTTTGCCGCCACCTCGCACATCTATGCCGGAGTGTACGAGGGACACCCGAATTATCGTCCCTTACAGGCCCTGTATTATCGGTTTGCGCTGCGGTTCGGCGAGTTGTTATACGACGAAAAACTCAAACCCATCGCGAAGCCTCAAGACCATCTGTCCGTCACGGTGAACGGCGGGAACAACCCCGCCCTGTGGTGGAAACCCTATACTTACAAACGGCAATTATGCGGCCGGTATCAGATCATTACTCATCTGGTCAATATGCCGGTCTCCGGCGTTACCAAGACGAACTCGACGCCCGACAGGCAGCCGGCACCCCTTCGGGACGTTCGGATTTCCCTGGTAACCCGGCCGGAGCGAATCTTCCTGCTGGACCCCGAAGCGGAAACCTGGATTCAGGAAGTTCCGACGGCAACAACGGTCGTTATTCCCGAACTGAAGGCCTGGAAAATTTTGGTTCAGGAATTTTCGGGTAGTGCCGAGTGCATTCCCGTCGAGGCCATATGGGAAGGCGATTTTAAAGGCCAGGACAAATTGCCCGACCCGCAAAACGGCAAGGTCGTTCTGCCGATCACCCTGTTTGTAACGGGGGCTACGGCCGGGGATTATTATTCAAAAGCGATTTCTGGCACCCGACTGGTTGAGGACAAGGACGCCATCCTTAAATACGCATTGCGTTGTCAGGCCGACCCGGTCAAGGCTCCGATCCCCGTCATTTTCGGGCCGAACCACTCCATGCCGATCATGGCACCTGGAAAGGTTCGTGTCACGTTTCAATTCAAGGTCAGCGATAATACCCGCACCGGTATGGTATGCGCGGTTGACGGGCAATTCGGGCGGCATGAGATTCCGGCTCGGGCGTTTCGGAGGTCCGGGGTCTATCAAGCGTTTTCCTACGATTATTATTTGCGGGAGGGATTATCCAATTACATCGATCTCGACTATTATGGCGGGAGCGATCTGACGGTCGACAGCATCGTCATGCAGGAACTGCATCGGGAAAAGGACACCCGCTTGTTCGCCCAAAACAGCCTTGACGTTGCAAAACTGGCCGAGCGAAAACAGGCGACGAAAAAGGTTCATATCCTGCGCGGATTGTGGCATGATTATTATGGGATGGACGAGGCCCTTAAGAAGGCCGGAATGACAGTCAGTGACTCATGGGAACAGATTACAACCGACCATGCGGACATCCCTGAAGCTTTTCCGGTCGACGTCGATGAATTGTTTGAATATGACCTGGTTATGCTGTTGAATGCGTCCGCGGATTCCTTGAAACCGAACCGCCGTAAGAATCTCCGTGAGTACGTGCTTCGTGGCGGGACGCTCTTTGTCGGCGGCGGACCCCGCGCCTTCGGACACGGTGGATATGATGAGACCTTTTTAGCTGAGATACTTCCCGTGGAAATCCACCGACACGATATGGTGAAAGTCCACGGCGACGATCAATTGATTTCCCCATCAGACAGCGAGTTTTTGAAAGGAATTTCATTTTCACAACAGCCCCAAACCGCGTTCATTCACGTCGCCAAGGCCAAGCCCGGAGCGGAGGTTCTTTTGCGGGCGGGAAATCATCCTGTTCTCACGGTTTGGACCGTCGGCCGGGGGACCGTATATGCCATGACCGGCACGCCCCTGGGTGAACCCGAAGGGTCCATCGGCTGGTGGGAGTGGGATGGCTGGAAATCCGTTGTATTGCGCATCCTGGCCAAAGCAAGTCCGCCGGATCGGTTGGTGACGAAACAAGCCGACCGCAGGGATTCATGTCCAGTTCTCGGGCGGCTCGAAGGAAAAACTGACCTTCGAATGTTCGACGGCAAAGGCAAGGAAATTCCCCCATTGGAAAGCGAAGGGATTACCTTGACCCCCAAGGGCATTTCCTTCAATTATGACGGTCCCCCACATCAAAAAGGCGTTCTGAAGTTCAGAAATGGGTTGATCAAGCCGCAGGGTTCCATTACTTTTACCATCATTCCGGGCTGGGAACCGGATATTCAATCCCTGGATCAATCCGTGCCCCTCTTCTGCACTTATTCGGATACCGGCGGCGTGTTACAGATATATATCTATGTGTATAAGCTGGGCGGTGAGACGTTCGCTTTCAGTTTCTATGTGCATACCAACGACGTCGGCATTAAAGAGGGGACGGACCATTTTGCCCGTTATGGGGTGAATAATATCAATGAGGGCGGTCTGAGGTTTTTGAAGAAATCCATCTGGAAGAAGGGGCAGGAGTATCGGGTTACCGTCCGATGGTCGCCGTCCCAGATAGTTGTTTGGGAAGGCGGTGAACGGATGGCTGTCAGTGATTTTGCTCCCGAAATGAATCTTCGGATGTTTACGGGTCCGTTGTACATTGGCAGCGACCGAAGCAGGACGCTTGCAAGGTCAATCTTAAAGGATATTGTCATTCAAGGAGAATAAGATGTCGAAAAAGTCATTGTATACCGTTTGTTTGATCGTGGCGTTGTCCATGCCGATGTTGGTTTGTCTGGAAGCCCTCGGCCAGGTGGGCTGGTGGCCGGATCCTGAGCCGGTTAAGAAGGAGCTTAAGGTTTACCGTGTCGATACTCCGCCACGAATAGACGGTGATCTTACCGATGCAGCGTGGACGAAGCTGCCGCGATATACCGGTATGACGGATATCACCTTTGAACATGCGTACGTAGCCGACCAGGTGTTATTTTTCGTGGGATATGACCAGGCGAACCTTTACATTGCCCTGGATATTCGCGACCGTTTTCCCGAACTCATCAAGGCCACGGCGAAGGGGCGAGATACAATCTTGTGGTCTTTGGATGATGATACCATTGAATTATTTTTTGATCCCGAGGGGCAGGGCAAGGACTGGATACAGCTTGCCTGTAATCCGATCGGCACGCAATGGGACGGCCGTAAAGCTCCAAAGGCTGCCTGGAATGGAAATTGGCTTGTGGCGACGAAAAGGACAAAAAGCGGTTGGACCGCGGAGTTCCAGATTCCTTGGGCGGACCTGTCCGTTAAGCCTCGGGAGGGCTTGAGTCTAAGGGCCAATATTGCCAGAACCAGTGCGGGTGGAAAAACCGAAGCGTGTTCGTCGTGGTCGATTGTCGAAATGCGTTTTCATAACACACGGGAATACAGCCATTGGATTTTATCAGGACCAGCGGTCCAATCCGGTCCAGTCGAGGACCTACGGGTCAATCAGGAATTTGTGAAAAAAGAACTTGGGAATTTTAAGGAACTTGTGAGTCGTTCGAGCCGGACATGTGAACTCATTCAGAGTTCCAGTAGTAATAAGCTGCATTCAGCCTTGTCGGAATTAACCCAATCCACCGAACAATTGGCTGAAAAGCTGCAAGCAAAGGCATCGAACGTCAATTCCCTCGATACGTTGCTGGAGGCCCGGCATATCGCAAGCCGCCTTAACGAAAATCTTGAAACCATCCGAACCTCGTTGTGTTTGAATGGCATTACCGGTCCCTGCAACGGATTGGGCGTTACATCGCACGGTATCACACGAGAGGGTAACTATTGGATTCTTTCAGGCTTGCGAGGCGTCTATGCCATCACGGTGAACAGCGGCGTATTGGCTGGCATGTGGGACAGAAAGATCAACCAGCGTGTTATTACGGCCAGCTTTGACCTATATTCAGCGGAGACCAGCGACCGCTTACTGCGGTCGGAGGAAATTTACGACAAGGTAACTGGTGTTGAGAAAAAGAATAAGACCCTTACGCTGACCTGCGAAAATTCCGATTTGCCTGAACTGACGATGATCAAGCGTTATCAGTTGCTGAACGATGGGCGGATACTTTCCAAACATATCCAGGTCCAGGGCAATCTGAAAGACCGCATGTTATTTTCTATTTCATCCAAAACATTATTTGATCCACAGTTCCGTGAGGCTTCAATGTACAATCGAATGATGTCCTGTGGGGCTTCGGGAGGATCGGATCAACGGGCGACCATTCCCGCTCGAGAAATTGTTCGGCCCGTCATTCAGCGGGGAGGGAACAACAAGAAATGTGGATGTGCTCAATTCTGTCTGGCCAATCTCAAAACAGAGACAGGTGTCGCCCAGTATCTTTATACGCTTAAAGATCAATACGTCTGGATGCCTTACGCCATGCCCAGTTCGTACTGGAATTTGGAAGGCTGGGAGATGTCCGTTCTCGGAATCTTCCTGGGCGAACCGGTCAAGGCGGCCGAGACACGCTACCATTTATTCGACGGCGATCAAATCGGTTTCTACAAGGAATATCTTCAATTACCGGAAGTAAAAGCGGCTCGCAAGGAACTTCCGGCCAATCCAACTCTTATGGCCGGGATCAAGGCGGAAGGGGAAGGCACTTTGGTCACCTCGGCCTTCTCTAAGGCTTTTCTGGACGGCGTAAGTCCCAGATTGGCGATGCCGAACCGGCGACTTCGCAGCGATGAGTATAACATTGACTGGGGTTTGCCAAGACATACCTTGTTCAGCCACTGGCCTTGCAAGGATGATGATGAATTGATCTTCATCAACGAGAATTCGGGTGATAAAACTCGCGCGAACATCGGCCAAACCCGGCAGGTCCGAGCGCGAGTCCGAGAACTTTTTCCCCGGCACTTGGTTAGTCTTTACTGGGTACATACGGATGTTCATCCGGATACCGACACCTATAAAAAGCACCCGGAGTTCGTCATCAAGGGCAAGGACGGCAGCATGGTGTTGGCCACACATCCTTACGGAGCCTATGAAGCAGACATGTCGAAAGAATACACGGATTATGTCGTACCACATTATGCCAAGATGTACGATCATCTGGGCCTGGACTTTCTTTACTTCGATTTCTTCGGCGGTTCATCTATGCCGGACTGGGGGCAGGGCAGAGTCCTTCAATCAACCGATTACATGTATTTCGACAAGTCCATTCGCGCCATGCTGCAAAAACGCAAAGGGTTCCTTTTCTTTAACGGCAACCCCGGACAACTGTACCTCGACGTCAATTACATGGAAGCCCTGGGCGACAGCCAATCGATGGATTTGATGGGCAAGGAGTGGTGGCGGTTCGTCCACGAACGATTGATGTACTACAAACTCATGGAACGGGAGAATACGATCACGATTCCGCTCTCGTGGGCCAACTACCGCTCCGGCCCCTCCAAAGGCAAGGACAACAACCGGGATTATACCAACATGCTTCTGTCGCTGGGGTTTCGTGCGCATACCTGCTATTATGAGTATGACCTTGAGCTCAGACGGCCGGATGGAACCATCGACTGGACCCGTATGTATAACTACGAGGAACCTTACAAGCAGGCAACTCTTGAAATGCACGACACCCGTTTGGTCGATGTAGGACAAACTCCTCGGTACTGGACCGATCCGAAGTGTACCGTTGAGGCATATATCCTTAAAAAAGGTCCGGGGTACTTCGTTACCGCCATCAATCATGATACGAAGAAGAGAGATGTAACCGTTATGGCAGAGACTTCCAAATTGGGCTTTGTTCCCGGCAAGCGGCTGTTTCGCTGGGATTATACCCGCCGTGACGACAATCAAATCCCACGATTGATTGGGCCGGAAACACCACGATGGGACCGATTGTTTACTCATATCCGTTGTACCGTCACCAACCTTGATAACGCTTCCCGTTTGAACGTAACGTTTCCGAACATGGAGGTGAACTTCGCTTATGTGGCGACGTTGACCCAGGTGCCAGGGGTGTTTGTAAGCAAAGAAGGGCAGGAAATGCAATTCAGGCTTCCAGAAACCCTGCAATGCCGACTGGAAGGTGAAGCGGATGAGGCTAAAAAATGCGTTACGCTTAAAGCCGAAACTCCGATCCCAGCGGTGGTAGCGGCTTGGTGGCCGAGAGAATGGTCCAAACCGCGGATTGAAGTTAATGAAAAATCTGTCCCTTCTGTGGAATTTGTATTTTACGGGCAGGAACGTTTTGTATTGGTTCCTATTGGAAAAGAGAGTTCATATATTCGTGTAATGCCATGATAGGAATGCAACGAACCAGAAATATAGTATTGCGTTAGGATGTGGCTATGAAACCCAAAGAAAGATTTTTATCGGCAATTTACCGTCGGCCTGTAGACCGTGTGCCTTTGTTCGATTTTCTGTTTCAGCGTCCGCTGTACACTCGGCTCATCGGCCGAACCCCAGAGGCCTATAATGCCTGTGATGCGATGGACTTGACGATGGCCCTGAGGCTGGACGGGGTATGGATTCCCTATGGTTGTTTTTCGGGCTGGAGTCCCAAAATGCTTGCCGATAACATTTACAAAGACGAATGGGGAACGACTTTTCAGCAAAATGATTCCTCATGGCCCATCGATGCCCCGATTGATTATCCCCTCACGAGCAAAAAAAACCTGACCAAGTACCGGCCGCCCGATCCCCAAGCGGACGGACGGTTGAATGAGATCAATACCGCTCTGGCCATCAATAAGGTAAGGGGTAACAATGCGGTTGCCGTTCTCGGAGGGGTCGGCGGGCCCTTAACCATCTCCTGGATGCTTGTAGGCTATGAGCGCATCTGCCTGAACCTGTATGATGATCCGGGATTCCTGGAACAAGTTGTGCAAATGGCGGTTGATTTTGCCGTCGTTGCCGTGGATCGGATGGCTCAAGCGGGTGTGGATGGGATGATCGTCAGCGAAGATCTTGGGTCCAGTGCCGGGGGGCTAATTTCTCTAAAGCATTTCCGGAGAATTTATCTACCGGCCTTGACCAAGATCGTTCACTGCATCAAGGACCATCAGCTGCCGGTGATCCTGCATAGTTGTGGACGGATTTACGATTACCTGGACGACTTGGCCGCCCTCGAGATCGATGCGTTGCATCCCTTGCAACGAACGGCGGGAATGGATTTGGCCCGGATAAAAAAAGCCTACGGCCATCGAATGTGTCTCATTGGCAATATCGATTCCTCTCGGACTCTTCCTTTCGGTTCAAAATCAGACATTGAGAGAGAAACACGCGAAACGATTTCCATCGGCGCGCCGGGATACGGGTATATCCTAGCCTCGGATCATTCTCTTCATGACGGCATTCCCGTGGAGAGTATAATCCATATGTTTGACGTGGCTTATAATCAAGGGATGTATCCGATTATGGATAATAAAGTATCATGACAGGATTACAACGAATTGACAATATTTTTTCACGTCGGCCGGTAAATAGTCCCGGTGTTTTGCCGATTATCCACACCGGGCTGGCCGGTTGCTTCAACGTTCCGCTGGGTCTGTTTTTTTCTAACGCCCCGGTCATGAGTGAGGTAATTGTGGAAGGGTATCGGCGATTTGGTTTTGACGGCGTTCAGCTGTCTATGGGCGTAACTCTGGAGGCCGAAGCGCTGGGTGCCTCGGTCGATCAGCCGACGGACGGCGCACCGATCCTGAAAGAGCATTTGCTGTCGGATCCCGGAAAACTTACGAGTTTACTTGATAAGGATCCGTCGAGGGGCGGGAGGGTTCCGATGTTTATCGATGCATCAAAACGGGTGGTGGAGCAAATCGGCCGTGAAGCTTTTGTTTTGATTACGCTTCGAGGACCGCTCCTGATGGCGACACAGCTTCGCGGGGTTGAGGCCACGTTGATGGATACCGTTGAAAACCCCGAACTGTTGAAGGTGATACTGGATTTTACAGCGGATATTTCTTTGAGATTGGGAAAAAGTTGCCTTGGCACAGGAGCTTGCGGACTTGTGCTCGGCGAGGCAACTTGCTCTCCAAATTTAATTTCACCGGATTTATATCGACGATGGATTCAGCCTCGACATCAACGATTGGTTTCTGAATTAAAGCAGGCCGGCTGGCCGGTTGTCGGGCTTCATATTTGCGGTCAAATCCTACCGATTCTGGAAGATGTGATTTCGACGGGGGTTGATTTTGTCGATGTGGACTACCAGGTGGATGCTCAGAAAGCCCTGAGCCTAGTAAAGGGCCGGGTTGTTTTACGTGGCAATCTGGATCCGGCTTCGATTTTTCGGTTCGGGACGGTTGAACAGGTCAAAAAAGCCACTAGCGAACTCGTTCACAAAGTCCGGGGAACCCGCTGGATACTAAGCGGTGGATGTGACATTCCGGCCGGTACGCCCGAAATGAATCTGAAGGCATTTATGGAAGAAACGAGGGACAAATAAATGCATCGAAGAATGAAATACAATATCATTCGATTAAGGATGTCATGTTTAAGGAGAAAATTATGACTTCTGACTACTCCATCAAGGGATATACCTGGAAGTGTTCGGACGGCGCAGCCACGGTGGACGTCTGGAATCAAAGTATCCAGGCCCGGAAAGCTACAGAACCGGTGATGCAAAAGCTTCGGGAACTGGAGAAAATGGGGTCGTATAAGGGCAATCTTTTTAAGCCTGCCTTCAGTTACAATTTTCAAGGCTATCCGCGGCATCATCCGATCAATCTGGCGGCGTTTCCGCAGCGAACGGTCGATTTCGATATGCACTCGATTGAGCCGGGCTACGGGTTTCCCATTCATCTGCATGACTATGCCGACGAAAATTATCTGGTGATCGGCGGCAAGGGCAAGGTGGTGGTGGAAGATGATGTGCTCGAAGCTGAAATCCACGATATCTTTTATATACCGCCGGGGAAATGGCACTGCGCATTTAATCCAATGGACAATACGCAACCGTTTCATCTTTTTATTTTGCAGGCGCCGCGAGTCAGCGACGAATTGAACGAACTGGGTTATGTGGAGATTACCAAGACCCAGTGGGATACGCTGGGTCTGCCGAAGAAATCATGGGAGAAAAATAAATGAAAGTATTAGCGATCGGCGCGCATCCGGATGATATCGAGTTTCAATGTGCGGGAACATTGGCTAAGTATAAACGTCTTGGCCACACGGTGGCCATGGCGGTGGCGACGAATGGAGAAGTTGGCTCATCAACACATACGAAAGAACAGATTGCAGCTATCCGAAAAAAGGAGGCCGAGAACTCCGCACAAACCATCGGCGCGGAATTCTGCTGGCTGGGATTTCCCGATGAATTTCTATTCAACAACGCCGAAACCCGTCTGGCCTTCATCAACTTGGTCCGGCAGGTTCGGCCGGATTTGATTCTCTGTCCGAATCCTACGCGGGACTACCATCCGGATCATACGACCTGCGGACAGATTATCTGGGACATCCATGTGATGGTGACAGTACCGAATATCGTGACGGATCATCCCCCATGCAGGTCCATACCGGAGATCATCTATATGGATACCATTGCCGGGGTCAACTTCATTCCGAACCGCTATGTGGATATCTCCGATGATATTGAGACGAAAAAGAAAATGCTTGCCTGCCATAAAAGCCAGGATCAATGGATGGTCGATCAATATGGTGTGACTTGCGTAGCCATGATGGAAAGTTTTGCGCGTACACGCGGGTTTCAATGCGGGTGCGGGTTCGCCGAGGCATTTCAGATTCCGCCGATCTGGCCGCGAAAAGTTGAGGCAAATGGTTTAATTGGATAAGGGATATAAAAAATAGTATGAATGAAGTACCCGTACAAACAACAGATCCTGTTCTGGTCCGGTATTACAGCAACCGACGGCTTATGTGGCGAAATGTATTTTTTATTATCGTCGGTAATTTCGGACACAGTGTCTGTTTTACTCTCGTTGCGCCCTTGATGATCCTTCGGATGAACTCGTCGGGCGTCGGCGAAGGAGGGATCGGAACGCTCAATTCCGTCAATTCGTGGGCGGTGAGTTTCCTCGTCATGTATTTCTCATGGAAATCGGACCACCTGGTGTCACGTTGGGGGCGGCGGATTCCGTTTTTGTTCATTTCTGCGCCCTTCATTATTCTTACCGTCCTGTTGTTTCCGCTCTTTAGCGGGAAATGGGTCTTGATCGGGTTGATGCTTGTTCACATGTTCTTCATGGACATGAAGGCCTCGACCTTTCCTCTGCTCTCCATCGATTGCGTTCCACGGAACATTCTGGCCCGGATCAATTCGCTGGTTAATATTCTTCAAAGCATCACGGGTTTTCTGGCCTTGCGGTATGGAATGCAGTTGGCGGAGAAGTCCAATTTTCTGCCGTATGCGCTGGGAGCAGGGATATTGACCATGACTACATTGCTAGCGGGATATTTCATCAAGGAACCTCCTATTTGCAGTCCGACTATCGAAACGTTCAAGCCATGGTCTGCGATTCGAGTGGGATGGCGGGATCCCCGAAGCATTGTATTGATGCTTGCGGTGGCCATGATCCAGGGATTCATGATCATGTACGGCACCTGGCTGTGGCTGTTTGCAAAAAATTCACTGGGCTTGTCGCGTGCCGACAGTGCCTCGGCTATTTCCTGGAGCCTTTTAATTCCAATGGTTCTGGCCTACCCGGTGGGGTATATCGTGGATCGATGGGGCAGTTACAAGGTTGTGGTGGTTTACTGGGTGATGCAGGTGATTACCTTTTTCACCGTTATTCACGTTTCGGGACCGTCCGGGTTGATCGTTGTCTCCCTTTTGGCCACATGTACCGGGTCCTTTTTTTCGGCGGCGGATATTCTGATCTATAAATCCGCCCCGCCGGCGGAGGTCGGATCGGTCACGTCCACCAATGCCTTTTTACGCAATGCTTTTGTCGGATGTTTTGTCATCCTCTCGGGATTTTTGATTCAGGCCACGGGTGGAAGATATACAATTGTTTACGGTATGGGTATTATGGTTAGTACGATCGGTTTGGTTCTGATCCTTGTTTATCGACGAATGATGCAGCAAAACTGGAAGCCATTTTTCCTTAAGAAAGTCGGAGCCATTCGAAATTGGCATGTATGGAAGAGAGCAGCAAATCGTTCACCGGTGCAAGTTATTAATGAAGGGTAAAAGGAATTTATGAGTCTTTTCAAAAAAGTCATGCTGGTTGGTGAAGGGCATTTTTGCCATCGTCCAGGTCATCGTTGGTCGGACGTATTTGGCACCCATTGTCGAGAAGCTCGACGAATTGGAATAACGCATATACAAGTTAATTACCTGGCTGATCCGTTTCACCAAATCCAGTTGGAACAGCCCGATAATTATTATGCATGGTTTGCCACGTATGGCCCTTCGCTTGATCAATTTGTCTCAAGCGATCTGAACAGGGGGTTATATCTGGAGGCTCAGTTGAATCGGAATCGACAAAAGCTGCTTGAATCAGCGGAGCTTGCGGTTCAGGCGGGTTTAAAACCCATGTTGCTTTTGTGTGAGCCGCGTTTCGTTCCGGAGCGGTTTTTTCAAAAATACCCTTATCTTCGCGGGCCGCGGGTGGATAACCCCGCGTTTTCCACGACCCCGTGGTATGCCCTGTGTACGGATATTCCCACCGTTCGCGAACATTATCGTCAAATGCTGATGCAATTGATGATATTGGTTCCAGATATGTCCGGTATCAATATATTCACCCATGACAGTGGATCGGGATTTTGTCACAGTACGAGTCTTTATGCCGGACCGAATGGTCCAAGAACCTGTCGGGGAAAAAAGGTTGGCCAACGGATCGCTGAATTTTTAAATCACCTTCAGGATGTCGGCCGAACGGTAAACTCAGATTTCTTTGTATCCTTATCTACGTCGGTTGAGAATCAAGAACGAATCGATTTTCTTGAATTTGCCAAAGACGGGGTGTCTGCGGATGTTCGAGGGCGATATTCCTGGCTGGGAGGATTAGAGGACCAATGGGCGGCTCATCAATACGGAAGCCAGATTGAACAAGTCGGATACGAACGCGCGAGGAAGGAACGTATTGAAGAAATATCCGATCAGATTGCCTTCGTTCACAAAACAGGGAAGTCTGTCTCGGTCATTTGCTCCATGCCAACGGACGGGTTTCTAGCACCGTTACGGTATGTTCCCCATCCCGTTCAGAACCTGGAAATATTAAAATTGCTTGAACAGAAAGGGGCGGACCATTTGAATATGAAAGGGGATGTGACAGCAAAAGAATTTGTTCGGTATGATATTAATCGAGAATCGGTTGCCGCGTATTTTTCGGATTCGGAACGTCCGATAGAACAAATCATGAAACAACTAGCCGAAGAGTGGGTAGGGAAAGCTTGCACGGAAATATTGCTGGAGAGTTTTGAGTTGACAGAAACGGCCTACCGGCACCGACCATTATGGTGCTGGTCGTTCGCCAGGGAAGCGTCGTTTTTACCCGGTCCATTGGTTCCGGCTCCTGATTTGTTGACACAAGACGATCATCGCTATTATTGGCATCAGGGGTTGGCCGATTTCGATTCAATCCCAGGTTTTCATCGGCTTGGGGCGATTAAAATTAATGAAACAGAACGAACCTGGATGCTAAACACCTATCGGACCGAAATCTTACCCTTCCTGGAAAGAGCCATGACGCTGCTGCAAAAAGGATTGCAGGCGTGTGAATCCGGGGAAGGAAAAAGATGTTTTCAGGAACAGATAGATCACCTTCGTCATTTTTATTTGTGGCAACAATCTGCGTACAACTGGTGTGAGGCGGGTTGTTTTCTGGCGCCCGGAGAGGGTAACCCGGAGCCGCAACGATCAATTCATTCGATTGTGATGGATGAAATTGATGTAACGGAAAGAATGATCTGTCTGTTGGAAGGGCGGGAGAACTTTTTTTTGGATATCGGTCCGGTTGAAGGATTGCTTTACGATAAGTGGCCGAATTTTCTCAGGCAGTTGTCCAGTCGGATTGAAGTCATGCGAAACCATCAAAATGATAAGATCAAAACGATTGAGGAGATCCTTCAATGACACTTCTTTCGACTATTCTGGAAAATTCCACCTTGCGCAATCAACAGATATTCCTTGGTGAACACGGTCAAAACCTCAGGATCGAGAAAGTCGATGAGCGTTTTATCTGGATTCTGGATGGACAGACCCGAATCGGCTTAATTGATCAAACAAGGTCTAGCCTGGAGTGGATTGCGCCACATCCAGGGCTTTGTTCCATTCGGCCGGCAGAAATTCCCACTGTCTACCATGCTCCGAATTTTCAAGGCGGACGAATTATTCCCCAATGGTGGCTGACGTGCGGTCCGGGCTGGCGAAGAGATGCGTCGATGCCTTTGCCCGAACCCTTTGGTATATTCAAATCCGGACTTGGCCAAAAAAGGCCTCAAACCACGTGGACGTTTGGTTCAGAAAAAGGTGGATTACTGTCCATGTGTGCATGTCACCGGTTTAAAGATGACGATCGTATTAGGGGTGAGCATCGGATTACGATTTTTTATGATTTCCGGCTTAAGAGTTATGTCGCCGATGTGGAAGCGGAACTGACAGCACCGGATCCGTATCTGGCGGAGTTTTGTAACCTCTATGCCGGGGGATTGTACGATAACCGCCCGAAGTTCAAGCGATATCAGTCTACCCTGTGGGCTCATCCCGATGGTCGAGTCATTCGCTGGCATCATAATCCCGTCAGTTATCTGACTCCGGGTATGAACGATGAACATGGCGAACGCCGGATTGCTGCGAATGGTTTTCTGGGTTACTTTTCCGATCCCTATACTAATCCGATGGTGCAGATTGTAGCGTGTAATCATCCCGTTGCCGCCGCCACATGCTGCAATCTGTATGACGAGCATCTGATCTGTCATACTCCGTCTCCGATGTCCGAAGGACACTATTCCTGGAAGGTTCGGTATCGATTTTTCAGTGTTCATCCGGATCAAGCCGAACAAATAACCCGTCGAAGCGAACTCATTCATTTCGGTGTCGATACTCATCGTTATGATGCGGTACTTTCCGAACCGGATCGGACGGATCTGGTGTTGGGAGATTACATTGTCTATAACCCGCGATTTCCTGGATTTTACTATAACAAGGTTAATGATTTCGAAACGGCCATTCCATATGAAAGCACAGAAATCGCCTCGTTAATATGGGCATCGCATTGTCCGGAACATGAGGCGTATTGGGACTCGTCATGTGGCCATTCGGGGCATCGTTCGATACGGTTACGCGGTCGGCCTGGCAGGTTGGTTCGAACACGACTGGCGGGTGGACCTACACCGCATATAACACCCAAGCAGCGCTATCGACTCAGCGGGTGGACCCGTTGCCAGAATGTTGTTGGCAAAGGCGCTTGCATTCGGTTCGACGAGATCGGCATGCACGCTGATCCACCCAAAGCCGATCATGTTGCCGGTCCTGTCAATAATAGTACGGACTGGACCTATATTGAAAAGGTCTTTACTACCCTTCCAGATGCCGATCTTGGTTGGCTATATTTGGAATTGGAAGGTTTGGGACAAGCGTGGTTTGATGATATTGCCTTGGAGGAATGTTAATAATGGATGACTTGGATCAGGCACGGCGGAGGGCAGAACTCTATGCCATTCATCGCGAGTACCATCGGAAGAATTTCCTTTCCGATGGCCGATGGATTGGCCAATTTCCCCGTGATCGTGTAGACCATTCACGCGAATATTTGTGGCAGGCCATCGTCTTTCTGGCCGGTGACGAGACGGATATTGCCTTAGGTAATGCTATGATCGCCCAAGTCCCGAACGTCAACAATCATTTTAATCCAATAGCCGCCGCGGATATTCTTCTGCGATATGCTCCGGTTCTGACTCCAGAGTCGATTCATATTCTTAAAAAGATGATTAACGACAGTCTTTCGGAAGCTGTTGATTTTGCTTTGGCTACTTCCGGCCTGAATAATTTTACCGCCATGCGGGCTTTTCTGTTTCTGGCAGCTTCGCAAGTACTGAAAACCTACGATGTACCCTATCGGCATAAATCCATTCCGGAGATCTATAATAAGTTCCGTCTCAGGAAGTTCGGTCTGAATGTTCTTCAACTGCTGGAGAATCAATTGGCTCGGACGACGCTGAGTCAGGAATTTAATAGTCCGAATTATTCTCCTTTGGCGTTATGGGCCATGGCGGAAATTGTTAATCTTATGGATTATGAGCCGGCTCGTAAATCGGCTCAACGAATTGAACAGAGGTTATGGGAAGAACTTCTGGCGTTCCATCATCCCCGGTTGTTTCATACTTCTGGACCCTATTCCCGCGGCTACATGGTCGACTCGGTCGGCCATGCGACCAATTGGAAAATCCTCTGCTGTTTATTGGGGTTGGATGGACCAACAAGCGTTCGAGAATTATTGTATCCGCCTCAGGAAGGACAAGTCATTCACGCGGTTGGCGATCTTGCATTCCAGCAGGCCTGCGCAGGCTGGCTGATCAGAGCGGATTATCATATTTCGGATAAGATTCGTAGCGATTTCGTAAATCGAAAATTTCCATATAACTATCAAGCGGACTATGAATGGCCGGGGATAGGCTTTTTGCGACCCGATGGAAAAGTCATCATGAATGTGGAGGGGAATGTGAATCCGGAAGGTCAGGGAATGGCTCGATGTTATCAGACAGAACGTTTTTCCATCGGTTCCATGAGCCGGACCTTTGCGTTTCAAAATCATCCCTGCCAGATCGTTTATCGGGTCAAAGAAAATAATAATTCGTTAGGGTCAACCCGTAGTATCGCCGCAGTCATGTTGAACTCTCGTCAGCCGGAGTTCGTTCAAAACCCAATTGGTCAGCGGGTCGTACCTAATTTGTTGCCTAATGGCGGGGAGTTTAGAACGGAACAGGCAGGTTCCAAGGTCGTCGGATCAGTTCAACCGCATTTCTGGAGCATCCATTTTTCCGAGCAGGGATTGGATGAGATCAGCTTTAATTTTTTCATAACGGAACACTTACCGTTGCATGTGACAGTAGAAAAAATCAGTTTGAATGGTCAAGTCTTTAAGGATTCCTGTATTGAAGGTATCACGGAAAATGGAATATTTATCATTGAAGATGGTTCCGTATCTGTAACCTGTAGTATTCAAACACCCGTTCCAGTACCTTTTCGAGTATTTCGTCATGGCGGATTCGTTCGTTGCATGGTTGTATTTTATGAAGGTTCGTTACGTAAGTTTACACGAGAGGATCTGTCAAGCTTTCAGGCGGGCTTTACTGTCGAAGTTAAAGATCGCAACATACACTCACATTAAAAGGAGATATTTGTGTCAGATCGAAAAATAAATATTGGTATTCTTGGATCGGGTGGATATGGGGCGACGGCTTGCCGTTACCTGAATAACACCGGTCAGTTTCAGATCGTCGCCTGCATGGATATCGACGCGGCGACGGCCCGGACTACCGCCGTTCGAGAAACTGCTAAGGCTTACTCCGATCTAAACGAATTCCTGGCCCATCCGGGCATGGAGGCTGTTTGTATCAATACCCCCGTCCTCTTACATGCCGATCATACACGATTTTGCCTGGAAGCCAGTAAACATGTTTTTGTCACCAAGCCGGTCACAGCCTTTATCGAAGACGGTGAACAGATCGCTGAATTGGCGGCCCGAAAAAAATTAGCCTTAGTGGTCGGACACCATGCACGCCACACAGCGATGAGCCGATTTATCAAGACACTGTTGGAGACCAACCGCCTTGGCCGTTTATGTAATGTCCTGGCAACCTGCTGCTCCGGTTCCGGTCTTTGCCAGAAGGAAGGCGATTGGCGGGCAGACCCCGAACACAATCCAGGAGGGCCGTTGCTCCAATGCGGAATCCATACGGTCGATACCCTGATGTCGTTTTTCGGTCCCATCAGTCATGTCATGGCCATGATGCAGGATAACATTACGGATTTTAGTGTGGTGGATAATACGCTGACGCTGATGCAATTTGCTTCAGGCATACAGGCCTGTTTTATATGCAATTATACCACCGCCTATATGCATACAATGGATTTCTTCGGCACGGAAGGCAACCTGCATGTTCATGAACATGTGACAGATTTGAACCGCCGGGAAGTTTATTTTCAGCTTCGGCGATCGAATGAGCATGAACCGTGGGAATCGTTGGATATTCCAAAAGATTCCACCTACCCCGATTCTCACGGTGGAGTTCTGGAAAAGGACTTTGCCTGGCAGATACGGTCCGGTCGTTTCGATTATGGCAACTTGAAAGATTCCATTGCCGCCTTGAGTGTCATTCATGCGGCGGTTCAAAGTCACCGGACGGGCACCGTGGTTGGAGTGGAATACCACTCCGCGAGTACAACAGGAGGTCGATGATGAAGATTACCATACTGGGCGCCGGCGCCTTGCGATTATTGGGAGTCGTCGATGAGATTCTCCTTCGTCCCCTTGTCTTTCGTTCTCCGCACCTGGTCTTTATGGATCTCGACTTGGAAAAAGCCCATGTCATGGCGGCTTTGGCCCAACGAATGCCTTCCGCCGGAGCGGTTTTGCCAACGACCCAGGCCACATCCGACCTGAATGAAGCACTGGAGGGCGCCGATTTTGTTTATTGCTGTATCCGTGTCGGAGGGGTTAAGGCATTGGAACGGGATAAGCAAATTGCGGCCGAATACGGGTACCACGGACACGATGATTTTGGCCCCAGCGGCCTTATGCTCACCGCTCGCACGGTTCCGGTACTGCTGGATATCGCCTTTCGCATGGAAAAGCTTTGTCCTCAGGCATGGTTGATGATCTTTACCAATCCGATCACTCAGTTGGTCGATGCTGTGGCGCGTTACAGTAAAATTCGAAGCGTTGGACTTTGTCCCGGTGTCTATAATTTTGCTTGGGATATGGATCATCTTTTTGGAATAGGGGCACCCTGTAAGGATTTACTATTTCGTGGTGGAGGTTTAAACCACCTTTCCTGGGTCACGGCTGATTCGACTTATAAAGGTGAAAATCTTATGGGTTTTATTCGTCGTCAGTTCGATGATTTACCCCATCGACCGGGTGTGGCCAAGTGCGGTTGGACTCGATGTGCGCCTCTAGTTGATTTGTTTGGGGCGATGTTTTTAAACAACGGTCATCAACATCATTTCTTTTACCACGACGAATTGGCTCGTGAAATGAAGGAATATTTTCAGAAGACGATTGCAGAGGACTTAAGATCGACGGTTCAGGATTCCCACAGTACACAAGCTTCCGTTATGGTTCGGCAAAAGGAGATTAGACGTTTTTGGCAGCAAGAGCTTTTCCGGAATTATGCCGTACGACCTTTCGGAGAGATCGGGGTGGATTTTATGCAGGCGGTTACAAATAACTCGGGGACTCAACTCATGGTAACGTCTCCGAACTACGGGCACATCCTTGGTCTTTCAGAAGGAGTGCCTGTCGAAGCCACCACGCGGATATGGAATAATCGTTTGGAGGGAATGGGGCTTGATCCTGTTCCCGCGTCTCTTAAGGGGCTGTGTAACGCAGTGGCGGAACATCAGCGTCTCTCCGTCGATGCCGTTGCCGTTCACACCAGGAAAAATGGGTTATTTCAAGCCTTGCTGGCCGAACCGACGATACGCTCTTACGAACGAGCGAAACCGATGTTTGATATGCTGTGGGACGCCGCCATAGAAAGTAAGGAGATCCCTCACCCGTGAATCAATTTCCCTGGCCCCTGGCCATACGATTGGAAGTGTTGCCGGGCAAAACCATTTTGGAAAAATTTTTAAATGCCGCTCACTTTGGATTTGATGCGGTGGAATTACCCGGACGGTTTTTATCCGAATATCATCAAGAGCTTATTGCCTGCAAAAACGATTTGCCGATCCCCATAAGCAGTATCTCGCTGGGTTTTCGAGGTTCGTTGCTCAGTATGGACCAGAGCGATCGTTCCATTTGCCGTCAGGATATCAAGAACCTTTTGTCGTTGTGTGCCGATTGGGGAGCTGTAGGCCTGGTAATGCCTCCGATCTTATTTGTCGATAAACATCCACGGTTGACCGATCCTCAACCGTGGTCGAATCTTATTCAAGCCCAGGATGCTTTATTACTGTCACAGTTACCCGAATTGGTCGATCATGCAGAAGCAAAAGGTGTTCTTCTCCTATTGGAACCGGTAAACCGGTCGGAAACCGATTATCTAACCTCCATGTATCATGGTGCCGAGGTTTGCGGTTGCATTAATAGAGCCGGCTTAGCACTTACCGCCGACTGGTTTCACATGAACCTTGAGGAATCTAATCCAACCGAAACTCTTCGACGTACCGCTCGATGGATTCGACACGTTCATATCGGTGGGGATAACCGTACCGAACCCAGACCGGGATCGTTTGATAATTATTCGCTCTTTAACATCCTTTACGAAATGAAGTATCAGGGTTTTATTGTTGCCGAATGCCGATCCCTTTCAGGACCTGCCGATCAAGTCCTTTCTCAGTCGAGTCGGTATCTTCGGGAATTGTTCAAGAAAATTGCCGAGGAATCAAATGCCCATGGAGATTTCAAATAATGCCATCCAAATCTACCGATATTAAGGTTAAAAGGGTATCGCTATACTTTCTTCCCGTTCAAACCCGTGTACCACTCAAGTTTGGTTCGGAAATATTGACAAGTGTTACCTGTGCTCGGGTTCGAATGACTATTGAAGATGCTATGGGACATTACGCCGAAGGATGGGGAGAAACTCCGCTAAGTGTTCAGTGGGTTTGGCCCAGCACTTTGAGTTACGAAAAAAGACATCAGGTGCTGAAAGCCTTCTGTCGACGATTGACTACTGTTTGGCAGTCATTTTCATTTTCTGGCCATCCGCTTGAAATTGGGAATCTTTTTCAAGAAACGGAATTGAGGAAATGCTGGACAATCTTGAATCAACATGAAAATGAACCTATGCCCTGGCTGGCGGCATTGGTATGTTGTTCTGCTTTTGATATTGCCTTACACGATAGCTACGGAAACGTTCATGGATTACCCATTTATGACACCTATAATGCTCAATTTATGAATGCCGACCTTGCCCATTACCTGACTTCGGAGGAAAAAACGGATATTACCTTTAACGGACGATTTCCTTGTGATTTTCTAGTCTACCCCCATTCCAGTCAATTACCTGCATGGCACCTGGTGGGAGGAAAAGATCCGATCAACTTGACCGAACTAACGGGGACCGAACCGAGGGACAATTATCCGGTGCTTCTTCGAGATTGGATTCGGAGGGATGGACTAAAATGTCTGAAAATAAAACTCCGAGGTGATGATTCGAATTGTGATTATGACCGTTTGGTCCATGTCGGGCAAATTGCCCAGGAGGAAAAAAGTCACTGGTTAACAGCCGACTTTAACTGTATGGTGACCGATCCGTTCTATGTAAATGAAATTCTGGATCGTCTTCTGGTCGATCATCCGAAAACTTATGGCATGATTCTCTATGTCGAGCAACCGTTCCCTTATGATCTTGAAGTTCATCAGATTGATGTTCACAGTGTTTCGGCACGCAAGCCGCTTTTTATGGATGAAAGTTGCCATGACTGGCGACTGATCAGGCTTGGAAGGAAATTAGGTTGGACGGGGGTGGCATTAAAGACATGCAAGACTCAAACCGGAGCCCTTTTAAGTTTATGTTGGGCAAAAGCCCATGGAATGACCCTGATGGTTCAGGATCTGACCAATCCAATGCTGGCGCAAATCCCACACTGCCTTTTGGCCGGTCATGCCGGTACAATCATGGGAGTAGAGACCAATGCCATGCAATTCTATCCTGAAGCCTCAATCCCTGAAGCGCAAATTCATCCTGGTTTATATTCCCGACACAACGGAATGGTTTGTCTTTCGACACTCAAGGGACCGGGATTTGGTTACGCTATTCAAGAAATACACCGACCCTTACCTGATTCTATAGGATAAAATAAATCATGAAAAGGTATGAGATAACTTTTCAAACGACAAATTCAATATTAAATTCAAAATCGATTACCAGTCTGGTTTTAGAGCCTGATTCTGTGGGTTTAGGGACCGGAATAATGGTCTTTACTCATGGATGGGGAAGTAATCGTTATCAAAATCTGGAAAAAATGGAATTTACTTGTGAACGATTTAATCTGATTTGCTTATCGGTGGAGTATCGACAAAGCGGATATGATTTTGACCCGATGACCGGAATGGGAGCAGATACCCCGTATGATGCAAGCTTTTATCAGGTTTTTGATGTATTAAATGTTCTTCGAAGTGTTCTGGCGCTTCATCCTGAAATTGATCGTCATCGACTGTTTCATCATGGATTAAGTCAAGGTGGGCATATTGCCTTGTTAAGTTCTGTCTTTGCTCCAAACACATTCCGTTTTGTTTATGCTTCCTGTCCTATTACGCATCTATCACCCAAAATAATGCAATGGGTGGGTCGGGAATTATCGGATAATGAACGTTCCATTCGAAATGTTATAGACCAGGCTATGTATCTGCAATGTCCGGTGTTTATCGATCATGGTACTGCTGATACGACGGTTCCACATGACGAACATGTTCTTCCTCTTGTAAAAAAGCTTGAAGGGCTTGGGAACACTCCAACCGTTCGGTATTATGAAGGTGGAAATCATACATTTGGTCCGACAACGACACGGCTGAAAGCATTTCAGGAAATGATGATCAAGGCGATGGAAACACCGGCACGTCCTGGTTTGGATGACTTTGTTACCAGCAGGAGGTTAAAAATTCCCTGTAAGAGTCGAACCCTTATCATTGATTGGTCGGAGCCTGTTGAAAGTTCAAACGTAATTGCCTGGGAATAGGCGGACGTTTTTACATGTACATATGCATATCCTTTACAAGTGTTTCAAGGATAAGCCGCCGTCGATGGAAATTACCTGTCCGGTGGAATAAGGCAAATCGCCCCGAACTAGCATGGCAACAGCCTTGCCGATATCCTCGGGAGTTCCCCATCGCGGTTGAAGAAGCAATCCTTCGGCGATGAGTTTGTCGTACTTGGCTTGCACACCCGCGGTCATGTCGGTTTTTGTAATGCCCGGTCGAACTTCGTAAACGGGAATGCCAAACTCCGCCAGTCGAACGGCCCAAAGTTGCGTGGCCATGCTCACTCCGGCCTTGGAAAGGCAGTACTCGCCTCGATTGACCGACGCGACCGTCGCGGAAATCGACGAGACATTGACGATGCAACCGGCAAAATCGTTTGCGGCTTTTTTTTGTTCGATCATCCACCTCGCCACCGCTTGCGTCAGGAAATGGGGCCCCTGGAGATTCGTTCGCATGACCTCCTCAAAGCTTTGTTCCGAGGCATCCAAAATGTCCACGCGTTCCCGCGGGGCGATGCCCGCGTTGTTGACTAGAACATTGAGCCGTCCGTAATGGCGACGAACAGCCTCGATCAATTTATCGCGTGATTCAGCTTGGCTGACATCGGCTTGGCAGTATAAAACATCGCTACCAAGTGTGCGAAGCTCTCCTTTGGCTTCTTCGACCTGGTCCTCATTGCGTATGCCGCAGAACGCAAGGTCAAATCCCTCTTTTGCCAACTGCCGGCAAATGCCCAACCCGATCCCCCTGCCGCCGCCGGTCACCAGGACCACTCTTTTTTCTTTAATTTTGAAATTTGAATTTTGCATTTTGCACTTTGAATTTCTTTTATCTTATTGGAGTTCCGGAATATCAACCCACGCACGCCGGGTCCACGATTCCAATCCCTTTTGTGTCAGTTGAACGCCTTTGGCCCCTTCGAGCAAGCTCCACGGAAACGGTTCGCCCCTGACCACGTGTTTTAAAAATAGTTCCCATTGGGTTTTGAAGGCGTTGTCGTAATTTTTGTAGTTCGGGACGGGTGTCCAGTTGTCGTGGAAATTGATCGGGCTGTCGATATCGGGATTCCACGTCGGCCGGGGCGTGGCGGCGTACGATTGGGCTACGCAGTTGCGCAGGCCCGCGACAGCCGAGCCTTTCGTGCCATCCACCTGGAGCGTCAGAAGATCGTCCCGCCGAACACGAACGCACCAGGAGGAATTGAACTGCGCGACGATCCCGCCGTCGAGTTCAAACGTCGCATAAGCGGCATCGTCGGCGGTGCAGTCGTAAGGCTGGCCGGTCTCGTTCCATCGCTTTGAGATGTGTGTGGCCCCGAGGCACGAGACAGCTTTCACTTTTCCAAAGAGGTTATCGAGCACGTACCGCCAGTGGCACAGCATATCCAAAATGATCCCGCCGCCGTCGGCCTTGCGATAGTTCCAACTCGGCCGTTGTGCTTCCACGACATCGCCTTCAAACACCCAATAGCCAAACTCGCCCCGCACGGAAAGAATTTGTCCAAAAAAGCCTGAATCTTTGAGCGTTTTGAGTTTGAGCAGACCCGGCAGCCAGAGTTTGTCCTGCACAACACCGTGGCGGACGCCTTTCTTTTCGGCCAGGTGGTAGAGTTCCATCGCCTCGGCGGTCGTCAGGGCCGTCGGCTTCTCGCAGTAAACATGCTTACCCGCCGCGATGGCTTTTTTAACCGAAGGGACTCGCTGATCGGTGGTTTGGGCGTCGAAATAGACTATGTACGTCGGGTCGGCCAGCACCTCGTCGAGGTTCGTCGTCCATTTGGAAACCCCAGACGTCGCCGAAAGGTTTTCCAGCTTGGCGGCGTTTCGACCGACGAGAATCGGGTTCGGCATAATCACCTCATCGGTATCGAGTTTCACTCCGCCTTGTTTAATAATCGCGAGGATCGAACGCAAGAGGTGCTGGTTGGTCCCCATCCGTCCGGTCACGCCGTTCATAATAATTCCAATATTGTGAGTTTTGATATTGGCCATGATTCATCTCCTTACTTTCATGCCCGCTCCCTCACGGTCGCGGCTTGTTAATGGTGACTTGCGGCTGGGCGCCTGTGGGCAGTGGGGGAGCTTCGACTCCTGCCTTAGGAAGCGTTCCCTCCAGTTCCTGCCGCCAGTGGGCCACGTCGCCCGCCGGTCCGTAACAATAAATCATCTTCAAGGGGACACTTCCGACATTCGTCATCTGATGAAATGTTCCGCTCGGAATATAGACGGCCTGACCGCTCGAAACCACCTGCCGCTCCAAGCCCAGGCACATCTCCCCTGTGCCCTCCAGAACAAAGTACACCTCTTCCTGATCCTGGTTGTGCCAGGGAACCTGCCCGCCGTCCGGTTCGAGCGTAACAAACCCAATGCAGAAGTTTTTCGCCTGGATCGGTGAGACCCCGCCGACCAAATTCTGCGTTCGCCGCCGGGCGGGATAGGTTCGGCCTTCGATTTTGTTTAAATCCGCAATGATCATTTTGAATCGCTCCAGAAGGTTAAATACGGTTCGTTTCGGATAATTCGCTGAATGTACAACACGGCCTCGCGGGCATGATAATCCCCCCACATGCTCGATTCCCCGCAGGGAACTTTACGATCCGGTGGAACGTAGTCCCAACCGTTAGGCCGATGATAAACGCTGTGCAGGATAAGGCCTTGGTGATTTTTATCAAGACTCAGATACGGTTCATCCAGAAGCGTATTCAGTATCGTAAGCCCCGCCTGCCAATAGGATTTTCCTTTTTCACCCAGATAGTGCCCCAGACGAAGCAATCCCTGCGCGGCAATGCCGGCGGCGGAACTGTCCACCGGTTCGTAATCGTTGAACGGTTCGGCGGGACGGTTCAGGTAATCGCCAAGTCGGACAAGCCCCGGCGCGCCGGTGTCCCAGTAAGGAATTCCATCGGTCGGCGTGTTTTGAATATAAAAATCGCAGGTCGCGCTCGCCGCCCGGAGCATGAATGTTTCGGCCTCGTCCGGAAGGTCCTGTGTTTGCATGAATTCCAGCAGCTCCGCGAACCCCAGCATCACCCATGCCAGCCCCCGAGTCCAAGTGGTAAAGGGCGAAAAACCCTGCTGGGAGTTCGGGCAGCGGTAAGTGCCGTCGTTGACGTTAAAGATACTTTCGTGAGCCACCCGCCCAGGCACGTCGTAGATGTCTCGGCCTTCGCCGTAATAGACGTTATATCGTGCGGTGGTTTTTGCGTGGGAGATCAACCGTTCGAGCAGGGAAATTTCCCGGTCATTTTCCTCCAGCAGTACGTGCCCCAACCGATGGGCAATCGCCAGCGACCGCAGCGACCGGATCGTATCGGCAAAGAGCGAGTGCGGGCCGTTGAACGAATAAATGTAACCCCCGCCGGCGGGAAGGGTCGTCCATCGCCGGGCTTGAACCGCTCCGGAACACTTTACCGCCAACTCGTAAAAGTGCCGCTCCCATGTATTTTTCTCAATCCGCCCTTCATTCATCAGCCTCAGTAGGTTGCCATACGTGCTGACGTTGTTAAATCCGTGGTCGTGCACTCCCAGATGTGTTACATGTGGGGCCATCATCTGCAAAGTTTTTTCCCGCCCCGTTTGCAGAAACGCCTCATCTCCGGCGGCGTCGAATTGCAAAATCGCCGATCCGAACCCGAACCCCTGAGTCCACTGTGTCCACGCCCGGCTGGTGTATTTCCCGGCGACGGTAAAGACCGGCGAGCCTTCGGTCGAATCAAAGGCCGACTCCAGGGATTGGATTTTTTCTCCCGATAATCGCCAGAAACGGTTGATTTTTTCCGTTAAATCGGCAGGCCGGAGAGTTTTGCTGACGGCAATCATTTTAAAACCGTTTTCCCTTTCGAATGTGGAGTATAATAAGTTCGCAATCCTCCAAGGCCTCGTATGTATGTTCGAGAATCGCATCGAACTGGATGGCCTGGCCGGTTTGCAGTTTGTGAGTCTCGCTCGGAAGGACGATTTGCAATTTGCCCTTCAGCACCCAGCAGACCTCGTAATCGTCCTGGTGAACTTCCGGCCGGGACAGTTTTCGGCCTCCCCGAGCCGATCCGAGCAGCGCTCGGACGTTACCATAGGCGATCTGACGAAAGTGAAATCCTCCGGCGTCGTGCTCCGTGGTTTGTGCCTTATGGGCCGTCTGCCGTTCCGCCAGGGCCAGAAGGTCCGTCGCGCTCATTCCGTAGACCCGGCCGAGTCGAAACAAAGTCTCCAGTTCAGCCAGGGTTTGATTCCGTTCCAGTTTGGAAATCACGGCCGCGGAAATTCCCGATTGGACCGAGACGTCCGCGATGTTCAGATTCTCCCGTTTACGCAGGTCCCGGAGAACGGAAAAATCGTACATGGCCCTTGGATTTTCAAATCGTTTGCGTTTCATCATCATATTTTCTTTGACAGCATATAAAACGATAATATATACTGTACGAGAATATTTCAAGCCCATTTAAAGGAATCGGTGATAAAAATGATACCTAGAAACTTAACCCGAAGGCAGGTCAACGAAGCCGTTCACCGCAGTGGTGTGATCGTCGTCCTGAACCAAAAGCATGTTCGCAATCCCAAGGACCTGGTAACGACCATGTGGGAAATTTACCAGGCCGGGTACATCGCCGAATGTACGTTTCGCATCGATACCGGGATTTTAAAAGAAGGCATGGCGCAACTGGTCAAGAAGCGGGACCAGTCGCCCGCGGACAACCCGTTTGTCCTGGGCGTCGGCAGTGTGATCAACCCCGTGGAACTCGAATCGGCCATGGCAATGGGATTCGATCTGATCGTCGCGCCTGCGAACGTTATGAGCGGGCACGGTGAAGGAAAGGACTTCGTTCGGCTTTGCCGTCAGGCCGATGTCTTCTGTGCCCCGGCCGTCTTTACCCCCACGGAACTTCAATACTTCATCGAACGGTCCGACGGTCTGGAGCCGGACGCTGTAAAAATCTTTCCCGCCGGTACGCACGGCCCCGAGGGAATTGGCGCGTTACTGGCCCCCTTTACCCGCCCGCGTCACGCCGGTCGGATCATCCTGCCCACCGGCGGTGTGGACGAAATTACCGGCCCCAAATACCAGACCGCTATCTCGGCTCAGGGTTTTACCCCCGTCCTCGGAATGTCGGCCCCTCTACGCGAGGTGGAAAAGCAAAGCCGGCCCGGCGATATTCAGGTCATCCAACGATCGCTGGCGGAGTTCCAGCAAAAATTTCGACCATCGTGTATCCCCAAGTAAAGAAAATCCTGGGCGGCTCATTACGCCATCACCTTTGGTGTCTTTTGTAAAATGTGCGGTAAAATGCCAGGAGGCTTCACGGCCAACGATATGCTATTTCCTATCAGGAAAAAATGGAGATACTTATTCCTATCCTACAGGTGTAGGTTTCTATTCAAAACGGATCCGTCGTAGTAGAGTGTGCGGAATCCCGGATGTTAAAATCTCACATGGTGTAAATCACGGAATCTCCCTTCCACCAAAAACCGGGCGAAATTGTGACAATTCTATTCGCGAGAGCAGATTGCTGAGTAACCTCATCCGCCGAAACCGCCTTACTATAGGCAATCGACGCGGATCAAGCGTCTGGTAAAAGCCTTCACTTTTCGAAGGGCTGTCCGTTGGCATCCGGCGAACCCGTTTGTCGTCGAGAAATCTCATTTCCGGTCAAAAAAGAAGCATTTTCAAGGGCTTTCTTGCGTAAGGCAATCCGCTCGCGGGTGATTTGGAGTGCGTAATCCCGGAGTGATATGCCAAACGTACTTTCCAGAAAATATATAGACTCATAAGCGGATATATACGCCTCACAGATGTGAAAAAAACGCCAGTACACGCCCTGACGCGTGAGGTGCAAATGGCTTCCGAGTTTATCACCGTACCTGCCCACCAGGACTATCCGGCTCAGTCCCCGCCCATCCGTTTTCAGACGAACCTCCAATCCTTTCCGCTCAAGCAGTTCCTTCAACCGGCGAAGAAATTCGCGATCCTTGTTCGTAAGCTTCATTTCGTTTCACCCATATCCGTTCTCCTTCCTGCTGGAGATGTATCTTTCGTGTGTGAGCCAGAAAAACCAGGGTGATGAATCGAAACACCCGATCCTTCCGCTCCTGATCCAAAAGGGGCGGAAGGTCGTCAAAGGCGACCATTCGGTCGGTCAATGAAGAAAGAATGTGCCGTTTGTAAACATCGGAGTAAAAGGGCGGCGGCGGAAAATCGGAGCAAAGGTGTGGCACTTCAGTAAGGTTTTCCGTAAGGATGGGTACTTTTCGGCGGCTGTGTAGGCCGTTCGAAGGGTCCCGGGTTCT
>Ga0265292_1000977_pt1 | contig 29095 bp, 15 predicted proteins | sample Munlanlewell296A_FD_189080 | JGI IMG/M metagenome (GOLD analysis project Ga0265292, IMG submission 189080) | Leachate microbial communities from a municipal landfill in Southern Ontario, Canada - Leachate well 296A | ecosystem: Engineered > Solid waste > Landfill > Unclassified | place: Canada... | reverse complement strand
GCATAGATCGGCTGGGCCAGGTAGAGTTCGCCGCGGACGGTAATCCCGCGCACCAGCCAGCCGGTCGCGATCGAGAGAAAGGCAAAGGCGAACCCGGGGAAAAGGAGCCAGAGCTTCTGCCGGGTATCGAGATTGAACAGTTTGAACGGGAAGATCAGACAGAAATAAAGGAAATAGGCGGCCAGCAGGGCTAACCCGGCCGGCGTGACCCGGCGCCAAAAAAGGAGCCATTCGATACTCGCGGCGTTATTATAAGCCAGGAAGCTTAAGGCCCAGAGAGCGATTAAAAACAGGATAAAACTGAACAGCCGGTTGAGGCGGCTCCCCAGGCCTTTGACAAAAATATAACAGGCCAAGCTTAGCGCCAAGGCCGTCGTCGCCAGCAAGCCGGCATTGAGGAACAATAGTAGAGACATCCGCCATCATTATATGCCCCGGCCGGAAAGCGGTCAATCGCTGGACTTATCCGCCTTCGGCGGATCAGCCGCCGGTTTTACCAAATACCTGAAAGTGAGATCCGATGGACATTGTCCCGGGACAGGGCCCGCTGGGTGACATAGGCGTAATCGACCCGCGTGTGGTTGACCTGGAAACCGGCACCAGCGGTCAAGCCACTATCAGCATAGCCCAATCTTAAAGACAACCCACCCTGGCTATATTCGTAACCACCAGAAAGCTCGGGCGAATAACCCGGTTTGATCGTTTGGGCGAGATCGAGGGCGAACAAGGAACTCTGTCCGCCTGAGGCGGACGGTTCCTTGTAAGCCAACCCGAGCCGGAGTTTGGGCGGGACCTGCTCGATCGTACCTGTTCCCCATTGTTGCGAATTGATGAGCTCGTCTACCTTGAGGCCAATCGTAACGGGTAACGCGAATGGCGTAACGCGTACAAGGAGGCCCGGCGTAATCGAATACCCGCTCCCCTGCCCGCCGGAAATGTTGGTCATATCGGAACTCAAATATTTCGCGGTTAAGCCGAGTGAGACCTTGTCCGACAGCTCTTTGCCATAGGCGATCAGGTAGGCGTTTGAGAAGTAGCTGAAGATGCTGATATTCTGGACTTCGTTGTGGAAATCAACTTCGGCCGAGGTTTGGTTGATATTACCCAGTCCAACCTGGACCCAGGAGATACCGAGCGTGCCGCCCAGCGCCGGCCGGATATAGCTGACATAGTAATGGTCGGTGTCAGACGACAACCGGGTCTGCATCGTGGTGATTTCGCTCTTGTTGAGCATCCCCAACCCCGCCGGGTTCCAGTAGGGAGCGTCGGCGTTGTCAGCAATGGCCGTAAAAGCCGAACCCATCCCCAGCGGGCGAGCGCCGACGCCGGCGTTAAGGACCGCAAGGTCGAGACCAGCTTGGCCTTGCGCTAGGGCCGAATGAACAATTAACAATGACACAATTAACAACAATGTATAGCGTTTTATCATTTGAGCACCGCGATTTTGCCGCGTCCGGAGAGCGACTTATCTCCAAGTCTGGCTACAACTTCGTAAGGATATATCCCATTCATAACCAAGTCCCCTCTCCCATTCCTCCCATCCCAGTCAACATCGTTATACTTATCCCAGACCGACGACATTTCGCCCCGGGTCGTCCCATCGAGTTCAGTGACCAGTGAGCCGGTAATATCGTAGATCCTGATCTTGACCTCGTCGGCATTGGCCCCTAACTTATAGCGGATCTTCGTCTTTTCCCGGTTCGGGCTGAAAGGATTCGGATAGTTGGTAATGCCGGTCAGGGTCAGGTCGAGGGCGATCTCAAAAGATTCTTCGGGTGATTCAGCGAATATTGTGCCGTCATCATTTAGCGCCTGAACTTTCCAACTCCAATTGCCGGACTTAAGCCCCTCATCGAATTCACCTATTTGATAAAGCGCCCTTGGCCGTGGATCTTTGGTTCTTGCCTCATCCGGATATGCTTCAGAAGATGTTATCGTCTTTGACAGATTCATATTTAGTTCCCCAGATCGTGAAACAACCGCTCTGTATTTAGCTTGGCCTCTTATCCCATACCATTCAAAGGCCGGTCGTATAGTTTCGAGCTTCTTCCCGCCTTTCGGACCAATAACTTCCAAGGTGGCTGTTTGTTGTTGAGTCCGCACGCTCAATGCTGTCGTATTTATTCCAAATTTCATTACCCAAATATCGTAGTTGCCATCCTTGTATGAGGCATAAGCGACCCTAGTCCCATCCGGTGACCAGGCGGGATTGCAATCTACGTTGGTATAATCAGTCAGGGATTTCGACTGATCTATCCCGTCCGTATCCATGACATAAATATCCTGGTTGCCTTGCCGTGTCGAAGTAAAGGCGATCAGCGGCCGACTGCGCCCATCAGACAAAGGAATTGCCATTGGAGCCCAGCAGGGTTCCTTATCTTCCGCTTCGCTGCTGGTAAGCCTGACCGGTTCAGGATCGTTGGTATCGGCTATCAGCCAAATTTCCTTGTCTCCCGACCGGTCCGAAGTAAAAGCCAGACCGAACTGCGACCAATTCGGCTCGCGATCGTCAGCCTCGGAACTTGTGAGTTTAATTAGTGAACCTGTTCCATCGCCATTCATAGCCCAGATATCAAAGTTGCCCGATCGATTTGAGGCGAAGGCGATCTTTGTCCCGTCCGGCGACCAGGTTGGGTCAGTATCGGCAATTGTTAAATTGGTAAGTTGGAGCGGCGTTCCCGAACCGTCACTGTTCACTACCCAAATATCTTTGTTGCCGGAACGGTCCGAAACAAACGCGATACTTGTCCCATCGGGCGACCAGACCGGTTTGTCATCGTATGCCGGATCATTCGTTATGTTATGCGGACCACTGCCATCTGAATTCATTGCCCAGATGTCATAGTTGCCGGAGCGATTGGATGAAAAGGCCAGCTTACTGCCGTCCGGCGACCAGGCCGGTTCAATATTCCAGGCTTCATTTGTGGTTAACTGCTCTAATTTAGTGATCGTTAATTTCCAGTTGTTATTGTCGGCTTTGACCACAACCGTGTTCTGCAAACTGTTGCCGGCTTTGTCGTTAACTGTTAATCTCAAGATATATTCGCCGTCTGAAACCGCGGCACTGTTCCAAGCGCCCAGAATCCCGTTGCTGACCGGCGCACTCGCGCTCTTAAGCTCTGTCCACGCGTAAGGCAGAGCATTGGGACTGAATTCTAATTTGTAGCTTTCGAAGTTCGTATCTAGCGCCGTGCCGCGGATTTCAGCCAGGCCGGTTAAAGTTTGATTGAGGATCGGCTGGGTTATTACTCCAACGAGCGCCCCAGCGCAAACTCTTTTGCTGTAAATGTCACCGCTGGTGGTGTTGAATATAATTTCCGTCCCGTCCCTTGACCAGGCCGGATTGGCTCCTGCGGCGACTTTTACTTCTTCAGAAGTTGATGTTTTCTCAATATAAATGTCATTTCCTCGCGCGTAAGCGATCTTCAATCCATCCGGGGACCAGGCAGGAGAAGTTTCGGTCTCTGAACTGGAGGCCACTTGAGTTTTTACGCTCCCGTCCAGATTGATCGTCCAAAGATCAAAGTTCCCGGTCTGGTCCGAAGCATAGACCAATTTCTTCCCATCCGGCGAATAGCCCGGAGAATCATCCATAGCCGTGTTATCATCGGCAGTCACCTGGGTTGGATTCTTCCCGTTTAAAGTAGTGGTCCAGATGTTCCATTTGTTGATGCCAAGTTCACCTGTTCGATTCGAAGCGTAGGCAACTTTCTGGCCGTCGGGAGAGAAAGCGGGAGTAGTTTCGGAAGCATTATCCGAAGTTATTTGTTTTTGCCCTCCCCCGTTAGAACCCATGACCCAAACATCGTTGTTCCCCGAGCGGTCAGAAGTAAAAGAGATTTCCGCACCATCGGGCGACCAAACCGGCTGCAGATTATTGCCAAGGCTGGTCAGTTGAGTCGTTTGAGAATCGGCCAGGCTCATGGCAAATATCTGCTTTTTGCCGGAAACATCTTTTACATAGGCGATCTTTGATTTATCGGGAGAGTAGACCGGATCGGACCCGCCTGAAGCAAGTTTCTGGACCGGCACAGCTCCCGCAGTTAAGCTGTTACAATCGACCACCACTTTAAGCTCTTTCGTCCGTAAGGCGCCGTTACCATAAGTCGCTTTAAGTCTAATCGTGTATTCGCCATCTTCCACCGCTTCCCCGGAGCCATTCTTCCCATCCCAGACGGATGAATTTGCCCCCTGATTGCCGGGAGCGCCAAACGATTTAACGATCGCCCCTGCTTCATCTGTAACCTCAATAACAACGGCGGCATTTTCAGTCAGGGTATAGTTAATCGAGGCAGTTTCTTTTATCCCGTCGCCATTGGGTGAAACATATATGTCAGAAATTGAAGAAGCGGAAATTTCTGACGATCTTTTAACTTTGACTGCGCCGGACTTTTTCACGATATTCGGCCCGGCGTAGATGTAATAAATGTAATCGCCATCCGCGACGTAATTGCCGTTAGCGTCTTTGCCGTCCCAGCTTATTGCCTGGTTCCCAGATGATGTTGTCGTGTTGTATTGCAGGGTTTTGACTAACAAGTTGTCCGCGATCTTAACTTTGAAATTGCCGCCCGGGGTTGGAGTTCCATCCAATGCCACATCGGCGCTTGTTCCATCAAGCGGGTTCTTTAAATTTACGGCCCAACTGCTCAAAACAATGTCAGACGAAGGCGGCGTATAATTGGTTGATAGCGACTGGGAAGATTCATCGTAATTAAACGGCAGTGATATCTCACCGCTCTTAAGCCAGCCGCTGTTAACCAGCGGGATTGCCGGATCATTCAATGTGTTCCAGGGTTCGGTATAGGAAGTGCCGGCAATAACAGTCGTATCGGGATTAGTTGTAGTTGATGTGCCTGTATCACTGAAGCGGAGAGAAACCCTGTTATATGGGTCATTATACTTATTCAAAGAAAAGCTCAGGCCATCAGCGTTACTCGGGATGCTTAGCATGTTCCTGATCTTTGCAGAAGGCCCATAGTTTGTCGGGCTACCCGGGCCGGCATTGCAAGAATCTGCCTTGCTGTCACTTGTTTCGCTATATGGAGCTGTTACCGTGGCGCTGGCAATAATATATTGATTCCCATTCGAGGTACTGCTGGTTCCATCTTCAAAACGCAAGGAAACATCTGAATCTGTCGGGGCAGACAAGCTCCAACTTGCCCCTTCTATGTAGTCATCAAGAGACGCCATATCTTGCGCTTTCAAGCCGGATTTAAACCCTCCGGTTGACCTCGAATCGCACTGTTCAGATTGAGTTTCAGTACCCTTTGACCAAGCAGCGCCGGGGTAAATATAACTTGCATTGATAATCCCGGAACAAGTATTCCCGCTCCAGCCACTGCTGTCTCTTGAGCTAGAAACACCGGGACCATATGTTTGGGAATAAGAAATTTCCTGCCCGCTGATTGTGCCGCTATTTAAGGGCAAGAGAGTTACGCTGTATGAATTACCAGTTATTGTTCCGTTGTGATTAATCGTTGCTGTTTTGGAACCAGTAGTTGGATCGGAGGCGGAAGGATAATTATACAAAGTATTTCTTTCCTTATAATCCATCGAGAAAGTGGCGCTGCAATCGTCCCACATGCCCACATCGATCCAGACCTTTGTTTTATAATTACCCGCCGGCCAGGTGAATCCCTTCGCATGGAAATAACTATTGCTCGTTTGATTGGATTTCGCTTTTACTTGGGTTTTTATTTTATAAAGATAGCCCCCGTCAATGCTCCAATAATAATAATTAGTCTCGCTGGATCCTATTCCGGTTCGTGAATAAATCTGGCTCCATGTTCCCCCGACTGATTTATAAACATACACGTCCGCACTTTCGCAGTTGTTGTCCGTCACAACCCAGAATGTTATTGTTTTGTTTGACGAATTATAAAATGTAGCTTCGAGATCCTTCTGATTATGAAGAGGAATACCCATGTAACTTGTGGCTTGATCTTTCCCCCAGGCAACGGCCTCATGAAGAGTCCATTGTCCTTGCCAGTAGGTGTTGAAATAATACATCTCATCCCAATTGCTCCCATTCTGCCGGTAAACCCAATATTTTCTCACATCATCCCATCCGCTATTTGCAACCGGAACCGCGGTCATATTAAACGCCACAGGTATTTGATCATGATTCAGATAAAATACCGAACTTTCTCCTTCGGCTTTGTCATCAGTCGAATGAGCGTAAGCTTGTGGACTATTCAATAATAAATAAGTGTAATAAGTCTCAGTTCCCCAAGCATTCACCTTCCAATTAAACGTCTGCGGTGGATAGCTGGTACCCGAAGCGCTCAAGGTATAATCAAAATACTGGTAAGGGTGATCAGTCCCTGAAGCACTGATCGTATAGGAGAAGGGTTGATTTGGATATCGCGTTCCAAACCCCTTGGCTTCCCACTTAAACTTATCATACTGCGGCTTTTTGTATATCTTGACGGTGACGGGAGTGTTGGCAGAAAGCAGATAACTGATTTTCGCAACGTCATCCACCCCGTCGCCGTTGGGAGAAATGGTTGTTGGAGAAGTTGAATCGTTTACTACCGCTAAAACATTATTGACCGTCACATCATTTATAACTTCTCTTTCATTCCCGGCTTTGTCTTTGACCCAAAGCTTAATTGAATAGGCGCCATCGCCCACCAACACAGTGTTCCACGCAACGAGGGACGATGGCAGAGGGACGACGGACGAACCACCCCCTATTTCTGTCCAAGAGCTGGAAGCGGCTTCTTTGTAATAAACTTTGTATTCCGAGAAATTCGCGTCTGATGCTGTTCCGGTTATATTCACACTGCCGCTCACCGTCTGTCCTTGGGAGGGCGAAGTAATTGAGGCGGTTGGATTGGTATTGTCGACAACAATAGTTCTTGTGTCTTCGGTTACTCCGCTTATATCCCATGACCTTAACTTTAGAGTATACGTTCCGTCCAGCACTCCCGCGGTGTTCCAGTTGGTTAAAGTTTCGTTAATTTTGGGAACGACCAGACTTTCGATAGTTGTCCATTGGACAGGGACAAGCCCTGTCCCTACATTAATTTCGTACTTTTTAAAGTTATAGGTCGTAAAGTCGGCATCGCAAGCAATCCCTTCAACCGAAACTACCCCGCGAACGATCTGGCCGGCAATAGGGCTATGGATCACAGCCATGGCTGGAGCATTATCGATCGTTATCACATATTCCCGACTGGAAGTATTCCCGGCCTTATCAACCGCCTCATATTTCAAGGTGTAATAGCCGTCCTTAACATTCGGCGTGTTCCAGGAATAGATTGTTCCGGTTTCAGAGGTTGAGTTTGATTTTAAATCCCACCAGCGGGTCGGTTCTAGCCCATAGCCGTATTTGATGGTGTAATGATCGATATTCAAGTCGGAAATTTCACCCGTAAAAGCGACTATACCGCTATTGACCGATTCCCGGCTGGGAGAAGCAATGTTTAAAACAGGAGCAATGTTATCCAGGCGGACCTGAACTTCAGCGCTTGAGGTTTTTCCCGTCTTATCCGTCGCCTTGACCCGGATGACATAATCACCATTAAGCGAACTCGCGCTCCAGTTGTAAATCGTGTTGTTTGTGATACTGACCGGCAAAGGCGCGGTAATTGCCTGCCAGCCTTCGAGACTCCCTGCTTCGCGATATTCGATCAGAACGGAATTGAGGTTGGCGTCGGAAACCGTGCCCGCGATATTTATTGCCCCGGCCAGATAACTTCCAGTCGTCGGAGAACTGATATTTACCGTTGGATACGTGTTATCAACGATTACTTTTACTTCGCTAGTACTGGTATTATCTACAAGGTCATTTGCTGTGAGTTTAAGGGCATATATCCCATCGACGACCTGCGTCGTATCCCAGGTTTCAAGAGTTGAACCGAAAACCGCGGCGGAATGGGCGCCACCGATCTGCGTCCAGGCGGTCGGTCGCTCACCCGGCCCATATTCAACCTTAAACTCTCTGAAATGCGCTTCATCGATCGCCGTGCCAAGAATTGAAATCGTATCAGCAACAGCCAGATTCTGCGTTGGGAAAGCGATTGAAGCAGTCGGACTGGTGTTGTCGATAATTATTGTTGCCGAATTAGTTGAAGTATTTCCCGCCTGATCGGTAACGGTAAGCTTTACCGCGCAGACGCCGTCTGGTAATTTTGTCGTGTCAAGCAAGCCCAAAACGCCGTTGGAAACCGCCGAAGTTGAATTGCCAAACCCGGTCCACTCTGCCCCCTGGCTGTATTCAAGCTTGTAATTCGCCGGATGAAGATCGTTAGCTGTTCCGATAATTTGAACAGTTTTATTCACAACCTGATTTAATATCGGCAAAGTAATCAATGCCTCGGGCGTTGTGTTGTCGACCGTTATTAAGGCCGAACCTGTCGAGGCATTATTTCCCGCGTCAACTACCGTCGCTTTAATCAGATAATCACCATTTAGCCCCGTGGTGTTCCACTTTGTTAGGGGATGCGAGATTGAAGTTGTCGGCGCCTGAATCATCTGCCAGTTATTCGGGTCGTCCGCTTTCGCGTATTCAACTTTATAATACGAAAAGTTCGCGTCGGTAATCGCCGCGTCAACCTCAATCGTCCCGGCTAAAATCGAATTTGAAGCGGGAGAAGTGATCGAAACCGAAGGCTGGCCGTTATCAACAATCACCGGCGCCGTAAAATAGGTTGAGCGATTACCGATGTTTATGACATTGAGCCGGAGGGTGTAATTGCCGTCGGGAACCTGACTCGTGTCCCAGGCGGACAAAAATGAAGTCGAAGGCAAAGTCAGAGAACGATAAATCCGCGCCCAGGAGGCCGGGCTGTTGCCGACCCCGTATTCAACCCGGTATTCCGCGAAATTTGAACCGTGGATCTCGCCCTTAACCTCGGTCGTCCCGCTAATTACCTGATTCATCCCGGGAGAGGAAATTGTCCCCGAAAGGTCCGCGTTGATGATCTGTTTTTTGACGGTTGAAGAGCGATAGTTGCCGGCCTTATCTCTTGCCGTCAGCCGGAAAGTGTAGATTCCGTCAGTCAGCAGTTTGGTGTCAAAGTCGGCCAGCTTCTGGTAATTGAGCGAAACAAAACCCCTGGTAATTTCCGTCCAGCTGGAGGGATTTTCTCCCGCGCCGTATTCAAGGATATAGCTGTCAAAGTTGGCGTCCTCGGCAATCCCTGAAAGCGCCAGATTGCCGGCGATGGTGTAAATTATCGGTTCGGCTTGGAGCAGAGCTTCGGGTTTAGTCCTGTCAACCACAATCGTTCCGGTTTCTCTTGCTTCGTTGCCTAAGGCGTCAAAGGCCTTGATCAGATACGGGTAAGAACCGTCTGACGCAAGATGTAAGTTGTAAGTTTTAAGTTGTAAGTCGCTGCTGGTTTGCAAGACGTTGCCGAGGCCGTCTTTTACGGAGATAATGACCGTCGAAGCGTCCGGCGCATTACAGGCAATGGCCGCCTCATTGTTCGTAAAGATAATCCGGGGTGAAATTAAGTTAATATCCGGCGGAGTAGTATCCAATTCAATGGTTACCGCTTCAGAAGTGGCGCTGATATTGCCGGTTTGATCAACGGCTTGAGCGCTCAACCTGTTTTTCCCTTCGGCCAGAGTTAGATTAAGCGTGGAAGCGCCTGAAGCTCCGACTTCGATCGGCGGAGCGCGCTTTTGGCCGTTAAGATAAAGGTCAACTTTTGAATAGGGCTCGGAGTCAACCAAAACCGCTGTTTCGGAATTTTTGGTCAGGAAGATCGAGGAACTGATGGTCGGCATCGGCGGCGGCGTCAAATCGGCAAAGAGGGCAAATTCGCTGGTAGTGTCAAGATAAGCGTTATAGAGATTGCCGGCGGCGCTACCATTCACTTTGACCCAAGCCGACCCGCTCCGCCACAATTCCAGCGGCTGGTCCTTATAATTTAAGACGCTGGCATCGTAGCGCATAACGAGAATCGGCGACTTTTTAAAATTAATATGCTCGATTTCGCCGCTCTCCCCGCGCCGGCCGAACCGGTAGATTTTAGTAATATTGTCCTTGTTCTGGACTTTAAAAGTCTTGGCCGCCTTTGCATCTTCATCAAGAACTAAATCGAGCCCGCTGGAAACCGCCCCGGCGGGGATAATTAGTTTTACCCGCCCATCCGGACTGTAGAGAATGTTGCCGGCCAGGCCGGTCAGCGGCGTATCAATTCTGACCATATTGCTTGAGTTATAACTTGAAGAATTCGCCGCCCGGTCGGTCGCGGCAAAGGCGTAAGTAACATACGTGTTATCCGGCACAAAGGAACCGAAGGTGTCTTTTCCATCCCAGGAGACAACGTTAGCCGCCCCGGCTTCGGCCGTATACAAGTAATCCCGGACCACTGAAGAATTGCTGTCATAAATAACTAAATTTACGTTGGCCGGCTCTGAAACAGTAAAGTTCAGGTCCAGCCTCCCCGAATTCTCGGTAAAAGCCACTTCTTTCCCGGGAGAAGTGGAAACGCGGCTGAACGCCGGAGGTATCGTATCGACGGTTACAAACGCCGAGCCGGTCGAGGAATTGCCGGCCTGGTCGGTGGCCGTGATCATATACTTGTAAATTCCATCAGAAGCCCCAGCGCCATCCCAAGTTACAGTAGCAAACTCACCCCCTTCTATTCCCCCTCTCTTAATAAGAGAGGGGGAAAGGGAACCGATTATTGATCCCTTATCATCAATTACTTCGACAGAGGCTGTTAAATTTGTACACAGATTATCATTTAGGTCGCAAGTTAGAGTGTCCGTGTCAAATTTGCCGTCGCCGTTAGGCGAGAAGATGCCGGAGTTGGCGATATTATTAATGGTTGGGGGTTGAGTATCTACCACAATCGTTTGAGTTTCATCGGTCGCGACGTTGAGGGCTTTATCGGTCGCGGTAATTCGCACTGTGTAAATGCCATCAGGGGTCAAGGCGCCGTCCCAAACAAGTTCTTTCCAGCCAGCAGCAAAGTCTGGAAGTTTCCAGCTCATAATTACGCTGTTTTTATCAGTGATAATTTCGACTTTTACTTCGGTCGTCGCCGGGAAATCCTTATAATACGTGTCGTCAACGATACCGAAGCGGATAGCGGTATCATCTTTTAGGCCATCGCCATTGGGCGAAAAGTGCGGGTTCGACAGGGGCAAGAAAGAAACATGATCGAATAAGACTTGGGGCGGCGTGTGGTCGATTTCAAACATTGGCCAGGCGGCTAAGACAGTTTCATCGTACTCCGGCACATTGGTCTTCCCTTTGAGGTCCCGCCAGTTGCCGTCCGTGTCATAGGCGGCCAGGTAAATATAATATTTACCGCCGGGGAAATTGACTTCCGTCGAAGTTATATTGGCCTCAAAAGTGGCGGTGTAAACGGCTGAAGAATGGATATTATTTTGATCAGTGCCAACAATAAACTTATAATGATCGAGATTCGTATCGTACGGCTTGCTCCAGGTGATTTTGATGTTTCTTCCGTCAAAATATTGGCCGTCATATGGATTATTGAGAACAAAAGGCCGCGGTGGAATAGTTCCCACTTCAAACATCGGCCATTTCTCGGTCCAAGCATAAGTCAGGTCTTTGTCATATTCAGGGATATCGGTTTTGCCGTCCAGCCGCCGGAAGTGGCCGACTTTGTCGTAAGCTATCATATAAATGTAGTAAGTACCCCTTGGAAGATAAACATCACATCGAGTTGCCAATACAGGTAATGTTATTGAATATACAGCTGATGCATGAATATCATTTGGGTCAGTGCCAATGCATAGTTCATAATAATTTAAATCCGAATCTGTAGCAGAATTCCAGGTAATTGTAACTATTTTCCCATCAATATGTTCGCCTATATAAGGTCTTATAAGAGAAAAGGCACTTGGGGATTTTGAATTATCAAAAGTGTATTTTGCCTCATTAACTGCTCCTGTGGAATCGCGCCAATTACCAACACTATCGTAAGCTTTAACTTTGATTTCAAACGGTTCATTGGGATTTGGAATATCAACAAAAAATGCGTTTGACTCACTACTAGTAGAGATTGTCTCTACCATATTCCAGTTAGAACCTATTGTTTTCGTCAAAATCTCATATTTCCGTAAACCCTTCGCAATTGACCAATTATCATCGAGCTGAAAACTTTGAGGATCTCTTATGGCCATTTCAGCCTTTTGCCGAGTTGGAAGCACGCCTTCAAAAGTCAAATCAGATATCTTTGGTGGGATTGTGTCTAAAACTAATGTTGCTTTATCAAACCATGCCGGCTTCTCGCTTTCTGACGGTTGCCCTAAATAGTTAGCCACTACTCCAGTATTTGACCCGGTTGTCAGGTTAATATACCAGTTAGTTCTTCCTCCGATCATTTGCCACTGTGCCTCAAGTAAAGAAGGAATAAACTCAACGTTTGTTTTAATCAGTGATCCCCACGGCGGCACTGCCTCATGATGTTGCCATATTTTATGAAAAGAATATATTGTAGAATAAAGTGTTTGATAATGGAAATCAACTGCTTCCTGCCGTGAGTTAAAATGAGGAAATGGCGTATGGGGCCTAGTTTGCATCTCCAAACCGCTCACCAAGGCATAAAAGTCAGCAAGCAATGTTATTTGAAGCGCCCAATTATCGGCTTGCCAAAAAAAATCAGAATTTTTATAATTTTCATCGTTTGGATATCTCTCATCATACGCTCTTTTTATTATAGTACAAAGCATGTCAACCATTTCTCTTTTTCCTTCGGTAACCCGCCAAAAGTCCCGAACCACTCGCTGTGCCTCCCACCAATAATCCATGCTACTCGAGCCTGCTTCAGAGGTTAGCGGGTAACGGTAAGGCAAAATATTGTGCTTGAACACATAATAATCCATTAATTCTTTTTTGCTTTTAAATACCGGGCTATTCCCTCCCAAAAGCTCGGAAAATTTTGCACCAAAACCACCATCAATAGATGAATCCCAGTTGCCGATATTGTTTACGGTTTTATCATTAAAACAGGCCTCGCCCGTAATGAGAGACCAATTACATACTTCATCCATAAAGACATGAGCATACCATCCCCAAGCAAAAGCTGTTATCGCTTTTGAAATCAGTGGATCGATAGAATTTTCACTAATGTAATTTTTTGTCTCAATGACTAATTTGCGAGCAAATCGGATATCATCGCTATTTCTATCGTTCGCATCTTTCCCGGTTGGTCTAAATGGGGCTTTATCTCCAGGAAATTCAATAGGTATATCAATCTTTATTCTCCCCCCAAGAAAGGTTTTCCCTATTTTGAAGTCCTTTGGTATTATTCCATGGTCCATATCCGCCATTATCGCGCCAAAGACGAAAAAGAAGGATTCCGACAATTCGGAATCACGAGGAGAAAACCCCGTGTTATCCGCCATGTATTTGGCTATTTCAGCATGAGTGTGGGGGCCCCAAGCACAAGAGGGGCTAACATTACCCAGTATAATCATACCCAATGCAAACAATATTAAACGCTTAATTATTTTCCCCAACATTTCATTTCACCCAACAAATTCGTCAGTCAGAAACAAATCCCTTATAAACAAACCTTGAGCTATCTGGAGACCAGTTTCCAAGCTCCCCGCGGTTAATAAATGTCATATAAAACACCTTTTGTTTATCTGCAATATTGAACACGTAAATTCCAGTCGCCGCATATTTTGTTTCATCAGCTAAATAAAAAATATTCTTACTATCAGGCGACCACTCACTCGAGTTTCGTTCAATTCTGTAAGCGCTCACTAATTCAATAGCATTTAGACTGCTTGGGCTTATCAAGTAAATTGCCTCTGCGCTTATAAATGATATTTGGGTTCCATCGGGCGACCATCGTGGTCCTTCTCCATCCGCAAGTTTCTGCAGGTTAGCTCCATCCCCATTCATTAAATAGATTGCCTCGCCACTAACAAAGGATATTTTGGTGCCGTCCGGTGACCATCGTGGTTCTTCTCCATTTGCAAGTTCCCGTTGATTAGTTCCATTCGCATCTACCAGATAAACTTCATAGCTTGCACCGCCCTGTGCTCTGTTATATAAAACTTTTGTAGGATCCTGCGACCAGCTCGGCATAGTCTTATCGAAAGCATCATCAGTTAATTGTCTTAAATCACTTCCGTTAGAATTAACCGAATAAATATTCTTATTTTGAACAAAAATAAGTTTCGATCCATCTTCTGACCAATCAAGGTAAGTAGCCTCATAACTTGATGACAAAGAAGCTTCAGTTGTTGCGTTCTTATTTAAAATATAAAGCCCATATGAATCTGATGCATGAGACACAACGCATGCAATTTTCTCTCCATCCGGAGACCACTCGATCGCTCCAACAGATTCTCCCGTAATCAAATTGAAGAGTTTTGCCTTTTCGCCACTAGTAACATCAAACAATAAAATTCCATTATCTTTCTCCCAACATACGATTTTGTCTTCTACCGGAGACCAAAAAGGAGACCCAAGACCCGAATAACTTCTAGCAAATTCCGGACTCTTTTGGGAATTTATATTTGCGATTCTAATCAACCAATAACTTCCTTCCATAAACGTAAATTCTCCACAACCGCTTAACATAATAAATCCCATTAATAATCCAATCAGCAAAACATTTCTAATTTTCCTTCGGTGCACTTTATTGCTCCTTTCATGTTATCGACAGATTCGGTTTAAAATGCTTATCCGACTACAGCCCCACCCTCAACCCCACCCTGTGCGCGCCTCCTAAATCACCGTAAGGCACATAGGCGTAATCGACTGTAAAACGAGAAAGATTCAGGCCAAGTCCAAGGCCAAAGTTCCCGCCAGCGCCTTCTTCAGATTTCGTATTATAGCCGGCACGGATTTTCAACAAAGGATTTAATTGATATTCCCCGCCCAGAGCTAAAAAAGCATTGTTGTCTTTGGGCTGGTTCGCATCAAAAGCGATAACCAGGTTACTGTCTATGAATTTCCTGGCTATGCCTATTTTCAGGGTCTGAGGCAAAGAGGCTCCATTCACCGAGCCGATATTTTGGACGACCGCTCCGATATCTATTCCTCTATAATCTTTAAGCAACAGGCCAAAATCAAGCCCCGTGCCATTTTCCGCATAAGAATCGATCGACTGATTAAGCGCCTTGAAGTTCGCCCCAATGAAAAGATTTTCCATAACTTGATAGGCATAGGAAATTGTTCCTATAGTTCCGGACGGCGAAAATGACCGGCCCGTCCCGACGCGTGAAGTCGCGGTAGTTTCCGCTATATCGCCGTAACCCATATAAAAGATCGATGCCCCGACGGTCTGGCCGGGCAAAATCGGCGCCACATAGTGAATAGTCGAATAGTTTGTGCTCTGCAGATATGTATTGTATGACATGGAGACCTCTTGAGCCTTGAGCTGGGCGATACCCGCGGGATTCCAATAAATCGCCGACGCGTCATCGGCCACCGCGGTAAAGGCCTCCCCCATAGCCGGCGCCCGAACACCGTTGCCAAGCTTCAAGAAAGCCCCGCCAACAGTGCCGGTATTCGCATTCCCGGCAAAAACCGGGAAAGTTAGCATAATTATCAATATAAGACTAGCGAATGATCGCAATCTTACCACTTTGCTTTCCTCCAGAATTCGTTGTTATCACATACAAATAAATTCCCGGCGCGACAGAACTGCCGGATGAATTAACCGTAGCCCAGATTACTTTCCAGGTACCGGGTACGCTCTGGCCTGACCACACCAATGCACCGGAAATGTCATATATCCTGACTGTTATATCCTCGCTTGCTTCAAAAGTAACTGCCCCGCCGGCCCGGCAAGGATTCGGATAGAGCAGAAGATTGGGGATCGAAGCCCCGACAACACACAAGGTTATTTCCCGGGTTGCTACATTGCCAACTTCGTCAGCGGCCATGATCTTAAAAATGTGATCGCCCAGGGAGAGCTCTTCGCTGTTGGAGAAAGAATAGGAGGCAGTTATCGGGGCCCCCGCCTGCATAGCCTTGCCGGTCTCTTGAGCTAAAGACTTAGACACAGAACCATCCATACTAATAAACATCTGCGAAGCGTCCAGCCCGTAATTATCGGTAACGCTAAGAGTTATACTTGGCTTGGAAATTATCGAATCTCCCGAAGACATATTGCGGCCATTTACTTTGACATCACCTATTACCGGTCCTTCAAAATCCACAAGGTCAAAAACAACAAAGATGCCCAGTTGATTTGAATCAAAGGTCAAAGAGGAACCAGCGGAGCTCTTAGCCGGGATAGCTAACCATTTATTCCCTGTCGAATCCCAGATAAATGGACGAGGCTGCGATGCCCCAGAAGGTTTTGGCAATGTAATGCTAATCGGGTTCAAAAATGAGCTTACATTTGACGTGATTTGAAACGCTTGCTCAAGCGATAACGTCCCGCGAGGGTTTGCGCCAGGGAGATCCAACCGCGCAAAATTCATTTGGTTTACTTCTTCACTGACGGCGCCGACCGCCACCGTGACCGAGCCACTGCCGTTCGGATCAACAAAAACGGCATCCTTAACTTCGATGACTGCCGTAACAATTGAGCTGTCATTGCTGACGGCATCACAGGCAACCGCCTTAAAAGTGTTGACGCCTTTAGCCAGAACGGCGTTATATGACCACGAGATTGAAGTCGGATAAACTACGCCGCTCGAAGAGCCGTTGATTAAAACAGCGCCGGCATCCGCCGGCTTGCCGCCGGTAATGGTCTGTGAAAGTAAAAGGGTCGGGGATTTGACCGGATCGATGGCTGGCGCCAGCGGCGGGGTGCTGTCAATTCCGAAAACGGCGTGACTCAAGCCCTCTCCCGTCTGATTAACATTGTCCCGGGCGGTCACTTTGATCTTCACATTTTTTGAATCGATTTTGGGGACCGACCAGCTGTAAGAACCGGAATTCGGAAGATTATCGGCAATCAAAATAAATCCCTCGCCGGTTGTGTAATAAACAGCGACCGAATTATTGGCTATGCCGCTCCCCTCGTCAGTTGCCGACCATGTAATGGCGGCAGTTGCGCCACCCTTGAAGAGTTCTCCGCCGTTTAGAGAAAGAACACACACAACCGGAGGCTTAAGATTAAATGGAATGGCTTCAGACGTGCCATAATCACCATACACATAACCATTATTGACTCTAAAGCGCACGGCCAGATTGGCTTCCAAATTACTATAATTTGTACCGGTATTCCAATAAAGTGTATGTTCCGGGGCAGAAGAAAAACTTGTGCTGGAGGCAAATGAACCGCCAATACCGCTAAGATCCACATCTGATACACTGCACCAGGTTGTCCCGCCATTTTGAGAATACTGAAAACTGCCGCTTTTGAAAGTGCAAATTAGGTTATTTGGGTCTTTAATTTTAAATGGAATCGTGATTTTCTTCATTGAGGAATCATAAGAGATCATGCCGACCAGATAATCGCTTGTATACCCTAAAATCGGCTCATTCCAGGAGATCGAAGAGGTGTCGGTAATAGAATCCGAAAATTTTCCTCTCCGCGATTTTACGAATGCCAGATCGGCATCATTTGAGACCTTTACATCATATGCACCGCTGTTATCAAAATTAAGATAATTAAAAGTATGATCTTTACCGTTGACTGAAAGATGGGAGCCAAAACCTGTAACATTACGAATGCTTCCATCGTCAAATTTAGTAATAGTTGCGGTTGGATCAATTTTAATTCCCTCGCTATTTATTTGATTGAAATCAAAATATTGCGCGTCAACCTCGCCGGAGATTACGAAGCCGTATCCACCCGCTCCATCATAATCGATTAAAGTCGGTTTATCAGCGGTTCCTTTAAGTTCAATTTTGCCTCCGTTATTAACAACCAAGCTTGATTCCAATGTAGGAACACTTGTTGAACATTGCTCGAAATAAATCTTCTTCTGCGTATTTGCGTCTCCCGCTGAAGCAATCGTTGCAAGAATAAACTGATCGCCGTCTTGTACTCCGGCAGCCTGCGTTAATGTAAATTTAACCTGTCCACTATCCGAAGCATAAAGCACACCAGAGTTTGCGCGATTTGATTGGAGGCCAGAAACCGTTCCTTTAACTTCCCAATTAGAAATTCCCGAACGATAAGTTACAAACCAAACCTCAGTCGTGGTTGTGGTATTATTGGTTGCTGGGTTAGTGATTGTATGATTCGAACCACGTAATAGCATAGGAGGGATAGACGAGCTTCGATATAATGGATCGGAATAATTAAATTGATCTGTTTTAGCAGAAATACAATAGTCTCCGTAAACCTTAGTTAGACCATCTATTTTATTGTTTTTTTGACTCACAAGAAAAGGGCTAATTCCTTTTGTTTTTACTTTCAGAGCACTTGCCAAAGTACAATTTTTCAAAAATATTCCTGAATAATTATTCTGAGAAAATATAATGTCTCCATCTGTATTGTCACCATTAACACCTAATTCACAATCGATAAAAGTGTCCCGTGAATATCCATCTATGTATAAACCTTTGTTGTTGGCATAACTTAAGCAGGATAAAATCGTATTATAAGTAGTTGCGGAAGAGAAATCGATGCCTATGTCATTAAAATAAAATTTATTTAAAGACAACAAATTACTATCGGAAGACATTATTGAGATGCCAATTGAATTAGAAAAACAAGTATTTGATTTAACAAAATTCTTAAAGCTATCTGAATAGCTTAAATCAATCGCATGGGCGTTCGAATAACAAATATTAGATATAATGCTATTGTTGGGCGAAGCAATATAAAAATTATATACATTATTATAACCGATATTTGAAATAAGAAAATTTTGATTCCCCCATAAAATATATACACTTGCATAATCATTTGAATAAAAATTATTTGCGATTAATTGGAGTCCTCTAGATGATTCGAGTCTGACCCCTTCGTAGCAATCATGAATTGAACAGCCATAAATTTCTGAACTAATATTAGAATCAAACATAATGCCTTCTTTATAAAATGCATTTTTACCCAAGTTTGCTATTTCCATAAAATTAAATTTTAATGTCCCAGTATCGTTTACTCTAATATATGCATTATGTATCCCATCTTGTATTGTTGAAATAATCAAACTATCCCTATTATTCTTTGTAACAATTACTCCGGGAAAATGCGTATAAGAAAAAGAGGTTGAAACTGTTATAGAGTTTGAAAAAGGATCAACTGATTCAACTGTCATAATTTCAGTATTTCTTGGGTCCCAAGCAACCATATTTGACGTTGCTATTGAAATAGAATCCCCCGCCTTTATCCCTCCCAAATTTGCCACTGTGAAAGTTTTTGACCCTGCGGAAATATTGGAAGTCGTGACTGTCGCATTTTTATAAACTTCGGCGCCAGCAACCTGGGCATTCAGGGCTTTTCTATTTAATGTAATAGCAGTTCCCGAGATTGAAGAAATCGTGAAACCCTCGGCATTCGCGCCGTCTCCAAGAGTAACAATATCCCCCACCCCAAACCCCGAACCATCTGCAACCGTGATAGTTTGCCCGCCAATTGCCAGAGGCCCCGCTAAAGTAGTTAAAACTGTAGGGACCGAACCGGTTCCTTTTAATTCCCCGTCCGAATAAACAATAATCCCATACTGACCATTTGTTTCGCATTCTATCTTGAAGGTAGAACCGGGAACCAGCTCAAGCTTTCCGTATACCTTGATGTCTCCCTTAACCTGCATAGTCCTGGGAATAGAGGCCGTCGAATCGAGCTTCAAAGCACCGCCGTTTTTAATTTCAATTGTGCTGCAGGTGGTTGAGGCGTCATTGCGGTCGAAAAGAACGGTATGCCCGGAAGAAACAACTACTGAATCAATGGACGCTGGGATCGTACCGCTTACCCAAGTTCCCGCGTTACTCCAATTACCAGAAACTGCGGAGGTAATGGTTGCGGCTTGAGCGGCAAAAGAGAGTAAAACGACAAGAAGAAATATCCCGACCATTCTCAAATAAAACACACCCCCAGCCACCACCCCTCGCGGGAAAAAAAGTTTTAAAAATGAGGAAATAGAGTGACGCACCATGCGCCTCCCTTTTGAGTGATTACATTTTACCACATTTCCACCCCATAAACAAACAATTTTATAATCCCCACTTTATTAACATAATAGGGCCAGTCCCATCCCATCTAACCAGCTCCCTTTATTATTATCGACACATTTTCTCGATAATTCCAAGCTATTTAAGGTCAAGTTCCAAGGACCACGCATAACTGGGATCCAGGTGCCCAGGTTTCAAGGGGTCCAGGTATCAAGAAATCACAGCCCGACACCTTGATGCCCTTACATAATGTATAAGCACTCTCATTGCCAAACATCCAAAACAACATCCTGGGAACTTTTTAGCATTCTTGAAGCAAATTTGTCGGATAATGGTTCGTCATGTTGTAGTGAAATTCGACTCTGATGTAGAAAATCTCGACACATAGCCCGGCCGGGCGACTCCTTTATCGCGGATAAAAAATTGATATTTTGAGGATTAACAGGGATCATTTTTTCGCCCCTTTGAGTGCTCATATTATTTCATTTCCCTTAATATTATGCAGATTTTTTTAAGAAAATGAAATCCCTGTATTTCCGGATATATCCCTGGATTGTGATATTCCCTGATCGCCCGTGATATAAAATTCCCGGGCTATGACCGCGGTCACTTGGCGCCAACGGAGGATTAAACTTCCTGCGCGAGCTTGAGTATCCGCTCGAAAAGCAGCAGAAGCTAAGAGGGCAAAGATGCGGGGCGAAAAGCTGATTACGCCCTTCAACCTGGCGGGCGCCCCGGTCAGGCCAGCGGCAGGCCGGATAAAATATTTTCATATTTCTTGAAGAATATCTTTTTCCCGGAATATTCGGCTGCTCCTTCCATATTCCTGGAAACTATCAAACCGCCCAGGGTATTCGGATAGTTATCAATAAACACCTTGAATGCCCTGGGAATATCCAGCCCGTCAATTGTTGTTTTTGCTTCGATCAAGAAAGGTTTTCTGTCCCGGAGCAAAACAAAATCGATCTCCAGTCCCGCCAGCCAGGATCAGGTCAAATATTTCAAGGTCTTGCCTACCTGTCTCGGACCTAACAATATTGAAGATTCCGGAGAATTTAGTTCTGCTACCAAATGGTCGAGCACGGCTCGGGATGGCTCGATAGGCTCTTCGACAAGCCGTTCGACAAGCTGACGGTCCCGGGCCTTGTCGAGGGATTCGTCATTTGGCCCCTTTCCCCATATTTGACTTGCCGCCGGTGCCATGTGATAATTTACCAATAAGGGAGGCAAATAAATTATGGATAAACCTTTAATCATGGTGGTGGATGATGATAAAACGGTTTCCGACTCGATCGCCGAATTAATTAACAGCACCAATGAATATCGGGCCATCACGGCTTATTCCGCGAAGGAAGCGCTGGAGCAGTTGTCTAAAAATAAAGTGCTTCTGGGCCTCGGCGGGAATCGTATTAAACTTGTCATCTTAGACATTAAAATGCCGGAAATCAGCGGGCTGCAGCTTTTAGAAATGATCCGCAAGGATTACGGCGAAGACATTGGCATTTTCATGCTGACCGCGTATGAAGACGAGGAAAAATGGGACAAAGCGACCGACGGATTTGTGGTCAATTATATCAGGAAGCCCTACAAAGACGAAGAGGTGCTAAATACCATTAAAAGATATTTCAAAGGCATGCAAGAACAAGGCAAAATGGTACTGGAAACATTTGAAAGACATATCGAAAAAAGAGAAGAGTGGAACAAGAAATAATAGCCTGAAATTTACTCGTTATTAACTTGATAAATTAGAGGAGATCAATGCAATCAATCGGAGAGAAAAATAATGATGGGCTCCTCTGTAAATAATTTAATTTATATCCCCTACCCTACATTTATACCTATCGTGTTAATTAAATACAATTGCAGGTTTTATTATGTCAATTTTTAATCCAATTAAATATGATTTGCTTATCGGTAGCGAAGGAATTGACACGGGGTGTTATGAATATTTTCCTCGCATAAATAAACTTATCAATGAGCCAAAGACAACTTTTAAAAAGATTCACAATCTTAATTTGGGAATCATCGAAGAAAACATGGATGATTATGTTTTTGCCAAATATTCTGTTGGGGATAAAGCGCTAAGCAATCTGGCGATTCAAAGCGCTCAAAAGGCTTTTTTATTATTTAGAAAGGTTCCTTTGGAAGTTAGGGTTGAGATATTGAAAGAGATCAGAGAGCGGCTTCTTCTCAATAAATCGGAAGTACTTGGGCTTATGATAGCCGAAGGGCAACCAAAAGTAATTGCCGAATGGGAATTTGACGAAATGATCAGGGCTTTTTCCGATAAAACCCTGCAATTTTACCAAAGAGAGATTATTAGGCGATTTGACGATAACAATAATAACGAGAAAATTATCCTCCAAAGAAAGCCTGACGGGGTTTTAGGGGTATGTCTTCCTAAAAACGCGCCCCTAAGCAGCTCAATGCTTAGTTTACTTGCTTTATTGGCAGGCAATACAATAGTACTTAAGCCCCCTTTAAAAAATCCAATCTCTGTCTTTCATGTCTGGAAAAAAATCATTGATGCGGTTATTATCGAGAAAACAAATATTAAAGGCGTGGTAAACGTAATTGTCGGGAACTCTAAGGAAATCTTCTCAGAATGGATGGGAAACCCCATGCTAAAGGATGTTTTATATTTCGGAGGTTCGGAAGACGGCTTTAAAGCCTGGGGGCAAGCCTGCCAAAACAATAAAAAGATTATCTTAGAGCTCTCTGGCAATGATTTTATGATCGTTTGGAAAGAAATCCATCATTTGGAGAAAGCGAGCCAGGCCTTTATTGATGGTTTTATAGCTTCATCTCAAGTTTGCATGCTGCCGAGAAAAGCTTTAATTCACCATGAAATAGCTGATTCCTTTATTGCAGCCATTATTGAAAAGTCAAAACACATCGTCCCAGGATTACCTGGCGATTATAAAACTATTTTAAGCCCGGTCGGGAAAATCCAGTTTTTTAATGAATTTTTATCTGATGCGATCAATAAGGGGGCCAGGTTATTGTGTGGCGGAAAACGAATAAATGTTTCCGGCAAGGAAGCTTCTGACGGCCAATACATTGAACCCACAATAATTGTCGTAGAAGAAATTAATCGGCTCCAGCAAATGCGACTGTTCAATGAAGAAACCTTTTTCCCCCTTTTAACTGTAATTCCCGTCAAGGGTGATGATGATTTTATTGCCGAACAAATGTGCGATACGGTGAATTCCAATCCATTTGGTTTAAGAGTTTCCGCCTGGGTCAGGGATAAAAAATACCTGGACAAATTTATTTCGGAGATAGATAATTGCGGTATGCTAAGAATTAACTCGAGACACGTGGAATTTTCAGAGTATTTACCTACACACGGCGGCACAGGAATGACCGGCGGACCATACGGAAGCTTAAATTATCTGTGGGATAAAACGTCTCACCTTCAGGGCGTATCAATAAAAGATGTTGATTAATTTAAATATTTATACGTTTTCCACCTTGGCGGCTTCGGCGATAAACCTGTTTCTTTCGTTGGTGGTGATTTCTAATAATCCGAGAGCCAAGCGGAATAGAATATATAGTCTTTTCAGCCTGTTTGTGTCTATTTGGGCATTCGCTTGTTTTTTGCAGACCGCCTTTTCATCTTATAAAGTAGCGTTTTTCGCGGATTACCTGCTTTATTCTTTCGCGATATTTACACCAGTAATGTTTGTGGATTTTATCAATACGTATACTGAAAATATTAATAATCGGATAATATTTTCGTTGTATTTGATTTCTGGAATTCTGTTCACCATGAATTTTACTCCGTATTTCCGCCTTGGAATAACGAATGAACTTGGTTTTAGATATATTACTATCCCTAATACTGGCTGGTATCTTTTCAATCTTTTTTACATATTTTGCGCAACTTTAGGACTATTCAAATTATACGGTTCAATTATAAAATCACATGGGGCTTCTCGACTCCAATTGGTATATTTGTTTTGTGCTTTTATTGTGCTGGTAATTGGCGGATCCTTTTATTTGTTATTTTCTTTTAATATCAAAACTCCTCCAATTGATAATTTATTCAATGTGATTTCCGGAGTCCTTATTACCACAATAATCACCAAAACCGAGCTCATGGATATCCGAGTAGTTATTGGAAGGGGGCTGGCGTATGGGATTGTCGGCATCTTTATGATCAGTTCTTTTGCCGGCCTTTTTCTCCTTTCGCTACCAAAGCTGTTACTGTTTTTTCTTAGCGCGGCGTTTGCCCTCTTCTGGGCCTTCGCCGCGCACCGGGCGCGGGAATTTATCCAGACCCCTCTCGAAGAAAAATGGATAACGGGTTGGTATAACTCCGATAAATTAATCAACAGCATAGCCAGGAAGCTTGTGCCAGTCATGGAAAGCAAAGAGGCCATTAAGGTCGTCGCGGAAGAATTGAGATCAGCCATCAAGATAAAGAACATCGAAATTATCACGGACAAACAAAATATCGCTGTTTCGGACGTAACGCAAACAAAGGCCGGCCTGGTCATTCCGCTCGCTTCTTCCGAAGGGATCGAGGGCGCCTTGGTCCTGGGGCAGAAAGTCTCGGAGGACCCTTATAGCAAACAGGACCTGACCATTTTCCGCACCATCATGATCCAGGCGCAGGCAATCTTTGACCGCATCCGCCCTTATGAAAAAATAAAACGAGATTTTGAAGCAAACCAGCAGAAGCTGTTCGAGGCCGAAAAACAACTGGAACGCGCCCAGAGGCTCTCTTCTCTCGGCAGGATAGTCAGCGAAGTGGCGCATGAGATCAGAAATCCCATGGCGGTCATATTCTCCAAAGCCGGCAGGATAAAAAACAACCTTAATGACCCCAAATATGTGCTGGAAGCCGCCGATCTTATCCTGGACAGGTGCGACCACATCGAGAAAGTCGTCGGGACTATGCGCGCTTTGAGCCTGCCGCCCAAATATGAACCGCGGGAATTAGACGTTTTGGAGCCGATCGAAAATTCCCTTAGATTTATGCCTTTTAAAAGCGCCATAAAGATCATCAAGGAATATAGTCCGGTCCCGCGCGTCCTGGGAGACAAAAACGAGTTGGAGCGCGTTTTCATCAATTTATTTACCAATGCTTATGACGCCATGACGGAAAAAGGCGGAGAGCTTCGCATCCGACTGCGGCCGGAAGGCCGGCTGGTCAGGATTGAAGTCGAAGACACCGGCGCCGGGATATCAGCTGAAGACCTGCCTAAAATATTCGATCCTTTTTTCACCACAAAGTTCGGCAAAACGGACGACCGCATGGGTTTTGGGTTGTCTATCGTGCATAATATTATCGTGGAAAAACATAAAGGGACAATAACCGCCGCCAGCACCCCCGGCCAAGGAACTAGATTTAGCCTTACCCTTCCGGCAAAGACCGATTAGGCGAAGATCGGCCTGATTTCCCTTCCTGGTTTCTATCGCCAATGTAATCACACATGGTTTGAGTTTTTAAAACTTCCGCCTTGCCCTTAAAATAATTCTCCATTTTCGCCAATAAATCATCGTCCTTAAATGGCTTGATAATATAGGCGATGGCGCCAAAGACAAAGACCGAATCAATCCAGTAATCATCAACATCATAAGCTGTGACCATAAACGCCCGCAGGTTTTCATCGATCTCATGCAGTTTCTTTAAGGTTTCGATGCCGTCAATATCCGGCATGCGGATGTCTAAGAGAACAAGTTTTATTCGGTCGAGTTTAAGCAAACCCTTATTATGATGCTCAACGGTCTCGAGCGCTTCCTTCCCTGAATACGCCTTAAGCACATGGTATTTGCCGCTTAATTCCAATATTTCGGCGATATCATCGGTAACTTTTTTATCGTCATCAACGACCAACACGGCGGGTTTATTAGGCAATTTAGTCGCCTCCTGTGTTATTATAACATGTTTCTTGATCTTCTCCGCGCCGGGCAAGCAGTATCTTTTCGATCTCGACCAGTTCTTCCTTGGTCAAGATAATACAGCCAAGATATCTTCTTCGTCCAGTTTGGTCAGTACCTCATTGATCTTCTTTTGCCATTTTTTGGGCATAGAACCGAAAATAGCCTTTATCTTGGCAGGTTTATCGTGCTTTATGACAAAGTGCAACAACGCCAAGGCTTGATCCCGATCCTTGTCTGCTTTTTCTTGCTTTGCTCTTCGGCCAGATATGATCAACTTGTGCAGAGCAAAAGCAACCGGATGAGGAAGCTTGACCCGCAGGCCAGCAACGCTGATCTCAATAACATTTTGGGCCAAAAAATCCAAATATCTTAAAGGTTGGGCGTTCAAACTGAGCTGGGGTAAGGGATACGGCTTGTCCGAACCCCTGCCCCTCTCGGGAACCAGAAACTCAACGATCAATTCAGGGTGAGTCAGCCGAAGATATCCTTTAGGGCCAACAAATTCTGGAACAAAACCAAGGTCTTTTAATAGATCAGATAAATTGACCTTGTTCTTTATTTTGGAGGGAAGAGTAACAAGAAAATCAATATCCCTGGTCCTAATGGAAGGAGGAAAATATACGCCGGTAAAATATTCCTTATAGAAAAGCAGGCACCAGCTACCGATTAGAATGACATTGTTCAATATGCCTTGCCTGGCTAACCGGCCAAGAAGGCGAAGACACAGATCATATTGACTCTTTTCCACGTAAAGTCCCTTTCAAGAATCTTATTTGTTTTTTTACCTGGGACAAAAGCTTGCGGTATTTTGACCGATACTCCTTAGCGCGTTTATATTTGCTTATTTCCGAAACAGAGAGTTTGCCTTTATAAGCAAATTTAACCTTACCCCGTTCCCTGGTCAGAAGATAACAATATTCATGTCCTTTGACTTTTTTCTTGACGATTGTCCCCCGGGGGATCTTAGCCAGTTCCTTTTCATAGGACTGTTTCATGCGAAGCGAATTGTTTAGCTCTTCTTTAAGCACTCCCTTGATAACGCCCATGCCTTTGCTCCTTTTCTGGTAAAGAATAAGTTACCATACATTTATGGTTATATTGTATTTTGTATGATAACCATTGTCAAGGCAGCCTTCTGCCCCCCCCCTATTCCCCAACATATTTTCAACCGCGGGGAGAGAGGAGGAGCTTTTCGGTCTCCATCGGCTCGTCTTTTGTGTTAACGCCGAGCGCTCCGACCATCTCGTTCTTCACACTTAAAAAAACCGAACCAACCTGCCACCAAGATGAGGACTATTGGCGCCAGATAAAAGAATAAATCGGGAACCATTTTTCTTAGTTCGGAATAATTAATCAATTTCAGCGAATCCAACATTGCAAGATATGAAACAATCATCGAAACAATGATTACGAATCTAAACCAGAATTTATGTTTAAGTATCCAGCAATCGTCTTTGTTATTCTCGTCCTTCCCCAAGATTGGGGCCTCAAACACCCCGCCCCTTTCAAGCTTATTCAGCTCTGTCCGCCCATCATTCACTAAAGTGTTACTTCGTTTTTCAATAAACATAAACGAAAATGACAATACAAAGCCCAAGGTACCAACTGCAAATTTCAAATGACTACTTTTCTCTGCCAGTGCATACCCATAGGCCAAAGCTCCCATAACAAGTAAAAAGATATTGAAAGCTAAATACCTTTGTTGCGCATGGTACTTAAACCATTCCCATGAATATTGAAACGCCGATTCTTTCTGTTCATTTGACATCTCATTCCCTCCAAATTTAAAGCAATTCACCCTTTCACAATCTCCACAGACGCCGAACACCCCAGCCTATTCGCCCCCGCCTCAACCATTGCTTTCGCTTTCTCATAATCCCCTATTCCACCAGAAGCCTTGACGCCAAAATCGCCCCCCACAACACCTCTCATTAACCTCACATCCTCAACGGTCGCCCCCAGAGTCTTCCCAGCCATATCTTTAACATATCCAGTTGATGTTTTGACAAAATTTGCCCCGGCCTGTTGCGAGAACTCACAAGCATGTTTCTTTTGCTCCTCATTAAGCACTGCCGTTTCAATGATAACTTTTAAGATATTTTTGCCCGCGGCATTTTTAACCGAACTGATATCCCCCTTAACATATTCAAGATTGTTCAGCTTTAAGGCGTCGATATTGATCACCATATCCAATTCGTCTGCCCCATCGGTAATCGCTTTTTTGGTTTCAGTCACTTTCTCCGCAGTGGACATTCCACCAAAATGGCAGTTTTCCGGCAGAACTGCATCAAGAGGAAAGCCTACTACGGAACAAACCTTTACCGATGTCCCTTTTAGTAGTTCCTTGGCCCTCATAATCCAACAGGACCTTATGCACACTGAATAGAAGCCGTATTGCTTGGCTTCCGCACATATCTTTTCTATGTCTTTTTCTGAGGCGTCTTTTATTAATACTGTGTGGTCGATATACGAAGCAAGATCAGATGGTTTTGCTATCTTTATACTCATGTCGTAATAGATGATTGGCGGGCGAGGAGCATCTTTTCGATCTCGATCAGTTCTTCTTTAGTGTTAACGCCGAGCGTTTCTGAAGCGTCCGCGGCCGGGCAGGCATAGACCGGGCGGCCCCGGCGCCGGAGGATCTCGATCGAATCGGTGAGATAATATTCCTGCTGGGCGTTCTCGGCGCGGACCTCGGCCAGTGCCAGAAAAAGCGCTTCTTTATCGAAGCAGAAGGTCCCAGTATTGATCTCTTTGATCTTCAGTTCTTCGGGCGTCGCGTCTTTTTTCTCGACGATCTTCTCGATCTCTCCCCGCTCATTGCGGACGATCCGCCCGTAATTACCGGCGTCGGGCAAAAGGGCGGTCAAATCGGTCGCCGCCGCCCCTTTTTCCTGATGGAACTTGAGGAGTTCCTGCAAGGTTTTTCCGGAGATCAGCGGGACGTCGCCATTGAGGACCAGGATATCGCCGGAAAAATCCTCCAGGAAAGGTTTAGCCTGCATCACCGCGTGGCCGGTCCCTAACTGCTCCTCCTGGATGACGAACTTGAGCGGCCAATCCTTATAATAATCCATGATCAGATCGCGCTTATGGCCAACGACGAGGCAGGTAATATCGGGGGACAACTGTTTGACGCTGGCCAGGACATAGGTCAGCATCGGTTCCCCCAGAACTTCGTGAAAAACCTTGGGGAGGTCGGATTTCATCCGCGACCCCTTCCCCGCGGCT
>Ga0265292_1000976_pt1 | contig 29186 bp, 27 predicted proteins | sample Munlanlewell296A_FD_189080 | JGI IMG/M metagenome (GOLD analysis project Ga0265292, IMG submission 189080) | Leachate microbial communities from a municipal landfill in Southern Ontario, Canada - Leachate well 296A | ecosystem: Engineered > Solid waste > Landfill > Unclassified | place: Canada... | reverse complement strand
GTAAGGCGAGTCACCTGAATGTCCACAGTCTGCCAAAAAATAAGGGCGTGAAAAAAGTTCAGTTCGTCACTTTTGCCTGCGCTCTAATCAAGACGGAGATTTTCTCAAAGGTTGGTTTATTGGATGAGCGATATTTTATGTACTTGGAAGATGTCGATTATTGTCTAACGACAAGGAGGGCGGGTTTTAAGATCTTGCTCGATTCTAGTGTGGTGGTCGATCACCAAACATCTTCGTCGTTTCAAAGGCCGGCCGATAAACTTTTGGTAAGTTTTCGGAGCCAAATAACTTTTATAAATAAATGGCTAAAGTTTCCAAAAAATATACTTCCGATTATCTACACGCTTTTTTTCTACCCATATCTGTTTCTTCTCTGGACTTATCACGACTTCAAGAAAAAATGAAAAACCGCCCGGTCGGGTTTTACCCTAGGGCGGTTTTTTTCTTGCTGCTGATTGCGGATATTATTTCAGGACGCCGATGACGACGAGGAACATGTACCAAAGGTATAGGTCGGGAAGGAAGTAGAAGAGGCGGCCAACGGCATTCAAGAATGGGTTCCCCAACTTGATCTCCTCATCAACTTCGATCACCGTGCCTTCAACCTTTTGGCCACGTTCTGTCATCACGGTACCTTTTGGCGCTGACTTCTTGTTGTTCGACGCGAACAATGCGCGGGCGACCTTGACCCACGACAAACCGACAATCACTAACATTGCGTATGCAATGGGTGGGTAGCCGATCTTGTTGATCATGGCGTATATCACGGCAAAAGGTTCAACGATGAAGGAGTACAGGAGGCCAATCAAAACGAAGACCAAGAGACCGCAGCCTTGTATAATAACACTGCCGGTTTCGTTCTCGAGTTTTTCGTCAATTTCGGCCTTCAATTCACTCGATTTCTTGCCTCGCATCCATTTTTCCATCTTGATAGCCGGATTCACGAAGAACAGAACCGTCCCCACGAAAGCGGCGACCACCAACAGGAATGTACCGAAGGGTGATAACATCAGATTTCTCCTTTTATCTGGATTTGGGTGACAGCATTTGCTGTGCTTCCCTGAATGGGTTAGCTTTTTAGGCACAAGTAAAGGTTGATACCTAAAGTGCTAACCACTCGATAAATGGAGGATTTGACAATCAGCAAGTTAAAGTGCAAGAGTAAATATGGGTAGATCTAGTCAAATATCAGACTACTTTGTGCCTGAATTTGTTTAAATCTATGAGGAGATGGTACCAAGAAGAAGGCTAAATGTCAAGTATTATAGGGTGCGGGTACGGTGAGACTTTTTTCGTATTTGCGGAAGCGGTAGAAGAAGACGGTGAGAAAAAGTGGCACGCTAATCAGGGCGCTGACCGAAAGCGCATAAGCGGCGCCGGTAATTCCAAATCTGGGAAGAAAAAAAATGAGGAAAATAAATTCCAGAAAAACCGTGAGAAAAGCAAAGATCGCGGTGGTTCCCGGATAGTTCATACTTTCAAGAACTGCCGTCGGTAGGGGCGTCATGGCGGTAAATAAAAGTTGGACCGAAAGAATCTGAAGGAGGGGGTAGACGTGATTAACAAGATCAGGATTGCCCAGCCAGAGCGTGAGCAAGGACCTGCCGACGAAAAAGATCACAGCGACACCAAAAAACGTTCCGGCAGTAACAACGACTTGCAACCAGAGCATGAGTTTCTTCAGTTTCGGGAAACTTTCCCTAGTAAGAAGACTGGTTGACAAGGGAAAGAGAGAAAGAGTGAGCATTGAGATGCCGCCGGCGGCCTTGATAATGAGCGACTGGGGAATCGAAAAATAGGTGACTGCTTGGAGAGAAACGTAGCCGGCAATGATGAGATTGAGACCGTTGGCTTCTAAGGAGCCCGTCACCTTCCCGGCAAAACTCTTGAGGCCGAAACCGATGATTTCACGGAAGGAAGCAAGCGAAAACTTGGGGAAATTCAATTGCCTGAACTGACCCTTGGCATAAAAATATAAAATTGTGGCGGTAGTGGAAACACCTAAGAGCTGGGTGATGAAGACGAGCAAAAGGTCGGGCTTGATAAGGACGACAGCGGCGGTGACTAGAGTGCTGGCGGTACCGGAGATGAAAGCGTTGAGACTAAAAATATCGAAGCGGTGTCTGGCTTGGGGCAAAGTCAGAAAATGGGTATTAAGATGATTCACGAGCATGGTCAGGGCCACGACAAACATAATTGGCAGTTTATTTTTGCCGATTATTGAATCGATGGCCGGAATTTTAAAAACATAAAAATAAAAAATACCGAGGCTGATAAAAAACAAAGCCAGGCCGACGAGGGCAAAAAAATAAAACGACGTCTGCCAGACTTTGGCTTTCTTCTCGTCACTAACATCCGGAAGGGCCAGATAGCGGATTACGGCCAGACCGAGACCGAAGTCCAGCGCCGAAAGAATGGGCATAATGGAAGTGATGATGGTGTAAAGACCAAAGGCTTGGAGTCCCAGAGAGTGGACCAAAATGGGAATGCTGATGATGGCGGCAATCGAAAGATAGAGGTAACTGATGACGTTTAAGGAAGTGTTCTTGATGAAGGTTCGTTTTATTCCCATAGGACTTTTTGGTAGAGGGCGTCGATGGCCTTGGCTGTCTTGGTGCAATCGTATTTGGCCTTGGCGCGGGCAAGAGATTTTTCAACAAGGATTGCCCTCGAGGATTCGCTTTCGATTAGCCGCTCTAGCTTTGATTGTAAATCATTTGCGTCGGCCGGTTTGGCATAAATGGCCGCGTCAGCACAGACCTCACCGATGGCGCCGGTTTTGGTAGTCACGATGGGCAATCCACAAGCCATGGCTTCGACCAAGGCCATGCCGTATTGTTCCTGCCAGTGGGGCGTGGTTTTACTCGGGAGACAAAAGATGTCCGCTCGTTGGTACTCTTCGTGAATTTGGGAGTAGGGGAGTCGGCCATCCCCCACCATAGTCAATTTTAAATTTGGATATTTTCCTTTGAGACCTCGAAAGGCTTCGGCCAATTCCCCAATCCCCTTCTCCGGCACCAGCCGACCGACGCAGAGAATGTTGGTTACTCTCTGGTTAAATTTTCCCGGTTTGAATCTTTTCAAATCTACGCCCATGGGGATGACGCTGATTTTCTTCTCGTCGACACCCTCTTCGAGCAAGGCCTTCTTGGCCAGTTCAGTCACAGCTAAGAAATGGTCGACTCCGGCATAGGCTTGCCGTTTGAACCACTTCCTTCCCCAGATTCCTTCATTGTTTCGGGGAATTATTTCCCAGACGGTGCTAATGACTTTTTTGAGGTAACCTTTTTTCTTGGCGTTGATGGCTTGAATGGTGTAGTGATAGTAAGTTTCCGCGACGTGGGCGATGTCGAAGCCCTTGAGAAGCTGTTCGAGTCCGAGTAGATAATGGGCGTCGACCGTAAGCCGATTTAGAATTGGGTACTTGAAGGGAATATTGGGTAGGTCGGTGACGGCGTAGGTTTTGGTGAGGGGAATCTCAATATCTTCCGAAATCGGGTGCATTGAGGAGATCGCCCGCAGATCGTATTTTCTCCTGAGTGGATAATAATTCTGCAGTTCAAACGGGTTCAAAAACGCCCCACGAATAATTGCTACCTTAGTCATCTTGAATAAGCTTATCTAATTCCTCAACATAGTAGCTCCAATCAAATATTGCCTGAGGGTGTGAAAAAGAGTTTCTTACATTAATCATTTTATTAATACCCTTTGAAATTGACTTTGATGTTCTGTTTACAACCATAACTTTATCTCCAAAGAATTTCTTCAGCTCTTGAGTTCCGCCTTCATCTACCGTTACGAGATTTTCACCAGAATTCAATGCTTCGAGTGAAGCCAAACCGAACGGTTCTTGATAAGCAGAGTTAATATATACCTTAGCTGATAAATACAGTTCATTTAACTCTTTATCGGATACTTTTTCGAAAATCTTTAGTTTCACTCCATTTTTTATAGCTAATTCATTAAGATTATCGTTTTCGGTTTCTCTGCCATTCCCCACTACAACAAGTTGTGGTTTCTTTGACATCATTCCGATCGCCTCAATTGTTAGTTCGTGACCCTTGTATGGCAATAAACTACCGACTGAGAGACAAAAGGTCTTTCTCTTAATATTTCCTCTCATTTTTACTAGTTTTGATGTAATCCCTGGGTAAATTACTTTTGATTTCACCCCATATATTTTATCGATTTTATTTTTTGAAAACTTCGAATTGACCACAATATACGATGCTCTCCTTGAAGATATTTTGTCTAAAATGGCGACCGGGATTCTTAGGATTGAAAATAATTTATCTTTAGCGAGGGGTGCGTGAAAGCATAATGGTTCATAAAATTCTCGAGGTGGTTCGTGTAATATGTAGATGCTTTTTACAGTTAGATAGAGGAGCGCGAATGGTGCTTTCAAGTAAGTATCTGGGTGAATAATAACTGCATGATATTTCCCCTTGTTAATTTCTCTTGAGATTCTTCGGTAGTAGGCCGGTAGTGTTTTGTATACATAGTATAAATACTTCCACACCTTCTGTGGAGGTCCTCCTTCACTGAATTTACCTTTTGGAGGAGAAAAGATTTTAATGCTATATTTTCGAGAGAGAATTTTGTTTGTTTCATCAAGAACTCGAACCGCTCCTCCTGATGTGAGATTGTGTATGACTGCGATTTTTTTCATTATTGACAATGGTAGATTTATTTATTATCGTGATTTTAGACTAATGTTTTTTCTCTTGAAATATTTTTTTAGTTGGACAGTTGTTGTTCTCTTTTTTGTAGTGTTTGCATTTTTTGGAATTGACTCTGCATTTGCGGAGGATAGTGTCTACTTTGAAGATGATTTTAACAGCTCATCTCTGGATGGGAGCAAATGGTATTCACAGAACAGTGGGGGTGATGTTAGGACAGAGGGAGGATATCTGAAATTAACCTCAGATTCTTCAAAACACTTTCCAATAGTTAGAAACAAAATTCCCGCTATTCCGCCTGACGGTGACTATTCTGTTGAAATAAAGTTTCGTTATCCTCAAATTACCAATTGGGGTACAGGTATAGTTTTAGGAAATACTGCACTCACATACGAAACAACACTTGATGGCACTGTTACGAACCAGTTTACTATTTGGCAAAGCCTGAATGATAACCTGTTGCTCCAAACGTATCATTGTCTATCAAATAACAGTTGTGATGGTGTCTACACTTCCCTCAAGGTTTATTCTCAATCAACCTCTGACCACACGTATAAGTTGATGTTTTCCGATAATAAATTTAATATATATTTTGATGGTCTAGAGGTTGCGAATGCGGCACTGCAAAATACTAGTCGAAGATCTGAATTCATCACTTTTGGAAACATGACAGTTCTTCAAAGTGATTTAAATTGGACGGATCTTTGGATTGATTACGTAAGAGTAACTGGATCCGAACAGAAAAAGCCGGTGATTGTGGTGCCGGGGCTGGGGGGAAGCTGGGATTTTGGGGCGATTTTGAAGGGAGAGGCTGGAACCGACTGGAAGGTCCCGAGTTTTATAGACCTTTATGACAACTTGACGAACTCGCTCGTTAACGCGGGGTATGAGAAAGATAAGAATCTGTTTGTTTTTGGCTATGACTGGAGGAAGGGACTGAATGACCTTTCTGGAGATCTTGATAATTATGTGAAAGGATTGGTGAGTCAAGGGAAAATTGGAGTGACGGACAAAATTGATTTTATCGGCCATAGCTATGGGGGCCTGGTGGCCAGAACCTATGGTCAGAAAATCGGTACCGATAAAATTGACAAGATCGTCACCGCCGGTAGTCCGCATCAGGGAAACATCGACGCCTACGGTCTCTGGGAAGGAGCGACGGTTTGGAAAAATGTCTGGTGGCAAAGGGCGGCCTTGGAGCTGATGATCAAACTTAACCAAAAATCGGGAGAGAACCGGGTGGCTGTAGTGAGAAGATTGGCGCCGGGAACCAAGGACGCCTTGCCGACTTTTGATTTTCTAAAGAAAGACGATACCTTACTCTTTTCTAATTCACTGTTACAAAAGAATCTGACTTTGAATGATTTGAACAGTAATATGGCAACAATTGCCGATTTATTGTGGGCCAACGGAGGAAATAATAGTCAAACCGATCGTTTTCTGAAGGTGGTCGACCGCGGGTGGTTGGAGAAAACACAAGGTCAATGGGAAGATGGAAAGCCAACCGCGTCTCCATTTGAAACAATCACGGAAGGTGACGGGGCGGTATTATCGCTTAGCGCGGTGAGTAGTTTTGTCAATCAAAGTTTGATTGGGGCGAATCACGAAGAAATTATTGGAAAGACTGCTGGTATTGAGAAGATTTTTGAGCAGCTGGGATTAGATAAAACCAAGGTGGTGGCGAACATCACACCCGACTCTAGAAAGAGGGTCTTTATTGCTTCCCTGCGTTCGCCGGGGACGCTCCATGTTTGCGATCAAGCTGATGTCTGCGACGGAAGCCTGGGGGTTTATTTACCTGAGGAAAAATTATTCTTCTATCCGGGGTATGATGAGCAGACATTGACGACGACGGTCAGGGCCGACGGGGAGACGGGACAGTATGAACTCTATGTCGGGGATATGGATGAAGATCAAACAAAATGGAAGGAGGAAAGGGGTAATTTGATTACTTCAAATCAGATTGATACATATCAAGTCGTTTCCGGTGCCGGAGGATTTGGTGTTACCGGTGACACTCAAACTTCAAGCCGCTCCTTTGATGAGGACTTGTCCATTCTTAATGGACTGATTCCCAACTGGGATAAAAAGAATCTGATGACGGTGGCTAGGTCAGGAGCTCAACCAAAAAGTAAGAGAATTATGGCGATTAGACAATTGAGAGAGTTGCTTTCACGTCTGGCGATTAAAGCGTATAAAAATAATATAACGGATCAAATTGAAGCAATAATTGATGTCTGGAAGGATCTCGACAATCTGGCCGAGGCCGTAATAGGGAGCGATAACAGCACAAAAACTGCTTTCCTAAACGCTAACATTCTTCAAGTCGAGGCCTACAAAACATTGGCGGATAATTTATTGGAAAATAGTTCCAGTTACTACGCTGGGACATTCTATACTTTGTTTACCGAGCGTTTCGCGCAGGCGAAGGAATTGAAGACATCGAAACGAGATCTCTCGCTGGATAAAACCTTATCCTCCCGTTACCTACTGCTCACCGCCTTGGGCGTCAGGTGATGAAAATTCTTCACTCACCAACGTAATAAAACTCTCTCCCTTCTATTGGTATCACCCTGTCGATTGGAGTTTCACCAAAAGCGACGGAGCCCTTGAACTTTCTTTCGTCTGCTCCAGGGCGAAGCGCGATAACCGGGCGAATGCTATCAAGGTGGGCGAAAAATCCGGGTGTGGTGGCGTTGGGGTCGGTGTGACAGTATTGGAAAGCACTGGTTTTCGTTCCCAGAGCCAGCATTTCAATAAGGGAGAAATAAAGGAGGTTTGCTTTGGCTAAACCTCTTGTCTCTGGTCTATCATCCGTGAGAATAAAGTGGATTGCTACCGTAGTGCCAACTCTGGCGAGGGCGGCCATGGTTTCGCGAACAGGAGAATTCATGGTCTCAGCGAGCTGTTCTGCTTGATAAACAGCACTGTGACAGATTCTAAACGCCAAAGTGGGATTGGTTTGTTCTTCAATTTTTTCGGGAGCTCCATATATACTTGCAGTCACGGAAAAAATGTCCTTGGCTTGCGGAAGCAGGTCATTAGCAAGCAGGGCGCGGAGTAGAATTGTATTGACTTCGGATTGTTCCCGATCGTTGAGACAGGGAATATCATGAAATAATTGTGTTATTTCCTCCGTATCTACTCCCGGTGCGCCAATATAGTGACGGGCGATATCGAGCATCACTTCGTCTCGAGTTTTGTGATTGCCGAATTTTTCCCTCAGCTCTGCCGTGATTGCCATAGCCGGATTATATCTCTGTAGTCTAGATCGTCAAGAGGTATTGGTTTTTCTTGAGCCAAATGATGCGCTCTTTGTAGTTTGGTTCCAAACTTTTCACTAGGTCCCAGAAAATTTTCCGATGATTATGATGAACCAGATGACAGACTTCGTGAATGACGACGTAGTCGACGACCTGGTGTGGCGCCATGATTAATTTCCGATTAAAATTTAGGTTGTTTTTCCGGGAGCAGCTGCCCCAAATACTGGAAACTTGCTTGAGGACGATCCGATTGTAGGAAACGCTTAGTAATTTTGTGAAGTGATTTACTTTCTGGGTGATAATTCGTTTGCCGTTGTCGAGGTACCAGCGGAGCATGGCCTCTTTGAGATCATTTCTTTGCTGGGTTGGGGTGTGGTGACCGGGGACTCTGGCTTCGAAGCAGTTGTTCAAAAACGTTAGTCGAGCGGTGGCGATTCCCACTGAGGGGATAACGGTGAGAGGATATTCTTCGCCGAAGTAGAGGTGTTTCTCGCCATCGACGAAGCGTTTTTTGTCATGTTTGTGAATCCCGCCTAGCCGAGCTAGGGTTTTGGTGATCCAGTCGGCTTTTTCTCTGACCATTCCCTCGATGGCACTGATTGAAACCCACTTGGGGACACTAACTATGACTCCCCTCTGTGCAGTGACGGAAATCGAGGAGGAAAAACGCCGACGCGAACTGCGAACGATTTTATAATCAATCATGTGGACCCGGAAGGAATCGAACCTTCGACCTTACGAATGTGAATCGTACGCTCTAACCATCTGAGCTACAGGTCCATTTTGGGCTTGAATTATTATATCAGGGGTCTTATGCTTAAGGCTGTGTCTCACCTAGTCAAGAAGGTTTTTGGGCTGCTTTATGAAATGATTGAGGTTTTTGTCGTCTCGGCCTCGATTTTTGTGGTGATTTATCTTTTTTTGATGCAGCCGCACCAAGTGAAAGGGAGCTCGATGTTTCCTACCTTTAAGGATGGCGAATACGTCTTGACAGATAAGGTGACCTTTCGGACCAGGTTGCCAATATATGGAGACGTGATTGTATTCAAGGCACCAGTTAATGAAAATTTTGATTTTATCAAGAGAGTTATCGGTATCCCCGGAGACAGGGTAATGATTTCGGAAGGAAAAGTCTTCGTCAATGGCAACGCCCTACCCGAGACTTATCTGCCACCCGAATACACCACGGCTCCGGGGCAGTTTTTGCAACAAGGTTTGGAGTACGTCGTCCCCCCAGGATCTATCTTTGCAATGGGAGATAATCGGGATCACTCCTCCGATAGTCGCGACTGGGGCCCGGTCCCCGACCAGAACATCATCGGTCGGGCGTTCTTCCGCTACTGGCCGGCTAACAAAGTGGGAATAATTGTGAACCCGATAGGAAAATAGATCCCTCGACTGCGCTCGGGATGACGAGGTGGGGGTCAGGATGACAATTAATAATCTTCGAATTCGTCTTTGGTGCTGTCGGTCGTGTCTTCGGTGGGGAGAATTGGTTCGAAGGGGTTGCTAAAAGTTTCAGGGGTAGTTTTTTTGCTGGTGACAGCGGAGATGTATTCAGTGGTGGTGAGGGCGGCGACGATTTTCTTCAATTGGACGTCAGTCTCTTCGGGGGAACCCTTTAGGGCGATACTGATGGCGGTCTCGACGCGGGAGCGGCGCATCTTGACTCTGGCATTTTGACCAATGGATGACTGAACTTGGGTACTAAGTTGATCGATCAGGTCGTTGATTGATTGTGAGGCGAGATCGTCGGTGGCGACTTTCGTCTTGCCTCCCATTTGTTTCTTGAAACGACGGGAGAGTTCTTCGGCGCGACGAACTGAACCGCCTTCACGAAGAATAATCTTGTAGGCCTCGATCATGGCTTGAGTCTCTGGTATGGCGGAAAGAGCGCGGGCGTGGCCTTCGGAAATGACGCCGGAAATCAAGCCGTCTTTGAGAGCATCGGGCAATTCCAAAAGGCGGAGAGAATTGCTGACATAAGACGGACTTTTGCCGGTTCTGGTCGCGATTTCAAGGTTGGTCAAGTTAAACTCACGCATGAGGCGTTCGAAGGAGTTGGCCCGATCGACGGGATTAAGATCGGATCGCTGAACGTTCTCGACGATGGCCATCTCCAACATCCCCTGAGGTGTGGTTTGAATGATCTTGACCGGAACATGGGTGAGACCAGCGAGGCGAGAGGCACGCCAACGACGTTCTCCGGCGATGATCTGATAACCGGCTGGGGTTTGGGCGATGACGAGAGGCTGGATGATGCCGTGAGTTTTGATGGAATCGATTAGCTCGGCGAGAGAATCAGGGGTAATGACACCTCGAGGCTGTAAGGGATTGGGCTGTAACTGATCAATGGGGAGTTGTTCAATTACTTCTGCCATTTATTTTACGGGGGATACGTTGACGTAATTAACTCCTTCTTTGATCTTGAATTCGACTTTGCCCTCGGCAGTAGAAAAGAGGGTGAAATCTCGACCTTTCTCGACGTTTTCACCGGCGTGGAACTTCGCCCCTCTCTGACGGACGATAATTTGGCCGGCTTTGATGGTCTGACCACCATAAATCTTCACGCCGAGGCGTTTGCCGGCGCGTTGACTGTGTTGTCTGGTAGCTCCTCCTGATTTAACGTGGGCCATTTTGTGTTATTTTTTCTCCAGGATGATGATTTCTCGAATTACTTTAGCTTCTGGCCTGCTATAAGTCAAGCCGCGAGTCAGGATATTGTAATCGATGAGTTGTTTATCGTCAATAATTGGGCTCGTCTTGTATTCACGTCCTGCGTACTCGAAAATCGGAAAAACCATACAAATCCTGGCGCCGGTTTTGAGAAATTTATTCCAATCCTTGAGACAGCCCAGATAAAGTTTTCCCAAGCCGCGGGCTAGATCCGGAAGGCGGTCGACCCTGGCCCCCGGCCTGCCCATGAAAGGTTCTGTCGCGATAAAGTCGACGGGCTGATTGAGGTGATCGGAAAGTTTGGTGGCGTCGTAGTTCATCAAATTGGCAGAGAGGTCGAGAAAATTCAGATTCCGCCGAGCACCAGAAAGTTGGTCAGGGTCAAGGTCGTTGCCCACCGTTTTTAATTTCATAAGACCGGCCTCGAGAAGAATGGTCCCGGAACCGCAGAACGGATCAAAAAGGGTCTTTCCTTCCGGATCGCTGGTCCCTAGAGCCAGATTGACGAGAATTCGGGCGATTTTTGGAGGAAGCAGTCCCTTGTGGGGATCGGAATAGGGTTTGAGGCGGTCGCGCTTGTACCATTCTTTGGCACTATGACGCCAGACAAGCTTGCCTGCGGTATCGTGGACCTCGACCAGACCGCCGAGACGGTTTGAAAGATAGTTCATTTGGGAGAAACCTCGGGGAAAATTGACTTTGTATTGGTGGTCGCCAACTTTCTCGGATTTTTGACCAAGAACCGTCTCCAGCTCCATATGAGCCAGTTCTTCTGAGAAACCGAGCGAAAAAATGAAATCCATTATTATTGGTTGATGAGGGTGACGGTTAGGTGACTTTGGATTTGGCGGTGACCGGTAGTGCGGCGATAACGAGACTTGGCTTTGTATTTTCGAATCTCCACCTTCTCGCCTAGGCCTTCTTTGTCAAAAGTAAGAGCGACAGAGGCACCTTCGACGAAGGGTGTGCCGACCTTGGTCTTTTCACCATCATTGATGAGAAGAACTTCTTTGACGGTGAGGGCGTCGCCAGCCTTGGCGTCAAGTTTTTCGGCAACGATTTTATCACCGGCTTTGACCAGATATTGCTTCCCGGAAAGCTCGATCACGGCGAAGGTGTTGGTAGCTTCATTCTTTTTGGTGGCCATTTGTCCGCTTATTATATCTGATGGGCAGGGGTTAATTCAAGCAGGCGTAGGCTCATCCCCAAAAGTGCGGCAAAGCTGATCAGGGAGCTTCCGCCGTAAGAGAAGAGTGGAAGGGTGATACCAGTGATCGGCATAACACCCAGATTCATGCCAATATTGACGGTTGATTGAAACATAAAAATTGAAAGAATTCCGAGGGCAAGGAGGCGATTTTCACGATCCTTGAGGCGGTTGCCGATATCAAAGAGTCGGTAAAGAAGATAAAAATAGGCGGTGAGTACCAAAACGATTCCCAGTAGACCAAATTCTTCGGCGAATGAGGCAAAAATAAAATCGGTGTGACGCTCCGGCAGAAAATTGAGATGGGACTGGGTTCCCAAACTAACGCCCTTGCCGATCAGACCCCCTGAGCCGATAGCAATGACTGACTGAATGGCGTTGTAGCCCTTCCCCCTTGGATCGTGGTAGGGGTTCAAAAATGATTCAAGACGATTCCGCTGGTAGTCTTTGAGAAAATACGGGGAAAGAGGAATTAGGAGAAGACTAAATAAGGAAATTGCGACGACCCATCGAAGATTTATTCTGGCATATAATCCCATGAAACCAGAAAGAACGAGGAGAACAAGTGCACTACCAAGATCGGGTTGGGACTTCACCAACAATACCGGGACAAGGGAGAGGGCGGCGTAACTCACAAGGTTCTTGACCTTATTCAGGGGATGTTTGGCAAGAAAGCCGGCATAGGCGAGGGCAAGGAGCGGTTTGACTATTTCCGAGGTCTGGAGCTGGTTCGGCCCGATGCCGATCCAGCGGGTCGCACCACGAATCGATTGGCCGAAAAATAGAGTAAAGATCAAGAGAAAAATAGAGAAGATATAGATGAAGTGTGAAAGAGAATAGGCGACTGTGAAATCGAGTTTGTAAAAAATATAGGCGACAAAAATTCCGATTACCAAGAAACCAAGTTGGACCAAAAAAAGATTGGGAACGGTACTCCAAATAGTAGTTAGTCCGAAACAGAGAAGAAGACCGACGGCTAACAAGATTCCGGTTTTGCTAGGCACTCTTTTTGATGGTTATTGTTTCTCCCTTGACGATTTGATTGACTAAAGTCTGCTGTTTTATGTCTTTCTCAAACTCCACCGGCCAGTCCGGGAGGGTGACGTCGACGACTTCGTCCAAACGACAACCAGCTAATTTCCTGGCTTCTTGAATTGCCCGAATAAGTTCCCGGGCCCGGCCTTTCTTGATCAGATGGTCGGTAAGATTCGTATCAAAATCGACCGAAAGAGTGTCCGCCGAAACAAAACTGACTGTTTCCACGTTCAGTTCGTCTTTAATTAATTGAATTAACTCCTCATCAGCGGCGATATCGGGAGACCCGCCATTGACGGTCAGATTGGCCAAGGGTTGTTTGTTGGAAATACCATTACTTTTTCTGAAGGCGTTACCCAGCTCGCAGATTTTCCTAATCTGAACCATATTTTCAATTAGTTTTGTATCGATAATTTCCGGCGTTCTTACCTCTGGCCAATCAGCGAGGTGGACCGATACATCACCGGTGATATTGGTGTAAATCGCGTCGGACATAAAGGGCATAATGGGCATTAGGATTCGGGAAAGAATATCAAAGACGGTGCGCATGGTTCTATAACAGGTTTCTTTGTCGACTTGGTTTGTGGCCGATGGACCAATGCGATCCCGTGACCGTCTGATATACCAAGTGGATAGGTCTGAAACAAAGGTCTCTATAGCGGCGGTGGCGGTAAAGGCGTCGAATTGATCTAGAGAATCGGTCACATCGATGACGGTTTGATCTAAACGGTACAAAATCCACAAGTCCAACTGGCTGGGTCGATGTTCGATTTCTATCATCGGTTGCCAGTCTTCAAGTGAGGCATAGTTGGCAAAAAAACGATAAGAATTCCAGAGCATCATGTGGAAAAGTCTTTTGATCTCGGTGGCCATCTTGTATCCAAAAAGGAGATTCCTTTCCGGGTTGTGGCGGGCAAAGATCCAGCGCATGACGTCGACACCGATTTTATCCGCTCCTTCATTAAACTCGATCGAGTTCCCCCATGACTTGTGCATCGGACGGCCATCCTCGCCAAGCATGGAGGAAAACCCAAGGACGGTTTCAAAGGGATTGGTGTTTTCCAAAACAGTGCTCATAGCGATCATGGCGTAAAACCAATTCTTGAATTGACCGGGAAAGGATTCGGTGATGAAATCAGCGGGAAACCATTCTTGCCAGTATTTTTTGTCGGTCGTATAACTCACCTTTTTTGTCAGTGGATCGACAAGAGTTGAAAAGGTAACTATGCCGGCATCAAGCCAAGGGTTACCGACGTCACCGATGCGAGCCATTGTTCCGCCACAATGACCACATTTGATTTTTACTTCATCGACAAAAGGTTTGTGTGGGGTATGACCTTCGAATTTGTCCCAACCTTCCACTGCCTTCGTTTTGAGTTCTTCTATACCCCCGATGACGGTGAATTGACCACATTTTTCGCAAACCCAAATCGGAAGAGCCAGACCCCAGTAACGGTTTTTTTTGCTGATGAGCCAGTCGTGCATATTATTTAACCAGTCGAGCTCCCGGTCCAGACCAAAGCCTGGTTTCCAGGTAATTTTTTTGGCGACATCAATCATTTTCTGTCTCAGGGTTCTGCCGGAAGAGTCGTCCGGGTCAATTTTGTCCATGGAGATATACCAAACATCAGCAACCTTCCAAACCAATTCCGTTTTGCATCGCCAACAAGCCGGATAGCGATGGGTATAATTTTCAACGCGTAAGATCCAGTTTTCCCCCGCCCTTTCTCTCTCGGACAGATAATCAAGAATTATTTCGGGGTGTTTTTTGGCGTTTTGACCGGAAAGGAAGTCTAAGCCGGGGAGATAATCGGCATTATCGGCGATGATGGGAATCATTGGGAGACCGAGCTTCTTTCCTAGAGCAAAGTCTTCGGTGCCGGCGCTGACGGCGGTGTGGACCAGACCGGTCCCTTCAGTATTACTAATAGGCATAATCAAGGGGTCGGCTTCGACGACAGTGTGAAATTTGTCCGATTCTTCAGCGACTTTCTTAACGACCGGAAGATGGTCAAATGGTCCCTGATAACGGAGTCCCAAGAGTTCTTTGCCATTGACGACCTTAGTGATTTGTTTGAATTCTCCCTTGAAGACAACGTCAACAAGATCCTTCAAGACATAGAACTTTTTGCCGGATTTATCTTCGACTAGGGCATATTCTTGCTTTGCATCAACGGCGACGGCGATGTTTCCCGGAATTGTCCAGGGGGTAGTAGTCCAGATGAGAAGAGACTCCCCAATTCTTTCGACGAGCGGAAGGGCTAAATAAATTGATTTATGGGTCAATTCTTTATAATCCTCGGTCAACATTTCGTGTTGACTGATGGCGGTCTCACAGCGGGGACACCAGGGGACCGAGTCGTGGCCCTGATAAATCCAGCTTTTTTGAAAGCAAACCTTTAGGAAATACCAAATCATGTAATTGTTTTCGTCGGACATGGTGAAGTAAGAGTTGTCCCAGTCCATAAAATAGCCGAGACGCTTACTTTGCTCCGTTTGGATACTGGAGAACTTGATCACACGGTCCTTGCAAAGTTGAACGAACTTGGCGACACCAAAGGATTCAATTTCTTTTTTGTTTTTGAAGCCTTGTTCTTTTTCGACCTCAACCTCAACCCAAAGTCCCTGACAATCAAAACCATTCTGAAACCTTTGTTTGTAACCGCGCATATTTTTGTAACGTTGCCAAAGATCTTTGAAACTTCTACCCCAAGCGTGATGGACTCCCATGGGGTTGTTGGCCGTGATCGGACCATCTTGGAAGAAGAATTTTTCTTTTGCTTTGTCGTTTTTGTGAAGATATTTTTCGACAATGCCTTCGGTATACCACTTGGCCAGAAGTGTTTTTTCCATAACCGGAAAGTCCGGGGTGCCGGTAACCTCTTGGATCAAGTGTTTCTTTTGCTTTGCCATTTTATTCATTGTAACCCCTTTAAAACGCAAAAATCCTCGCTCACACGAGGATTAGAGACCCTTTCGGGGCGGTACCATCTAATCTGACTTAATTACCGGCTGTTACGGGCTTTCCCGGAGGGGTCTACTTTGTTCTTCCCCCCAGCTCGCCGCTGATAACGGCTCAAACGCTTTAGTCGTATTATAGCAAAATCGTTTTATTGGCGCTTCCTTAGGAAGGTGGGGATGTCGAGGTCGTCTTCGATTTCGACCTCGCGGTGTTTGATGTTCAGTTTGTCCTTCAGACTTTGGGGGGCGGGGGTTTCTTCAACCAACTCAAAGGTGGGTCCGGCTTTGTCAGACTCCGGTTCGTCAGAAGGTTCCTCACCGGCGGGTTGGGACAAGGGCCGATTGTAGAGACGGCGGCGATTCTCATCAAAGCCGGTGGCAATGACGGAGATCTTGATTTCTTCACCCAGATCCTCACGGATGGTGGCGCCAAAAATAATGTTGGCGTCGGGGTCGGCGGCGGCAGAAATGATGTTGGCGGCGTCATTGACCTCGGCCATGGTGAGGGTTTTGCCTGAACTGATGTTGAAGAGAATCCCTCGGGCTCCTTCGATGCTGATCTCCAGCAAGGGAGAACTGACCGCCTCTTTGGCGGCGGTAATTGCTCGTTTTTCACCTGAAGCGCGACCAATACCCATGAGAGCGGAGCCGGCGTTACTCATGATAGCTTTTACATCGGCGAAATCGACGTTGATCAAACCGGGAATGGTAATCAGATCAGAAATACTTTGGACTCCTTGGGACAAAATCGAGTCGGCCATTCTAAAGGCATTCAGAAGGGTGTCTTCTTTTTTGATGACGTCAAGAATTCTTTGGTTGGGGATGACGATGAGGGTATCGACTTCTTTCTTTAGCTTTTCAATCCCCTCTTCGGCTTGGACCATGCGTCTGGTGCCTTCGAAAAGAAACGGTTTGGTGACGACGGCGACAGTCAGAGCGCCAACTTCTTTGGCGACTTGGGCAATGACCGGGGCGGCGCCCGTACCGGTGCCCCCACCTTCTCCGGCGGTGATGAAAACCATATCCGTACCAGCCAGAAGGTCGCGGATCTTGTCGCGACTTTCTTCGGCGGCGGCAGTGCCAATTTCGGGATTGGCGCCGGAACCCAAACCTTTGGTAGCCCGCTCCCCAATCTGGAGTTTGATATCGGCGTTGTTGGCGAGAAGAGCTTGAAGGTCGGTGTTGACGGCGATAAACTCGACTCCCTGAATTTTGTTCTCCGAAATCATCGAGTTTAGGGCGTTGTTCCCTCCACCACCAACACCAAGAACTTTAATCTTGGCAAACGAATTGATGTCAGCTTTAACTAAGGCCATATAAGTTCAATTTTCGGTCAGTATACAGTTTGGGGCAGGATTCAACAAGTCAAGACCGCCGGTCGGCGAGTCAAGGAAGGAATGACTTGATGAACTCGGTAAATTTACCAATTAATCCCTTGAGGGGAAGCCTTTTGGTAAGTTCGTTAAAACTATTTTTCTTGGTGGAAGTGTATTCGTGCTGTTTTCCAGCGGCGTAGAGGATGAGTCCGACGGTAGCCGCGTAGGCGGGCGAGCTGATCTCTTCAACCAAGCCGGAAAGACCGGACGGTGTGCCGATTCTGGTTGGTAGCTGAAGGACGCGTTTGCAGGCAGATGCAGCATCAACCGTCTGGGCACCACCACCACAAAGGACAATTCCCGCCGGAGTTTGACCGCCGTAGCCTGATTTTTTCAAGGCGGATCCGACCATGGTAAAAATCTCGTTCAAACGAGGACGGATGATGCCGTCAACGACTGTCTTTCGGGAGACTGATTTTGTTTCTTCTTTGAGTCCGAGTTTGGTAAGACTAATTTCGTCGATGGTGGTTTTTTCGGTGGAGATTTCGGGCTGTTTGCTTAAAAAATGTTTGATTTTTTCGGCGGATTCGAGAGAAACCATCAAGCCAATGGCCAGATCATCAGTAACCTTCTTCGCCCCGACCGGAATGACGGCGGAGTGACAGCAAGCGCCTTCGAGAAAGATTGAGATACTGGTTGTTCCACCACCGATGTCAACGAGGACGACCCCAAGCTCTTTTTCGGTTTCGGTGAGGACGGCGTAAGAGGAAGCGAGGCCGGTGTAAACCATTCCCGCGACATCAATGCCGATCTCGGTAACACATTTGGCCATATTTTTCATGGCTATCGCTGAGGTAGTAATCAGATGGGCGTCGGTTTCGAGACGAACTCCAGCCATACCAATGGGATCCTTGATACCGCGCTGGGAGTCGACGATGTACTCACGTGGTAAGACGTGAAGGATTTCACGGTTACTGGGCAAGGAGACGGCACGGGCCGCCTCGACGACCCGATAAACATCTTCCCGATCGATCTCTCCTTCCGGCTGGGTAATGGCGACAACGCCCTTGCTGTTTTGGGATTGGATGTGATCGCCGGAGATGGAGACATAAGCGTTGTTGATGGAAAAGCCAACCATTCTTTCGGCGGCTTCGACACAATCGGTGATTGCCCCAACAGCGTCTTCAATGTCGACGATCTGGCCTTTTCTGACTCCCCGACTGGGAGTGGTAGCAACGCCGACAACGTTTATTTTTTCTGAATCTGGACTGGGAATGGTGATGAGACAGGAAATTTTGCTACTGCCAATGTCAATTGCGTTGAGTGAGGTAAGTCTGGCCATATTCTATTTAAGTATAGGGTGAGAATAGCGAAAATCAATAACGGTTGGCTTTTTAATTGTAATAGCCTGATTTATTCTTTGTAAAGCAAGAATTATTTCGGAAGGATCGGCCGAAAAGTTCAAGATTAAGTCCGGTTTATCTTCCTGCTTTAGGATGATCATATCACTTAGAAAATAGATTGCATCCGGTTTCAGGGATGAAAGGGCGAGAGAATGGAGCCAGTTGAAGGTTTTTGATAAATAATCGCGACTGGGGATTGAGGTGTAAATAAGAAAGTAATTGGAGTCGCCATCAGTTTGGTTGAGGACGCCGGATGATAAGAGCTGGAAGGTTTTCCCCTCCATGGTCGCAACGTAATTTCCAAGTTCGATGGAGGGGGCAGCTGAGGTAGAGCTCGTGAGAAAAGTCAGATCGGGAGTGATTTTGCTGAAAGCTGAGGTTATTAGGAAACTTAGTGACGGAGGTTCCACCGTGGCAATTAATTTCCCGGGGAGTTTTAGGGCAAATTTTACTTGATCAACTAATCCGGTAGACAGGACTTGTTTTCGCAGATCCTTTTGGTTGAGAAGGAGAAATGATTCTCCCTTGGTGCGATCGAGCAGGGTCGTGATCCCTTCCGGGCAGTTGGCGGCTTTGATCTGACAGGTGATTTCTTTGACGATCAAGAAACGTTGGTGAAGAATGATGGCTGAAATAATCAGGAGGAGTGTGACGATGGGGGCGACCTTGGTTTTAGTTTTCAAGATATCTGTGGATAACATCGACGATTTTTCTGGTGGCTGATAATGGGTCTGGTTTTACTTTCTTGGCCCGTTTTGTCTTGACAACTTGTCTGATGGCCTCGTAGAGAGATTGACTAGAAAGGTCTCTTTCTTCGATGATGACGGCTGGGGTAACTCTGGCGGCTTCCCTGGCGTTTAGAAGTTGTTCGTTGTGAGAAACCCAGGAGATGGGAATAAAGACCGCTCTTTTTTGAAGAACAGATAACTCATAGGTAAGGTGAGCTCCGGCGCGACTGACGACAACAGAGGCGGATTGAAGATAAGTGGCGGCCTCTTTGGCGAAGAAGTAAGGAGCGAACTGGTAACGGTCGGAAAACTCTCCGAGCGACTCTTTGACCCGTCTGGCCTTGTCAAGATCACGTGTTTGAGTATTGGCACCGGTTTGATGAACCAACGTAAAATGTTTGACTAATTTGGGAACCAGTGGGAAAAGGGCAGAGTTTACCAAGTGAGAACCTTGCTTGCCGCAGGAAACGTAGAGAAGCTTGGGCTTAAAGTCCCGTTTCAACTTTGGGTCAAAAAGTTCGGGGCGAAGGGGTAGACCAACCAGCATGGCTTTTTGGGCAGGGTAACTTGCCAATGAAGATGGATGGGTCAGAAACATTTTTTTGACAAAGGGAGAAATAGCGCGGTTGGCCCAGCCGGCGACAACGGTCTGTTCGTGGCCGACGCTATCAATGCGGAGGATCCACCCGGCAATAACTACCGGAACTGAGAGATAACCACCAAAGGAGACGATAAATTTCGGGCGGATCATGAGAAGTAGAAAAAACGCTTGAAGGAAGCCAAAGGCGGTCTTCAAATGAGTAAGTGGGTTAAACTGTTGGTAGAATTTTCCAGTTTTTAACTCATAAAAGGGAATCTGGTTTCTCACCACCTCTTGGTACTCAGCGGAAAGACTTTTGTCCCCCCCGGCGGCAAATTTGTGACCGATCCAGGCGATTTGGTAACCTTCTCTTTTTAGATACAAGGCGACGACGAGGGCAGAATTGTGGTGGCCACCGGTGAAAACAATAGTCGGTTTCATATATGACGAGCTACACTCGCTAGTATACCAAGGGCAAGAAAGGTGGTGATCAGAGAGGAACCTCCGTATGAGATCAAGGGGAGAGGAACTCCAGTTAGAGGAACTAGGGCGACCATCGAAGCAAGATTGACAAAAGTCTGGGTAGAAAATAGCAGGGCAACTCCGGCGGCCGTGAGGCGACTGAATTGATCGCTCGCCCGACTGGCCACCCGAAAGGCCACAAGTGAAAGCGACAGAAGTAAGGTAATTAACGAGACTCCTCCGATAAAACCAAGTTCCTCGCCGACTATGGTAAAAATAGAGTCGGTGGTGGCCTCGGGAAGATAGGAATACTTCTGGCGGGAACGGCCAAGACCCACGCCGGATAGCCCTCCCGACCCTAGCCCAATCAGAACCTGATTAATGTGGTAGGACCGGCCGAGAGGATCGGAGGTGGGATCGAGGAAGGTCTTCAGGCGTTCGAGTCGATATGGCGAGGCAATGATCAAAATGACGACCCCGGCGATCAAACAGGCAAAAAAGAGGACGATTTCTTTGATGGCACTGCCTGACAAGTAAAATAGACCAAACCCCAAGGCGGCGACGATGACCGCGGTGCCGAGGTCCGGCTGTAGCATAATTAATCCCAAACAAACAGCAAGAAGGACGGCAAATTTCTTGATTGCCTTTGGAGTCTCCAGCCATGTGGCTAGATAGATGACCAGACTTGTTTTTAATAATTCCGAGGGCTGAAAGCGAATGACGCCAAGCGAGATCCAGCGTCTGGCTCCTTGAAGGCGGAGACCAACTCCGGGGACGAGGACTAAAATCATGGCAATGAGTGAGAGCACAAAAAAAGCAAGAGAGATTTTCTTGAGATGTTTGGGGCTAAGGCGCGAGGTAACAAAGTAAACCACCAGACCAAGACCCAGCCAAACCAACTGTTGTTTGGCGAAGTAATACCGGTCACTAAAATCAGTGAAAGCCTCGACAACCGAGGCGTTGTAAACAACGATCAGACCAACAAGTGAGATAACCACAGCGTGGATGGTAATCAGGGCAAAAAAATGGTTGCGTTTAGTCATATTAGCGCCAGCCAAAGACCAAAGACGACGACCATTATCCCAGCCAGCCAAGCCCGTTGGACAATTTTCGGCTCGGCCCAACCAATTTTTAAAAGCCAGTAATGAATTGGCGCTATGGGAAGAATCCGCTTTCCGGTCAGCCTTACGGAAAGAATCTGGATCAGACTGGAAAATCCGTCGATCAAGAAAGGGAGACCGATAATTAAGAGAGCGACGAACTTACCCAAGAGAAGACCAATGACAGCCAAGGTCGCCCCAAAAGCCATGGCGCCAGCGTCTCCCATAAAGACACGGGCGGGGAAAACGTTGAAGTAAAGAAAAGCGATCAAACCTCCCAACCAAAGAGCTATAAAGATGGAAATGGGGGTATCGAGGATAGAAACTGAGAGCATCAAAAAGCCAAAAAGAGCGATCATCAAAAGACCTCCGGCCAAGCCGTCCATGCCGTCAGTAATATTTACAGCGTTGGCAAAAGTCATGACCAAAAAGGCGACGACGGGAATGAACCAAGGACCAAAGTTTATGATGCCCAAAAAAGGAACATTAATAAAACTGATGTGAAGGTTAAAGTACAACAGGCTGCCGATGACTAGACCAAGGATGGTTTGGATGATAAATTTGTTTCTGGTTTTCAGGCCGGTATAACCAAGGTCGCGGTCCAGCTCGAAATACTTGACGACATCGTCGTAGAGACCGAGCAGACAAAAAGAGAGGAAAGTAAAAAAAATGATATTGATCTCTTCGTTAATGGGGTAAACGTGAGTGATGTTGACGCCGATAACTTTGAGAACCGGAAATATTATCGCGAAGAGCAGGCTGGTTAGGATGACGATAAGTAACCCCCCGCCTTCCGGGGTTCTGGCCTTTGACCGGATGTGGGTCGAGGCGGCATCAACCATGCTGGCGGTAATGGCAGTTTTTTTCTTGAAGAATTTGAGGCGATAAAGAAGGTCGATCCAGGGAACAACCAGTGTAGCCTGGGTTATGAAAGAAATTAGGAGGATTCCGAGTAATAAAGACATCAAATGAATTTACTTATGATGTGGGGGAGGAAAATTACAATTCCAACGAAAACGGCGACGGTGGCCGTGATAAGGACCATTCCGGCAGAAACATCTTTGGCGATCTTGGCCTTTTCGTGGAATTGTTCGGTGGCCAGATCGACGACGGACTCAATGCTAGTGTTAATCATCTCGGCGACGAGAACCAAACCGATGATAAAAAGAATGACCGCCAGTTCGGCGGTCGAAACTTGAAAATAAATACTCGCAGTAATGGCTAAAATGGCAAAAATCGAGTGAATTTGGAAATTGGGTTGGGTCCGGAATGTATAGACGACGCCGTCGAGGGCGTGTTTTATCGAAATTGTGTGCTGGCGGAGACGTGACACAGTTTGATTTTATCTTGTTTGCCTAGTTGGCGCTAGTTTGGAGGAGGAGTTGGCTGGCGATTGAAAACCAAAGCGGGGCGGCGGTCTCAGAACCCCACTGGCTGGTTTGGGGCTCGGTGAGGCTGACGAGGACAGTGTATTGGGGATCGTAGGCGGGGAAAAAGCCGATAAAACTGGCGATCGTCTTGGTCGGATCGTAATGACCTTGAATCGGAATTTGGGCGGTTCCCGTCTTCCCGGCGATCTGAATACCTTTGGGTTTGGCAAATTTGGCTTCACCGCGGTCGACGGCAGCGATCATGATGTCGCGCATTTGATCGGCAGTCTCGGGATCGAGAACTTTTGTGGAGAGTTCTGGTTTTGATTCAATTTCTTTTCCGCCACTAATGATTTTCTCAATAATGGTCGGTTTGACAAGGAGGCCTCGGTTGGCAATAACATTGACCGCGGTGATCATCTGAATGGGGGTGACGGCGATTCCCTGTCCGAACGAATTGGTAGCTAGGTCAATATCCTTAAGGTCACTTTCGGTTTTTTCGCTACCGGTGGCTTCGTCTTGAAGTTGGATTCCTGTCAATTTCCCAAATCCATACCGGGAAAGATAATGAGCGAAGCGTTCCTTGCCCAATTTCCGACCGATGAATACCATACCGGTGTTGTCGGAGTGGACTATGACGTCGGTCATGTTTGTACCCGGATAGTATTTTTCGTTCCAGGTTTTGATAGTGTACTGGCCTATCGAGATCTGACCGTTGCAGGTGTCATCACAGATAGTTTCGGGGGTAAGAACTTTTTCGTTGAGGGCGGCGGCCATGATTAAAACCTTAAAAATCGATCCTGGCTCAAAGAGGTTGGCGACGTTTGGATTCCGATACGAGCTATTGTCGAAGTCGGAAAAGTGGCCCGGGTCGTAGTTGGGGAAGGCGGCCATGGCGAGAATTTTCCCGGTCGAGCTCTCCATAACGATCACGTTTCCGGCTTTGGCTTGGTATCGATCGAGGCCATCTTTGAGTGATGATTCAACTAGATATTGAGTTTTTTTGTTGATGGTGGTGATCAGAGAACGGCCGGATATGTTTTTGCTTAGGTTGTAGCGACCAATGAGAATCGGGGTTCCGCGAGCGTCTTTTTCGGTGGTAACTTTCCCCTCACGACCACGCAGCTGCCTATCAAAATATCCTTCCAGTCCGAAGTATCCCTGGGGCTCCCCTGCTAGATCCGAACCGACGAAGCCGAGGACTTGTGAGGAAAGACTAGCTTCGGGATAGAAGCGGGTGAATTCGTCTTCGAAACCGAGGCCTTTGATATTTAAGGCTTCGATCGATTGTTTCTGACTCGGGGAGAGGTAGTGCTTGAGGGAAATCCAGTTGCTATCAAGACCAATCCTCCCCGCCAGAAAATCCCGAGTCTGGTTGATTGCGCCACTTTCTGTGGCCAGAATTGGAGCCAGAACGTTTACCAACTCATATTTGTCCTTCGTCAATTGGGGTTTGTAGACAAAAAGATGATAAAGATTTTGGGTACCGGCGAGAAGTTCTTTGTGTTGATCATAAATACTTCCCCGCTCGCTTGCCAAAACGACGACGTCCTGATGTTGGCGGTTGGCTTGATCCCGAAGATCTCCGCCGCGGATAATTTGCCAATAAAACAACCGAATAATGATGAGAAAGGCTACAAAAGGCACCAACAGAGAAAGCAGGCGAAGGCGATAAATGGTGACCGAACTATTGTTGATAGCGTGCACTTTGAATCACGGCCGCTACAGCTTCGCTCACCGGAATAACTAGGTTTGTTCTAACGCGTTTGTATCCAAGCTTGATAGCGGTAGATTCAATATAGCTTAGGTTGGTTTTCTTGCCAATCTCGACCGAGAGAATTTGGTTTTCCTTACTGATCTTATCGGTCTGCCGGATGATATTGTCCAAAACTACGCCCTGGGTAGCAAGAGCGTTGGTGCCAACTAAATTCACCACGGCAAGAAGAACTACGAACCCGTATACCAACCAGAGGCCGATGCCGAGTAGGCTAAACTTTTTGGGCAAGCGGGCCGATTCGGCTCGCAAGACGGAGCTTGGCGCTCCTGACCTTTGGGTTTGTGAGTAGTTCATTTGGTGTCGGTTTTAATGGTTTAACGTTAATAACGCGTAGAATTCCCGCCTTGGCTTTATCTTTGATGAAATGCTTGGCGAGGCGATCCTCCCCAGAGTGAAAGCTGATGATCCCCATCGTTCCCCCGTCGAGAAGAAGACCGGGGAGAGTAGCGAGCATTTCCTGAAGCGACTCCCGTTCGAGATTGACGGCCATGCGGAGGGCCATAAAGGTTTTTGTGGCCGGATTAATTTTCGCCGAAGTCGCCCGTTTGGCGCTAGTGACAATTCGAGATAATTGGTCTGTGGTGGTGATTGGCGCGACTTTCCTGGCGGCGACGATAGCTTTGACAATTGTACGGGCTTGATATTCATCGACCAGCCTGAGAAGTTGTTCCAGCTCAGACCCACTCAAGGCGTTGATCAGATCAGAGGCCGAAACACCGAGTCGGGTATCAAGACGCATATCGAGAGGACCCGGAAGATTGAAGGAGAAGCCCCTCTCCGGGGCCACCAATTGGTATTGGGAGGTGCCCAAATCGGCGATAATGCCGTTGAATAGCGGTAAGTTGAGCTCTTCTTTTAATTTCCCAATGTCTTTGAAGTTGGCATAAATTATTAGCCATTTAAAATCGGTTGGAATATTGGTTTTCATTTCCGGTCTGACAATTACCGGGGAATACTTGCCTGAGAGAAAGTTCGTAGCCCGATTGATTGACTCGAGATCAACGTCGAGACTAACGACGCGAGCACCGGCTTCGAGAGCTTCTTGGCTGTGTCCCCCATCTCCCAAGGTAAGGTCGAGGAAAAGATCACCGGGTTTTAGGTGATAAAGAGTACTTATCTGACCGGTGAAGGCGGGAATGTGCCTGATAAAGCTCATATGTTTAGCTCACCAAGACCCTTTTGCCAATCAGGGTTTTCTTGCGTTATTAAGTTAAGGTGCTGGTGGTAGACTTCGCGATCCCAGATTTCAATTCTGGTCAGGGCTCCGGCGACCACCACTTGCTTTTTTAATGAGGCGCTTTCCTTTAAATAGTCCGGTATCAAAGTTCTCCCCTGTGAATCCAATTCCATTTCGACGGCTGACTGAACCAAAAGTCGGGTGAATTGACGGGCGAGTTGGTTCGTCAGAGGTAGATTGGCCAGCTTCTCGGAGAGCTCGAGCCAGTATGATTTCGGAAAAAGAAATAGGCAGCCATCCAGTCCGATCGTTATGACGCCACCAGAGGTTAGTTTTTCCCGATACGCGGCCGGAATCGCTAGCCTCCCCTTGGCTTCTAGGTTGTGGTAATGTCGTCCAGTATACATATTGCATGGCCGGTCTTGGCAACTGGTTACTATTATAATGGTATTTCACCACTTGTCACCACCATCCAGTATCGTGAAAAGAAAAGCCCGTGTCAAGACCCACCTTGAGGCTAGTATTGGGAAGATAACAGCAAACAACTAGAACAGACTAGTTGGGAAGAGATACAGATTTTGCGAGTGAAAAGATATTAACTTACTTGAGGCACGACCGCGTCCTTAAGTCTGGCGATGGTCGATTGATTTTTTCCGCTTGTCTTTGAGTGATAGAGTTCGATGTCAGCAGCAGCGATGACGTCACCGATAGAAGAAGTGTCTTCTTGGTCAACAACAACGCAACCGACACTGACAGTTTGCTGGATGAACTCGTTTTCATTTCCGGTTCGATTTAAATCTTTTAACATTTCATGATAGCGCCCAAGGATATGGCTTTCGACCATTTCTAGACTCATTTCTTCGGGTACAGAAAAAACTGCCAAAAATTCTTCTCCACCCCAACGGCCGAGCGAGTCAGTGCCTCTAGTGTGATCGAGGGCACGCTGGGCAAAACCTTTTAAAGTCTCATCGCCTTGTTGATGGCCATATTTGTCATTGACGGCTTTGAAATTATCCAGATCAAACATAGCGATGGCGGCACGACCTCCTTCTCGACGTACCAAGGCTAGCTTTTTTTCGAGTTCCATTTCAAGAACACGGCGATTGGGAAGTCCGGTGAGAGTATCGGTAGCGGCGTTGGCTTCGGCAATTTTTAGTCTGGTCTCGAGTTCGGCAACTTTTGCTTCGAGCCGGGAAACTTTTTGCTCTGGGGTCTCGACTGGAACAATTTGTTCTGCACCTGATTCGGGCATATTATTTTAGGAGGATGATGGGGCCGAGGAGGTAGAGTTGAGCGGTTTCAGTCGCCCCCTTAAGGTCATCACGGATAATGGTGACGGCCTTGTTCCACGGATTTTGATTAATATCGACGGATACCGAGTCGGCGGAGACTACGGCTTTGAGGGGTTGAAAATTGGCCCCATCGTAAATCATAACCTTGGCGACCGCGCTGACTCTGAAGTTCAGCTTCCCGGCGATTTTGGTACTATTGACGGCGCTGATGGCAATCGGGCTGTAGGCAAGTTCTCCGTCAATATCTTTGGGAAGGCCCTGAGTGTCCATCATAATCTGATCTTTTTGTTTGGAGCTCGTTGGAGCGTAGCTGACGCGGCCGTCGGTGCTTGTCACATCTCCTTTGTTGATGAAAACAAAGTCGCTTCTTAGAACGTTCAGTGTCTCACTGCCGTCATCGAGCTTATTTTTGATATTCCCGGAAATAAGATCGGTATCAAAACTACACTTTCCACCAGAAGAACAACTTCCCAGCAGGAAAGCCTGGGAATGAGGCATGGGTTTGGGAAGATCAATGGTGGTTCTCCCTCCCTTGAGAGAATTACCGGAGAGATATTCAAGGTCGATGGTTGACTGCTTGTAACTATCACCAACACGATCAAGGTAGAAGGTCAGGAGTTTGCCCGTGGAATGGGGAAAGACAATCAAGAAGGGGCGTTTGACGACCGGCAGGGCGTTAATTAACTGACGGACCTGGCGTTCGGGTGGAGTTTTGACCTTGGTTTTGGTACTACAGGCGGAAAGAAGTAACCCGGCGACGAGAATCAAACCAATTTTTTTGAACATTGGAACTAAGTATTCAAGAAGCTAACCAGTTTGTCAATGTTGATTCGTTCCTGTTTGGTCGTGTCGCGGTCACGAACAGTGACCGTGTCGTCTTCAAGAGTCTGAAAATCGACGGTGACACAGGAGGGCGTGCCAATCTCGTCCTGAGCATAATAACGCTTGCCGACGTTGCCACGGTCGTCCCACTCGGTAGCGAAGTGATCAGTCAGACGATCAAAGATTCCTCTGGCTTTTGTCTTTAGTTCCTCTTTGTTTCCCAGAAGTGGAAAAACGGCGACTCTGGCTGGGGCAAGCTCCTTTGGAAAGCGCATAACCACGCGCTCTTTTTCTTTGTCCTCCCAGTAAGAGTTTATTAGGATAATCGTGAGGAGCCGGCTGATACCAAAGGTGGGTTCGATGACATGGGGAATTAATTTCTCGCTTGACTGAGGATCGGTGTGGCGAAGATCGACGCCTGATTTTTCCATATGGTTTTTTAGGTCGAAGTCGGTGCGGTAAGCCAGCCCGAACATTTCCTTGAAACCCCAAGGAAATTCGTACTCTAAGTCTTCGGTTCGCTGGCTGTAGTGGGAAAGTTCCACCTGACTGTGTGATCGCCAACGGAGATTTGCCTGTGGCAGGCCAACTTTACTGGCAAAAGCAAACATCTCCCCTTTCCAGTACTCAAAATGTTTCTCCCAATCACGTGGATTAACAAAGTATTCGAACTCGGCAAGGTCAAACTCGAGGGTGCGAAAGGTGAACTTTCCCATGGTGATTTCGTTTCGAAAAGCTTTGCCCGCTTGGGCCAAGCCGAATGGTAGTTTGGGGTGGATGCTGTCAAGAATCTGTTTGAAATTGACGAACATACCTTGGGCTAGTTCTCCGCGCAGGTAGGCGGTGTTTTGTCCAGAGGCAATTATCCCCACTTTGGTTTCAAAAAGCTGATTGAAAAGACGACAGTTGGTCCAGGAGACTTTACCGCAGCTCGGGCACTTGATTTTATTTTCGGCGATGAAGGCGTCGAGCTCTGTCAAGGGTTTCCCCTCAACGTTTCCGATATCGGGCAGGTTATCTTCAATCAGATGATCAGCCCGGGTACGAAACTGACAGTTGGTGCAGTCGATCATGACGTTGGTGAAACTGGCGGTGTGGCCCGAGGCTTCCCAAACCTTTGGGCTCATGAGAACTGAGCTGTCCATTCCGTAGATCTCGGGCCGTTTGGTCACGAATTCTTTCCACCAAAGGTTTGTGAGATTCCGTTTCAGCTCGGACCCCCGGGGACCAAAGTCATAAGTATTGGCGAGACCGCCGTAGATTTCGCTCCCGGGATAGACGAAGCCGCGTCGTTTGGCGAGAGAAATAACTTTGTCGAGAAGATCTTGATTGGCCATG
>Ga0265292_1000975_pt1 | contig 29208 bp, 34 predicted proteins | sample Munlanlewell296A_FD_189080 | JGI IMG/M metagenome (GOLD analysis project Ga0265292, IMG submission 189080) | Leachate microbial communities from a municipal landfill in Southern Ontario, Canada - Leachate well 296A | ecosystem: Engineered > Solid waste > Landfill > Unclassified | place: Canada... | reverse complement strand
CCTACTGTTTGTAGAGCGAGGTTTACTCCTCTGACTTTCTCACCTTCCATATACATAAGTACTGGTTGATAGAAAAATACAAATGCCATTACTGCAACAGAAAGTGAGAACAGACACAGCATCGCAATTGGTACTAACACTGTTTCTTCTATGGGAACTGCTAATGAGGAGCCGAAAAACATAATGGATGCAACGGTGCATATATAAAGCACTGCCGAAAGAGCATTGATGATTGGGTTTTTAGTCATGCCTACCTAACCTAGGTTACCTGAGTAAGGTTGCCCTGAGTCACCACCTGCTCTCTTGAGCTTAGAGCGTGAATGAGTATACTTGCCTCTAATGCCTCACGAATCAGACAAAGATATTCTTGCGCGAATTATAAAAGAGCCTCTTGGAGGAAGACCTTTTGGTGGGATGACTGATGCGGAGCGCGCTCTGCGCAATCAACAAAGACTGAAAGAAGCGCTCGCTGACGATGGTGATCTTGATGGCGATAGTGATGCTGAGCTGGATTGGTAAGGCTCTTATTTTAGATCAACTCCTACTCATACTACCTACATGTCTAATGAATCATTCGAAGATGTCCTTGAAAGATTTTTAGCGGAGCAGATAAAAAACCCACCCGGAATACGGAGTGCGGAGAGAGTTGCTGAACGCAACAGACAGATATTCGAGCGAACTATGGCCGAAGACTACGAGGATTGATAGGAAGTTCTCGCATCAAATTAAAAAACACACCTCTATGAGGTGTGTTTTTTAATTTATAAGTAATAAATGCTGAAGTTACCGTACCTTTGTCCAAGCATCTCCACCATTGATGCTCTTATACAAGATGTTCCCGCTCGTTAACGCATACACAGTGCCCTGCTGTGATTTGCTGAACGCAAGATATAGAACCGATTCACTTCCAAATGACTCTTGCACTTTTTGCCATGTAGCACCTCCATCAGTGCTTTTACCCATTCCACCAAGTGTTTGGGAGAACGCGAGCGCATAGCTAGACTGGGGGTCTAGGGCAAATACGCTTACCGCACCTCCTTCTAGTTGCGGAGACATGCCCTCCCATGTGTCACCCCCATTCTTACTTATCTGCACTCCATTTGGAGTTGAGGCATACAGAACACTTTCATTCTTTGGATCAGAAGAAAGAGAGATTGCTTGAACAGAACCTTCTGCAAACTTCCAAGAAAGTCCGCCGTCAGTACTTCTTTGAAGTTTCCCTCCAAACAAACCATACACAATGTCTGGGTTTACTTGACTCACTGCCATCGCGTGGAAATCAACTGGGCCACCAAGCCCGCCTGAAACTTTTGTCCAAGTCACTCCCCCATCGGTTGTTTTTTGGAAGCCTATGTTGCCTCCGCGTGCAGGGTGTCCACTACTAAAGAAAGTTTTTGCTTCCGTAGGATGTGGACTGAAACCCATGAGGTCATCTCTTGTTTTCCCAATCTGATAAAGTTTTCTTTCGGCAGAAAGGAGGAACAAGCCTTCATGTGTCGCAATGTAGACCTTCTCTGCATCATTCACATCTACGGCAATGCCATGCGAGTGACTAAATGAAGATACTGAAGTGAGTACATCTTGAGAATTATTTCCTTGCGACCCACTACGAGAACTGAATAAGAATAGACCAAGGAAGAGGAGCGCTATCACCCCTCCTCCTATAAGATATTTTTTCTGCATAGAATTACTGAGCAAACCAACTACTTCGCCAGTCTTTCATCATTTGTATCTCCCCTGTCTGGGCAGTAATGATATCGTTGCCGAGCTTGATAAGCTCTGGGCGCTTTGTACCCTTAAGAAGTGTTTGCGCCATCTCAACAGCCCCTTCGTGATGAATAATCATGCCGTCCAAAAACGCCTTATCAAGAGCATCTCCCGTCTTTCCTTCAAGACCCATCATCATGCCGTTCATAGCGCCGTGCATGCCATTGTAGCTGTCTGTATCTCTCATCTGAGAGTAGTTACCTCCCATCATTCCAAAAGGACGATACGAACTCGTGCCTACAAAGTAGCCAATGACGAGACCGAGGATGAGAGTAAGAAGTCCAATAATAAGTGTGTTGTTTTTTGTTTCCATAGTTTTTTATGAGTGTAAATAATGCAAAACAAAAAACTACCTATGGTGCACGCGGACTTATAGAGTTTCCAAGAAAAAATGATGCAAAAGAAGGTGTGTATACCTCTCTCTTCTGTAAAAAAGCAAAATGCTGTTTAGAGATGTCTGGTGGGTCAAAAAGATTCCGAAACAATGCGAATGTAAGAAGAATCGCAAAAAGGAGTGTTCCGAAGGTGACAAGTTCAGGAGCGACTGTCGCAAATAGTGCCTGCCATGAAGTAAGGTGAGTAAAAATATTCATCTCACACAAAACCGCCTCGCCCGGCATAAACGGACAATCCCCCATACTGCCCATGCCGTGATGGCTCATTCCCACCATGGCAAGTGGCGCAAAAATTCCTACCAAAACAAAAGCTAGGATGAGTAGCGCAGGGAGGAGTTGGTTTCTTGAGGACATGGGTCTATTTTAGCACTTAGGAAAGGGGTGGCATATTTATTGTATTAGGACCCTAGAGATTTCTTATCTTCTCTATGAAATACTCTTTTGAAACACCTAGAGTTCTGAGATTATTGGATATGATGAAATCAGGAAGAGATTTATAGCGAGGAACGATTATTGGTCTAGCGAGACCAATTTTCTTGTATTTATTATGACTACCTACCTTACCTTTGAATACACAGCCCTCAACAATGAGAAACTTTTCGAACCTCCTCCAATCTATGTTTCCAACCTCCTTCATGGAGGATTTCAAGCTAACGCAGGAACTTTAACTCCGATTGATTCTTGAGAGACTACAGGCGGTACCCACGAAGCTTGCTTAAGGTCTTTTTTCCAACCCAATCCACTCAACACTTCGTCAACAGTATTACTCTCTACTAAGTCATCAAAAAATATTTGAACTGCTTCTTCAAACATTTTCTTAGCTTCTGTTTTATTTTGACCACAAGTTGAAAGATCTAAAGAGGGCGTATAGGCAATTACCGTAGTACCTTCTTCAATAAAAGCCACCGGCAGACTTACTGCCAATTCAGTGACATGGATTTTGGACTGTGAGTTCAACCAATTCATGGAAATATTATTGTAACATATTGCCACTTCTCTACTCTCGTCAGACAAGACAGGTCGGCTCTAACGGCTACTACCTACGAAGCGAGAGCTAGCGCAACACCAAGGTAGTACGGCCAGATGATAAGAGCTAACACTCCTTTCCAAAAACTAAGTTGTAAGTAGCCTACGGTGAAAAGCCATGCTGCGATCCAAAATCCTCCTGACAATGTGTGGTGTTCTATTTTTATTTTTTCCATGGTTTTAAATTATTGGTGATGTGAGTGTTCAGGGACAATGAAGGTTGCGATGATGTACGCAACGATGCCTGGTACGACTCCAGTAAATATTACCACTAAGACCCAAATGAGGCGCAGAAGCACGGGGTCAATATCGAAGTATTCTCCAAGCCCTCCGCAGATGCCTGCGAATACTTTATTGGTGTTGCTTTTGTAGAGGTGTTTGTGGGGCATGGGGGAAGGATAGCATTTTGGAAAGCGAAAAAGGATTTATTTTCTACGAGCCACCACTTTCGCCTCTGTCACTTCTTCAAATCCCCACCGTCCGTGCAGACGGCCTAAGCCTGAGTGTTTGTAGCCACCGAAAGGATTCATCGGACGCACATAGCTCGCCCCATTTATGCTCACCATGCCGGTTTGGAGAAATGCAGTCACTCTTTCTGCTTTTACTTTATCTTTGGTATACACATACGCACCAAGTCCATACTCAGTATCATTCGCCAGCGCTATGGCCTCTTCTTCGGTTTTGAATTTAATAATTGGAAGCACAGGACCAAAGACCTCTTCCTGCCACACTCGCATGGTTGGAGTAATGTTGATGAGAAGTGTGGGCTCGTAGTAAACACCCGCAAGTCCAGGCTGTTTACCACCAGTAAGCACAAACGCACCCTTGCCCACTGCATCTGCCACTTGGAGTTCGAGGGTATTCAATTGTTGCTTGGAAGCCAAGGGTCCCATCGTTGTGCTCTCTACCATTGGGTCACCTAAGCGCACCATCGTGTCCAACCTCCCTTTGAGCATCTGGAGCATCCTGTCCCACACATTTTCGTGCACCAGAAGGCGCTTCAGTGCATCACACGACTGCCCTGCGTTCGAAAATCGAGAACGATAAATACTTTCCACTGCCACATCAAAATCTGCATCTTCAAAGACGATGCCCGGTGCAGAACCCCCAAGTTCCATCACTATCTTTTTCATACCGGCTCCTGCAGTTCGGTACAAAGATTCACCCGCAAGTGTGCTTCCGGTAAAACAAATGAGGTCAATATTTTGGCGTGCAAGAAGTGCACCTACCGGTCCTTTACCATATATCTCGTTGAATACACCCTCAGGTACACCACTTTCTTTCAGTATCTTTTCAATGAGCTGTCCGCACAAGGGCACTTCTTCAGAGTGTTTAAAAACTACCGTGTTGCCTGCAATTAAGTTTTGCCCGCATCCCCACACAAAGTTTGACGCAGGATAATTCCACGGCACGATGACACCTACAACGCCCCGAGGCTCACGATATACGGTGTGAGTCTCCTCGCTATTTTCATACGTAACTTCAGGAGCGAGATATTTCTCGGCGTTATCTAAATACCAAGAAAAGTAGCGAAGCGCATCCTGCACGTCTTCCCTACTTTGGGTTATCGGCATACCCATCTCTTTGGTGGCAAGTGTTGCAAATTCTTCGGCTCGTGAGTTGAGGTTTTGTACGACTCTGCGGAGGATTTCTGAGCGACCAACGATTCCTAAAGCACGCCAGGCAGGGCTTGCTGTGCGGGCTGCTTTTACTTTCTCGGATACCTCTTCTCCCGTTGAAATAGCGACTGACCCGAGGATCGAGAAATCGTGGGGGCTCATGGAGCGGAAGCGCTTCATGAGGGGAATTATAAACTGAAGGCGGAGGGTGGAAGGGTTTTATTCACTGTTTGGTTTTTAGAACCAGTATAAGCAGTCCGAGTTTCAATAAGAAAAAGTGAAACTGCGTCAACTCTTCCATGCACACTGTAATGCCTACCCCTTAACGCAGACAGCTTCCTGTATTCATTGCTTTTCCACAGCAAATAAAAGCTCCTTAAAACTCTCAACCTCTGCCAGATAAAGTTCCAACATACGCTTATTATAAAAAATCATACGATTTTTATGCAGAAACACTGAGAAATTGGCATTATAATACACAGTGTCAGCTCTTTTCTTTTTTATCAAATCCACAAAATCATCTGCTAGTTTCCTTTTTAAAACTTCCTCGATATACCCTAACTCTGAAAAATCAATAAACTCTGGTTGAGCGACCTGATCGTCCTCACTGTAATATTTGGGAAGTACATATTGGTTTAAATTAAATTTGTCCCAAGCTCCTGAAAAAAGTGGCGGAGATGTAGGAGACACAACTACTGGATACACCATCACGTCATTCGAAACCCCCTCTATAGAAAACTTTCCATCCCTAAAGTCCTTGACTCTTTTACAGATTTGCTCAAGGGGTTTAAAGTATGCTTCCTTTAGTCTATTTAAGTAATCATCGCCATCACCTTTTTGCAAAAACTCTAGGTTGTGAAATGGTCGTTTTTTACACTCAAAAAATATAATCGAATCTTTTTGTACGAGAATTGCATCATTTGCCTCCTGCCCATCATCTTTTCCATAGCGCTGATCTAATAAGACATTTGCATCTATAGCTTGAATTAAACTTTTAAAATAATCTTCCACCGCATATCCAAAGTATTGAGAAAATGTGGATTTCTCTTTTTCATCAGAAATAAAATCCAGCAAATCAAAATATACTGAACTTGAAAGTCGGTTAAACAATCTCCGCAAGTTCAAAGGTATAATTTTGTTGTCTGGCAACTTCACGAGAGGCTGTTTAACAATGTCAGTCACATTAAAAAAACTCGAATCAATTTTTTTGTAATTTAAATTATTAATTAACAAACTGTCTAAAAGCTTTCTTTGATATTTCGGTTTCAAGTTTTTGAGAGCAATATCGAAGTCTAGATAAGGCAGCGCCCAGTCTTCTTCGGGGGTATCTTTGATGTCGTATTGTCCCTGAAGCACCACTAAGAATGCAAAGTACTCTTGTGCTTCTACTCCGAACTTTTCTTGAAAGAGTTTCTGGATGTCAAACTTAGAACTGTAGTTATCTAACAGATTTTTGAAAATAAAGTAGTTCTGATACATCTGCTGAGACATGTCGAAATTCTTATCGACAATTTGTTGCTTTGAAAGATTCGCCAGTAGATCAATACTCATCCGGTCGTCCTCGGAAGTATTTTTTAGCTGCCAATCTGCAAAAACAGAGTTTATTATCAATAAACTTTTACCTATTCCATATAGGGTATTTGGAGGAAAATCTTCTTCTTTCGTGTAATTTGTAGCATCGCAATGAAGCAGACATAGCTTAATCAGATGGACTATAGACGGCTCAGGAAATATAACCATGTAATCTTTTGGAGGGTCTGGTTCCTGCTCTCGGATTCTTTTTTGTATCTCTGGTTCCAATAGTTCAATACATCTTTGCTTATAAATTCCCAAGCTATTTTCACCACCACAACCTCTTTGGCAGTATTTGTAGTAGTGTTTTGAGAGTTGTGAAAGAATCATCAAGCAGTCTCTTTGATGCAGATTGTTTAGGATTTTTCTTACAGACCTTTCTCCAACAGCACCGTGTTCTGGGAAAAGCTCTCTGTAGGTCGGCATAGTGCCAAGAAACTTTGGTTCTTTGACCTCACTTTGAGTTTCGTCGCTCATAGTTGAGTTCGGGTTTCATTTTTTGTTTCCTTTGTTTTTTCTCTGTGTTTCCTAAGCATTACAAATATTTCTTTCCATTGTTCTTTTCTTTTATGCTCAGTAGAATCCTCTGGATAACTCAAATCACTTAGCTCTGTTAGCCATCCGTTTAGGTTATTTACTGTAAAGATTTCGCTGAATATAAATATCGCTACGTTGATAGTTTCTTTCAGTTGTTCCTCATGTTGCCGAGTAAAATCTGTTTCGGTGCCATCACCCCACCCAGTAAATATTCGACCGACATAACCGAAGTTTTGGTCATTCTCCACTATCGCTCGTACTCGTGAGTCAGACCAAGAACGCATAACAAAAGCGAGTATCTTTGCCCATATAATTGGATCAACGCTTGGAAAGAGTTCCTTGGATACTTCACCTAGATCCTTATCCCATTCTTTTCCTCCACTCCAAATGCGAGATCGAGACCATTCAAGAAACCTATCAAGCCATACCCTCGAAGCGATATGGTCTTTGAGATTAGAGATTGTGACCTTCCAGTTTGAAGGGAAATAGTGTTCCCATATATCGTAAGCTTCGCTGGACTTTGGCAACTGATCGAGAATGTCGTTATAGATCGGAAGGTGTTTAATGTAAACGTATATATGCTGTGAACCAACAATCTGCTCTGCCCCACGCTTATTAATATGATCCTCCAGATGCTTAAAATAAGAGAAAGCACTGCTTGTATTTCCTGTAAACGCTTCCTTCGTTACGTATCTGATTATTTGATCAACAATATAATCCGACTCAAAAGCTTTAATATCGACTTCAGTTTCGTTTCTATCACCCTTATCTTTCGCAAACTTTGAAAATTGTATTTTCCAAAATATAAAATGCCATTCTAAAACTTTTGGAAAAAATTCTGGAAAGACAAGAATAAAAATCTTATTTCTGTTTTGTATATTGCTCAAAAAACTTTCAAGGAGTTGAGGAAGTATGTTCCATTTCTCCTTCTCGTTTGACTGCAAAATGGAATCAATTTGAGCAGAAAAAGCAATAAAAAAATCCTTTTCTATAAATCGCCTTTCCTTGTTCCAATCAGTAGCCCAAAAATTGCTCCATGAGACGACTTTATCTCGTGGAGATAATGGCAACAATGGTTTTGTGAAATAGTTCAACCTGAAATCATCCTTGTCGCCCTTAACCCAAGTATAAAGTCGAAGCAGTATCCAGAAAAGTGCGAGTAGAGCAACGGCCCACACAAAAAAGATAACCATCCTCAGCGCAACACTACTAACACCCATAAAGAACGGACTAATGACTACTACCAGAAGTATCAAGAGTGATGGTTTAAACAACCAAACTTGATCAAGGGCAATGTGTAAATCTAGAAAATTACCTTTCCTCTCACCATCACCAAGATGATGAATAAAAATACCAATCGCAAATGAAATTAGGAGCGTTAGAACTGAAATACCTGCACCCTGCATCAATTCAGGGAGTGGAGAATATCCAAGAAAATTTATTGTGGCACATATAAAATCTCGAATCATAATTATTTTAAGTCAAATAATTTTTGAATCAAAAATGAGGACAGTCACGATTTCTCTAATTCTAGTCTAGACGAAACGTACTATAGGAGCCCTTGTTATAACTAAAGAGAGAATTTCCTTACGTTGCGTGGGTCCGGCCCAATCCAAAGGAAAATGTATGTGAGTTGGGCTTATGAGTTCAAAAATGATTTCTCTAAAATCCACAACTTTTAGTATATCTTCCGTCACCTGTTCGATTATCTTACTTTCTTCGTCAGCCTTAAAAGCCTTTATGCATAGTCTTTTTCCTATGACAATCGAAGATGAGGTTGTAGAGCGCGATGTCTTTGGATTTCCAGTTATAACAACGGAACGAAGTTGTCGGATTTCCTCTCTAAATTCTTTGAACTCTTCTCTCAAGATAAGATTTTCGGGAACCTCTTCGGTTTGTAATTTAGGAATTTTAAAAGTTCCAAAACTTTTTAAGAAAGTTGAGTAATCTTTTTTATCCTTAGCAGCTTGATGGGTAGCAGAAATCGCATCCTGCAATTCTTTTTTAAAAGTGACAATTGATGGAAACCTTAAATCTCGAGGATACTGCACATGTTTTATTGGGTTAGTATCAAAAGAATATTCTGTTTTATCGTCTTTTATAATAATAGTAGGCTTATCAACCGCCAGCCTCATTCCAAGCTCAAACATCACATTTGGATTTTTACCACTCACATCACATACAACAACCGGATTTTCAAAAATATTTCGAACGATATCTTTATGGATTACACCTACTTCATCGGTATCACTTACCATTTGCGCTGCAAATCCTGCTTTTCCTATCGCATCAAATAAAATTTCTCGAACTTCTATCCAGTGCGTATTACTGCAACCATCAATTTCAGACATTGGCATAATCACTCCACATACAAGACGTGGCGTTTCAGAATCCAAAGTCTGTACTTCTTTCCCAGCCATATTTATAGTTTAGCACCATCTTCCGTAATCTAATCAACACATTGAGAAATGGGGTCAGTCACCATTCATTAAAATACACGGGAATTGGTCACAAATGAGACCAATATGGATTAGAAAAAGAAATAACTGTTAGAATTTAAAGCATGATTCTTTTGGCAGGTATTGGATTTGGACTCTTGAGTATCTACAACAAAATTGCCCTTTTTCTTGGTCAAAAGTCTGGATGGATATCAGGCATGGCGATTGGGCTATTGAGCGGATTCTATTTCTGGGCAATTGGTTTAAAAATTCTTGCCATCGCAGAATTCGGCTTCTTTATTGTAATGCTTTATGGGTATGTCCGTCACACCAACCCTTCTAAAGAGAGAATGTTCCAAATAAACATCGTAATGAGTGTACTTACACTCCTTCTTTGTCTCTTCCTCTTCACAGGTTATTTGACTCTGATTGAAACAACTTCATCTTTATCGTTCATCTGGGGAGGTTATTTCCTAAGCACAGCACAAAAATCGTTAGGATGGTTTTTTCTTTTAGTGGCTCATATAACTACAGCAATGGCTTCTTTTCATAACCAGCAAGTTATTTTTTCAGGGTTGCAGGTTATTTCTGCTCTAATTTGTGTGTATGCTCTATTAAGCTTCGCGATAAAGTTACCGAGAGGTTTTAAAAATTCGTGATCGCACGGGAATTGCCTACAACTCTCACCTCGCCCATGTTCGGTTCGGTCGCAGGCCCCGCCCGGATTAGCGACTATCTTTTAGTGTATGGACAGCTATATTTTTAATTTCTTCTATGGGGGGAGATAAACGAGCACGAGAAACATAATGTTTTGCAACAGGGAAAGGAGCAACTAACCTGGAGTCACTTTCCACGTCAGCAAATCGATCATTACCAGTGAGAAAATTTGCCATGACTTTAGCTTGACGAAACACAGTATCTAAAAACAGATAATCAAAAAAAATATGTGCGGTTGTTCCTTTAATCTCCAGAACGCTTTCTTTTCTGCCTGGAAATAAATTCTTTAGTTGCGATTCTATCGTTGATTTCATGAGAATTTATTATACATATCTTTTATGCTTAAGTCAAAATAGCTTTTTCTGACAAGAAAAATGGTGACAGACACCATTTTTCAAACCCCACGGGAATTGCCTACAACTCTCGCCTCACCCATGTTAAAAACCCAACCCCACGGGAAATCTCTCCTTACAGGAGCTGTACACCTTGTGGATTTTTTCTTTCGGAAGCTCAGAAAAAATGCGCACAAGGTCTTCGATTCCCCGCCGTAAAGCTCCCAGCTTTACTTGGGGTCATGAACAAAAAAGGACTGCCTTTCGCAGTCTCTTTTTTGTAATCATGACCCCACGGGGAATCGAACCCCGATTCCATCCTTGAGAAGGATGTGTCCTAACCGTTAGACGATGGGGCCGAACGAGAAGGAAAATGAACTTCAATATTCATTTTCTTCGAGAGAGGCCCCGCTTAGCCTATACCTATAGGCGACTGGGGCCCCGCTGAGAACTTAAAATACAGCATTCTTAGTCTTTTCTCAACTTCCCCATTCTCACATCTTCTTCTTTTTCTTATGGTCATGGTCTCTTCAGATCCGATGAGGCATCGCCCAAAACCTAACCACTAAACGCTAGACACTAGACGCTTATTTTTCAACCTCTTGCGAGCTCGGTGGCAAAAACTTTTGCTGTTATTTCTACAACAGATTCATGAATCTGTGGTGTTGAAACAACAATGCCACCTTTAAACATATCTTTTTCTGCACCAACAAGATCGGTAATGCGTGCACCGGCTTCTAGTGCAATTACCATTCCTCCTGCGATATCCCATGCTTTGAGTCCGCGATGTGCCATTGCGTCACTCTCTCCTGACGCTACCGCGCAGATCTCTAAGCTCGCGGACATCTTTGACTCAACATTTGCTCCGCTTTCAGTACACCCCTCTCTAATCGCACCATGCATGCGGAGCGTTTGTTCACTTGCCCCTGTATCCAAAAGAATGTGTGCACCCTGCATAGACCCACATGAAGACACTGCGATTTTTTCTCCGCTTAGAAAGGCACCGCTTCCTCGCTTCGCACTATAGAGTTTATTTTCAGCAGGAGAGTACACCACGCCAACTTCAGGTATTCCATCTACAATAAGCCCGATTGAAATACCGAAGTATGGATTACCGCTCGAAAAGTTTTTAGTGCCATCAATGGGATCAACAATCCACATTGAATTCCCCTCTGGCATACCTTTTATTTCTTCACTAAGAATTGGATACTTGGGAAACTCTTTCCGCAAGGCATCAAGGACATAGGTGTTCACTGCAAGATCAGCAACCGTAAGAAGCGAGCCGTCATCTTTAATGCTTCTGTCTGTATCTGTTATTTTTCCAAAATATTGGAGTGCAATATCACCAGCGCCACGAACAATTACTTCTAGTTTTTCTAAAGAAATATCAGACATACTCAATAATTATCGAATGCTCCACTCAGCGTCTTGACGTACTAATAGATCTTTTGCTTTTTCGGGCTCTTGCATCAAAGACTTCACTACCCTCTCCATGCGCATCGATTGCGAGCCTTTAACGAGTATTACATCGCCTGATTGAATAAGGGACAACAGTGCAGTTGAGGCATCCGATCCTCTCTCACATTCAATAATCACATTCTCGGGCATACCTGAGGCTCGTGCGCCTTCTGCAATGCCTTTGGTGCGCACACCCACCGTTACAAGTATGTCTGCAGACTCTGCAACTAATGCACCAATGCGATTATGCTCAGTTACCGAAAAACCTCCGAGCTCAAGCATATCTGCGAGGACTGCGATGCGACGACCTGTTCGGGGAATGTCTCCAAGTGCAATGAGAGCTTCTTCCATCGCTGCAGGAGAAGCATTGTAGGTGTCATCAATAATCACGGAAGTTCGCATACCGTTAATCAAACGCATTCTGCCAGCAGGTGTCTCATGTTTTTGAAAAGCGCTTACAGCTTCCTCAAGAGAAACCCCAACACTGAGTGCTACAGCTATTCCTGCGAGCACCGAGTACACATGGGAGCGACCAGCAACATCTGGAATCGATACCACTCCCCGCTCGTCACCATAGCTAACATCGAAAGAAATTCCACTTGGCATACCATCCTCACTTGTTGCATGGAGATTCTCTGCCTTCAAGTTTGCATTCTCTCCAAAACCGAAAGAAAGGCGCCTCACTCCAGGTGCTGTAACAGCGGTACGTGCCCGCTCATCATCTTCGTTAAAAACCAACACTCCATTATTTTGGAGCCATCCCACAGGAGCAAGTTCTTCCTTAATCACATCTTCTGGAGAAGCGTAAAATTCAACATGTACTGAAATATCAGGAAATCTCGTTGCAACCACAACGTCAGGCTTTAACCATGAAAGAGACTTGGTTATGTCGCCCGGCCTGTCTGCCCCCACCTCAACTATTAACCACTTTGGATACGGAGTAGTGAGGATAAGAAGCGAAATACCGTCTATGAGGTTTCTTATCCACTGGAATACATTAGACCAACCATTCCGAACACCAAGCACCGTTAGAGGAACACCGATGTCGCCATTAAAACTCTTTTCACTCCTTCGTACAAAAAATGATTTAGAGAGTGCTGTATAAATAGCATCTTTTGCAGAAGTTTTACCAACGCTCCCGGTTACGGCAATTATTTTTGGACGATGCTTCTGAAGTACAAGTTTTGCCTCAAGCGTGAGCAGGAATACTATTACTTGGCGAAAAAGTTCTTTTAGATTTCCCATAGTCAATTAGACCTAAGTCATCCTCCAGTTTGTGCACGGTCAGGAGGGATCTCGTAATAGTTTATAAGAAAATGCACAGTATTCATAAAGGGCAATGTCCACGTCTCTGAAGCGTACTGTGCTCCCTTAGGATACACCGCAAAAAAGAAGACGAGAAACTTTGGATTGTAGGCTGGGAAGTAGCCAAAAAATGAGTGGAGGTAGCGGTCGGTGTAGTATCCGCGGGCATCAGGGCGGGCAACCTGCGCCGTTCCCGTTTTTGCAGCAATGCTGTAGTCCGCCATTTTTATTTTTCCACCCTGAAGAGCGTCATCTACTACCGTTACCAACATTCGCGTAATGGCTTCATCACTCTCTTTACTTATTGCTTGCATAGGAGGGCTCCATCCGAGTTTTTTAGTTATACCTCCACCATAGCGAAGCTCAACGCCAACATGTGGTGCAGGCACTACTCCGCCATTTGCAAGTGTAGCGAGTGCTCGAGTCATAGCGATGGGAGAAATTGCAATACCCTGCCCGAACGAGGCAGTGGCATATTCAACAGCACGAGGACTTTTAAGGTTGCTAACAAGTGGTGATGCTTCGTTAGGAAGATCGATGCCTGTTTCGCTCGCAATGCCAAATTTTTCTAAATAACCGGCAAATTTTGCAGTGCCCATTCTAGCAACCACAAATGAAACACCAGTATTGAGCGACTGATTCAACACCTCCTGCATAGACACTACTCCGCGCGCTTTGTGGTCGTAGTTATTAATGCGCAGTCCATCCAAGACGAGGAACCCTTTGTCGTTGTAGGTGGTCGTGGGAGTAACCGCACCTGAATCAATTCCTGCGGCCATGGTTATAGGCTTCATAGTGGAACCGAACTCATACACACGCTCAACGAGGGGGTTTGCAAATGCATTTGGATCTGCATTTTTAAAATCATTCAAATCAAAGCCTGGGCGTGATGCCATTGCAATAATGGCACCGGTTTTTGGATCCATAATAATTCCACCAACCGTGTCAGAATTCCACGCTTCATCATATTTTTTCAAAGCATCTTCAAGAAATTGCTGTACTGATGGTTCAATTGAGGTTACTAAGTCAGCACCCGGCTCTACTGTGTCGGGAGAAAATTTTGCACGGATGTTTGTAAAGAGATCTGCAAAGAAGTTTACATACAGTCCTCCGTCCGAGCGGGACAGGGCGCCATTGTAATAACGCTCCAAGCCATACTGCCCAGCAACACTTTTACCATCAGCACCAAAACCCAAAAATCCAATAGATTGCGCGGCAAGCACACGCCCCGGATAAAAACGCCAATGCGAAGCAAGTACCTGCACTCCAGTTATTTTTAACGCAGAAATAGCAACTCCAACCTCTGGGGTAACCTGTTTTGCTATTTCCGCATATACACTGTCTTTCTTTCGAGCCTTTTCAAGAAATACTGATTCATCAAGGTCGGGCAATATTTTTTTTAAAGCGCGATAGACACTTTCTGGATCTCCAAGCCGTGAAGGATTAATAACGATAGTATTCCCCGCTGCGATGGTTGCAGCGGAAATAAGTGAACCATCACGAGAGGTGAAAAAGATAGTACCTCGGTCAATTTGGTTGGTGCTTTGTTGCACATATTGGCTTTCAGCTTTCAAACGATACTCCTTCCCGTGGACCACTTGTAAAAAATACAAGCGTACCAAAAGCACTAACGCGATCAGCAAAATAATACCCGCAATAATGCGAATACGAAAAGCGAAGTTGGACTTAGCGGACATCTTTGTATTCTAGCGTACCGAATAGGTGTCAGGTTTCAGCTGTCAGCTTTCAGCTTTGAATGCAAAAGCTGGAAGCTGGAAGCTGCTACATTATCTCGCATCTTTGAATGCCACGCTTGCCTTGCTTACAAATGAACGGTCACGCACAGATACAAAGCCAAGTGAACGAGCGTACGGCTCAGTAATGGTTTGTGTTTTCGATAGATACGCAGTCTCTAGAGTCGCAACTTCTGCAGATGCCCGTGAAGCAGACCGAACAAGCTCTTGGCGAGCAGCAACATGCACTACTGATGAAATCATGAAATAGATATATAAGACCGACAGAAGAAGGAATGCGACACCAAACACTACAACGGTACGGCGTTCAAATACATTTGCATACGCCAATATCCCCGAATGGGTATTTCTAGAAAATGGCAACGAGGCCTGATGTTCTGATGCTTTTTTGGTGTTTCGATTTTTGTTCATATTTTTTATTTTGTATTTTTTTCAAAAATTCTGAGTTTGGCACTTCTGGCACGAGGGTTCTTTTTCCTCTCTGCCTCACTGGGCACAATGGGTTTTTTGGTAATACGCACACCAATGTCAGCATCTTCTGCTTGTCGAAATGCATGCTTCACGATTCTGTCTTCAAGACTATGAAATGAAATGACCGCAAGTCTTCCCTGTGGAGCCAAAAGCTCCAATGCCTCTTTGAGTGCCTCTGTAAGAGCGCCAAGTTCATCATTCACTGCGATGCGAAGCGCTTGGAATGTTCTTGTTGCGGGATGAATTTTCCCATTTCTGTAAAAACTAGGGACAGCCGAAGAAATTATGTCTGCGAGTTGTTTTGCGGTGTCTATACTGTGGCGCCTTCGCTCTTCAACAATCACGCGCGCAATGCGTCCTGAAAATTTCTCTTCTCCGTACTCTTTAATGATTCGTGCAATCTCTTCTTCATCCCAATCTTTAATAATGTCTTTTGCGGTATAGAGATGCTCATCACCAGAGCCGAGTGTCATCAAAAGTGGTTCATCACTTTTAAACGAGAGCCCACGCCCTCCCGCTAGTTGTTCTGAGTGCCACCCTAAATCAAACACAATCCCTTCAGCGCTCGTAATGCCTGCACTTTCTGCAAGTGCTTTTATGTTACGAAAATTTCCTTGTACATACATAACCTTTCCTGATGCATCGCTCAGACGCTCACGAGAACGAGTTAAAGAGTTTTCATCAAGATCAAGAACCAGCAAAGTTCCCTTCTTACCTAATATCTTTGAAATTTTTTCAGAATGTCCGCCAGTTCCTACCGTTGCATCTATCGCAGTTGCCCCTGCCTTCAACAGCAAACCATCCACAGTCTCATCCAAAAGAACCGTCTCGTGCTTTACCTCTTTGGTTGCTGTATCTGTTTTTTTCATTTTGTTTTTCTTAAAGCTGGAAGCCGAAAGCTGTAACCTGAAAGCTTTTATATGACACCTATCTCCCCCAACTTCGCAGCCATCGCATCTCCTTGCGACTCAATCTGCTCTTTGTACGAAGCCCAGCGCTTCTTATCCCAAACTTCAATGCGGTCATTCACACCTGCAAGTACGACATCGGTTTTGAGAGTCGCAAAATCTTTCAAGTAATCAGGAATAAGAATGCGTCCTGCAGAATCAACATCAGCCTCCACTGCACCCGCAAGCATGAAGCGATTAAAACCTCGCGTATCTGATGAGCCTATAGAAAGCTGACTAAACTTCTCTGCAAGTTTTTTCCATGATGTTACTGAGAAAACAAAAAGACAGTGGTCGAGTCCTCGAGTAACGATAACGGTCTTACCAAGTTCTTTACGAAAGCGAGCCGGAAGTGAAAGGCGTTTTTTTGGATCAAGCGTGTGTTGGTATTCGCCAATGAGCATGAAAATAAAGGGGATTTTGTGGCTCCAAACGTACATGCCACTTTATCCCACTTACTTCCTATTATATGACACTGTGTCCCACTTTGTGTTTACTTATCCCCACTTGGAACAAGCAGGGTTTAGGGGCTAGGTGCCAGTGAAATAACAAATGATATGTGGGACCTCGTAGGTCCCACATATTTAAAAACCCGCTTATGAAGCGGGTTTAAAAAACTAAAATGCTCCTAATTAGTGACTTCTTTGAGGCGGGAAACTACGAAGTCCTTATCCAAAACACTCAAGAACCACCCGACCTTAGGCCCGTGATCCTTCCCTAAGAACGCTTGATAGATTGCTCCAAAGAAAGCTTTAGGCTCTATGGCATGTCGCTTTCGTATCTCATGGATTTCTGTGTGAAGTTGTAAACCATCAAGCTTCTCATGACTCTCTATGAAAGTAAGCAATTCCACTAGCGTACTCTTCTGTTCAGCAGATACATTCTTTGCAGATTCAGGAACACTATCCATTGAAAGTGAAAATTTAAATTCATCGGAGGCTGATTTCTCAAGCCAAATTTTGGCGTACTTTGCTCGAAGCTCAAGCTCTTCTCTGTCCAAAGGAGTAATTGCTTCCCCCTTCAAACGGAGAGCTTCGGATTCCAAATCAAGGTGAGGCATCTGCACGAGAAATGCTACTTGCGAGAATCTCGGGAGAAATCGCTTTCTACTTTTCAATACAGCTCGTTCGACTGGCGTATGAACATATTCAAATAGTCGTGAATCATCATCAACGATTCCTGACCAATACTTCTCCGCAAGAGTGTCGTAGGTATCAAATAACACTGGGATAGTGTCACCAGCTGGATCAAAGTTAATTTGCTGATTCATGTCCTTACCAAAAAGTGCGAGTCTAAATATTTGCGGAGGTAAAAGATCAACAATCTCACGCGCCGAGGATCCTGCACCTTTTGAAGAAGACATTTTTTTGCCTCCCACTAAAAAGAATTCATTTGGTACACCGAATGGTTCAGGGTATTCGAAAACTTCCTCCGAAATACGGCGCGCAACATCTCTCGCACCCCCTTTGGAGTAGTGGTCTTTACCGCCACCCTCAACATCAACGCCCATCACTTTCCATTTACCGGCCCACTCAACCTTCCATGGCAACTTTGCTTTACCATCAAACGGAGATACCTCTCCTTTGTACCCACATCCAATTGCCCACTTCACGGCAGTGGGATAACAGGCGTAGGTGACTTTCTCTCCGTCAAACAAAGTTGCTTTTGTTGTGCCCACCTTGCCACACTGCTCACAAATGATTGAAATCGGAAGCCATGTGTCAGGGCGTTCTGCTCCTGAAATTTCTTTGTAGATTTGACGAATGAGTGGTGCTTTTTCAAGTGCTGTACGAATGACTTCATTCATCTTCCCTGAAAGATACAACTCGCTCGCACGATAAAACTCTGGAGTAAAACCAGCATCATGAATTGCCTGCATATATTCATTTGCAAAATACTCAGCGAAGTTTGGTGCGGTGCTCGGGTCAGGAGATGGAACATGCAACAGTGGTTTGCCCATGTGCTCTGTGTACACCGATGCATCCAAGTAGACTGGAAGACCGTCCATTGGGTCGAAGTCGTTTATTTCATATTTAAAAATGTTTGGTACTCCTCCTTCTGTGAGCCGCTCCGAAAGTGCAGCGTGAAGAGCGAGCGCACGCATGGAACCAACATGCACACGACCCGATGATGTTTTTTCATCACGAACTGTGAGTGTATTGCCAGACGCTATTTTTTCTTTGAGCGAAGTTTCTAGTTGTTCGTATACCTTATCAAGCCAGAACATCATCCAATCCTAAGCTAAAGAGGCTTGATATACAAGAAAATTCTCCCAACAGGGAGAATAATAAACATCTATTATTAAGAAAACTAATTTTTCTTTCCGCTCTTTGCTTCTCTATCTAATTTTTCCTGCCGTTTCTTCTTCCACCCTGTTTTAGTCCATTTTGGAAAGCCGTCTATTCCTCCGGCTGTTTCAGCCTTCGTTACTTCAACGCCCGTAATGTAGAAGGTCTCGTGATTTTGTTCTATGCCCATGGACTTAAGAAATCTCAATAACCGTGTACTCCTGTCTTCCACTTGGAGTTGAAAAAGTAAATGTCTCGCCTTTCTTTTTGTTCATCATCGCTTCACCTAGAGGTGAGAGGTGAGAAATCTTGTGCTGACGCATATCTGCTTCCTCACTTCCTACAATGGTGTATGCATGTTCTCCCTTATCGCCTTTTTTGCGAATCGTAACCGTTGAGCCAAAACCTGCAACTCCTTTTTTCTTTTCTGAAATGATGACCGCTGATTTTATGATGTGCTCGAGCCTGCGAATGCGCTCTTCCGTCGCTGCCTGTAATTCACGCGCTGCCTGATATTCAGCATTCTCTGAAAGGTCACCAAGAGAACGAGCGTACTCAAGGCCTTCTGCGATTTCCCTTCTTGCAACGGTAACTAAACGCTCGAGCTCCAATTTTAATTCATCAAATTTTTCCTGAGAAAGAAGATTTTGTTCTTCCGATTGATCACCTTTTGTGCGTGCTTTCATAGTGGTATGCGTCATTGTAAGTGGCATTGCAAAAATACGCAATGCCCGCGAAACAGCGCGGAACACACGCGGACTTTCACGGAAAAATACCAAATAAATACGACCTCCGAACCACTTGGATCTTGGAATTTGGTTCTTGGTACTTTGAACTTACTTTGTCATTTCTGGTCTTTCGCTAACAATAAAACGCAACACCTCTCCCATCACGGCAGGTGCCCCTTGCGGTGTGCCTGCCTTTGTGCGTTCCATCACCACCGCAAATGCATAGCGTGGATTTTCATAGGGAAAGAATCCAACAATAAGTGAGTTGATGGATTCTTTGCGCGCGCCAACTTCTGCAGTCCCTGTCTTTGCAGCGGCACGCACACCGGGAACTGCAAGCGCTTGTGCGAGACCTTCCGTAACAGCGAGTCGCATACCCTCCCGAACAATCTGCAAATTACTAGAACTCACTGCAACATTTGTATGTAATCCGGTTTGTCCTGCCTCAATCACTGGTGTAACTAACATGCCGTCGTTTGCAATCGCTGCAGTGCTCCGAACTAACTGCATCACCGTTACCTGAAAGCCGTACTGCCCAATTGCTGTGTGGTATGTGTTTCCAAGAAACCACCGCTCTCCATCAAACATGTTTGCTTTCCACTCTGGGTCTGGAACTGTGCCAAATTCTTCACCTGACATTGGTACGCCTGTTTCTTTTCCAAAACCAAACATACGCATGTACGTATCAATTTTTGCAATACCAAGCCCTGCCTGATCTTGATACCCGCCACCTATCGCGTAGAAATAAACATCAGACGACACTGAAAGCGCCTTGCGAATATCAACCCACCCATGTGCTTTCCAATCTTTAAAAACAGAAGGCTTGGAAGGATCGTACGGATTGGGAATGGAAATTGATCCAGTCGATAAAATTTGCTTGGTGGGACTAATGATGCGCTCTTGGAGAGCAGCACTCGCCATAAAAGGTTTTACCACTGAACCTGGCGTGTAGAGCCCTGAGACTGCCCGATCAAGAAATGGTGAGCGGTCACTGGCAAGGAGTTTTGCAACAGCATCTTTAGGTGAACCGCTCGACATAACTTCAGGATCAAACGACGGATAACTTACTACCGCTAAGAGTTCCCCTGTTTGTACATCCATAATCACACCCGACCCCCCGCGCCATTTTGATTCTTCAGACCGATGTGCAATGGCTTCATGCATTGCCTTCTGAAGACCTGCATCAATAGAAAGACGGATATCACTCCCCGTCTTTGCGGTGCGCACCATACTGCCCGAAACCACATTTCCCGATGCATCTGTTTCAGCAATACTGAGGCCATTCGTCCCAGAGAGTGCCTCGTCATACAAAGATTCAACTCCAACGACACCTGCCGTGTGATCCTGGTACCAATAGCCGTTGCTATCCGCTTTTGGATATGACACATACCCAACCAACACTGATGCAGCAGAACCAAAAGGATATTTCCTTGTTGCAAAAAGACCGAGAGGCGCATCTTTTTTTGTCGTTGAAGAAGCGAGTGTTTCTGATATTCCTACAGTATTACCTGCCAAGACTACCCCGGTCCGATCAAGAATAAGACCACGGTCAGCAATGATTACTGAATGTGCAAGTCGATTAGCTTCAGCGCGCGCAGATAGAGACTGGTATTGGACAATCTGTAAATTAATCAGTGCTCCTATAAATATGACCCCAACAAGCAATGTTATAGAAAAAAAACCAGTGAATACAGAAGTGCCTACAGGCCTCTCAATTCTTCCTTCGAGCCTTGAAGTATCAAACGCAGGTAAGTTTGCTGCATCAATAAGAATTTCGTCAGGTTCAATTTCCTGATATCGTTTTTTTCGATTAAAGATGCGACGAAACATAGTCATACTACTATTTTATTCTGAAAGAGTTCGGTGAAGATACCATGAAAGTATAACGAGTATGAAAAAAAGTGCTGTGTAGAGATATTGGAATCCTCCTAATGCGACCATTGGTGCACCAAAAACTATATCCATACAGAGACCCCCAATAATGACGAGTACGCTAGCTTCAAAAAGTGAAAGCAAAAGAATGCCCAAAATTACAGTGAGCCACCAAGGACAGAAAAACACACTCGCGAAAAACGCCACACTCAGTCCTATGCGGGCAATCATCGGGTAGGAATAATTCGAATAAAATCAAGTTCAGAAAATGAAAATGGAATAGTGAATCGTATTGTTTGAGATACATCACGTACCTCGGCAGAAATACTTTGAACAACGCCAGCAACAAGTGACTCAGTTGCAGGGAATCGCACCGAATCTCCTAGTGCAACTTTTACACCTTGAGGAACAGAAACTTCAAACGCCCCACCGCCCAAACCTTTGGCTACTGCAACCGCGCGTGGATCGCCCAAAATGACATCGTGCGAAACACCTGAACTTGAAAACAAAGTCACTGTCGCACTATTGCTATCAACAGCACTAATGCGCCCAAGCACCACACCTTGATATATAGCCACATCATTTTCATTGATACCGCCCGATTTCCCTACGTCAATGAGGAGTGTGTCGTAATTTGTTCGAGGAGGTCTCGCAATAACACGGGCGGTAACGCCACGGGGAGTTGCCACTGCACCAGCAGAGTCACGAAGTGATGCATTTTCGTCCGCAAGGAGACTATAGAGAAGTGCTTGGTACCGTATGCGTTTCAAATCAGCATCGGCATCGCTCAGGCGAGCGATGAGTGCATTTTTCGACAGTGCACTATACTCATCGGCCTTCGCGCGAGGAGCTACAACATTTGCCACAATTCCCCTTGTGAACGAGCCAATGCTTGAACTAAAAACAAACACAATAACCAAACTTGCTAACGCAATAGCGCCAGTAAGAAAATGGAGTCGTGTTTTAGAACCCCGCGAGTACGCCATCATCGTCATCGACTAATACTGCACGATATTTTTCAACGTCTTCGAGCACAATGCCAGTTCCACGGACAACCGTAGTCAACGGGTCATCGACTACATGAATAGGTACCTTAAGCTCTGATGCCAAAAGCTCAGGTAAACCTCGAAGTAAGGCGCCTCCACCTGTAAGGAATATTCCAAGACGCATAACATCAGAAACTACTTCTGGTGGTGCAGTTTCAATAACTTCTTTTATCGCTTCAACAATCGAAATAATAGAGGAGCCAGTAGCTTCTCGTATATCTGCATCAGTAATAACAATTTCACGAGGAAGCCCTGTCACCAAATCACGGCCTCGAATGTGTGTCTCTAGTGCCACCGGTAACTTGATTGCCGAACCAACTGCAACTTTTACATCCTCAGCGGTGCGCTCACCAATTAAAATTTTGAATTCGCTACGAATGTAGCTCGCAATATCATCATTCAAAACATCTCCTGCAATACGAATATTTTTTGCACGAACTATTCCACCTAAAGACATGAGCGCGATGTCGGTAGTACCGCCACCAATGTCCACCAACATAGTCCCCACAGCGCTCTCAACAGGCAATCTGGCACCTAACGCGGCTGCCATTGGCTCTTCAATAATGAGCACCTCTCTCGCACCAGCATTTTTTGCAGCATCTCTGACGGCGCGAATTTCTACATTTGTAATACCTGAAGGAACACCAATAACAACACGGGGTCCTAACAACATTCGCTCCGTTTGTGCTTTTTGAATCAGATAGGTAAGCATTTCTTCGGTCACTTCGAAATCAGAAATAACACCCTCAACGAGGGGTCTAATGGCAGTGATGTGTGTCGGAGTCCTGCCAATCATGTCTCTCGCAGAAGCTCCTACAGCAACCACTTGTCCAGTTTTCTGATTCAAAGCAACCACCGATGGCTCGGTGATGACAATTCCCTTACCTTTCAAATACACCAAAGTATTCGCAGTACCGAGATCAATACCGATATCCTTTGAGAACCGCTCTGCTATTTTTCGCGGTAATTTAAAAGCCATAATTTTGAGTTAAAAGTGCCCGTTTTGATACCGTCTTTTTTAGCCCATCAACGCGTCGCACAATTTCAAACGAGTCTTCGGTCGACTGTCGTCCTACCACTATGCGGTACGGCATACCTAAAAGATCTGAGTCTGCAAATTTCTCTCCAGCACGCGTATCTCGTTCGTCATACAAAACCTCAACACCAACAGCCTGAAGCTCTTCATATAAAGAATCCGCAAGCGCGCGTATTTTTTCATCTCCTTGTGAAAGCTCAACAAGATGAACATCAAACGGTGCAATAGAAGCAGGCCAGACAATTCCCTTCTCGTCGCACAATACTTCCACCACGGTGCCGAGAAGTCGTCCTACGCCTATGCCATAACATCCCATGTGTACCTGTGCGTCTTTTCCATCTTCACCTTTGTATTTGAGACCAAGAGCATCAGCGTACTTCGTACCGAGTTTAAAGATGTTACCCACTTCAATAGATTTTGCTTCTACTAACTTATTACGATCAAGCGATAGCTCTTCAAGTACTTCCTCCGTCATCACCTCATCATTCACTGCGATGCGCTTCTCTGTGTCTATATATATAGTGTCTTCACCCGCAGTTGAAACTGTTTGAAACTCATGGCTGAATTTTGAAAATACTCCGCCTGATGCAAACGTGAGGTAGGTAATATCGCCTAAGCCAACACGGCGAAATATGTTTTCGTAGGCAATACCCACTTCTTTATAAAATGCATCCAGCTCCTCTTCTGATCGGGAAAATGAATATAGATCTTTCATCACAAACTCCCGGCCACGCATGATGCCGGATTTGGTGCGAAGTTCGTTCCGAAATTTTGATTGAAAGTGGTACACATACCGAGGTAAATCACGGTAGCTCGACACCTGCATGGCAACCGCCTTTGTGATTGGCTCTTCATGCGTAAAAGAAAGTCCAAGCTCCCCTCCTGATTTGAGTTCAGTCTTAAACCAATTATCTATTTTTTTATCGTCCCAGCGATCAGTTGCTTTCCACAATTCAGGATTCTGCAAAACAGAAAAAGAAACTTCCTGCCCGCCAAGTGCATTCATCTCTTCTCGAATAATGTTTTCAATTTTTTTAAAAACACGAAGTCCGAGTGGAAGTAAATCGTACACACCAGCCATTTCCTTGTGAATATAGCCACCTCGAATCAGGAGCTGGGCATTCTCGGAAACCTCATCTTTTGGGGCGTCCTTGCGGGTTTTAGTAAAGAGATGTGACTGCTTCATTCTCGAAATAGTACAGCCTAAAAGAGCTTTCCGCCAACAATGGCAGAATCATTGCTTGGGACAACAAGAATTGCCTGCCCTTCTGAATCAGGCACACCGAGCGTCAAACACTCCGAAATAAAAGGTCCAATTTGCCGAGGAGGAAAATTGACTACACCAAGAACCTTCTTGCCGAGAAGCTCTTCTTTTGTGTGATGCTTCACGAGCTGTGCGGATGAATGTTTGATGCCAATGTCGGATCCAAAATCAATCGTCAACTTATACGCAGGCTTTCTTGCTTCAGGAAAATCATCCACTGCAATTATTTTTCCGACCCGAATGTCTACTATTCCCAAATCATCTATAGTTGCCATAAAAATTAGTTTAATTTTCTAAGGTTGTAATTTTCCTTTGAGCTTTTTCTATAGCTCTTTCAAGTCTTCTTTTCTTTATCTCCCTAAGCTGTATAGAGTAAGGAATCAGGTGGAGATTTTTTGAACGATCACCTTCATCTCTCCATACTTCATATTGACATTTCTTTTCTTCGCACACACTTACTGAGATTCGCAAGTTCCGGACATACTCACGGAGTCGCTGAACTCTCTGCTTCGAACTCTCTTTCTTTCTTCTCTCGCTTCGGTTTTTTCTCTGCTCTAACGAACTCATACAATTTACTAGAATTAATAAAAGCCTCGTTTGGAATCGACTTTCCAAACGGAGGGGCGCATATAGCGCGGTACCACCCTCGTACAACCTCAAACAAAAAACGCCCTACCGGCGCATGTCTGAGATTCTCAGTGCTCCTGCCTTTCGGCTGACACACGTAGACGTGTTTTTACGGTTGTCCTCCGTCGCACTTATATCCACTGTGGAATTTCGTGCGCAGCTTGTTTGGCTGGGTACCAAACTCAAACGCCTGTATGTAACTATTTTCCACTGTATCAAAGCAGACAACTACGGTCAAGAAGTACTCAAGAAACTAAACGGAAAATGTCGTGCGCTGTGACTGCGAGCATAAGAATAATGAGCACACCAAACCCAGCAACATTTATGATGTCAGAAACTCGTGCAGGAATCTTACGACGAGAGATTGTTTCAATACCCAAAAGTGCTAATCGTCCGCCATCAAGAGCTGGAAATGGAAGTAAGTTAACAATAGCTAGGTTCATTGAAATTAACGCTGCGAGAGAAAGAACGGAACCCAAGCCAAACCCGCTAGCATCTCCAACAAGTGACACAATGCCAACCGGCCCCGTAATGTTTGAAATATCTGCGGAAAATGTAAACGCCTGACCGATAAGTGTCCCTAGCCCAATTATGATTCCCTTTGTTTGAGTAATGGTATCGGTAACTCCTGCAACAAAAGCTTTTTCAATAGGTAGTGAGAGCGTCCCTACAAGCGCGGGTGCAATACCAATGACTAATCGTTCAGGGTTTTTAGAATCAAGACCTTTAAGGGGTGTAACGGTAAAATCTTGCTGAACATTGTTTCGAAGAACTCCAACTGTAATGGGGCCCTTTGCATCCTCTATGGCAGTAAGAACATCTTCAGGTTTCTCTATTTTTGTTTCAACACTATTTGAGGAGATGGAAACAATTTCATCACCTGCTTTGATGCCTGCGTCAAATGCGGGGCTACTTGGAAGCACTTGTACTGCTCGTACATGCGGATACTGTATATACTTTGCATTCTCTGTATCTCCAACCAACGCAGGGATACCTACCATTAATGCAGTCGTAGAAAGAATGAGACCTAAAATAAGGTTAGAAAATGGTCCGGCAAATAATGTAGCTGTCTGAAGAATCTTCGGACGCCGAGCAAATGCTCGAGGGTCGTCTAAGCCTGCATCGTCTTCACCGACAATCTTTACGAACCCACCAAATGGCAATGCGTTAATTGTATACTCAGTTTCTCCAATTTTTTTCCCCCACAATTTTGGAGGAAAACCGAGACCAAATTCTGGCACCTTCATACCGGAAAGCTTTGCCACAATTAAGTGTCCAAATTCATGCCCAACAATGAGAGCAACGAGCATAATGATGAAAATGAGTATGGACATAGAGAGCGAATAGGGTTTAGGGTTTAGGGTTTAGGGTTTAGGGAAGAAATTAATTTATTGAGCATCCGCATAACTTCATCAAGCATATCCTGAATTTCTTGAATCCGCGACGAATCTGCCAATTTGAGATTTTGGGTAATTATCAGATGCGTTTCGAGCTCTGCGCCAGATCCATACGCAATGCGCGCGAATTGGACATACTCACCTCGATGCTTTCTTGAATAGCCTTCGGCGAGATTAGCTGGAATAGATACTGCCGAACGACGCATCTGACTCGTAAGACCAAACAGTTCACTCTTAGGAAAATTTTCAGTAAGTAAATAAACTGCCGTTACGAGCGTTATACTTTTTTGCCATACGATGAGATCTTTGTAACTTTGCATTTCCCTAAGTGATCCCTTCGGATCCGACGAGGCGTCGCCTATACCCCAGTGGCTATTGGCTTAAATCGGTTTCCTTCTTCTCGGTAGCAACTTCGAGCTTGCCATTTACTTCGTCCACTACCTTCTGCACTTCTCCTTTGAGACGCTTTACTTCATCTTCACTCGATTCGTCTTTCTCGATATCAGAAATTGCCTTTGACCTAAGACTTCGGAGTTGAATGCGAGCCTCTTCAAGTTTTCCTCGCACAAGCTTTATAAGCTGATGTCGGCGTTCTTCAGTAAGCATCGGGAACGATACGCGAATCCCCTTGTCATCAGAACCTACTGAAACACCTAAATCTTCTAGTGTTATAGCCTTTTCAATTGCCTTGACCTGTTCTCTATCCCACGGGCTCACATATAAGGTGCGCGCATCTTCAATAGTGATATTTGCAACCTGATTCAACTTCATCCGAGAGCCATACACTTCAATAAAAATACCATCCAGTAATGTTGGCGTTGCGCGCCCCGTGCGAAGACTTGATACTTCTGTAAGTAGCCAATCGACTTTCTCAAGCGCTAGTTTTTTGAATGTGGGTAGGTCGTACATACCTAGTGTTTAGGGTATAGCGTTTAGGGTTTAGAGTAAAGAGGGATAAGGTATTATTCTAGTATGAAGAAAGCTATTAATCACAAGGGGCTTCGCACATGGATTGAAATAGACCGCCGTGCCATAAGGCACAACTACAAGCTCTTCCGCTCTCTCATACCCAAAACCACTAAATTACTCTCGGTTGTAAAATCAAATGCCTACGGACATTCACATATCGATTTCTCAAAAGAAGTCGAAACGCTCGGCATTGATTACATTGCGGTAGATTCAATCGTCGAAGGGCTATCCCTCCGAAAAAGTGGCGTACGATGCCCTGTTCTTGTATTAGGTCATACACTCCATGTGCGCATTAAGGATGCGGCGGTTCACGATATACGAGTCGCAGTTTCAAGCATCACGCAATTACACCAGCTTCAAAAAGAAACATTTAAACGGCCACTTAAAATTCATATAAAAGTAGATACGGGACTGCATCGTCAGGGATTTACTCTTGACGACCTTGCAGAGGTTCGTAAATTTCTTGAATGGAATAAAAAAACAAAACGCGTCGTCGTTGAAGGTCTCTTTACGCACTTTGCACAAGGGAAAGACCCTCTGCACCCCCTATACACCAAAAAACAACTTGGGGAATTTGATACATGGGTGAAAGAATTTCATTCGCTTGGAGTACATCCAATTCTTCATACTGCTGCAACAGGACCCACTCTCGTATTTCCTGAATCACATTTTGATATGGTGAGAATTGGCATTGGACTCTACGGCATCTGGCCAGATGAGAAGACAAAGAAATATTTACAAAAAAAATACACCCTCAAGCCAATCCTGTCTTGGAAAGCGGTGGTCTCTGAAGTAAAACAGCTTCCAAAGGGAAGTAAAATTGGCTATGACTCAACAGAAATCTTAAAACGAAGTAGTGTTGTTGCCGTATGCCCCATTGGCTACTGGCATGGATTCCCCCGCGCACTCTCATCACATGGATTTGTAGTTATAAACGGAAAGCGTGCAAAAGTTTTGGGACGAGTTTCGATGGATATGATTTCAGTTGATGTAACGGGAATTAAAAATGTAAAAGTTGGAAGCATTGCAACCATTATCGGTAAAGATGGCAAAGATAAACGAAAAGCAGAAGACATTGCAGACTCAATGAACGCATCCACATACGAATTTCTAACTCGTATCAATCCACTCATCAAACGGCTCTATATCTAGCTGTCAGCTTTTGTGCTACATCTTGGTTTAGCGCATCTGTGCAACCTCCGGAGGTTGCACAGATAATCTTCATAGATTAGATCAGGTGCGAGAACGAGGGAGAGTCACGGTAAGGTGTCCGAGGACTGCTTTTACCGAGGAGCCCTGCTGACGCATATACCCTTGTGCATCAAGTAAGTCCCGAAGCGCTTGCGGTGAAGCACCCTTTGTATGTACTTGTTCTAGCAATTCTTTTACAAATGCACGAACCGGTGCACGGTCTTGGGTTTTTGTGATGTATCCGGTTATTTTCTCTACCATTTTTGAACGCTCCTCGAATGTTGCCGATAGAAATTCCCTCGCCTCTTTCTTTGCATCTTCATCGTCAGAAAGCATGTGTGCATCAGACACTGACACCGCAACAGCCCTAGATTGAAGCGTCGGCAACACATGCCCGAGTGCATCAATGGAGAAAAAGAAAACGGTATTGCCAGTCGCCTCTTCAACAACTT
>Ga0265292_1000973_pt1 | contig 29257 bp, 20 predicted proteins | sample Munlanlewell296A_FD_189080 | JGI IMG/M metagenome (GOLD analysis project Ga0265292, IMG submission 189080) | Leachate microbial communities from a municipal landfill in Southern Ontario, Canada - Leachate well 296A | ecosystem: Engineered > Solid waste > Landfill > Unclassified | place: Canada... | reverse complement strand
TAATACTGAGTTACTGAACCTGGTCTTGGAACGATAATGGACGACTGGGTACTGGAAACATCCCCGAAAAGGCCATCCCCATCCATCATGACGTCATGATTGCGGTTGTAAACAGTTTGGCCATCAGTATAAAACAGCAATTGTCCATCCTTGTCGCATATCGTGGCGACTCCCTCCCTGGTAGTGATTTTACCGTCAGTAAGAGGCTTTGGGTAGTACTGGTTAAAATCTAATCCTGCATTTTGACCAAAATACCACACAGCTCCCTCTTTCTGGGCGCAGAGTGGCTGAAAGAGCATCAACGCTAAACCAGCAATACCGGGGAAAAACCACTTTTGCACCACTTCCATATTAAGTTTTAAAATTTCGCGGGAATGACAAGTTTACTGAATTTTCTGTCCGAGGTTGAAGCCTACCTGAACCATGTGGCTGGTGAAACCTGGAGGGATTTTGCCTGAGAGCGGTAATTCGAACAGATACCGTATCTGAAGTTTGCTCAAACGTATGGCAATGAATGCGGCCACACCCTCCTTCCACCTGTAGGAGATGCCGGTTTGGAAGTCATTCAAAATGTAAGCAGTGGTGGTAACATCAAATCTGAACTTATTGATATTGTTTGCATTGTATTTAAGCATCACTAATGGTTCAACCTGAAAATTTCGATTAATATTGAAAATGTACCCGCCATATCCATAGAGGGATCTTGATAAATCCGGATTCAGGATGGGTTTTTCGGTGGAGGGGAAACCGTACTTACCCTTTAGATGTATGGATGAATTGAACATCTGAATACAGGAAAATCCTAATGTTACTGTTTCCGAGTAATAATGAACCCCTGCGTTAAAATCAATAAACGAAACACTGATCGGGTCGTTTCCTTGTGGTAGCCAGATGTCATCCGGATTTTCGTCAAAAACAAATGAATTATCAGAAAAATTAGCTCGAAACAGCATAAAAACAGGAGAAAGCCCGAAGGATAACCTGCCATTACCCACATAAACGTGGTAGGCGTAATCCAGATGAAATCCGGTTTGGCTGATTGTGCCATAGGAATAATTAAACAATCCTAAACCAAAGCCAACTTTGCCAAATGCATTCTTACCCCGGTTCAGGAAACCCCTATTGGTAAAATAGGATTTTTCCTTGAACAATTTGCTTTGGTATGTAACAGATTGGGAGCCTGGAGATTTTTCCCATTTTAACCCTTGCTGCCTCGCATTGATGACCAGCGGATCATAGCGGATGACCCCGGCTATTGCCGGATTCACCTGAAAAAAATTCATAATATACTGATCGGCAAGAGGATGAATCTGGCCAATTAGGGCAATTGGCAGAAGTTGGAGCCAGGCAGTTAAAATGAATAGCTTTTTCACGTTTTCTTATTCTTAACTATCTTAAAATGGTTACTGTACCCCGCTGAGGAGGCTTATTCGCATCCTTTCGGTCAATCTGGATCAGGTAAAAATAGGTGCCTGCCGGAAGCTTTTTGCCCTGGTTTAGATAGGTACCATCCCAAGGTTCGTAAAATTTGTCATCATAGAAAACCAATTTTCCGCTCCGATCGTATACCTGCACGAGGCAATCCGGTCGGTTATCAAGAATTCTGATTACCCATTTTTCATTCTTGTTCCCCCCGTTGGGAGAGAAAGCATTAGGTATTATCAATTCGCCAGCTACCAGAGGGTACTCAAATTTAACTTCGCATCCATTCGCATCTGTTATGGTAATGACGTAAGTATCGGCACCAATATCAGAGAAAACAGAATCATGAATGTTAAAACCATCCCAATCAAAGGAATAGGGCTTAGTGCCACCGGTTACATTAATCTGTATTTCCCCGTCAGTGCAATCCGGGCAACTGGGAGCAATACTTTTACCCTGATACTCGATTGGTTCCGGTTCAATTATAGTTACAGGGTAAGCCAAACTCATACAACCTGACTCAAATCTAACCCTTGCCACATAATTGCCTGAAGGCAGGTTGGTGTAAAGTCTTTGCTCTGACCAGGATTCCCCATCATCAATTGAATACAGATTGATAGATTGATTACCATCGACGGTAATTTCCAGGCTTCCATTTCCATCACCGAAACAGGTGATATCCTTCTTTACAACAGATGAAATTACAGGAAGAGGATTAAAAGTAATTTTGATTGTATCAGTGTTCAGACAACCGTTTATATCTTTAACCGACAGGGATAGGTTTGGCAATGAATTAAGGACGATGAGGGAATCAGTTTTTCCTCCTGTTGACCAATTCCATTCTGTGTAGACAGACCCGGGATCGTAATCTTTTCCGCGAAGCACAACAGTATCGCCCGAACAGGCAATGCTATCGGGGCCCAGATAGAGTTTATGATTTGGAAAAACCTCAATCTGGATGGAATCAGAACCGAAGCACTGACCTCCATTTGATCCGGTTACTTTGAAAATGGTGTCTCGATCCGGATACACTATTACAGAGTTCAGATGTACACCCGGGTCGTGCTCCCAAATATATGAGTCCGCACCTGTCGCTTTAAGTGTAATTGGCTCACCCGGGCAAACCGGACCAGAAACATCTGGCGACCTTTCAATTTTCACCACTACAGGAGGATTATAAGCAATGTTGATTGAATCTTTGTAAGAACAACCGTTTATATCTTTAACCCTTAGGGATAGGTTTGGCAATGAATTAAGGACGATGAGGGAATCAGTTTTTCCTCCTGTTGACCAATTCCATTCTGTGTAGACAGACCCGGGAGCGTAATCTTTTCCACGAAGCACAACAATATCGCCCGCACAGGGAGTGAGGTCCGGGCCCAGATTGAGTTTATTATTTTTAAAAACCTGAATCCGGATAGAATCATAACCGAAGCATGTACCTCCATTTGATCCGGTTACTTTAAAAGTGGTGGTTGAATCCGGATAAACTATTACAGAATTCTGCTGTTTACCAGGCTCATGCTCCCAAATATAAGATTCCGCACCTGTCGCGGTAAGCGTAATTGTGTCTCCCGGGCAAACCGTAACAGGATCCTTTGGCGACCTTTCGATTTTAGGCTGTGCTTTACTGATCGCACGGGTTGAATCTTTTTTTGTACACCCTTGGTAATTAGTGGCCGTTACGGTATACAACCCCGGCTGATCAATGGTACGAATAGTATCAGAATATTCACCCGTTTCATTAGTAATCCCGTAAAAGGCATAGTTGCCGTTATGAAGCTCAACCGGTTGTCCTGCACACAGATAGGTTGTATCCTTAATGTCTAAAACGGGCAATGGATGAATTTGAATCAAACGTTTATAGGAAATCTTGTCTCCATTCTTCGAACCCTCCACTTTAATTGTATCCTCAAACGGGTTCTTAAAAACATATTTTACCTGGTAGGTTAATTCATCACCAGTTAATACTTTTCCATTAATATACCATGTCGGTGGAGAGTCAAACAAATCCTTGGAAGCCAAATAAAAAACAGTTGAATCGTTAACGCAGGTATTGGAGTAATAGATGTCATTTTTGAAATAAACGGATGGAAAATTGGGCAGACCAAAACCAGAGATTCCTTTAAAGTTGGTAGTATAGTCAAACAGGCTCGCACCTCTTTTAACAAATCCGCCTGAGTCGAGATCAGGAGCATTGATAACTCCTAAATAGGGTTGGTTGTTAAATGCAACATAAATTTTACCATTCAGCGCCAATTGAAGGGCGCCGCATTTAAGATTGGGGTCGGAAAAAATGATTTCACGGTTCTTTTCAACTGCCGATTGAGAAAAATCATCCAGCTTCCAACGGTAAATAATCCCATCCTGCCGGTTAGTACCGTATAAGTATTTTCCGGTTGGGCTAAATTCCACGCCATACATAAACTCGGCTTGCAGTTTAATAGGTAAAGGGACCGGAAGCAGCTTTCCGTATTTATTATCAAACTTAAAAACCTCAAAGTGCAGATCTTGGACGCCCTCAGTTGCGAGAGCTACAAAATCTCCATCTGGGGAGGCTTTCAAATATCCGGTGGCCCCCGTATGTTTTAACCCGATTGATTGGTATTCCTGTTGCAGAAGGTCATCTGATAAAAGGTATCGATAAAAAACAGACTGATCTATTTCATGAGCCAGGATCCACCAATCATTCCCATTGTTATGTTTTATTGCGGTGATCTTTTCTGTGCAGGTTTCCAGCAGTTTAACGTTGAAATTAATCGAGTCAACACGATTTGAATTCATATCAACAATACTGTAATACAATCCTTTATGCGGGTTAGTTAAGGTACCCACTTTGCCCACGGTGAAAACATAGTACTGTCTTGGATGGTTCGGCCAGGGCACAATGATTGAGGATTGGGTCGAGGAATTGTTACCATATAATCCTTGTCCGTTCGTCATGACCTGGTGACTACTGGTGTAAACGATTTGTCCATCGGTATAGAACAGCAGGTTCCCATCTTTATCGGAGATAGCGGAGACGCCTTCCGAGGAATTGGTCTGGCCAACAGCTAAGGGTTTGGGATATTGTTCTTTGAAATCCAAACCGGCATGGTTTCCGAAATACCACACGGCTCCCTCTTTCTGGGCGCAGAGTGGCTGAAAGAGCAACAACGCTAAACCAGCAATACCAAGAAAAGACCACTTTTGCACAACTTCCGGAATTAAAAGTTGTCAAAGATGAGAAAAAAAGAGCATCAGGCAAATATTTGGAAAGGTTACCTGTTTGGCCAGATAAGGACGATCTTATTATCATAATGAAAATTCCGCACTATATTTACGCGATTTATGACTTTGATTATGAGAAAGCTGTTATTCCTTATATGCCTGACCGGTGCGGTGGTTGCAGGACAATCACAGAATATTGGCGATTATCCTGTGTATCCGGTGCCGGAGAGGTACCGCCTGAAAGGGGGAGCCGGGCTCCCGTATCGGATTGATAACTCGAAAAAAATGTACTTCCCGTCGGTATTTAATCAATATGGCTGGAGTTGCAATCAGGCCAGCAGTATCGGCTATGTTTTCAGCTATGAGATTAACCGCTTGCGGAATCTGCCATCCAATACGCCCGAAAATCTCTATACACCGGGATTTGTCTGGAACCTTCTGAACAGCAGTAACTCGGGTGTGGGAGTGAGTTACTTCGACAGTTGGGAGATCGTTAAGGCTGCAGGATGCCCGAATTTTATCGATTATCCGTTTTACCAGCAGGGCACCGGAATCTGGATGTCGGGCTATGATAAGTATTACCGGGCTATGCAAAACAGGATTTTAATCAACTATTCACTGCCGGTTGGCACTCCCGAAGGGCTCGCAATTTTCAAGCAGTACCTGGTTGACCATTTCGAAGATTCACCCGACGGCGGGGTAGCCAGCTTCCAGATTTCATCCGACCGCATGGATACGAGGCCGTGGAGTGACCCTGAAACCAGCGAACAATGGCCCGTAATATGGACATTCGGGAATTATGTCGGCCATTCAATGACCTTCGTCGGATACAATGATTCGGTTCGGGTTGACCTCAACCGCGACGGAAAGTTTACCAATGACATTGACATCAATAATGACGGTCTGGTTGACATGAAGGACTGGGAGATCGGGGCACTCCTGGCCGTTAACAGCTGGGGCCAGGGCTGGAATAAAGGCGGGAAAGCCTATGTCCTTTATAACGTTGTAGCCCATGAAGGAAATGATGGCGGGATATGGAACCGGTCGGTGCATGTTATCAAGGCCGTCAAATCCTATAATCCTGAACTTACCATGCGTGTGGTAATGAGGCATGAACAGAGGAAAAGGTTCAGGATACTGGCTGGATTTTCGACGGATATAACAGCCGTTAAACCGCAACAAACGCTTAGCTTCCCCATATTTAACTATCAGGGTGACTATAAGCCACTTGAAGATCCTGAAAACCCGGATGATAGCCGGCGATTTGAATTCGGATTGGATATCACCCCGTTTATCAGCTCACTCGAACCCGGTGTTCCGGTTAAGTTTTTCCTGATAGTCGAAGAAAAAGACCCGAATAACCTCGCCGCCGGTCAGGTAGATGAGTTTTCTGTGATCCATTATCTTACGGGCACCAATGAGGAGATTTCCAACCAGAAGAATGTCGCAATTGTCAACAACGGACTCACTTATGTCAGCCTTACCGAAAGCCTGAATTTTAACAAGCTGAAGGTGGAGAAACCCGCAGTAACCAATGTAATAACCGGACAACCATTTTATGCCCAGCTATCGGCCAGCGGCGGACAGCCGCCCTATCGGTGGGAGCTGGTCAAAGATTATAAGGAAAAAACTTTTTCTGCTCAATATGAGGATATTACAGGCGATACTTTGTCCGATTTTGTAAACGAGAAACAGTACCAGCGTGTCAATCTTCCATTTGAGTTTCCATTTTACGAGACCAAATATAAGAGCCTGATTGCCGATATTAAAGGAGCTCTTCATTTCGACAATGAGTATATCCAGTATCCTTATGTCATCAATCATGACCTGGTTTTCAGGGTCAGGAAAAGTATTGTCCCGTTTGGGGCTGATATTCAGATTAATGTGATGGGGGATGCCTTGATTTATAATCCTACTGATTCAGTGGTCACTTTTGAGTGGAAGGCCTCTGTTTATACCGGATTGAAGGTTTATCCCCTCAATGTCAGTGCAAAGCTATATGCTGATGGCCGTATTGAATTTGGGTACGGAAAACGGAGTGTTCCGCCTCAAGGTGATTATCCATGGCAAGTGGGGATCTCCAATGGCGACGAAACTCTGTATAAATATGCATCGATCAGTGATAACCAGCTGATGTTTGAAAATTACGCGATCACTTTTTCTCCTTCGGATTATCCGGAGAACCTTGTTTTAACTGAGGAAGGCACGCTTAGCGGACTGGCCAACGAAGAGGATCATCTGTGGAACATCCTGGTGAAAGTAACGGATTCCTACAACCAGGTCCAGTACGCGGCTGTTCCGATTTCCACCATCACCAGGGATACGGTAGCCATCGTGAGCCGGAATTTTCCAAACCCGTTCAACCGGACAACCGGCATATCATTCAAGATAACTGAAGAGTCACCGGTGATTCTTGAAATTTATGATTTCGCAGGGCGAAAGGTTATGGAGGTGCTCAACCGGACACTTTTGCCGGGATATTTCACTTTTTACTGGAATGCCCGTGATAAATCGAACCGCGACGTAAATCCCGGCACCTATATTTACCAGCTTCGCATAGGCACCCTGAAGGAGACCGGGAAGATGGTACTGGTGAGATAGGAGAGAGGTTAAGAGGTTAAAAGGTTAGGGGTTAGTTGGAGAGATACCGCGGTCGCCCTTACTTGAATATTACACCTCGTTAGTGCGTAGAGATTCCCGCTTTCGCGGGAATGACAGCGCTCTTGCGGAAATTACGCTGGTGCACTTGTCATCCCCGCGAAGGCGGGGACCTCTTAACGCTATACTGAGGCCTGTTTACGTTTTGGCGTAAGCCTGATTCGGGTTTGCTGTCCAACCTGGTACATCACCGGCACGATTACCAGCGTGAGGAAGGTGGAGAATGTCAATCCGAAGATAATGGCCTGAGACATCGGTCCCCAGAACAGCACGTTATCACCGCCGAAATAGATATTCGGTTTAAAGCCGGTAAACAGGCCGATCAGGTCGATATTCAAACCAATTGCCAGCGGCAGCATACCAAGAATGGTAGTGAGAGCGGTCATTAATACCGGGCGCATACGTGTTTGGCCCCCTTTAATAATGCATTCCTGTGAAACTTCCTTGGGAAGTGCTGCCCCGGTGGGCAAGCCGAGTTCCAAACGTTTCCTTTCTTTCAGCAGGGTAATGTAATCGACCAGCACGATCCCGTTTTTAACAACAATCCCGGCGAGCGCGATGATCCCGATACCCGTCATGATGATGATAAAATCGAGTTTGAAGGCGGCCAGTCCGAGGAATACCCCGATAATACTGAATAGGATGGTGGTGAGAATGATCAGTGTTTTCCCGAAGGAGTTGAACTGGGTAACCAAAATCACAAAGATCAGGGCCAGAACCAGTATCATGGCTTCGAGCATGAAAACTGAGCTGCTCTCGGTTTGCTCCTGTTCGCCCGTGAAATGGATTGCGTATCCTTCAGGCAATGGCATATCTTTCAGCAAAGCCATCAGGTACTTATTGATTGTTGTGGCGTTGTATCCGGCAGAGGCGTTGGAATAAACGGTTACCACGCGTTCCACGTTTTTCCGGTTAACCGAACCAAAGGTGGTACTGTAGGAGAAATCGGCAACCGCTGAAATCGGAACCTGGACAATCTGGCCGGTGGCCATGTTCATCGAGGTTACTTTCTGGTTCATCAGGCTGCTCAGATCATACCGGTACGCTTCGGCCAGGCGGATCTGGATAGGGTATTCATCTTCACCGATCTTGAAAGCGGAAATTTCTTTACCGAACAGTGCCGTACGGATGGTTGAAGCAATCATCATGGTCGATAGTCCGTAACGCTGAGCCTTATCGCGGTTGATATTCACCAGCAGTTCTGGTTTGCCCAGCTCGATATCAGTTTTCAACCCTTCGATTCCCTGAATACCGGAGGCATCGATTTTATTGATCACGGTATCAGCATAGGCCAGCAGTTGATCAAATTGCTTACCGGATATTTCGATATTGATGGGGTTACCGGTTGGCGGGCCTGATTCATTCTTTTCGAGGAAGAACTCGATACCCGGGTACTGACCGATAAAGGCTTTGCTCAGATCCTGCATGATTTTATTGGTATTCACTCCATTACGAAATTCGTAATCAATAAAATTCAACTGGACTTCAGCACGGTGGGGAGTTTCGCCGGTTGCCATTTCGTTATCGCGACGGACACCGGATCCAACCATGGTCAGCATGGATTTCACCAGATTCATGTTTTCGCCGAGAACCTCCTGGGTTTTGGCTTCCATTACATGGGCCACGGAGTCGGTGAGCGAAATATCAGTACCCAGCGGCAGTTCTGCGAAAATATTGATAGTGGCAGGTTCACCGTTCGGGAAAAGGCGGGTTTCACCGTGACGTGCCCCAAATAACATCATTGTGAAAAACAGAAGGGCAGTAATGCCGGTGAGAAACCAGAACGGCCGGTTTTTGTTAAGGCTGTAACGGATAAAACGGAGATAGAAATTCTCAAATTTTACCATCAGAACTTCACTGAACCAATAGGCGATCTGTTTCATGAACAACTGATGCATAATCATCAGAAGCACCAACAGGGCCAGCAAGTTGGCAACCCAATAAATACCGGTAATATAAAACAGGGAAGCTACTGCAGCAATAATGGCTGCAGCAAAATAGATACGGCTGCTGCTATGCGGCTTATTATGATCGTGTGCTTCAAATGATTCCGTGAAAACCGGAACAAAAATCAGGGCGACCAGCAAAGAGGCACCCAGAACCACCATCAGGGTGATTGGCATGTATTTCATGAATTCACCCATCATACCGCCCCAGAAAATCAAAGGCAGGAATGCAACAACTGTAGTGAGGGTGGAGGTAATAACCGGTATGGTGATTTCCCCGACCGCCAGTCGCACCGCCTCGAATTTCGAATAGCCTTTCTCCCGGAAACGCGTGATGACCTCCATCACCACAATCGCATCGTCGACGAGCATCCCCAATGCCAGGATTAGTGAGAACAGAACGATCATGTTGATTTGTGCACCCTGCAGGGTGAGGATCACAAAGGTGATTAGCAATGACATCGGTATGGCAAGGCCTACAATGATGGCATTTCTGAGACCAAGGAAGAGGAAAAGAACCGTAATCACGAGGATAATCCCCATTACGATGCTGTTTTCCAGTTCACCAAGCTGCCTTTTAATCCCTTCCGATTGGTCGGCGGTATAATCTACGCGAAGATCCTGAGGAATCGACCCATCTTTTTTGGCCGCATCGACAACAGTGAATGTTGATTGCGTTGCGGAAATCAGATTCTCGCCCGCTTTCTTAACCACATTGAGGGTAACCACCGAATGGCCATTGAGGCGGGCGTACGATTTTTTATCGCCGAAACCGTCAGTAACCGAGGCTATGTCCTTCAGGTAAACAGTATTATTGGGATCCTGGCGTATAATAATATTCCGGATATCGTCGATGGTTTTGAATTCACCAATGGTACGAACCGAGCGACGGGTTTTTCCGATCTTAATCTCACCGCCCGACATTGACATGTTTTCCATGCGCATGATGTTCTCGATAGCCGTGAAACTGATTCCGAGAGCTTCCATTTTTGGCAGATCCACTTCTACCAGGATCTTGCGATCATCTGCTCCGGATATGTCGACCTTCGAAACTTCGTTGATCCGCTCAATCTCATCTTTCAGATATTCAGCATAATCTTTCAGGTGTACAATGCTGTAGTCACCGGAAATGTTCACATTGAGGATTGGCAGCGAGTTAAAGTCGAAGTTCATCGCTGTCGGATCGGTCATCATATCGGTCGGCAATTTGCTTTTGGCTTTATCCATAGCATCTTTTACCTCAAGGAGGGCCGATTTAATATCGACATTGGACTGGAACTCAACAAAGATCATCGAAAAATCTTGCAATGAATTAGATTTCAACGACTTGATCCCCTTAACCGTTTGCAGTTCATTCTCCAGCGGCCGGGTAATGAGGTTTTCTATATCTTCAGGAGAGTTTCCCGGATACACCGTCTGTACGAAAACGGTCGGAAAATTAATTTCCGGAAAAAGCTCTTTGGGCATGGTCACATAAGAGATCACCCCGAAAACCAGCAGCATGATAGCCAGCAGGTAAATGGTATTCTTATTTTTTAAGGCCAGGGTTGTGAGTTTAAAATCCCTGATCAGCAGTTTATCTTGATTTTCCATCTGATTTAACTTCAATTCAATTGATTGACTATTTATTCCAGGAAACCAGGCTGCCTTCCTTGACATGGTTGTAGCCCTGGCTGATGATCATTTCACCGCCGGTAAGGCCACTTTTAACCACGGTCAGACTACCATCCGAACTGCCTGTTTTCAGATACACTTTGTGAGCAGCAGGAGTCGATGCGGCATTCTGAATGATATATACGTATGAGCCTTCCACATCCTGACGAATCAGGGCGGTTGGAACCACAACAGCTTCTTTCAGGTTAATAACCCGGATTTTCATGTTAGCCAGCATATTCGGTTTGATTTCCTGACCGGTGTTTGGGATTTCCACACGGACGCTGAAGGTCCGGCTCTGGGGATTGATTACATCCCCTTTGTAAGCAATGGGGATGGTTTTAACCATACCCGGCAGGTTGGGAAACTCAACGGTGACGGAATCGCCCTTATTAACTGTTTGCATAAAAGCTTCGGAAACTTCTGTGTTCACATAAAGGCTCGAAAGGTTTACCACATCGATAATTCCACGGCCGGGGGATGCGGGTTCGCCCACTTTCATGGCAATTTTCTCAATCCTTCCATCGAATGGTGCGTATATTTTCGTCAGTTCAAGCTGCGATTTCAGCGTATTTATAGTACGTTCCATCGACTCCTTACGGTTCTTGACTTCGAGGAACTGCATTTCTGATCCGACACCCTGATCCCATAACTCCTTTTGTTTATTGTACAAGGTGTTAACCAGCTCAAAGCCCTTATCCAGTTCGGAAAGGCTGCTTTGCATAACTTTCGAATCCAGTGTCATCAATAGCTGGCCCCTTTTCACCGCCTGGCCGACCTTTACCGGGATTGATTCAATTTTCCCGCCCATTTCCGGGCTGATGGAAGCAGCTCTAACGGCTTCAACCATCCCGCTCGATTGGATATAATCACTGAAGTTCATCTTTTTAACCGTTTCAACCACAACCTTGGTTATTTTTTCTTCTTTAACGGGTTGTTTAATAGCAAGTTCTGCCTCTAACGCAGTCAGTTTTGCCGAGAGTTCGGTAATTTGCTTACGCGTTTTGGTCACATCCGCATTGATCTGCTCAACAGTCCGCTCATGGCTGCATGAAAAGGCGATCACGGCTACTAATACTATTGAAAAAACAACTTTTTTCATATTTAGATATTGTTTTTTAACTGATAACTATAACTGATAACTATAACTGATTATACGCTTTTTGTAACTCAAACTTCTTGGTAAACAGATCCATGATGGATCCCAGGTAGGTGCCCTGGGCCTGAAGCAGCGAATTGTAAGTCTGATTCAGGTCGGTGGTGGAGGCTACACCGGATTTGTACCGGATCTGGTCTTTGGCATAGATTTTTTTAGCCAGTTCAAAGTTGTCACGCTTATTCCGGAATGTTTCAACCGAGACCTGGAAATTGTTTTTGGCCGTGAAGGCTCCCAAGGCGATGCTTTCGCTAACCTGGCGCCTGGTATTCAGCGACTTCTCATAATTCAGGTTAGCCTGCTGAACTTTATAATACCGCTTTCCTGAACTGAAGATCGGAATTCCGACATTCACCCCAAAGATGGTGGTGGGGAACCATTTCTCGTTAACATTAAAGAACGAGAATGTGTTTCTCTGTGCATTTTCAGTTTGGGATAAAAAGGCTGATACAACAGGCTGATATTCGGTTTGTGCCAGTTTTACCTGAAGTTTGGAAAGGCCCGCCTGAGCTTCCATTATTTTATACCCGATGTTATTATTTACTTCAAATGTTTGTGCAAGCAATCCGTCGGGATCGGTAGCCAACAAGAGTATATCAAGATTATCAGTCAGCCTGACATCATCGGTTATGGTGAGCCCCATATTGAATTTCAGCAGGGAATAGGCGTTCCGGATCTGATTGGCTGCATTCAGCTGATTGGTTTTCAGGTCGGCCAGGAGGAGGGTAAGTTTATCCACATCTGTTTCCTGCATAAACCCTTTCTGCTGCATAGCCTTGGAGTCTTTCACCAAAGATTCCATCGTGGTAATGGTTTCGGTCATCAGGTCGCGGTTTTTCTCAGCAACCAGGCAAAGAATATAGGACGAGGCAATCGCCTGGCGCACATCCTGCTGCACCTGTTCCAGTTGCAGATGAGTCATTTCCTGGGCAATTTTCGACATTTTCAGACCAACAAAATAGGAACCGCTGTACACCAGCTGGCTCAGTTGAGCCTGCAAGCTGGCGTTGTTTTTGGTACCAAACTTAAGCTCCATGTATTCACCCGGTTTACCGCCGAAAAATTCAGCGGGAAGCAGTTGGGTGGCCAGGTTGATAAAGTTGGCATAACCTATGCTCGCTTCGGCCTGAGGTAATCCGGAAGCTAAAGTTTCGCGAATTTTTTTAACTGCTATCGCGATGTCGATCACAGCATTGCGAGCCTGGTAGTTATGCTGAACGGCATATTCCTGGGCCTGTTTAAGGGTGAACTCCTGCATCTGCGCCTTTGCCGTTCCGGACAGCAACAATGCCAGGAGTATTACAATACTAATTTTCCTTGGTGTTATCATTTCCATTCAGAGTTTAATTTTTCATTGAGAATTTTGATGCCATTTTCATTAGCAATCCCGTGCAGGTGGTATATAAATATCTCCCGCATGACTTCCTGCGAGTCGATATCGTTGATCTGGAAGCTATCCTGCCGGTAACGATACTCCATGCGGGTCATATGAAGTTTCGATATAATATCAACGTTCATTTCCTTTCGATACAAGCCTTCATTGATCCCTTTAATCAGGTTCTGGCGGATAGCATCATACATATGCTGGTGCTGATCCTGCATCAGGGACTTGTGAAGTTCGGGGTAGAATTTCTGCATATCGTAACCCAGTGTGGGATTCAGCTCCTTAACCATCTGGGTCATATAACGGTTAACCTCAAATATTTCTTCGATAGCATTGAGGCTCCGGGTGATGATTTCGTTGAGTTTAACGCTGTGGTAGCGATATACCATTTCCATAACATGCTTTACGAGTTCGGATTTATCCTCAATACACTCGTACAGTGTTTTCTTCGAAATACCAAGTTCGCGAGCCACATCATCCATGGTTACGCTCTTGATACCATACCGGTTATACAGTTCGTAAACCCTTAATAAAAAATTTCCATGCTTTTCGTCCATATACTAATAGTTTACATTTGCAGCGCAAATGTAAACTATATAAAAATAGGAAACTAAAAAAGTTTAGAAAGTTTTTTGAGTTTTTATCGAACCCTGAACAAATCTTTTTCCGGCTGTCTTTTGATATTCAGTTTCCAGATCAGATCAGCTACAGGAAACATGAAGAACCGGCCCTGGTTGGTTACCGGATTGCTTGCGGGAAAGGGATAGGTACCATAACTCATTTTGTAGCCAATGAGCGCGGCGAATTTGATGGTTTTATTCCAGATGAAATAGCCCTTATGTTCGATGGCCCAATGCTCTGCACCAAATCCGGAGGATACGAAATCCAGTTCGGCCATATAATTATAATCCTTATAGAGATTGCCGTCAACGCGGACACCGGTAAACCATAACAGTTTTTTATTGAGGGTGGTTGACTGGAGGTAGAACTGAGGGTAAGTGAGGGCGGGAATGGAGTCGGCCTTTGTTTTCAGACTGAATTCAAAGCCAACTTTACCGGTGATGAGGGTCTCCTTGCCGATTTTGCGGGTTAACAATACCTGGTTACGGAAGGTAAATACATATGGAATCCGGAGCGTATCGGAAAAGGTGAGCGTATCGCGGCGGATCAGTTTTGTGAAAAGGCTGTCCTGCATACTGTGAAGCAGCATCGTGGGCATTAAATAGGTATGCTGGGTAGCGATCATCCATGGACCATCGGTCCAACGGTATTTAAGCGAGATATTCGGAACCAGCGACAAACCCGCCAGAGGGCTCACCGACATTTCGAGTTTATCTGTAATGCCGATCTGAAACGGCTGGATAATTCCAAACTCCTGCTGCCCGGCGGCCAATGTCCGCGCATTGCCGGTCGTCCACAAGGTTTTTTGTCCAAACACCCCCGTAAACCCGACCAGGAAACTAACCAAAACGTAAATCTTCCTAACCATTTAACCTCTAACCATTTAACCTCTAACCTTTTAACCTCTAACCTTTTAACCATTAACCTTACTTTGTTAACCCGGCCCCCTGGTACCTCCCCCTGCCCCCTCCTTAGGAAGGAGGGGGTGGGAGCACCAACTTGGCTCAACAGCCCCAGACTGAAGTCTGGGGTTAGTCAAGAACACCAGTCATCCCCGTGGAAGGCGAGGAACTTTTGACGCTACTCCGAGCCTCCCCGGAGCTCTCTTACCCCCTCCTTCCTAAGGAGGGGGCAGGGGGAGGTACCTAAGGGGGAGATACTGAAAGTAATGCCTCTGCTATCAACAAATCCTCCTGCCTGGTAATCTTGATATTGCTCTCTTGTCCCTCGGTCAGATGAACAGGGTTGCCGGCCTTTTCCCAGACAGTGGCATCATCGGTAAATGCATCTTCATATTCCTGAACGTATGCGGCCTTCAGTTTATTGAGTTCAAACACCTGTGGGGTCTGAATTAATTTCACAAAGTTGCGGTCGATAATCCGGCTTCCCTGATCATCAAACCAGCGAAGGGAGTCTTTGGGTGAAATTGCCGGGATAGCATTGGAATAAATAGCCGCTTCGGCAAACAGGTGCCGGATGGTTTCGGGCCAGATCAAAGGCCTCACCCCATCGTGGATCGCTGCAAGTCCCGGGCCATTCAAAGCGGCAAGGCCATTTCTCACCGATTGATACCGTGTATTTCCGCCAACCACCAGGGTATGGGGTTCATTAAACTGATGTTTTTCACAGAGATTTATCCAGGTGTCCTGCTGACCCTCAGGTAAAACCACGGTAATTTGGATGGCAGGAGCGGCCAGGCGAAACGCGGAAATGGAATACATCAGCACCGGTTTACCGGCCAGAAGAAGGAACTGCTTAGGGATATCAGAGCATATCCGGGTACCCAGTCCTCCGGCTACAATAATTGTAAATATGTTCGCTTCGCTCACTAAATATGCTCCCTTCGGTCGCTATTTATAGAGATATCGTTTGATGCTCTTCTTTGGCGTCTTCTCAAATTCCTGTGCAACAAGCTCTATTCCTGTAACCTGCATGTATTTCGGAAGGCGGTTGTTTAGGCTGATCCGGCCACATTCTCCTCCAATCCGGGTTCGCGTGAATAGAGGAGGCTCAGATCATTCAGTTTAAAAACAGCCCGAAGGGCAGGTAACTTGCTGACATCAGTCCCGGGGTAATACTCTTCGGATACAAAAAGCACATCCGATTCCGAATGATTGAGGATATTCTGAATATCCTCCCTATGGAAATCGGAAAGGATTGGAATAGCGATCGATCCATTTTTGTGTTTTTCGAAGATCATGTGAAACTTGATAATCTTCTTAGCCACATCCTTATATAAATAGGTATCTCCCTGGTAATCGGAATAAGCATTCTGGAACCAGTTATCACGGATTCCTGATGCGACGGTTTGTACGAAATTACGCTCTAACATATGTGGTTGGATTCGGATTTATTTCACCAGCTTGGCAAGGGCCGCTTCGAGCTTGTCACCCCGGAGATTTCTGCCGACGATCTTGCCGGTTTTATCGAGGAGTAAGTTCGCTGGAATCGACCGTATACCATACAATTTAGCGACTTCATTGTCCCAATACTTTATATCGGATACCTGTGTCCAGGTCAGTTTATCGTCCTGGATAGCTTTCAGCCACGATGCTTTATCACGATCGAGTGAAACACCCAGAATGGTGAAATTCTTGTTTTTATATTTATTGAAAGCAGCAACCACATTGGGGTTTTCAGCGCGGCACGGATTGCACCAGGCTGCCCAGAAATCAACCAGCAAATACTTGCCGCGGAAATCGGACAGTTTAATTGGCTTGTCATCAGGATCATTCTGAGTGAAATCGGGAGCCATCACCCCGACAGCGGTGAGTTTCATTTTAACAAGTGATTCCTTCAGGGTTTTGACATACTTATACTCGGCAAGTGCCGGATCAAAGCCGTTGATCAGTTTTTCGAGCTGCGACGGATCTTCAATGTTGTAGATTATTGAATTGAGTATATAAGAAGCTACCGGAGATTTGATAATGGTTATTATATAAGCCAATTTTTCTTCAATCTGTTTGCTGTCCAATTCATCCAACTGGGCTTCAATTTTCTTCACTTCTGCAGTATTCTTAGCCTTTTCTGCCTCATTATAAGCGGTATATAATGGACGCCTCTGTTCCGACTGGGCTCTGGTTATTTTGTTATAACCGGCCAGATCATTGTGTGTAGGTGATCCGGTGATTTCAACTCCCGGGAGATCGTCTGATTTAGCAACGATTTTGATATTGGAATTATCGAGGAAAATGCTGATTCCACCACGCAGGTCGCCGATTTTCAGTAAGTAAAAGTCGGGTTCAATCACTTTACCTTTTAGGGTAAAGGTACCGTCATCGTTAATACCCGTGGAATACTTAGCTACCATTTTTCCGCCTTCGCGGGCCTGGAGTTCTGCTTTACCACCTTTTACGCCATCAATTTTTCCTTCGATGGTAAAGGTTTGGGCCATAGCCCATCCACCGATCAGGAAAAGACCGAGGGCCATCGAAAAAAGTTGTTTTCTCATTTATTACAGTTTTAATATGGGTTTCGAAAATACATATTTTCAAAGATCTTCCCACTGCCAGGTTTCACTCACCTCCCAATTTGCCTTCAGGTTCAGTTCCTTGGTAAACGAGATAACCTTTTCAGGCTGAATGTGCCTGATATAGCGTCCGGTATCCCAACGCCCATTCCTGTTGGTGTCAAAAATCAGCCGTGCGGAATATTTTCCGGGTGCCATCAGGTCAAATACCGCTGTGCCCGAACCATCTAATAACCTCGTGGCAGCTACTTTATTACGCGCATCTATCAGTTCAATGATTCCTGGCCCTTTCAGATCAGGCAAAGCGATTTTTACTGAACCATACTGATCCTTATTTTTCATCTTGAAACGGATGTCCAGAGAATCATTCTTCTGACCCGCAATACCTGTAAAAGCTCCGGGCAGCAAGGTCAGACGGTAGGATGTATCGGCGGTAAATCCGGCATCCAGGTTAATGATCCTGGAATGCACCTGGATAATTGGTAATCCATTCATGACCAGTCCCTTCAGCGTATCCGGAATCATTTTAAACTCCACCTTGCGGGCAGTGGAATCCTTACCCGAAACGAGACGGATTAAACTGGTATCCAGCTGAACATAAGGAAGAGAGGTGGTGAAAATCAGCGGCTGGCCGTATTCGAGCGTTTTGGTTTTTTCAACAGATACCGAAACCGTAAACTCATTTTTCGGTGCGGCGGCAGGTTTTGCTATTGCACGGTATCGGAGTTTGACGGTATCAGTTTTTGCATAAGGTCTTTCGATCGAATCATAGGCCCTATAAACCAGGATTGCAGTTATCGAATCCCGGGAAGCAATTGATCTGTTCATAATCCAGAAATCCAATGTATCCGGATCGCCCAGCCATTCCAGTGATACAGCCACACTATCCATTGGCAGATTCAGAAATTTAAAACCGAGCGAATCGATTTTTTCATTGAACTTTATCCTGATCTGGTCCCGGCGAAGCCGGTCGGTCCCGGCCAGGTATTGGTTTGGCTTTGCCTCCGTAAACAGACGAAGTTCTATATTTTCCGGTCTGAAGAGAAATTTTGGCTTTTTAGGGAGAGAATCCGAGAGATGCTTTGCAGGATTTGCGGTATCTCTTACCAGGTTTATGGAATCTTTAGCCGGTTTTACAGAATCGATGGCGGGGGCTGCAACCACGGTGGGGGTGATCAGCGAATCCAGAAATGCCACAGCCTCAGCCGGCTGGTCAAACATAAGGTTATTGTTGCCGTCTTTAAGAGCGAAGATTTTATAAGATCCGCCTGCCAGATTCTTCAGGGTGAACTTGCCTTCTTTATCGGTTCTTGACAGGTAAAGGGGAATTGTTTTCAGTGGCAGACTATCAGCGTTGCCGCTGTATAACATCACCAGAATATCTTCTGCCGGCTTGTTGTCGAGAGCCTGAAGCACCCGCCCGCTTGCCTGAAGGGAATCGATCCTGCTGCCGGTTGAAAAAACGAATTGAAAATTCTTGATCGGGTTTCCCTCATTCAGATCGACCAGCGCGTCACCGAAATTGATTGCATAGGTACGATCGGGCTGCAGTGAGTCTTTAAAATTGATCTCCAGCGTCTTTCCCTTGATTTTGAAATCCGGTTTTTTAGGCATCGGAGGGGAAACCACCAACTGTTTCGCGATATCTTTTAATACAAAATATTCATTGAAAGTGATTTCAATGTGATCAGATTTAAATCGGGTGGAGAAATTGACAGGTATGCTGGAAACCACCTCCGGAGGCTTTTCGTCTTTGGCCCCGCCGGTGAGGCTGCCCTGCTGGGCGCAGGAAAACAGAAGGCTCAAGGCACAAGGCACAAGGCTCAAGAAAAGCCGCAGATGGCGGGAGGGGAACTTATGCATGAATCAGTTTCTTATCATTTATATACTTTCCATAAAACGAGGCCAAACCGTAATCCGATGTATCAGAGGCAATATTTCAGGTCATTTCTTCGTTTGAACCTCAAATTTAGTACTCTAAACTGTCTTTAAGTGAAAATTGCCTTGAATTACCTTAATTTGTAAATCATATCAACCAGTTAAAAAAATGACCGATCAGCAAAGTGAGTTAAAAAAGAGGACCGGTTTGAATGTCCTTTTAGCGATCTTTTTTGTGATCCTCGCAAGTGCGATCATATACCTGCTGACAGAATTATCCAGTGAAAGGAAAGATGCCGCTGAGATGAAGGTTGCGCTGGAGTTACAGAAGGATAACCTGACAAGGGAGCTCAATGAGCTGAATTTGTCGTTCAATAAATTGCGTGGGGATAATGAAAGCATGAATCAGCGGCTCGAGCAGGAGAAGCAGAAGATTCAGGACCTCCTGGCGATCAAGGCATCGAATGCTAAAAAGATCCAGATCTATGAAAAGGAGGTTACCAGTTTGCGCAGTGTCCTGAAATCCTATATCATCCAGGTAGATTCACTGAACCAGGCCAATCTGCGTCTTCGTGCAGAGAATCAGGATGTTAAAGACCGGTTCAACGAAGCCAAAAATACCAATAAACAATTGGAAGAGGTAAACAAGAACCTGCAGGGCAAGGTTGAAATGGCTGCTGTTTTGAAGGCGCTAAGTATTGTGGCTGAACCGATTGACGATAATGGAACCATTCAGAAAAAGATAAAAAAGGTACAGAAGATCCGGGTTTGCTTTAACCTGGGAGAGAATGCAGTCGCCAAAAAAGGTCCCAGACAAATTTATATGCAGATTTCCAATCCTTCCCAAAGGATCATGGTAAAATCCGGTACCGAAACTTTTTCCCGGGATGGCACACTGGTTCCATACTCCGCCATGCGTGAAGTGGAATATGAAGGATCGTCTTTGGAGGTTTGTATTTTCTATGAAACCACGCCCGAAGAGATCGTCCCCGGCACCTACTACATTGACTTGTACCTGGAAGGCGCGCAAATAGGGACGACTAGTTTCTCGTTAAAATAGCTCCCCTTGTTCAATAATTGGTTAGGCTGCGCCTCACTAATTGGCTCCCTCCGGTCGCTAATTGGCTCGCAGCGACTTACGATGGAAAATAAGTATCCAGAAAACCCCGCACGTGATCGAGCTGTCGGCCAGGTTGAAGATGGGCCGGAAGAAGGTGAGGGTTTGACCGCCCCAGCACGGAACCCAATGCGGCCAGGTTGTATTGATGATAGGAAAATAGAGCATATCCACCACGGCACCCTGTAAAAACGGAGCATATCCGCCTTCTTTGGGTAAAAATTCGGCTACCCCGCTGCCTGGAATCATAGAGTTGGCGTAGGTTGATTCATTGAATATCAGTCCGTAAAAAGCACTGTCGATGATATTCCCGGCAGCCCCGGCCGTGATCAGTCCGAGTGCCAGAATAAACCCCACCGGCATCTCCTTTTTGATCATCAGGTGAATAAAATAGCTGAGCGCACCCACAGCGATCATCCGGAATACCGTCAGTGCAATCTTACCGGCAACCCCACCCATGGTAACCCCAAATGCCATCCCTTTATTTTCGACAAAATGGATCAGGAACCAATTGCCGAAAACCGGAATCGTTTCACCAATCGACATGTGGGTTTTAACCAAAATCTTAACGATCTGGTCGAGGACGAGTACGCCAACGATAACGGCGATTACTTTATAGCGAATTGACATAGAGGAGATTGTTGTCAGTCGGTTGTCGGTTGTCAGTTGTCTTTAACTGATAACCGATAACTGGTAACTGATAACGGTTATTTCTGTAAGTTTTTTGCTTCGATGCTAAGGGTGGCATGCGGAACGGCCCGGAGTCGTTCTTTCGAAATCAGTTTGCCGGTTTGGCGGCAGATTCCGTAAGTTTTATTCTCGATGCGAACCAATGCAGCCTGCAGATGCTGGATAAACTGAGCCTGGCGCTGGGCCAGCTTGCCTACCTCCTCACGCGAAAGCACGGTGGCGCCTTCTTCCAAAACTTTAAATGTTGGAGATGTATCCTGTGTATCATTACCATCCTGATTGGCCAGCGTTTTTTTCAGCAAATCGAAATCTTTTTTGGCCTTCTCGATTTTGGCCACGATCAGTTCTCTGAATTCCACCAATTCCTCGTCCGAATATCTTGTCTTTTCTTGCATGATTCCGATGTTTTTCGAAATATAGATAATTTTACTTGTATTATGAATGCCTATATACGGCTGATCTGAATAAATGTTTTAATTTCTTCATCCAGATCCACCTCTTTTGTCTCATTTCCATTAACCCTATCAGCCAGTTTTATTTCGATGGCCAGAGTCTGATTAGCAATAAAGTCGCCGAAATTTTCCACTGCTGCATTTAAAGCAGGGTGTTTTTGTATCAGGATCCTGATCTTATCGGTCACCTCAAAACCGCTATCCTTGCGCATATTCTGAATCCGGTTGATAAGTTCACGGGCAATCCCTTCCTCCAGAAGTTCCGGCGTGAGCATGATATCGAGAGCCACCGTCAGGTTCCCGTCATTGGCCACCAGCCAGCCCGGAATATCTTCCGAGAGGATTTCAACCTCCCCGAGGAGCAGTTCCGCCGGGCCATCCGTAAGGGTTAATGTGAAACGGCCATCTCTTTCGATGGAAGCAATATCAGCCTGATTAAGCTTCCCGATCATTTCGCTCACCTCTTTCATTTGCTTGCCGTATTTTTTACCAAGCATTTTGAAATTCGGCTTGATTTTTTTCACCAGGATTCCCGATGTGTCATCCAAAAAGCTGATTTCCTTTACGTTAATCTCGGTTTTTATAATATCAGATATTGTGCGCAACTGAAGTCCAAAACGATCATTCATCACTGGCACCATGATTTTCTGCAGAGGCTGCCGCACCTTGATATTCACTTTCCGCCGGAGTCCGAGTACCAGCGATGATATTTGCTGGGCCAGTGCCATCCGTTCTTCCAGGTCGACATCGATCTCATCCAGGTTGGACACCGGGAAATGGGTGAGATGAACCGAATGGGTTTTGTTCCGGCCGGTTACGCTGTTCAGATCGAGGAACAGCCGGTCGGTGTAAAACGGTATAACCGGAGCGGCCAGTTTGGCAACGGTTTCCAGGCAGGTATAAAGGGTTTGATATGCCGATATTTTATCGGAGTCATAGTCGCCACCCCAGAAACGTTTGCGGCTCAGGCGGACATACCAGTTGCTGAGGTTTTCCAGCACAAAGTCCTGTATGGCTCGTGCAGCGCGGGTAGGGGAGTAATCGTCGAGTTCGTTATCCACCTCGCGGATCAGACTGTTCAACAACGATAAGATCCACCGGTCGAGCTCCGGCCGCTCTTCAGCAGGGATCTCTGGTTCTTCATAGCGGAAATTATCGACATTGGCATACAGGCTGAAAAAGGCATATGTATTATATAGAGTACCGAAAAACTTTCTTTTTACTTCATCCACGCCGGCAATGTCAAATTTCAGGTTGTCCCATGGCGGGGAATTGGTGACCATATACCATCGCATCGGATCGGATCCGTAGGTGCGGATTACCTCGAAAGGATCCACGCTGTTTCCCAATCGCTTCGACATTTTGTTGCCGTCCTTATCCAGGACCAATCCATTGGATACCAGATTTTTGAACGAAACCGAATCGAACAGCATCACTGCTATTGCGTGGAGGGTAAAAAACCATCCCCGTGTTTGATCGACTCCCTCGGCGATAAAATCAGCCGGGAAAAAGTGCTCCAGATCGTCCTCATGTTCAAATGGATAGTGCAGCTGGGCAAACGGCATGGCGCCGGAATCAAACCACACATCTATCAGGTCGGGTTCGCGGAACATTTTATTACCGGTATCGGAAACCAGGTAAATATCATCCACATACGGGCGATGCAGGTCGAGCAGGGCATAATTGGCCTCACTGTTATTTCCTTCGGTGAAATCAGCCAGCGGGTTGGATGTCATGAAACCGGCCTCAACAGCTTTATCGATCTCCAGTTTCAGCTCAGCGACTGATCCGATGCATTTCCGTTCGGTACTGTTTTCCGTAGCCCAGATTGGCAGCGGGGTTCCCCAGTACCGTGAGCGCGAAAGGTTCCAGTCGACCAGGTTTTCCAGCCAGTTTCCAAAACGGCCGGTGCCGGTGGATTCGGGTTTCCAGTTGATGGTTTTATTCAGATCGATCATCCGCTCCTTCACAGCAGTAGTCTTGATAAACCAGCTGTCGAGCGGATAATATAAAATGGGCTTGTCGGTCCTCCAGCAGTGCGGATAATTATGCACATATTTTTCGATACGGAACGCTTTGCCCTGCTGTTTCAGCATAACGCATATTTCCACATCAACCGATTCGGCTCCGGGAGCCAGATTTTCATCATATTCGTTTTTCACATACCGTCCGGCAAAAGCGCTGTAAGTATCCTGATTGACATACTGAGCAACATATTCCTTCTCCAGATTTTCGATCGGGAAAAACCGGCCTTTACGGTCGACCAGCGGTTGTGTTTTGTTGTCGATATCATCAACCAATAACGGAGAGATCCCGTTTTGCTTACCCAACCGGTCGTCATCCGCCCCGAAAGTGGGAGCGACATGAACGATGCCGGTACCATCTTCGATCGTGACAAAATCCCCCAGGATTACCCGGAAAGCATCTCCCTTTGGTTGTACCCAGTTGATCAGTTGTTTATAGCGGATCCCCTCGAGCTCTCTGCCCGAAAATTCCCTGATGATCTCAAACGGATGTTTGGCTGCATCGAAATAATTCTTTACCAATTCTTTAGCCAATACAACTTTGATAGGCTCTCCGGAATAGGGGTTAACCGTTTGCACCAATACATAGCGGATATCCGGGCCCACGCATAGGGCAGTGTTGGACGGGAGGGTCCAGGGGGTGGTGGTCCAGGTCATGAAGAAGGTGCCTCCCCCTGCGGCCAAAGTACCTCCCCCTGCCCCCTCCTTCCTAAGGAGGGGGCAGGGGGAGGTACTTTGGGGATCGGTGATCTCAAACAGCGCGGTCACCGTGGTGTCTTTCACATCGCGGTAGCATCCGGGCTGGTTGAGTTCGTGCGAACTCAGGCCGGTGCCGGCAGCGGGGGAATATGGCTGAATGGTGTAGCCTTTGTACAGTAATCCTTTGTTATAGAATTGTTTAAGTATCCACCAGAGGGTTTCGATATAGCGATTATCGTAGGTGACATAGGGATGATCCATATCCACCCAGTAACCCATTTTGTGCGTGAGATCTTCCCATAAGTCGGTATATTTCATGACTTCCTTGCGGCAGGCATCATTATAATCTGAAACGCTGATGGTTTTCCCGATATCATCTTTGGTAATGCCAAGCATTTTCTCCACACCGAGCTCAACCGGCAAGCCGTGGGTATCCCATCCGGCCTTGCGAAGTACGCGGTAGCCCTTCTGGGTTTTATATCGGCAGAAAATATCCTTTATGGCACGCGCCATCACGTGGTGAATGCCTGGCAGGCCGTTGGCCGACGGAGGTCCTTCATAGAATTTAAAATCAGGATATCCATCGCGGATTTCAAGACTTTTACGGAACGTATCGTTCTTCAGCCAATAGTCCATCATCTCCAGGTTGATGCCCGGAAGATCTAACTGCTTGTATTCGGGAAACTTCTTACTCACAACAACATTGCTTTAAAAAAAAGTGCACAAAGATACAAAATTAAACCAGCCCCTGTGCTTGTAATATCCGTGCAATGTACTTGCCCAGAATATCGAATTCGAGATTTACCACTGAGCCGGATTTGAAGCAGTGGAAGTTGGTGACCTGGTGGGTAAAGGGAATAATAGCGACCTGAAAGCTGTTGTTACGGGCATTTACTACGGTAAGGCTGACGCCGTTGACGCAAACAGAGCCTTTTTCGACTACCATATATCCGGGTTGGTCTTTAATTGGTTCGAATTCAAAGGTATAGTACCAGCTGCCCTCGGCCTCATCTACCTCTGTACAGATAGCTGTCTGATCCACATGACCCTGAACGATATGGCCATCGAGCCGGCCATCCATTCGCATGCTCCGCTCGAGGTTCACCTCATCACCTACCTGCAGGAGTCCGAGGTTCGATTTCTCGAGTGTTTCGCGTATGGCAGTGACCGTGTAAGTATTGTTTTCCTTTTTTACTACGGTCAGGCACACTCCGTTATGCGACACACTCTGGTCGATTTTCAGTTCATCCACGAATGAGCAGGTCATGGTAATATGAAGGTTATCCTGATCCTTCACCAGGCCAACCACTTTAGCTGTTTCTTCAACGATTCCCGAGAACATATCATGTAGTTTTTAGCAAAAGTAGCCAATTCTTTAATCTTGTGCCTTGTGTCTTTATAAGTACCCACCCCTCATTTTAAGGGAGGGGCAGGGGTGGGTACTTCACCACCTTCACCGCCTTTCTCCCCTGTAACTCAACTGTATACACTCCCGCAGGAAAGGAATGCATCGGGATTTGGATCTTTGAGGATGTATAGGAAGTCTTGTATTCACTGATCATTTGTCCTTTGTGATTATATATCCGGATATACAAACCCTCCTCAGGCATAGTTAATTGAATCGTTAATTGATCCGTAACCGGATTCGGAAAGATTTTAACCTGCTGATCATAAGGTATTTCAGATACATTCAGTACCACCGGATTCGCTGTGCAGATCCACCGGTCCGGATCAAACTTCACCGAATCCACCGCAAACCCCGGATTAAACCTGAAAACCTGCCCGTTCTGCGTATGGTGCACTATCACCGTCACCTCCGAAGCACCTGTCATCCCCGCGAAGGCGGGGACCTCTTGACGCTGCACTGAGGCCTCTCTCTTCACCCCGGCGAAGGCCGGGGCCCCGTCCCTCGGAGAGCGCGGTTCCCCCGGCCCCGCCTTCCCATAAAGTCGTATCGGCAGATCCATCTCAAAAAACCCCACCGAAGGATCACTCGATTCCTGCGAAATCTCCAGCTCCACCTCATTATTCGGATTCAGCCGGTACACCATTTCATATTTCGGATACCCTTCTCCATAAACCCAATCGTTGAAAAATTCACGGAAACTGGTATCAGCCACCGCTTCTGCATGACGGATCAGATCTTCCGTGGTGGCATAGCCGTTGGCAAGTTTCGGGTCATGTAAATAATTATTCAGTGCCTTGAAAAATTTTTCATCACCCATCTCCCAGCGCAGCATGTGCAGCACCATCGCTCCTTTGCTGTACGACAGGCGGGCATCGAATATCCGGTCGACATTGGTGGTATCGTAACAGTAAACCGATCCGTCGGGCTGCTTGATAATCCTGTTGATTGACAGCCGTTTAAAAGGTTCCCAATAGATACCCCCCTGATCATGCTCGTAACAAAGTCCAACCATATAGGTGGCAAAGCCCTCATTCAGCCAGATATCCCTCCATGACCCGCACGTAATGAAATCGCCAAACCACTGATGACCAAGTTCGTGTGCCATCAGATCATATCCGAAACTGCCCATGAAACTCATCGTCTGATGCTCCATCCCGCCGCCCCAGTTCCACTGTGCATGGCCATACCGCTCATCTGCAAAGGGATAAAGGCCAAACCACTGGTTATACAATTGAAAAGGCCTGATTATTTGAGGGGTCTGTGCCCGCGTGTCAGCCAGCGTTTCGGGATAAACGTAATTCAATATCTGGATGGAATCACCGGTATCGAGGGGTACATAATCGGAATAAACAGCGTAGTTCGTCACCGAAACCCCGATCAGATATGCAGCTATCGGGTGCTTATGCTTCCATTGATAAATACTCCGGTCGTCGCAGTGCTGCTCGGAAATGAGCATCCCATTGGCAGCGGCACGATTCCCGGGAGGTACCGTTATTACCAGATGTACCGAATCGATCTTATCGTTCAGGCCCTGGCTGCAGGGCCACCAGTCCTTAGCCCCATACGGTTCCGAAAGCGTATACAAAATAGGCACCCCATCATGTTTCGATAGCGAAAACGACCCCATGCCGTCCTCAACGGGAATACCTTGATAGTCGATCAGGATTGAATCCAGGGGAACGGTTGTCGGTTGCCGGTTATCAGTTGTCAGTTGTCGGTTATCGGTTATCGGTGGACCTACAATTGGGATCGTTAATTTGTTATTCTGATGTGTATAGGTTGTTAATAGCTGACCGTGGTATCGTATCGCCGTAACATGCAGACTGTCATGCATATCAAATGTGATGGATTGCAGGTTGTCTGCCTCAGGTACAAAATAGGTTGATACCGAGCCGGTGATAAATCGTACGGCGGGATCGAGCGTGAGCAGTATGCGATGGAATTTGATATCGATCCCTGAAGGCGAGGAAACAGGGTTCATTCCGGTCTGTTCTGCCAATGCCTTCATCCGCGATGCCCGGGCGTGAGCATCCTGATCGATCCAACTGAGGTCGGCATGCTGGCTAATAAGTGCGAGCGGCAGGAAACAGAACAGGAGGAGAGTAGCTTTTTTCATGGCATGAATTATCAAGTACTGGTACTGATTGCCGGATTTTGTCATGTAAATATATAAAGGATGAAAATTTTTTCACTTTTTTTTCCATTTACCCCTATGGATTGCATCTATATCATCAAAAGCCTAAAATTCACACGATGAAACGCGATACGGATTTGGGATGGGAACTGATCGAACACGATCCGATGCTGCGGCTGGAACTAAATTCTATCGAGCAACACACCACTAATGATGCGATGGTTGATTCGCTCATGGAGTTTTATGCCCGGATCGAGAGGATGATGAAACTTACGGCGATGATTTGTGAAGAGGAGACGGTAAGACATTAAGACGGTAAGACATTAAGACGATAAGACGATAAGACAATAAGACAATAAGACAAGAAGAACTAAGCTTCTTTAAAGAGTTTCTTTCTTTTTCATCCCTGAGGACCGGTTAGCCGGTGTGAGTACTCCGCCGGCGCCGGGACTTTGGGGGAAAAGAAGAAGAAGACTATAAGACTTTAAGACCAGAAGACTTTAAGAAAAAATTGGGTAAGATACGGAGCCATAAGAATTTAATTATCTATCAGAAAGCGTTTGATGCGGCGATGGAGATTTTTCAGCTGACGAAGGGGTTTCCTAAGGAGGAGACCTATTCGCTTATAGATCAGATCAGGAGATCTTCAAGATCCGTAGCAGCAAACCTGGCAGAAGCTTTCAGGAGAAGGCACTACCCTAGAATGTTTATCTCCAAAATAGTAGATTGCGAATCCGAAGCCGCCGAAACCCAGGTCTGGCTCGATTTCTCCAACGAATGCTATTATCTCGATAACCCCACCACCACCAAATTGATCAGTAAATACGACGAAATCCTATATATGGCCGTCGAAATGAAGCTCCACCCCGAAAAATGGCAACCCTAATCTCCCCGTCTTAAAGTCTTATAGTCTTAACGTCTTAAAGTCTTATAGTCTTCTTTAAATTAGCAGGAAAATTTCCTGAGCCATGTATCCCCGAATAGTCCGCTTCCTCCGCCACCACCACGTGCTGACCCTCTCTACATTCTCCGGACAAGGCAGTTGGACAGCGCACTGTTTTTACGCATTGATGCCTGATCAGCAATCTCTTGTGTTTACCACCGATCCTGAGACACGCCACGGACGCGAGATGCTGCAGAATACGAACGTGTCGGGAGGTATCATGCTCGAAACCAAGGTGATCGGTAAGATAAGAGGGATTCAACTCACCGGAAGAGCATTTCCAGCCACTGCCTGTCATTCCTGCGAAAGCGTTGTCACCCCGGCGAAGGCCGGGGTCCCGTCGCTTACCACGGCACTCCCTCGCGATACACCTCACCCCCCGACCCTCCCGAT
>Ga0265292_1000972_pt1 | contig 29323 bp, 30 predicted proteins | sample Munlanlewell296A_FD_189080 | JGI IMG/M metagenome (GOLD analysis project Ga0265292, IMG submission 189080) | Leachate microbial communities from a municipal landfill in Southern Ontario, Canada - Leachate well 296A | ecosystem: Engineered > Solid waste > Landfill > Unclassified | place: Canada... | reverse complement strand
CCGGTCGATGGGAAAACTTTTGGTCGCATTACCTTTGCCTCAAAGATTCTGCATAAGGACTACGTAAAATGAAAACTACACCCCTTATTAAGAGGACAGCCGCTTCCTTGTGTTGGCTGTCCTCTTTGACTCCCAGTTGACTCATTTGTTTAAAGTGTGGATTTAAATGTGCTGGGGCGATATATATGTATATAAAATACTCGTCTGATGGCAATCAGTAAAATATCAATTTGGAGAAGACCATGAAAAACAGCAGAATGTTGGTTTTGGGGTTCGGGTTGATTTGCATTCTGGGGCAGATTTGTTTGGCGGGTGGGACAACCTCGGCCTTAAAGCCGGGAGATTTCGTGGCGGTCTGCGGAGATTCGATTACCTTCCAGAGGCTATATTCGGTGTTTATCGAGGATTATTTTATAATGTGCCAGCCGGCTAAGTCTCTGCGTGTGCTTCAGGTCGGAAAGGGTGGCGAGGTAGCTCAGGGATTCCTTGGCTGGATGAAACAGAAAGTACTGTCTTTTCACCCGACCGCAGCAACGACCTGCTTTGGGATGAATGATGGCGGATACGTTGCCTTTGACCCCGCTCACGCCGCTCTATATCGCACCAGTCAGAAAGAAATCGTCCAGACATTTAAGAAATCCGGGGTTCGTCTGATCGTCCTCGGGTCTCCCGGGTGCGTGGATAGTTTTACTTACAGAAACAGTCCCGAACAGGCCGTGATTTACAACAAAACCCTGGGCCAATTTAAAGAAATAGATCGGCAGATCGCCAAAGAGGAAGGCATCGCTTTCGCCAACGTCCATGACCTGATGATGGAGGTAATGGCCAAGGCGAAGGCCAAATACGGAAAGACCTACCCTTTGGCCGCGGATGGTGTACATCCCGGCCCAAACGGTCATCTGGTCATGGCTTACGCATTCTTAAAAGCCCTGGGGTGTGACGGTGACATTGGTACGATTACCCTTGATCTGGCTAGCGGAAAAGCTAACACCACGGCCGGTCATAAAATCATCTCGACCGATAACGTCAGCGTTACCGTCGAAAGCAGCCGGTATCCTTTCTGCTTCTTCGGAGACCCCAAATCTCCGGATGCCACTCGAGGAGTGATCGAGTTTTTTCCGTTTAATCGAGAGATGAATCGATTCCTCCTGGTGGTCAAGGGTGCCGATCCCCACGCCAAGTACAAAATGACTTGGGGGAAATTCTCCAAAGATTTCAGCGGCGTCGAATTATCTAATGGCATCAATCTGGCTGATGAGTTTCTCGATAACCCCTTTTGTGAATCATTCCGGAAGGTCGAGCAGGCTATCCAGGACAAACAGAAACGCGAGGCCAAACTTATGAAAGTGCTGCTCAATGCTATACCTGCGTTTCGAGAATATTTACTACCGGAGGATACTACAATCCTGGATCAACTCCTGGCCAAATTAATTAAACGCGATACAATCATGGCCGATACTGTCTCTAAATCCGTGGTTCCACTACGGCATACAATTTGTTTAGAGCGGACAGATAAAAAATGATACGGATATTTCACGAGTACGAAGAGTTATGCCGGACGGCGGCGGAGTATATCGTGACCATCGGGAAACGATGTATCGGTAAACAAGGAACATTCGACCTGGTCTTATCCGGGGGGAAAACTCCCGCGGAATGTTACAGGATACTGGCCGGCAGACATCAACATGAGCAAAAACTCTGGTCGAACACCCATGTCTACTGGTCCGACGAGCGTTGCGTTCCCCCGACCGATCCTGAAAGCAACTATTACATGGCCAAGACCACGCTGCTTGACTTCGTCAATATTCCTCCTGAACAGATTCACAGAATTCCAGGCGAATCTCCCGACCCGCAGGCCGCCGCTAATCAGTATGACGCGAAATTTCCCTTGAGCGTCGACCTTCTGCTTTTAGGGATAGGCCAGGAAGGTCATACCGCCTCGATCTTTCCCTTCTCTCCGGTTATCACCGAAACCAAGCGACACGTGGTTTATGTCGAAGCACCGGTTAAACCCCAAAAACGAATCACCATCACACCCCTGGTCATCGCCAACGCTGTCGAGGTCCTCGTCCTGGTTTCCGGAGAAAATAAAGCTCATGCAATGGAACAAGTTTTCACCGAATTCGGCAATGTCCAGGAAACCCCCGCCCGACTTATTCGAAAAGCCGTATGGTTCGTCGATAAACCTGCGGCGAAAAGAATCGCTAAACATATTTCAGTTGTCCAAAGTATGATCTCCCGTTAAGTTATAAGATTTGAGCATGAAAATGAAATCCAACAATAAAAGAATATTAACGCTTGTGGCGATTCTCGCTATTATCGCACTGGTGCCGGCTGCGTTGTGGTTTCATTTTTCCCTGCCCCGTAATTTTTCCGTGGTTGAACAGGGAATTCTCTACCGTTGCGGTGAGGGCAGAACATTCCAGATCGAAAACACCATGCGTAAACACCACATCAAAACCATCCTCTGCCTGCGAAAAGTCCGAAATCTCGAATCGGAAAAACAATTGGCCGGCAGGCAAGACGTAAATTTTATTTATCAACCCATCGACACAGGAAAACCCATCCCGGAAAAATATTACCTGGATTTTCTGAAAATGACCCAGGACCCCAACCAAACCCCCCTGCTTGTCCATTGCGCCATGGGCCGCCACCGAACGGGCTTCTTCTGCGCCCTTTACCGCATGGTCATCGACAACTGGCCTTTGGACAAAGCCCTGAAAGAAATGGAAAGTTTCGGTTTCGATCTGAATTCACACACTGTGCTGGTTACTACTTTGAAAAAAATCAACCCCGAAGACCTTCGGAAAAAATTAAGGAAAACATTATGAGCCTGCCTTTTGAATTAAATGCCTGGACTGCGGTTGGATTTTTGGGTCAGTTTGTTTTTGGCTCGCGTTTTATCATCCAGTGGATTTCCTCCGAAAAGCGAGGCCATTCCCACGTGCCGGAAATTTTCTGGTATCTGTCGCTGGTGGGCGGTCTGATCCTGACGGTCTACGCCGTCGGCCAAAAGGATATCGTCTTCACTCTGGGCCAGGGCTTGGGCGTTTTCATATACATCAGAAATATCATGCTGATCAAAAATGGACACATTTCTAATCATTAACGCCGACGACTTCGGATGGACCGAAGGGATCAACGAGGGGATCATCGAGGCCCATCGCCACGGTATCCTCACCAGCGCCACCCTGCTCGCAAATACTAAAGCCACCGCCCACGCCGTCAAATTGGCAAAATCTTTCCCAAAATTATCCGTAGGCGTCCACTTATCCTACGGCTTGGGCGAACCCCTGCTGCCGATTTCCGAACTCGACGCACTCTATGATCCCGACGGCAACCCCAAATTCTCCACCCCAGCACTCTGGCTTGCCGCAACCCTCCGAAAAAAAGTCCGCTGTCAGCTCGATAAACATTTCCGATCCCAGATCGAAGCCGTCAGTCTCCAGGGTGTGAATATTTCTCACCTGGATACCCATAAGCATCTTCATTTCTGGCCCAGCGTCTTTGAGATCGTGGCCCGTATCGCTGCTGATTTTCGAATCCCCGCCCTCAGGTTGATTAAAGAAAATCCAATCGTTCCTGGTCCACCTGTCCTCAAAACTCGCTCCGCATTGCTCATGCTTTACTGGACCTATTATGTTAATATGTCTAAAGCTAAAAAATACGGCTTGCTATGTCCCCATCGGTTTGTCGGAATAATTCAAACCGGTTACTGGACAAAACAGATTTTTATGGATACTGCAAGATCGTTAAAGCCCGGTGTAACCGAGATCATGACTCATCCGGGGCATAGTGTCGGCTTGGAAAATGAACCAACCCGTCTGGTCGAATCCCGGCAGGCGGAACTGGATATTTTAAAGTATCCCCTGATAAAGGAGTATTTTCATCAATGCCAACAGAAGGTGAAACTGATCGGCTATCGCGATCTGCCCGATGTCCGGTAGAAATTTCCATCGTGCTACCCGTCTATAACGAGCAGGACGCTTTGGACGAACTTTATCAACGTCTGACCGCCGTCTTGCAAAAAGTCAATCGTCCCTACGAACTGATTTTCATCGACGACTGCAGCAAGGATCGCAGCGTGAAAATAATCAAAGGTTTAGCCGACGACGACCCGGCTGTACACCTGCTAATCCTTCGCCGAAATTTCGGCCAGACCCCTGCCCTTGCCGCCGGGTTCGACGCCGCACGCGGCGATATCATCGTCGCCATGGACGCCGACCTCCAGCACACCCCCGAAGAAATCCCGCGTTTCCTGCGAAAAATTGATCATGGCTACGACATTGTATCGGGCTGGCGGGCAAGGCGCGTCGATAACTTCTGGATCCGCCGAATTCCATCGCTGGTCGCCAACCGCCTGATGAAATACATGAGCGGCGTGGACTTACACGACTTCGGAACCACCTTTAAAGCCTACCGTGCCGAGGTCATCAAAAATGTCCACCTCTACGGCGAGCTTCACCGCTTCATCCCAGCGCTGGCCAGCAGCGTCGGTGCCACGATCTGCGAAATCCCCATCAAAAACATCAACCGCCCATTCGGCAAAAGCAACTACGGAATCGGCAGAACAATTAGAGTCATGTTCGACCTGATGACCGTAAATTTCTTACTCCGATACATGAGCCGCCCTCTACAATTCTTCGGCCTCCTGGGTCTGGGAAGCTTCTTCATCGGCTTTTGCCTGGGCCTTTACATAATGTACGACAAATTCATCAACAACAAAGACATCTATCTCCACCACGGTCCATTGTCGTTACTTGCGGTCCTCCTGGTCATAATAAGTTGCAGTTTCATCTCCCTGGGCCTATTAGGCGAGGTTCTCTCCCGCATCTACCACGAAGCCACCGGTCGAAGAATTTATTTCATCCGCGAACACTGGCAAGGCGGTAAGAAGAATATTAACAAAATATCCATGAACGATGATATTGAAAGAGCCGATTGAACATGAATGAAAATTACAAAACGACAGACCAGTCGACTGTGGTTATTGACAAACCCGTTAAATGCAAAACATCAGTTGCTTCCCTTTTGCTGGCTTTGTCAGTTTTCATAATTGGACTTTTTGGGTCGATAGCTGGCTTGATAATAGGAATTATTGCTATTCGAAAAATCAAAAAAAGTAATGGTCTTTTGAGCGGATATGGATATGCCATAACAGGAATTATCTTGTCAGCAATTCCTCTTCTGCTTACTGGACTTGTTATCGTTTCATTCTCATACAAGGCGTATTATGGGGGTTCTTTATCAGATCGCGATCCCCGAAGCATCCTTAAAAACGGACGATTAGCGAGTTTACCGACATCCGCTACGAATATTAAAGCAGAGGGCTGGAGTGCCATTTTCACTGGTGAAGATTTTTTAATGTTCAAAGCAAGTCCTGATGACATAGAGAAATTTTTATCACAATCAGAAAGTATCAAAAGAGGAACTCCGAAACTCTTTGACCATAAACAAATGCACATTCCCTATCCGAACACAGAGAATGCAGAAAATCAATCCAATGAGAACGATATATATTTTTTCCGGAGCAACCATTGGCCAATATGGTATGATCCAACAATTAAAATCAAGGGAAGAAAATACGAAATTCCTAGTGATGTTCGTGGCCACAATTGGGGGTCGGTAATCATCGACGACGAAACGAGCACAGTTTATATTTCCGTAATCTGGTCTTAATAATGCCGTTTGATTTCCGATGAGTATTTTATGCCAATCTTTTCCGCGTTCCGTTCCAGCCAATCGCTGAAACGCGTTTTTCCCGTGGGCGGATTGGCGGAAACCAGAAGATTCGCCGCCAGGCCCTTCAATTCATCCGCTGTCAGCACCACATCACGCACCATATAACCCATCGATCTAATGAGGCCTAGCGCCACCACCGGCGGCAGATGGAAAATCATTGCATTACTCGCGATTTTCTCCGCGATCAAATTCACCAAACCATAAAACGTAAATATCTCAGGACCCACCGCGTCAATAACCATATTTTGATCACTGTCGCCAGCCTCGATCGCCATGTCCGCCACGTCTTCGGCAAAAACCGGCTGCAATTGATATTCTCCAGACCCGGGAATGATGAAAACGGGAAAATGTCGCAGCATCCAAGCGATATTGTTAATGAGAATATCCCCTAAACCAAAAATCACCGTCGGACGAATGATTGCATAAGTCAATCCCGACCGCATAATAATTTCTTCCACGCGGGCCTTACCTTTAAAATAAGGCAAAGGCGATTTTATCGAAGGATTCGTCACGCTGATATGCACGATCCTTTTGATGCCCGCCTCTCGTGCGGCCTGGATAAGAATTTCTGTATTCGCAACGGCCTTATCGAAGGTAAGCCCACCATGCTCGAAACGAATCCAGTACGTATTATATAGAACCGTCGTTCCCCGCAAGCTCGCCGCCAGTTCCGTTGGATTTTGAAAATTCAACGGTAATACGTTCACTTGGCCTACAAACGAATCAGGACGGTTCGGATGATTTGTAAGCGTTCGAACGTTTTTACCCGTGGCTAGAAGCTTTCGCGCAATGTACGTTCCAGTATAACTGAATGCACCCGTAACAACGTTCCATTCCGTCGTTTCCATAGTTCCATTCACTCCAAAAAATCTCAAACTAAATATTTTTTTACTATCTTATCGAAATATTTGTATAATCTAATCCGTTTATAAACAAAAGTCTGTAGTTTTTTTATGTAAAGGATAAGCACATGAAATTCTGGAAGTTCGCTCGATCCGCTGGTATTGGTGTGTTACTTGTCGGGGTTGCCATCGTTGGCTCATCTTGCGCCGCCAAACAGGTCCCGGTCGTTACTGAAGAAAAACCGACCGTCGAAGAGAAACAGGTTGTTGAAGAAACCCCGGCAATCCCCGTTCCGGCTCAGCCCGGACTGGAACAAAGACCAATCACCGAAGAAGCCCCCGCCCCGGCTTTTGAAGAAGGCAAAATGGGAAAAGTAAGGAAACACAAAGCCCACAAGACGCGCCGTGCCGGAACGAAACAGGCAAAAGGCAAAAAGCACCAAGCCGGCAAAGGAGTCCAGGCAGGCGGACAAACCGTCCTGGCAACCATCCACAGGTCCGGATCATTCAAAACCTTTTCCAAAGTCCTGAAAACCGCCGGCTTAAACAAGATGTTACGCGGCAAAGGACCATACACCATCATGGCCCCGACCGATCGTGCCTTTGCCAAGCTGCCCAAAGGAACCCTGGATGATCTGATGAAACCGAAAAACCGCACCGAACTTCAGAATCTGCTTTATGCCCATATCTTCAAAGGCGAACTCACGCTGGCGGAACTCAAAAACGTCAAATCCATCCAAACATGGAATGGCCACACACTTCGTGTAAGGTCTGAAAATGACGGTATTTATGTCGGCAAGGCCAAAGTCGGCAAAATGGATATAGTAACCGGAAACGGTGTCGTGCATTCCGTCAACGCCGTAATCATGCCGAAAAGCAAGGGCGCAGTAACCCACAAAAAGTCCTCGGAAGCAAAACACAAACAAAAGGCGGTCACCAAGAAAAAAGAATAGCCTCCAACGGGCAATTTCAAGATACTCTTCTCGGTGTGTAGAGACGCATTGCATGCGTCTCTACTTTTTTTTGCGCGGTTTCCATACGTGTTGCGGAAGTCGGATTAGCGAAAGACTAAAAGCGATCACTGTGTTCGGTTCATAAAAAAAGCTCCATGCGTTTGGGCATGGAGCTTACAATCAATAAGATTTTGTGTTCGTCATTAGGGAGTAACACACTTAGAGTTCTTCCAAGGTGTAACACCCACACCTGCATTTGTTCCAATCACCGGAATTAGAACACTATCATATCCATCCTTCGGGACAACATTCAAAAGGGTTGTCGCTGTTAAATCGCCCACCTGAACACCGGTTCCCTGGGCAGCACCCACGGTTTGATTTGAAGTATAGACATTGTCATCGCCAACTCCTGCCCAGGGGCTTTTAACCCATTTTGCACTGGCATCAATAGCTAATATGTTTTCACCTTCTCCACCGTGGTTGGCCGAGTTCACGCTGGGATCGGTCGTCGTCGTGTTGTCGGGCTTATCTCCGTTATTTTCATCCCCGCCGATGACAAATGAAGGTTTGGCCGAGGTATTCCAGCCATTCGTGGCATACGGATTGTGGAACGAATAAGTAATCAAGGCTCCGGTGCCTTTCTTAGCTTCAACAAAGAAGTCGGAAAACTTTTTGGGCGACTGGGCTGTACCGGCGAGATAATCCAGCGGATCCTCAACCCCTATTTTGTTCTTCACCGACGGACAGACAAACACCTTCGTGGTGGCATAACTCATCCGGCACAGGAGCCACAAACAGGCGGAGACTGGGATCGTTTTTTTCAGGGTATCGGTAGCATTCACCTGCGGATCTTCATCGTAGGGGCTGGCACCGATGAGCTTACGCCAACTACCGGTGGCATATTGGGTCGTGCCGAGCGTCTGTACCCCGTTCGGATCTGCCGTACCAACGAGTATATCTGCGGCAGCACCATACCTGGGCACCGAGGGCAACCTTTCCGAGTTGCTTGACGCATAAGAGTTTAAGGCAATTCCGATCTGCCGCATATTCGAGGAACACACTCCCCGGCGCGCCATTTCCCGGGCCTTGCCCAGTGCCGGCAACAAGATACCGACCAATAAGGCAATGATCGCCACAACCACTAACAATTCAATAAGAGTAAACGCTTTTTTTTTCATTTTTTTATACCTCCAGATAAAATGTTTTAGTTCGATAAATCATTCGGTTTATATACGTTAGAAATCTTTCGTCCAACCGGTTAGACTAGCAACCGGCGGCAACACTACATCCCAATTGGTTATGTCCGACGCAGGCTTGACTTTCAACGCTCCCGGAATATTGGGGGTCGCACTGCCAACAACACGTGAAGTGAAAATATTATCATCTGCTATTCCGCAATAAGCTGTTTGCACGAACGCTACGTGTCCATCGGCATACAAAGCATTCTGACCGTCTCCACCGTGATTGGTGCTGTTGATGCTGGCCTTTAACTCTGACTGTGTTGGTTTGTTGGTAGTGACGGGTATACGGCTTGGGTCAAGATTGTTATTCGCATCTGCGCCAATGACAGCTCTCGGATCAACATCTGAGGCCCACAGATCCCAACTGCCTTTACCCTTGGTGAATACCGACCACGTTTGAATAAACGAGTAAGAAATATTGTTATTGCTGAGATCTTGGTCACTCCATTTAGCAGCGTTACTCTTAGGACCATACGGAAAATCTGTAAAACAGGTCGGATCGGTGGTATTATCATCCTTCATGTTGACTTTATTGCCGGCCTGGTTCGAGCTGGCGCAGTTGAAAATTTCCGGCTGGGCAAATTCCCCGCGAACCAGCTTCCACAGGTTCATCGAAACAGTTACTTTATCCTTATCTTGAGCTCGGTTGTCCGGATTCTCGGAACCTTTGGTGGCTAACACTTGGTTGGCTCGAAAATCTGGTTCTTGGCTAAGTCCGACAGCCGTCTGATTGTCGGTGATTGGGAAAACCCCGCCATAACTCTGACTGTACAAATAATTGCCTGTAAATATCTGTTTGAGATTCGAAGAACAGGTTCCACGCTTGGCCATTTCCCGGGCCTTTGCCAAGGCGGGCAACAGAATCGCGACCAACAACGCGATGATCGCAATAACGACTAACAACTCAATCAACGTAAACGCTTTCAATCTGTTTTTCATTGCATTATACCTCCATTAAAAAAACAAACCAGATCGTACACAATAATCAAAAACGCAGGATAAACTCGGCGTCCGCAACACTCCCGGCAGTTCATTCTTCGCTGAATTTTCCCGCCGGACCTGCGGACACTTCACTCCGGACCAACATTTGGTTAGGTGTTTGAGCAGGCGGAAGGAGGTCTTGGAGGCATTAGTGGAAGATATTTGATGTATGATAACGAAAGTACAAATGGAAACAGATAATATGATTATTATGATATAACCTCTTACAGCCGCTCGTTGCCAAAGAACCATACGAAAATATATTTTATCTATATCTATCATACGCCGCTTGTCAATGGTGTCAAGAGAAAAACAAAAAAAACTTTTTTTTCAGTGTGTGCCAAAATATTTGGGCGAGATGACCTGTATACAAGCCTCGACCGTAAGGGAGCGGGTAACAAGAAAATAATCACCTGATTCCGATATTGCCTTATTCTAATAACCCTCTATAATGACATATTCTATAGGATGGTGTCTTTCAAATGGAGAAATGCGAAATGCAAAAAACGTTGATCCTGGGCTTAATCGTCGGATTAGCCATTCTTCTTGCCGGCTGCAATGCCCCGGTAACTGATACTGATACTCTTACTCTTGTCTTTGATAACCAGGCAAATGAGCCAGTCGATCCTCATTTTTCCCGAAGCGGTTCCAATCTCTCAGCCGACCAACTTTTCGACAACTCATCCAATAGTTACCAAAATTTTAACGGAGAAACCACCATCCCCGCCAAAACCAAAATTGAAATTCAATTACCATCCACCCAAGCCATTACCATAGGCTCCAATCAAGCGGAATTCGGATCTATTGCAACCTGGACCGGCGGAATAAGTCAGGAAAGCCCCATCCTGCGTCAACCAGAGGATTTTGACGCGTCCCAAAAAATCACTTTTACTTTTACCAAAGACATCGGCGGCATATATCACACTACCGTTACCATTTCAAATAACTGAAAAAAACTAACCGTTCAGGCCACGGTTCTATCCTGTCGCGTTTCTCCCGCTTTCGTCATCGTCCGGCTTTGACCGGACGATCCAGTCCGCACCCCTGGATCATCCGGTCAAGCCGGATGATGACAATAAGGGGTGGTTTGAACGGTTACAAAAAAACTTTCCACTTAAATGGATGGGATCATTTAATCTTCTGCCGATTCAGGCGGGAGCGGATGAACCAGGCAAGACCGATTATGAGTCCTATTACAATCACGATGTCGATTTGATGGGAATATGTCTGGACGATTTCCCAGCGTTTTCGCAGATGCATTCCCAGGATGAGTAAAAACGTGTTCCAGAGGGTGGCGCCGACGAGTGTGGCCAGGATGAACGCAGGCAGGGGCATTTTTCCGATGCCGGCGGGGATGGAAATCAGATGGCGAACGACGGGAATGAAACGGCTGACGAAAAGGGTAATCACGCCGCCTTTTTTGTGGAAGAATTTTTCCGTTAGCTCAAGATCATGACGATCTAGTAAAAAATATTTTCCGACCTTCAGGATGGCGGGCTTTCCGCCGTAGTAACCTATCAGGTATGAGATCAACGAACCGATCAGGGATCCCAGGGACGTGGCGAGAATGGCGATCCAGAGGGTCCACTTTCCGTCGGCCACCTGGAACCCGACGAAGGGCATGACGGCTTCACTGGGGACGGGGGCGATCATGCTTTCCAGGGCCATGAGTATCGCGGCGCCTGGATGTCCTGTCTTATCCAAAAAACCCTGGGCAAAATTTGATATATGTTCTGTAAGCATTTTATATACTTCCTAATCCGACTACCGGTTCGATTGACGCTAACAGGATATCATCCGGACCGAACATTTGTCGATAAACTTTTAGACAAAATCGGTCAGTCATGCCGGAAATATAATCACCGATGATCAGATCGAGAGGTAAATCGCCCTGGCGGGAAAGATACCGGGTGGGCAAAAGCCGCGGTTCCTGTTGGTAGCGGTGGAAAATTTTGGCGATGATTTCCTGAACCGTTTGCGACGTGCGGGCCAATTGCGGGTTGCGATAAACTTTTTCCAGGAGGAAGCTTTCCAGTTCCCTGAGGGCTTGTAGCTCGCGGCCGTTTATGGTAACCATTGGACTACCGTTTGGTCGTTGGATTTCGAGCGATTGGATCAGGATTATTTGGATGGATTCGAGGATGATTCTCCTAAGGGCGGGAAGTGGTTTATCCCGCAGGCTGGGGTCTAATTGATCACAGGATTGTCGATAGAGGGCGAGATTCTTTAAGTCGTCAGGGATAAGGAATCCGGCGCCGAGGGCGTCTTCGAGATCGGCGGTGTTGTAGGCCAGGCGGTCGGCCCAGTTGGCGAGCTGGCCTTCTATGTGGGAATTCGTATCCAGTGCGTCCGGACGGTCGTAAGGGGTGTTGTGGACCTCCAGACCGGCGAGGGTGGCGTGGGTCAGATTTAATCCCCGGAACCAGGGGTAGGGACCTTCGAGATATTGGACGACGCGCAGAGATTGGTGGTTGTGTTCAAATCCGCCGACCTTTTCGAGGAGGAGGTTTAAGATTTTTTCGCTGCTATGACCGAAGGGACCGTGACCTAAGTCGTGGGCGAGACTGATAACCTCCGCCAAGGCGGTATTGACACCAAAATGGTCTGCAAGCAGACCTGCTAAATGGGCGACTTCGAGGGTGTGAGTCAGTCGGGTCCGTAAATGGTCAGCCTCCAGAGGGAGAAAGACTTGAGTTTTATATCCCAGACGCCGAAAGGACGTGGAATGCAGGACACGATGACGGTCCAGAAGCAGAGGGTTGGCGAAAAAGGATTCTTGGGGGTCGGGACACTGGCGAGAAAAATCATAGTTTGTCATTCGGTTTATCCTTGGAGTTGCAAATTTTCAATCTCTTGATATAATACCATGTTTATTATTATAAGGAGTCGACCTAAATGAAATCAACCTTAGCGAGCGTAGAGGAGTTGATTAACGGTAATTATGAGAATTATGATGAGATGTTCCAAACTATTCAGCGCTTTGCGTCGCAGTCGGCGACGGATCGGGATCAGTTGGGGAACTATGTAAATGAGCAAACCGCTCCTGAATCCGACAAGGCAGTAAAATTGGCGACGGCGGCTTTTGTGCTGGGACGAATGGAGCAAGCGATTCAGATTCTCAAAGGGGGTCCGGAAGGCCGGGACAAACGCTGGTTGATGGCGATGGCCTATAAAGGTTTGAAGGAGTATTCCAAAGCCCTGGCGGACTTGGAACGGGCCAAGGCGAAGGGCTGGAACGAAGTGGAAGTTCAGGCCCAGGTGGTGGAGATTCACCGGTTGAATAAGGATCTTAAATCGGCGAAGAGCGAATTGAACCATTTAAAGAAAATCGCCGGCGATACGGTTTATTATTTCTACCAGGCGGCAGGACTGGCCGAAGCGGATGGGAATGTGGAGCAGGCGATTGATCACCTCCAGCAGGCGGTGGACAGAGATCCGAAATATTTGCCGGCCTTGTTCCGGCTGGCGTTTTTGCTGGATTTGAACGGAGACGAAGAACAAGCCGTTGAGCTTTACCAGCAGTGCCTGACGTTCAATCCAATTCATATCAACGCGGCGATCAACCTGTCGGTTCTTTATGAAGACGCGGCGAAATACGATAAAGCGGAGCAACTGCTGGAACGTGTTTTGATGGTGTATCCGAACCATCCGAGGGCGAGACTGTTTTTAAGGGATGTGGAAAGCTCGCTTTATATGTTCTACGATGAGGAATATGAGCGAAAGCGCGACAAATTCCAGCAGGTTCTGGATATGCCGATCAGTGATTTTGAACTTTCCGTTCGAAGCCGGAATTGCCTAAAGAAGATGGGGATCAAAACCTTGGGCGACCTGACGCGAATCACGGAGGCGGAACTGCTGTCGTACAAGAACTTCGGGGAAACGTCGCTCAATGAGATCAAGATCATTCTGACGTCTAAAAATCTGCGCCTGGGTCAGGCGGTGGAAGACAAGGCGTCGAAGAAGGCGGCAGCCATGTTACCAGGAAGCGGGCTGACCACCCTGCTATCGGCGGATCAGGCGATACTGGACAAATCTATCGACGAATTGCAGCTTTCGGTACGAAGCAAGAAGTGTCTGCAAAAGCTGAATATCGCCACCCTGGGCGATTTGATGCAATATTCGGAACCGCAGTTGATGTCGGTTAAAAACTTCGGATCGGTTTCGCTCACCGAAGTTAAAGAGAAATTGACCGGTATGGGATTGTCATTACGCGAGTCGGAGTTGTAACATTTTTTATTCAGTGGACCAAGTTTGCAGACGAAGAATCGTCAGCGTCGGTATGTTGATATTGATTCTTCTTTGCACTGTGTTTTCCGGATGTCGATGGGAAAGGCCTGGCCTAACGCCTCAAAGACCGACCGTCGAGCCGGTGGTTCGAGTCAAACTCCTGGGTCCTGCCTATTCCATTCCTGTTTCAATTAACGGGCCGTTCACAGTCTTCGGCGTAAATGGTCAGGCTGTTTTCCGAGGTTCGTCGCTGGGTTATTCAGAGATCAAAGTAAACGGGGATATTCTTTGCATCGGGTCGCAACGGGTAAAGATCGATGATTACTGCGACTTGCGCCCGGATCGAAATGGAACACTGGCGATTGATGCGCGATATTACCGCGGGAGTTTAAGGTTGCAGCGCATGACTGACGGACAGTTGCTGGCGGTCAATCATGTTCAAATCGAAGATTACCTGAAAGGGGTTTTACCGGGGGAATTGCCCAACCGTTTTTCGCCCGAGACCTTTAAAGCCCAGGCGATCGCGGCCCGGACGTTTGTCCTCTACGAAAAATATACAGCTCCGGGCAGAAAGAAATGGGACGTGGTGGCGACCGAAGGTTCCCAGATGTATCCTGGTAAATCGGCGGAAACCCCAAAATCGCTCTATGCTGTTGAGAAAACCAGGGGTATTGTGCTGACGGGGAATACAAACCGGGGCTGGAAGATTTTCCCCGCTTATTATAGCAGCACGTGCGGAGGGCGCACACAAGCGGCGACCTATCTGTCCAATATTGACCCGCAGATCAAACCGTTGCAGGGTAACGTGGTTTGTAATGGATGCAGGATATCCCCGCATTATCGCTGGCCGGAGAAATCAATCAGCGCGGTGGAGATTACCCAGTCGCTAAACAACCGATTTGCGGCACCGGTTCCGCTGCAAATGGTCAAAGCGATCAATATCTTAAACCGGGGGCAAAATTGTCGGATCACCAAACTGGAAGTAGTGGACAGCTCGGGACAAAGGGTTGTGCTTTCCGGTGAGCGGTTCAGGGTGATGGCAGGATCGCGGAAAATGCCGTCCACATGGTGCAATATTCGGATGCAAGGCTCCCAATTTATTTTTTACGACGGCCATGGCTTAGGCCACGGCGTGGGTATGTGCCAATACGGCGCGGAGGGGATGGCTCAAAAAGGATTTACAGCCGTCGAAATTTTGGAACATTACTATCCGGGAGCAAAACTTAAGCCTGTTTATTAACGCTTTAAACACGTCTTCGCCCTCAAAAAAACGAGCAACCCCTAATCCTCAAAGATGAAACTGAAATAGACCCAACTCACCAAACTTTTTAACCGCAAAGGACGCAAAGTGGAAGATTTATAAAAAAATTACCTTGCGAACTTTGCGGTCTTTGCGGTTAAATATCTGCCATTAATAGGAGACCGTCGCATGAAGGATGGAAATATTCCCGTTCTTAGCATTACCGCCGGGTGTTTGCCGGAGGCTTGGGAAAAAGCGGTACTGGCTGTCTGGAAGCATGGGATCGACATTAAAACGCAATACGATAAACCCGAAGACCCGCCCAGCAAAGACGCCACGGCTGTGATTTGCGTGGAAAATCCGTTTAATGAACCTCGGATTCATAAGAATTTCCCCGGCGGGCCGGAAGAGCTTGAGGCGTACCGTCAGGAAGTGTGCGACGGTATTCACGACCATTGGATCGACCCGCAGGCCGGCAAATGGACCTATACCTATCACGAACGGCTTTTTTCGTACTGCCCGACGGACGATCTTCGTAATCCCAAGGCGAAAAAACCTTTTTTGCCGATCAACCAGATCGAAGACGTGGTCAACAAATCGGCGGAGACGTTTTACTCCCGCCGCGTTCAGGCCATTACCTGGATGCCGACAGCAGACCCCGCCACCGACGACCCCCCCTGCCTCCAGCGGCTCTGGTTCAGGGTTACGCTCGACGAAAATCAAAATCCAGTTTTGAACATGAACAGCCACTGGCGCAGTAGGGATTTGTACAAAGCGTGGTTTATGAACGTCTACGCCCTGACGGATTTGCAACGGCTGATCGCCGACCGCATCGCCGAAAAAATCAACCGACCGGTCAAAGTCGGCCGATACGTGGATATCAGCGATTCGTTGCATATTTACGGTAGTTACTTTAAAGACGTTTCGGCCCAGATTAAAAAAATGGAAACCTCCAGCTTCCAGGAACGATCCTGGAACAGCGATAATCCAGCCTTTAGTATGATGATTGACGAGGCGAAAAACAAATTGGCTCAGGACCCAGACTGGTACGCCAGGGGAAAAGGTTGAAGAACACTCCCTTACGGTCGTGCCTCTTAAAGAGGCGGTTAATCGTCTCGGCGCAAACCCAGTATCTCCCAAAACCGCTGGGCCTCTTTATCGGGATTATGATGCTCCTGGATGTATAATCTGGCTTGCTCGGAGATGTGTTTGTTCAGAGAAGAATCCTTTAACAGTTCAACCACGCAGTCGGCGAATTGATTATCGTCTTCGGCGATCATGATGTTTTCCCGGTTTTGGATCGACAGCCCTTCGGCGCCAATCGGCGTGGTGACGACGGGCAATCCCAGGGCCATGGCGTCGATAATCTTCGTTTTAATTCCCGTTCCGAAGTAGATCGGGGCGACGAAAACGCGGGTAGTCTTGAGCGCGTCGGCGAAATTCTCGACAAAACCGGCAAAAACAACGTTATCCCTGAACCTAGACGCCAATTGGATAATTTTTTTCGGGGCATTGGAACCGATGATCTGAAACCTGACGTTGGGAACCTGCCGGATAATTTTCGGAAAAATGTTTTCCAGGAAACCCTGTAATCCTATCTGATTATGTGGGATATTAAGCAGTCCCATGAACGAAATGACCGGCGACTCGCCGTTTTGCAATTCGGGACGATCCAGCAACACCGTCCGCGTGGTGGGATAAATATAATGAACGTTGGCTTCCTTGATCCGGTCCTGGAGTTCCGCCCCCTCAACCGGGGAAACAAGAATCACATGATTGAAGACTCGGGCAAGCGTGTTCTCACGACGGAACATCAAACGAGCCTCGAGCCGAACCAAGGCCCGGGAGATAATACCCGATCCCAGCCATTTATAGGTCCGGGGCATTTTATCAACGAAACTACCCAACAGATTGATCTGTGACCCCATTTCCATAATCCGGTAACGCTTGGAAAGCAGGTCATCGGCGTCGAAGACCTTTCTTGCCTTGGTTTTCGAATATTCAAAAAATTGGGCGGTCCGGGCCGAATCGCAATAGATAACATCCGGTTTAATCGCCCGTGTGATCTTGGCCAATCGATAATTGGCCTGGAAAGAGTAAAACAAACTTTCCTGAAGCGATTTTCGACCAAAGACAAAGGTCCGAAAAAAGATATTTACCAGGCAATAGAGGCGGTTGGGCATTCCCAGAGTCGTTATCCTCTCGATTTTGCCGTATCGTTTTTTCAGGGCATTAAATCGGTCCGGCAAACTTTTCCAGTGGTGTTCCGGCTCAAAAACCACCAAATGGATTTCCGAGTCCGTTCGGCACATGAAGTCCAACGCCTGGCAGATCATCTTCTCCCTTCCCCCGATCACGGGATAGGGCAATCGATTCAAGACACATAATATCCGCGTAGCCATAATTTATATTCTCGCCGGGGCTGACTGAGATTGATATATCCCGGTATTCAACGCCAGGGTAAACCACATCGGCAAATACGCATACGAGCCAAACTGAAACAAGACCGCCAAATTCACCGCCAAGAGTCCAAAAATTAAATTCCTGTATGGAATTATTCCATCCGATCGGATTTGTTTCAAGTAATAAAGATGAATTGCGCAAAACAAGATCAGCACCCAGCCGGAATATAGCCCGTTTTCTGAAAGTATTTTCGCATACAGGCTTTTGGGATCGCCCGTTCGTGTCCGAATGTCGCCCATGACCTCCCCAAACCTTGTATAATCGATTCCCGTACGATCCAGGAATTGTTTAAAGTAAACGCTGTACCCCCCCAGCCCCACCCCATAAGGTTTTTCCAGAAACATCCAACCTCCGACCAGTGGATAATAAACGCGGATAAAAACCGATCCGTCGGTTTCGGGAATCTTTTTTATCGTCGTTACATTCAGGCTTTCGAGGGCGTGAATTCTCGTCAGATAATATTGCCCGCCTTTCGGAAGCAGGCGGTAGGAGAGATAAAAAAAACTTCCAAAACCAATTACGACCAGGACAAGGGCTGCCCCGAGCCTGGGGTTCGCCATAATCGTTCGGTATTTAAAAAGGGCAAAAAGAAGTATGGCGATCCCCGCCGTGACAAGTCCCTCCAGGGAAAGGGTAAAGCAAAGCAGGCCGACGGCGACAATCAGCCCTGCCAGATAACCGGCCTTTTTATATCGCATCAGCAAAAACGTATAAATGGGGATTCCCAAGAGCAGCACTTTGGCGGCCCAGGAAGCTTCGCTCGTAATCAATTGAACACGATCCACCACTCGCCCGCTGAGCAGACGACCGATCAAGGCTTTGACGCTCCAGGGCAAGACATGCGCGATGCTCAGGATTTCCAGGATACCCACGGCAAATACAAAGATATAAACCTTCCCCATGAGTTTTAACGCATAATCCACACCATAGAGTTGAAAGAACTTTTTTAGCGACACATAAGACAAAACGCCGAGGGCAAGAACTATCAAATGCCGGAAGACTTTGTCATAGTCTTCGTTCACAATACCGACTATCGCTATAGACTGAAAAAGGCAGATCACGAAAAAACAAAGCAGTAAAACCTCATCCAGCGGCATTTTTCCTTCGATTACCCTGGAACCTAAAATGATTAGTCCCGTAAAAGTAAACAAGATAACACTGATAGGACGATAATCCGACGTCAAGAAAGGGAGACTCATGAAAGGCAAGAGAATGTACCCTGCAAAAAGAGCGAGCTTGAATACTACGGTTTTCGGTAAGACCATTTTTTATATAGACCTCAATGCCGGCCCAGGGGCGACGACCACATTCAACCGGGTATCACTCACATATTTCATAAACCATTATAACTACCGCACGATGAATAAATGCGTCAAGGAAATTCCGCATGTCAAATAATTACTTCAAAAGACTTGATTGTTTTTTCTAAAAATACGATAATCGCCAGACACGATCCCCGGCGGCAGAAGAGCTGATATTTTTTAAATTGTGTTTTAAACCGCATGAAGGAGCAAATGAATGAGGGAACGCGAAAATCAATTTCATGAAGACGAAATCGATCTCTACCGCTACTGGATGATCATCCGGAAGCGATGGAAGCTGATCTTTGTGTTGTTCCTGGTCTCGGTGGCATCCAGTGTCGCCGTAAGTTTTTATTTACCGAAAATTTATCGTGTTACCGCGACCATCAACATGGGGCGGATTGAGGTTGGAGATCGAACCGTTCCCGTCATCAATTTCGCCGATATCCAGCAGATCGTTAGTTCTGAAAGCCTCCTCAAAAAGATTCTTTCTTCCCTGCCTGTGGATGCGTCCAAGAAAACCTCGGATTTGGCCTTCAGGATTTCCGTCGAAAACAACACCAACAGTGAAAATGTCCTTCTTAAACTTGATACTTCCGATCCGGAACGAGGCAAGAAAGTCCTCACCCGGATCATCTCGGAAATCCAGGAAAAATATAATCACCGCGCGGAAAATTACCGCCAACTGAAAGACGCGGAAATAAATAAATTGAAGGAAACGATAAATAAAATCCAATTTCAGGATGATAAAATCGATCTGTCCATTCAGAGAAGGACTCAGGAGATCGAGAAGAAAGAAAAAACCGCTCAGATCGATATTAACCTGTTAAACAACGAAAAAGACAACATCACCAATCAGATCAAATATCTTAAGGAGCAAAACAAGTCCATCGAAGTCTCACGGGATAAACTCCTGCAGATATTGCCGAACATGGAGCAAAATACCCGGCAACTTCTTAAAGAAAAAAATGAACTGGCCAAAAGTATCAATAAGGAAGGGATAATGACCTCGATCCTATACGCCAGCAATCTTCAGCAAAGCATAAATTTTTTAACCCTCGACTATGAACGGCTTAAAGAATATGAAGTGGAAATAAACAAGAATAAAGCCCAGGCTGAGAAATTAAGTACCCAGTTGAAAAATCAGGATGAAAAACTAAAGAATTTACTACTGATAAGGGATTCGGACATTAAGAGTATTCGAAGAACCCTCCAGGAATTGAAGGGTCAAAAGGAAAAGGAAATCCAGTCCGAAATCGGAAAAGTGAATACGGACATTGCCGGTCTTCAGGCCCGAAAAAATATGATAGAAGATATCGAAATCTTCTCTCCCCCGGATTATTTTGCCACCCCCGTCAAGTCGAATAATAAATTAATGGTCATCGGCGCGGGACTGATTTCGATTTTTGTCGGAATCTTTCTGGCCTTCTTTCTTGAATGGCAAAAGGACAATGAATCTCGAATGGCCCGAACAAACAAAGAGACCCTCAAAAATGAGCAGGTTATTTAATATGGTCAAAAAAGCGCTGATTACCGGTATCACAGGACAGGATGGCTCTTACCTGGCGGAGTTGCTGCTGAACAAGGGGTATGAAGTCTGGGGGATACTCCGGAGAAGCTCTTCGTTTCACACCGCGCGCATCGAGCACCTGTACGCCGACCCCCACGATCCAGCCGCCCGGTTGAAACTGGTTTATGGCGACGTCTGCGACGGAACCTGCATAAGTTCCATCATCAACAATATAAAACCGGACGAGTTCTATAACCTCGGAGCTCAGAGTCATGTCCGTGTCAGCTTCGATCAACCCGTCTATACAGTCGATACCTGTGCCATGGGCCCTTTGCGTATTCTGGAAGCCATTCGGCAGAGCGGACTGGCGATTAAGTTTTACCAAGCATCCAGCAGCGAGATGTTCGGATCGACTCAGCCACCTCAAAATGAAACTACTCCGTTTTGCCCCCGCAGTCCTTATGCTTGTGCGAAAGCTTACGCCTACTGGCAAACGATAAACTACCGGGAAGCCTATAACATGTTCGCCTGTAATGGTATCCTGTTTAACCACGAATCTCCACGCCGGGGCGAAACCTTCGTCACCCGCAAAATTACCCGGGCCGCTGCCAGGATCAAACTTGGTTTACAGCAGAAACTCTATCTGGGGAACCTCGATGCCAAACGCGACTGGGGGTTCGCCGGAGATTATGTTAATGCTATGTGGTTGATGCTCCAGCAAAAAACGGCTGAGGATTACGTGATCGCCACCGGCCAAGCCCATTCGATCCGTGAATTCCTTGACGAGGCATTCGGAAACCTGGGACTCGCCTGGAAAGATTTTGTCGAACAGGATCCCCGCTATTTCAGACCGACCGAGGTGGACTTTCTCCTTGGCGATTCATCCAAGGCCCGGAAACAGCTCGGTTGGAAAAGCGAGGTATCATTCCAGGGACTGGTCCGAATGATGGTCGATGCCGACCTGGCCCTGGCCCAGCAGGAAAAAGTTTTAAAGGACAGGGGCTTACTTAAATGAACACGTTTTGGAAAGACCGGCGAATCGTCGTGACCGGCGGAGCCGGATTTCTCGGTAGTTATGTCCGGCAGGGCCTTGACCGCAGGGGGTGCCGGAATGTTCTGATCCCGACGATCGAAAATTACGACCTGGTCAAACTTGCCGACATTCAAAGAATGTACGACGACCTGAAGCCCGATATCGTTATCCACCTGGCCGCGGTCGTCGGGGGAATCGGAGCCAATCGGGATCATCCGGGGGAATTTTTCTACAAGAACCTCATGATGGGCGTGCAACTGATCGAGGAAGCCAGGCTTCGTCGAATTGAAAAGTTCGTAGCCATCGGGACCGTATGCGCCTACCCGAAATTCACTCCCGTTCCCTTCAAGGAGGACGACCTCTGGAACGGCTACCCGGAAGAAACCAATGCCCCCTACGGTCTGGCCAAGAAAATGCTGCTGGTCCAGTCGCAGGCCTACCGTCAGGAGTACGGTTTCAATTCGATTTTCCTGCTTCCGGTCAATCTGTATGGACCACGGGATAATTTTAACCCCGACAGCAGTCATGTGATCCCGGCCTTGATTAAAAAATGCGTCGATGCCGTCCGGAATGGAGATTCCTTTATCGAATGCTGGGGAACGGGAATCGCTTCGCGGGAATTTATCTACGCCGCCGACGCCGCAGAGGGTATCTTGTTGGCCACCGAACACTATAACGGTTCGGAACCGGTCAACATCGGAGCCGGGTTTGAAATCACGATCAAAGAACTGGTGGAAAAGATCGTGAAACTCACCGGATTTTCCGGAGAAATTCGCTGGAACAACTCCAAACCCGACGGCCAACCCCGACGATGCCTGGATACGCGACGGGCAAAAGACCTTTTCGGGTTCCAAGCCAAAACCACCTTCGATGAAGGTCTTATAGAAACCATCGAATGGTATAGAAGCCACTCCTCGACCTAAAAGCAAGATGTTTCACTTCGCTCAACATGATCTCACATTTGAATGATCACGGTGCCCCAGGATAATCCCACTCCAAAACCACACAACAGAATTTTACTGCCCTGGGATATTCGGCCGGAATCCATCGCGAACTTGAAACACATAGGAATCGAAGTTGAAACGGTATTTCCGACTTCCGCAAGATTCTGAACTACTTTCTCAGGAGGGATTTTCAATAAACGGATCAGCGAATCTAACGCCATTTTGCTGGCTTGATGAAAAATGAATAGGTCGATATCGTCCAAAGTAAGGGCATTTCGCATAAGGATGGATTGAATTTGTTTGGGGACTTTGGAGTTTACAAATGCGAGGATCCCCATTCCATCCATGTGGATGTTGTCTAAAGATCGTCCATTACCATTATTGTCAAACTTCAAAACCGCACTTTCCGCAGATTTTGGCAACCGGCATCCTCCGGCGGGAATAATGAATTTATCATAATACTTTCCAGAAGTGGAGCATTGAATATCCAAAATTCCCTGTTCCGAATCGGACCTCATGATCCATGAGGCCGAAGCCCCGTCGCCGAAAAGAACCCGCGAGGATCGGTCCATTTTATGAATATACTTTGAATAGGTATCTCCAGTCACGAGGAGAACATTAGTGGCCAAACCCGAACTGATCAGCCCCTGGGCCAAACCCAGCCCATAAATATACCCTGAGCAGGCCAAATTGAGATCAAAGGCCATAACGTCCTCGGACAAATCGAGGTATTTGTGAAGAATACAGGAATTCGGGGGCATAATATGATCCGGAGATTGGGTACAGAAGATGAGTCCGTCAACCTGAGTTTGCAGGTTTTTATGTTGGCCAAACAGCTTTTGGCAGGCCACCCGAGCCAGGTCCAGCGCCGTTTCCTTTTCCTGGGCGATATACCGTTGGTAAACCCCTGTCTTTTCCGCGATCATATTCATATCCCATGAAGGGTTTTCCCGCCTTAATTGATCATTCGAGACCAGAGTCTCAGGCAAATGATATGCGATATCCTTGATAATGGCCTTCATAAAACAAAAGTCCACTTCTAAATTCCTCCCAGGTAAAGCGTTTGCCTGGTTATCATTCGGCTTGTTTCTAATATAAAGAAATCCAGGGCATTGACCACGTCCTCCATGTCCAACGGAGACTTGAAGACAAGATTCGATAAGGCTTCTGAAACGGCTTTTTCGCTGAGCTTATCGGCCATGCCGGAGTTTCGGGTTATGGACAAGCCCACTGTATTGACGGTGATACCATCCGCGGCCACCTCATTCGCCAGGACACGGGAAAATTGTTCGATCGCCGACTTGGACGCTCCATAAATCGCGCTGCCGGTGCTGCACAATGGGACAGCAACGGTGGATAAATTGATGATACGTCCAAAGACGTTTCGCTTCATCAACTTCACCGCTTCACGGCAAAACAGAAACGTCCCCGCCATATTGGTATTGAAAACCTTTTGAACGGTTGACAGAGGGGTAAGGAGGACATAATTGACCGCCTGCACTCCGGCATTATTGATCAAAACGTCCAGTCTCTGCCAATTCCTGCCGATATCCATGAACATTTCCTTGACGGCCGCTTCGTCGGATACATCCAGACAATAATGGTGGTAATTGGAAAATTGAAAGTCGGGAAGCGTTCGGCTGCACCCGATCACCTGAAATCCCTTCTCGACATAGTAGTGGGCAAGAGATCGCCCAATTCCCCTGCTCGTTCCTGTAACAATCATCACTTTGGACAATTAACCTGTCTCCAAAAGGCGTTCAATGTGGTCGGCCAGGGTCTCTACAGTTCCAAAGACTGAAGTCGAAAAATCCATAGTCGTTTCATTCGCGATGACCACTGTTTTCTGAAATTCAATGTATATACTTTCTTCCAGCTTTACTACCAGGTTAATTAAAGCCAAACTGTCCAGGTTTCCTTTTGGTCCGTGAAGGTCGGTCTGTGGAGTGGGATTTTCCAAATCTGGATTTTGAATAGTTTTATTTAAATCCTTCAGTACTCCGACAATAAGGATAATCACTTTTTCTTTCATCGCAAATCCCTTCGTGAAAACCAGATGATGATTTAGTCTTATATCCAGGCTTGGCCTGCAAATCAAGTGGATTTTTCGGCCATCTCCGCACCTTACCCTTCACCGCAGGAGCAAAAGCAAACCGAGCGCCATGGCAGGGTGGATCGTAATTTTCTTATCGAAGGAGGGATTTGGCTTGTCCGGTTTTCCCTGACTAGATATAGTTCAAAATAACGTAATGATTATTGGATAGTGCGGTAGCCTTTAGAAGTTCATGGGATTATGAAGAAAATTTTTTTAGCCATCAACAGTATTTTTTTGTTTTTCATTATTTACCTCCCCAACCCCCTGGGGCGAAAGGTGAGGTATTTGTATTACCGGAAAAAATTCAAACGGTGCGGAAAGAAGGTTTATATCGACGAAGGGGTTATCATCCAAAATCCGGAATACATTTGTATTGGCGAAAATGTGTGGATTGATAAATACTGCGTCCTTATGGCTGGTCCCGTGCGGGTTGAGGAATCAAAATATACAAAAAGGAACAATCTGAATTTCACGGAAACGGAAGGTTCTTTGGTTATCGGGGATAATATTCATATGGCTCCATTTTGTGTCTTTCAGGCTCACAGTGGAATTTCAATAGGAAATGGGTGTGCTTTCAGCTCAGGCGTAAAGATATATTCACTTTCAAATCTTCCTTCTGACCCCAAAAATCCTTCCAGAATAATATTCTTCAGTCCAATGGTCTCGGATCAGGCGATTTTAGGTTCCCCGATAGTTCTTGAGCAGAATGTCGGTGTCGCGTTAAACTCCATTATCTTGCCCGGCGTCACGATTGAGAAAAACTCTTTCGTCGCCCCCAACTCGCTGGTTATGACTTCTTTTAAGGAAAATTCCTATATTGAGGGTAATCCCGCCAGGAGAAGCAAAGACCGTTTCCGAACAAAGGGGGTCGTATGAATAAATTCATTCCCGTATCCGAGCCGTCCATTACGGAAAAAGAAATCGAATATGTAACCGCCGCGGTGACCTCCGGGTGGGTTTCTTCCCTGGGCGAATACATTGACCGGTTTGAAAAAGAGTTTGCTCATTTTGTAAATGTTTCAAACGCGTTGACTGTCTCCAACGGGACGGTCGCGCTCCACTTGGCCTTATTGGCGGCAAGAATCGGGAAGGATGATGAAGTCATCGTTCCGGACCTTACCTTCGTCGCCACTGCCAATACGGTCATTCACGCGGGAGCGAAACCCGTAATCGTCGATATCGATCCGGAAACCTGGTGTATCGATCCGCGGCAGATCGAAAAGGCGTTGACCAGTAAAACAAAAGCGATTATTCCGGTTCATTTATATGGCCATCCCGCCGACATGGACCCCATCATGCGCATCGCCGAGAAACATCGACTCATTGTCATCGAGGATTGCGCCGAGGCCCACGGCGCGACCTACAAGGGAAAACGCGTCGGCGCCATCGGCCATATCGGAACCTTCAGCTTTTACGGAAACAAAATCATCACCACCGGCGAAGGAGGGATGCTCACCACCAACGATTCGAGGTTTTACGAAAGGGCCAAATTCCTCAAAGACCATGCCATGAGCCCTGACAAACGGTATTGGCATCCGGAGGTCGGTTATAATTATCGAATGACGAATGTTCAGGCGGCGATGGGAGTTGCCCAACTCGAGCGAATCGAAACATTGCTCGCCCGCAAGAGGGAAATCTTTTCCTGGTACAGAGAATCGCTGGCGGGGGTGCCGGGGATCAAACTGAATCCTCAAAAAGAATACGCCGGAAATGTCTACTGGATGATATGTCTCCTGCTGGATCCTTCCTTGAAAGTGAATCGGGATCAGTTCATGAAAGACCTGAAATCGAAGGGAATCGACACGCGTCCCTTCTTTTATCCCATGACGCAAATGCCCATGTATCAACAAGACCCTCGAAAGAATCCGGTCAGCGGTGATATTTCACGGCAGGGGATCAATCTGCCAAGCAGCGTCAAGCTGACTTTCGACGAGGTAACATGGATATCCGAACAAATTCGTGGGCTTTTGCAAACTTCTCCAGGCGGATAATCTCAATGAGCCGCACCGTTCGAAATACTATGTACAACGCATTCGGTTTCGCGATCCCTCTGGCCATCACGCTTGTTTCCACCCGCTACATTGTCGGCAAATTGACGGTGGATATCTACGGATTGTACGTGCTGGCCTTGTCGGTCATGGGGCTGATCTCTTTTTTCGACCTGGGATTCGGACAGGGAATCATTAAATTTATTTCCTACTACCACGCGCAACACGATACGGATCGAATCAATAAAGTGATCGATGTCAGCCTGATCATTCATCTAATCATGGGCGTCCTGGGGGCAATTTTGATTTATCTTCCCGCAGAACTATGGGCCCGCCATATTTTTCATGTCCGGGAGGAAAATCTGCACCTGGCGGTGACTTCGTTAAAAATTGTCGCCGTCGGCTTTTTCTTTAACTTGCTGAACGGCGTGTTCGCCAATATCCCCAAGGCGTTTCAGCGTTACGACGTCGCCGTCAAAATCCAAAACGGCATCTTTTTTGGCTCGACGGGAGCGGTCGTCGTATCTCTTTATCTGGGTCATGGGTTATTCGGAGCCTTGATCGCGACCCTGTGCTTTCAAATCCTCGGGATTATCGCAAACGGTTTCTTTTCCTATAAGCTGTTTCCTTTCTTGAAAATCCGCTTGCGCTTCGACGCCGCCGTTTTCAAGGAGATTTTCAAATTCAGCGCCTTTATGGCCTTGAACGTCCTGACCGGCAACATCGTGACCCGTGTGGACAAAATAATCGTCGGGCGATACCTGGGAATGCAGGGAATTTCCTATTACAACATCTCATTCATGGTAGCCCAGATGGGCAGCGCCTTTATCGGCGCAATCACCCAACAATTGTTTCCGAAAGTCAGTTCCCTCCAAGGCGCCAACGAGCACAGTCAGTTGACGGCGCTTTATCAAAAGGCATGCCGCTACACATTTTTAGTCGCCTTTATTTTAACCACCCTTTTGATAATGCTCGGCGATTCCTTTGTAGGATTGTGGATGGGGAACGCGTTTGCGGAGAAGGCAAAAATCATCTTACCTATTCTGGCGGTGGTTTTCTTTTTCAGTTCGATTACTTCAGCGGCGCTTTGGTTTTATACCGGACTGGGATACACCCATATTAACCTGATCTCTTCGGCAATCGGATCGGCATGTTATCTGATAGGAGCGGTCTATTTAATACCCCGCTATGGGTTTCTCGGCACGGCCCTTGCGTTTAGCCTGATTTTGATTCCCTTTCCTCTGTACCACGGTTATCTGCTGCGATACGTTTTGAAGATGGGGATCGGATGGTATCTGTCCCTGCTGGCCAGGAATCTGGCGCTGATCGAAATCGTGCTTTTGGCCAAGCGGTATATGCCGGCGGTACCTTCTTCGATACTTGCCATCGTTACGGGCGGTTTAATCATCACTATGCTTTGTTTGTTCCTGTCTCATCTTTTCCGGCTCATTGACCTGAGGGAGATACGGGAAATTATAGGTAAATTCCGAATAAACCGTTCGGAGGAGGCCGCGTGATCATGCTGAACCATCTTAAACAAATGATAAAAAAAAGATTTTATTCCTTTTTCCCTAACTACTATAAATCCAATCATAACCGCAGTGCGCTGGTGTCCTATCTGACGGCGCCCCTGTATAGAAAAGAGACCTTTACCCACCAGAATGTGATAGAGCTATTAAAGTGCTGTGAAGCCATCCGGGACCTTGGGTTTAACGTGGACATCGTTGATTACATGTATGACGGTAAAATCGACTACTCCAGATATTCCCTGCTGTTCGGTTTTGGCTATCCATACGGCAAATCATTTCATGACCCAAAATGTAAAGCCGTCCGCGTCGCCTATTGCACGGGCGCGATGAATCTTTTTGACCAGATGAAGCGATTGAAATACCTCCATGAAAGGCGGGGAGTCAAACTGTTACCCCGACGCGAATACTTTTACCCCTTCTTTCAGGAAACCATCGCTATGTCCGATGCCATTTTAGTGACCGGAAATGCATGGTCGCGCCGAACGGTGGAATCCTATAACGCACATAGTTATTCCATACAAATTCCTGTCTATTTAGATACAATCCCTCAAATCGATATTGCCAAAAAAGATTTTACGGCGGCAAGAAAACATTTTTTGTGGTTTGGCAGTTCAGGCGCCGTTCACAAAGGTCTTGATCTGCTTCTGGATGCTTTTGCCCAAATGCCTGATTTGCATTTGCACGTTGGCGGCCCGATTGTTCACGAGAAAGATTTTATTCATGAATACGAGCACGAACTTTACCGGTTGCCGAATATTCATTTACATGGCTTTGTTTCCATCGCTTCCGAACAATTCCGAAGCCTGCTCGAAACAGCGGCTTTTATTATTTTTCCATCGTGTTCGGAAGGTGGAAGTGGTTCGGCGGTAACTTGTATGGCTGGAGGATTAATCCCTATCGTAACCGAAAGCGCCGCCATCAATATTCAGGATTTCGGGTTTTTAATAAAAGATGAACGAATAGATGAAATCCAGCGGGTGGTTCAATCCACCTTGAATTATGATGAGCGCTCTTTGAAGGAACTCAGCCAAAAGGCGCGGCGCTACACTCACCAGAATCATTCCTCCGAAATGTTTTACCAGCAGATAAAAGAAGTTGTATCAGAAATAATGGGTGTAGTTTCCATTTTACGTTGAAAATTTGAAAAACAGACCCCTTCTCTTTAGGATGTAACTTTCTGAAACAATGGAGGTTACAGGCCCAAAGGAAAGGAGTCCGAAATGATTGTACCACG
>Ga0265292_1000971_pt1 | contig 29327 bp, 35 predicted proteins | sample Munlanlewell296A_FD_189080 | JGI IMG/M metagenome (GOLD analysis project Ga0265292, IMG submission 189080) | Leachate microbial communities from a municipal landfill in Southern Ontario, Canada - Leachate well 296A | ecosystem: Engineered > Solid waste > Landfill > Unclassified | place: Canada... | reverse complement strand
TCCTTCTCGCGGAAGACTTCTTCCTCCGGCACACCTTCCGCCAGCTGGTCGAACTCCTCCTTCTCGAGGGTCTCCCGGTCGACCAGGATCAGGGTGATCAGGTCGAGCTTGTCCCGGTTTTCCATCAATATATGCTTGGCGCGCTCGTGCGCTTCTTCAATGAGTTTCTTCATCTCGGCGTCGATCTGCTGGGCGATCTCATCGCTGTAGTCCGGCTCCTGGCTGAACTCGCGGCCGAGGAACGGCTGCGCGTGCTCGTGGCCGAAAGTCCGGGGGCCCATGTTCTCGCTCATGCCGTATTTCATGATCATCTGCTTGGCGATGCCGGTGGCTGTCTGCAGGTCGCCCGCCGCGCCCGAGGTAATCTCGTCGAACTGGATCTCTTCGGCCGATCGCCCTCCCAGGGACATGGCCATCCTGTCGAGAAGCTCCGACTTGGAGACCAGGAAACGGTCCTCGGTCGGCATCGAGATGGTGTAACCGAGCGCCTGGCCGCGGCTGATGACCGAAACCTTGTGGATCGGGTCAGCCAGGGGCAGGATGTGCCCTACCAGCGCGTGGCCCACTTCGTGATAAGCCGTGATCAGTTTCTCTTTTTCACTGAGGATGCGGCTCTTCTTCTCAGGCCCGGCAAGAACACGCATGATGCCTTCCTCCAGTTCTTCCATGCCTATCTCTTTCTTGCCGTGGCGGGCGGCCAGCAACGCCGCTTCGTTGACCAGGTTGGCCAGATCCGCTCCGGTAAAGCCGGGGGTCTGACCGGCCAGCGCGTCGGCTTTTATATCGTCAGCCAGCGGCTTGCCACGGGTGTGTACCTTGATGATCGCCTCGCGGCCTATACGGTCCGGCCGGTCTACCACGATCTGGCGGTCGAAGCGGCCTGGTCTCAGGAGCGCCGGATCGAGGATGTCAGGACGATTGGTCGCGGCGATCATGATGACGTTGTCCTTCATCTCGAAGCCATCCATCTCGACCAGCAGCTGGTTGAGAGTCTGTTCGCGTTCGTCATGTCCGCCGCCGAGGCCGGCGCCGCGATGACGGCCGACGGCGTCAATCTCGTCAATGAAGATGATACATGGAGCGTTCTGCTTGGCCTGCTCAAAAAGGTCGCGCACACGGGAAGCGCCGACACCAACGAACATCTCGACGAAATCGGAGCCGCTGATGGAGAAGAAGGGAACGCCCGCCTCTCCCGCAACCCCGCGGGCCAGCAGCGTCTTGCCGGTTCCCGGAGGCCCATAAAGCAGGACACCTTTGGGGATCTTGGCCCCCAGGTTCTGGAATTTCTTCGGATTTTCGAGGAACTCGCGGATCTCCTGCAGCTCTTCGACCGCCTCGTCGACTCCGGCTACGTCCTTGAATGTAACCTTCGGCTGATCGACGCTCATGCGTTTGGCGCGGCTCTTGCCGAACGACATCACCTTGTTGCCGCCGCCCTGCATCTGGTTCATGATAAAGAGCCAGAAGATGACGATGACCACTATTGGCAGAGCCGATATCAGCAGCGACGACCACATCGAAGAACCCGTGCCCTTGGAGGTAAAGGCTACATCGTTATCCAGCATCAGCTGGGTCAGCGGGTAATCCTCGGTGTAACCGACGTTTATCTTGCGGTCGCTGTCGTTGAGCACCACACTCATCATCTGGTCCTTGGGCTCGATAACGACCGTCTTGACCTCTTTGTCCTTGACTTTCTGGACGAATTCCTGAAAATTCATTTCCTTCTCGCCACTGTCACGGTTAGTCACCATCTGCTGGACGAATAACGCCAGCAGTACAACGATGAGGATCGGGAAGGCGGCGCTTCTTAAAAACTTGGCCAATTTATTCAAATCCTTTCCTGTACTGACTTACTTCAGACCCATAACATTATCGCATATTCGAAAGCCAAGACCGACCATCAGGGCCGGCCTTCTGCATTTCCCGAATATTGCGACTTACTCCATGTACTCCTCAGGAAGAACCGCGATATACCTGAGGTTACGGTAACGTTCCATATAGTCGAGGCCGAACCCCACCACAAATGAGTCGGGAATCTCAAAACCCACGTATTTGCAGGGAATATCTACTTTGCGCCGCGCTGGCTTCGTCAGCAGGGCGCAGACCTCGACGCTGGCCGGGTCGCGGGCGCCCAGGTTCTTGCGCAGATAACTCAGCGTCAGTCCCGAATCAACAATGTCTTCGACGATGATCACATGTCGACCTTCAATGTGCTCGTCCAGATCCTTGAGTATCCTCACAACGCCGGAGGAATCCGTCGAGGAACCGTAGCTCGAGACGGCCATAAAATCGAGTTCACATGGAATGGTTATCTCCCTGGCCAGATCGGCCATGAAGAAGACTGCCCCCTTGAGGACACAGACCAGCAGGGGGTCCTTGTCCGCGTAATCTACTGAAATCTGCTGCGCCAGCTCGGAGATCCGCCGGCGTATATCCTTCTCCTCAACGACTATCTGCTCAAACTGTGTTATCAATTTTCCTCCTGGCCGCATTGAGCCGTATCAGCCTCGCGCTTTCCGGGGCCACCTTGAATTTTTCCGACATCCTCAAACCGCAAACCCAGACTATGATGTTCCCGGCGGTTACAACCGGAATGCGGCCGCGCTCACTTTTCGGGATCTTCTCATCCGTAAACAGGTCCTGGATAGTCTTGCTTCCCTTAAAACCCAGGGGGTTAAATCTGTCACCCGCGCGCCATGATCTGACTACAAGGGGCAGCGATAGCGCATCGCCGTCGACCAGCGCTTCCATGGGACCAAGTGACGATATCTCCTCATCGGAGACATCCCGCCTCGAAATATCGGCGGCCTCGATCACATAATCGCCGAATTCGACTTTTCCCGGGACTGGAAGTTTCACCGGTTCCGGTATCGTCAGAGCGGACTTTGACCCCGCCGTGACAAGCAATAGTCTATCGTATTGACGCTCGACCTGCAGGTCATCGGATAGTGAGATACTGCTGCTGCCGTTCTGATCGGAGCAGAGGTCCACCAGCGAATCCAGCAGGCGGCGCGATAGACGCATCTGCCCTCCGTGATTCGACAGCCAGCGGCGCATTACCAGGCGGGCAACGGCCCTGGGTAATACGCTGACTTCGAAGGCGCTGAGCGTGACCTGACCATCTTCTGACCTTGCAACGGCGCGCCAGGCTTCCCCCGTGACAGAATCCAGTATCTCGTCCTCGTCTTCCAGCAATGCCAGCGTATCCGTGATGCGCTCACGGAAATCCGGCTGGATCTCTTCAAGGCGCGGCGTAACGTGATGCCTGATGCGGTTGCGGGCATAATCGAGTGACTGGTTGGAATCGTCCTCGCGCCAGTCGAGCCCGCTTGCGATGCAATATTCGCGAATCTCGTTCGATGTCATGAAAAGCAGCGGGCGGATCACCATGCCGCGGCGCGGCGGCATGACCACCAGGGAGCGGCGCCCTGAATAAGTGAGCAGCCGGTAGATGAACGTCTCGATGCGGTCGTCCTTGTTGTGGCCGACAGCGATGCGCGTGTACCCCTGCCAGCGGCAGAGGTTCTGGGCAGCCAGATAACGAAAATCCCGGGCCCAGGACTGAAAATTGGAACGCTTTTCACTGGGCGCGCGCAGGGTATGGACTGGGATACCCATCCCGTCGCCCAGACCGCGGACAAAAGCTTCGTCCGCGTCGCTTTCTGTATCACGGCGCCCGTAGTTTACATGGCAGATGCCAAGGGAGAAGTCGCCGGGGAAAGAAGTCTTGCTGCTGATTGACAATGAATGCAGGATGTTTAGCATCGCCACCGAGTCGGCTCCGCCTGAGACCATGCATAAAACGCGGTCCATGCTGCCGACCAGGTTCTTCCTGCCGATATATTCACCCGCGCGTGACAGCGCCTGTGAAGAGGACTGGTCCGGGGATAATGATGAAATTGAAGGTTCCCTCATTCGCCTGTTGACACCCCCATGGAGCAATAGGCCTTGAAGGATATTATAACAGTTAGAAGCACGCCTGGAATCGGGGTCTTACGTTATCCGTCATATGCGTTAGAATTACCGCATGACTGATACCAGGAAAGAATATCTCAGGAAAACACCCATCTTTTCCGGCATGGATGACGGGGAGCTCGACGAGATAGTCCCGCTCGTCGTCAAGAGAAAACTGAAAAAAAACACGGTCGTTTTCCACGAGAACGACCCGGCCTCGACTTTCTACCTGGTCAAAACCGGCATGGTAAAAATATACAAGGCGTCCGCGGACGGCCGGGAGCAGGTCCTGACCATGCTCGGCGACGGACAGATATTCGGTGATGTCCCCGCGTTCGACGGCGGCCCCTACCCGGCTTCGGCCGCTACCATGTCCGATTCAGAGATATATCTCATCCGCCGCGAGGATCTGAACGAGGTAGTGCGGCGCCACCCGGAAATCGCGCTCAAGATAATCAGGGTCCTGGGATTGCGGCTACGCCAGGCGCTCGAGCTCGTCCGTGACCTCTCGTTCAAGCAGGTGCCTCATCGCCTTGCCGGGTTGCTGTCCCGGCTGGCGGATGATTACGGGACTGAAACAGAGGCGGGGATCCTGATCGAGCTGCCGCTTTCGCGCCAGGAGCTGGCGGACATCGTGGGCACTTCCCGCGAGACAGTCACCCGCGAGCTCAAAAAGATGGAAAAACAGAAGATGCTGGAGCTAAACCGCCGCCTGATCACGATCACGGACAGGGAGAAGCTCCGGATCTGGGCGCGATAGCGTCCCGTTGCCCCATGGTGTCGCCAAATGTGTGACCAGGCTCACATCCCCTTTTGACCGGCCTCATCTTAGCTTCCCGTTCCCGCGGTTATCCTCAATATATGCCATTTGTTTTCGCAATGCTGTTTCGGGATAGATAAAGGTACAAGCGGAAAGGACTGCGAAAACAATACTACTTTCAGATCAAAGGAGAACAATGAACGATCAGACGACACCCAAGTGTTTGGAATGCGGCAAAAGCAGCGACCAGGCGGTGCTTTTATCCTGCGTCAAGGAAGGCAGGGATGAATGGGTGTGTGTCCATTGCCTCCCCATCCTGATACACGGCGCCCATTGAGACGTTTCGATAACTGCTCGCACTCTGCACGCAAATATAACTCGATCCAGAGGGGGTTTGAATGAGTCCCACGGTTATCGGCTTTATCAAGACGAGCCTGCTGTCACTGGCGGCGGGAGTTATCCTTGGGGTGTTGATGGCGCTGCATATATTGCCGAAGGCTGATATTCCCCAGTACATTACCAGCGCCCATGCCCACATCAACCTGCTGGGCGCGGTCATGATGCTGATCTTCGGTGTGGGATATCATATCCTGCCGAGGTTCAGCGGCCGGCCACTGCACAACGAAGGCGCTTCCACCGTGCAGTTGTGGATGAATATCATCGGGCTGGCGGGCATGTTCGTTGCACTGCTGGTCGCGGCTTACTCCAGCGCCGACCTGCTGCGCTGGGCGGTTGCTCCCTTCGGAGCGCTGTACGCGCTGGGCGGCGTCATCTTCGCGTGGAACATGTGGATGACGATCTCCGGCGCGCTTCCAGCGCCAACACCGGTCGTCCCCGCGAAGAAACCGCCCGCGAAGGAATAACCAGCGGGAAGGAAATTATTACCAGCAAAAAGAGACCGGCCTGTTGGCCGGTCTCTTATATTATTCCGCATTCCTTATATCCGTCCGATGTTCTTCAATCAGCCTTTATCGAGAAGGTCCCTTAAATCCGCGACTACAAGTTCGGCGTCGATGCCATGCATGGTGGCGCCGAAATTGATCGACTCCATGCGGATGCCTGGACAGGAAAAGCAGCCGTTGCCAAAATATTTTTCAATCACGTCCGCCCCACCGGGGAGCCATTCGACTACGTCACCGATGATCGTCTCGCCGCTTATTTCCGTTATTTCCTTCATGTCCGTCATAATTTCTCCTTCCTGAAAAATCACGGCCGCGCCGGAGGATCCAGGGGCGGGGTCTTGATGCCTGCGTGTTATTAGCATACCCCGCGACGGCGGCTGTTATAACAACCGCGGCCGCATCAGGAGTGTGATGTTGGTCACGGAGCCAGCGGGATGGACTCAGGCTACTCTGAAAGGAACAGGTGCGTCAGTTCCTCTTCCCTGCCCGGTTCGAGGATGGCCAGTATCTGATCGCCGGCGCGCAGCTCGGTGGAGCCCTGCGGGATAAGCGCATGGGTGTCGCGCAGGATGGAAATGAGCAGGACGCCCGCCGGCAGTTCTATCTCCTCGATGCGCTTGTGCGAAAGCGATGAGCCCTCCTCTACCATCACCTCCACTATCTCGAGGTTTTCCTTCTTCAGGTTAAGCAGATGGACGAGCTTGTGCGTGGGCATCTCATGTTCGATCAGCGAGAGCAGCGAGTTCGTGGCCGAAACCGTCGGCCCGATGCCGAGTACGTCGAACGCCTCCTGGTTCTCGGGATTATTCACGCGGGCGATAGCCTTGGGCACATTGAACTTGTGATTGGCCACCTGGCAGATGATGATATTGTCCTCATCGTCGCCTGTGACCGCCGCGACGACATCGGCGCGCTCGATTCCGGCCCGCTCGAGATTGAAGATCTCGGTGGCGTCACCCAGCATCACCGATTCATCGAATTCCTGGGTCAGCCTCTGGTAGCGGCGGCGGTCCTGCTCGATCATCATGACTTCGTTCCCCCTGCTCGTCAGCATGCGCGTCAAGGTACGCCCTACTTTTCCTCCACCGGCGATCACGACAAACATCAGGAAGCCACCTCGCTCTTTACGGCCCGCGCCAGCAGGTCGATCGTATCGGCGGTGGGACAGATCGTGTTGATGCCCATCTTCTCCTTGAAGAATTTTGCGCGGTTAGGGTCGTAGACGCGCGTGACGACGGATTTGACGCCGAAGCGCTCCTTGGCTAGTTGAGCCGATACGATATTTGTGTTGTCGCCGTCGGTCGCCGCGACGAACGCATCCGCGTTTTCCGTATGCACTTTCTCAAGCGCCTTGATGTCGATGCCCACGCCATGGACGAAATCGCCTGGAAAATCCTCGCCCAGCCTCTGCAGAGCGTCTTCATCCTCGTCGATGACCGCGACCTTGTGGCCTTCGGAAATCAGCCCGAGGGCCAGCGCGGAACCGACACGTCCGCATCCGACTATGACTACATACATGTGCTCACCTCGAATCTCAATTACTTCATTTCCTTTTCCCCGGAAACCACCAGAACCTTGCATGGCGCCTTCCTGAGCACGTATTCCACGGTGCCGCCGAAGAAACGCTCACCGGTTCGTCTTGTTCTCTCCGCACCGATCATGACGATCTGCGACTTGCTGGCGATGGCCTCCTCGACGATTGTCCTGCCGGCGACACGGCCGGCGACGATCTTCGGGTAGAGAGGCACCGCGTACTCCTTGGCCAACTCTATAGCCTCGTCAAGCAGGCCCTCGGCCACCTTCTGCTCTTCCGGTAGCACGCTCTCCAGCGGCAGGTTCATCGGTACCTCGATGACGACCAGCGCCTGTATTGCCGACTTCTCTTCCGCGGCCAGCTGGCAGGCCATGACCATGGCCTCGCTGGAGATCCTGGAGCCAACCATCGGCACGAGGATATTATTGTACTCCACATCCGGATACTTAACAGGCGCGACTTCGATTTTCACGGTCTCGGTGAGTGACAGCTTCTGTGAGCGCCTGTAGAAGAAATACATGATGAAGCCGAGGATCATCCAGCTGAAACCGACATACCTGCCCCATTCGTGCGTCACTATCACGATCACCCAGACCGTGAAGGTGCCGATACCGCCGACGATTGCTGTGAGCGGCAGCGATATCTCCCCTAACTGGATGTTGAGCGGGGCCTTGAACGGCCGTCCCAGGTAGGGTTCCTTGATCCTGAGCGCCACTACGGAAATGTGGGCGATCGTAAACGAGATCATGGCCCCGAAACTGTAAAGGTCCGCAAGCAGGTCGACTTTGCCGGGAAGCAACAGCAGCGAGGCAACGATGCCATAGAATATTATTGAGGTGTAGGGAGTATGAAAGCGGCTGTGGACCTTGTTGAAGACCGGCGGCAGCTGTTTGTGCTGGCCCATCGAATAGGACAGCCTGGATATCCCCAGGATGCCGGCATTGGCGGCGATCAAGAGGATCGTCGCCGCCAGGATTCCGACCCAGGCCGCCATTATCTTTGCCACAACGGGCCAGTGGCTGGCGATGCCGCGGTCCTTGTCCTTGACGATGCCCATGATCGGGTCTTCAAGCCATTTCTCGGACAGGTCGGTGACCCAGGTGCGCTCACCGTCGATCTGGACGACCTCGCCGGAATCACCGATCACCTGCCCCTCATCGTTGAGCTGGCCGATCACGGCCGGCGGTTCATCGCTCTCGCTGTCCTGCGCCCGGGTTTTTTCCTCCACCACCTGCCCGTCGCTTTTGATGGTTGCGACCACCTCACGCCTTTCTGTGTTCTTGAAAGCCTCATGCACCGGCATGACGCTGAGCGAGATCGTCGAGATCGCCGCATATATGGCGAGGACGGTGACCAGAACCAGCATTATCGATTTGGGCACGTCACGGTGCGGCTGCTTGGCTTCTTCCGCAAGATTCGAAACCGTTTCAATGCCGGTGTACGCGACCATGGCGATTGAGATTCCGTAAAGCAGGTTGCTCCAGGTCGGCGCCACGCCCCAGTGGACGTTGTTGATCAGGATCTCCGGATTCAAAAGCATGAAGATACCGACAATCGCAAGCAGCACCTGGGTGATGAGATCCATCACGGCCAGCAGGATGTTAAGTCCGGATGATTCCTTGACCCCGATGATATTCATGATCACCAGAAAAAATATGACCACGATACCGCCGATGGTATTGGCCGGCCACTCCTTGAGGACGGGGAAGAAAACAGCGAGATAGTTGGGAACGAAAAAGGCTGAGATGGCGATAGTGATGATGTAATCAAGCGTGAGCGCCCATCCGGCGCCGAAACTCGCCAGCTCGTTGAAGCTGCGGCGGGCGAAACTCGACGACCCCCCGGCTTCAGGGACAGCGGCTGTGGCTTCGGCGTAAGAGAAAGCGGTAAGCGCGAACAGAAGTCCGGCGAGCATGAAGACCACCGGCGATAGACCCAGCGCAAAGGCGGCAACAACTCCGAGAGCGTAGTAGATGGACGAACCCACGTTGCCGTAGGCGGCGGAATAAAGAGCCGGCCAGCCTAAAACGCGCTGCAGCTCATAGACCTTGCGGAAACGGCGGCGGGCCATCTAGGACTTCTCCCTCATGTAATAAAAGCGGACCGCGCCGTAAGCGGTGAAGGCGATGCCAGTGACCAGGCCGGCCGAAAGGGATAGCGGACCCGTGAGCATGACGGAGCGTACTATCACCGCCAGGCCGATGAGCATGATGATCAGACTCAGAAACTTTTTTGTGTTGTTTATCATTGGGCAGGCTTAAGTTGAATCAAATGCAATTATCGTACTTCCGGGCTGAAACTTACAAGCGGGTTGGGACACCTTACTTAATTCCTGATGAAATGTGCACATCTTGAACAATCGTGAAGGAATTAAGTAAGGTGTCCCAATTAAACGGGGCGGGCCCGGAGGGCCCGCCCCGTTCGTTACATATGCAGGCGCATCAGCGCGCCTATACCATTCGGTACTGTTAAGTCATTAACGGGATGATCAACAGGGCCACGATATTGACGACCTTGATCATCGGGTTGATTGCCGGACCGGCGGTGTCCTTGTAGGGATCGCCTACGGTGTCGCCGGTTACCGCGGCTGCGTGGGCGTCTGAGCCCTTGCCGCCGTAAACGCCGTCCTCAATGAGCTTCTTGGCGTTATCCCAGGCGCCGCCGCCGCTGGTCATGGAGATGGCCAGGAAGATACCAGTGACGATACTGCCCACCAGCATGCCGCCGAGCATCTCGTAACCGAGCTGCGCGTTGCCGAGAGCCTTCGGAACCAGGCCCACGATCAGCGGTGCGCTTATCGGTATGAGTGCGGGAAGCATCATCTTGCGAAGCGCGGCCTTGGTCACGATATCCACGCACTTGCCGTACTCAGGCTTGCCTGTTCCTTCCATGATGCCGGGAATCTCGCGGAACTGGCGCCGTACTTCCTCCACGACCATGCCGCCCGCGCTGCCGACGGCTTCCATGCAGAGAGAAGCGAAGATGAACGGCAGCAGGCCGCCGACGAACAGGCCGACGATTATCGTCGGCTGAGAGAGGTCGAAAGTAACTGCCGCATGCTGACCCGCTTTTGCCAGGCCTTCAGTCAGATCCTGTGTGTATGAGGCGAACAGCACCAGGGCGGCCAGACCGGCGGAGCCGATGGCATAACCCTTGGTGACAGCCTTGGTGGTGTTGCCGACCGCGTCCAGGGGATCAGTGACCGCCCGGACCTCTTCCGGCATCTCTGCCATCTCGGCGATGCCGCCGGCGTTATCTGTGATGGGGCCGTAGGCGTCGATGGCAACGATAATGCCGGTCATGGAAAGCTGAGCCATGACAGCGATCGCGATGCCGTAGATTCCGGCCTCATAGTTTGCCACGAGGATACCAGCGCTGATGGCGAGTACCGGCAGCGCGGTTGACTTCATGCTGACCGCGAGGCCGGCGATGATGTTAGTCGCGGAACCAGTCTGTGATGCTTCGGCGATGTGCTTGACCGGGGCATACTTGGTCGCGGTGTAGTATTCGGTAATGACGACGATCGCGCCGGTGACCACAAGGCCGACGGCGGCGCAGATCCAGAGCTGCATATCCGAGTAAACCGTGCCGTCTACATTCTTCAGACCCTTGCCCTCAGTTATCTGGGGAATGATGTAGTAGAAGGCGCCAAGCGAAAGCACTCCGGCCGCTATCAGGCCTTTGTAGAGAGCTCCCATTATGTTCTGGCTCTTGCCTATCCTCACGAAGAACGTGCCGATGATGGAAGCGATGATTGATACTCCGCCGAGGACGAGAGGCAGTAACAGAGCCTGCTCCTGGGCGACGCCCTTGAATTTAAGCAGACCGAGGAGCATGACGGCCACAGCGGTCACGGCGTACGTCTCGAAGAGATCGGCAGCCATGCCGGCGCAGTCGCCCACGTTGTCGCCCACGTTGTCGGCGATAACCGCAGGGTTGCGCGGGTCATCCTCGGGAATGCCGGCCTCGAGCTTACCTACCAGGTCGGCTCCGACGTCGGCGGCTTTGGTGTAGATGCCGCCGCCCAGACGCCCGAAGACGCTGATGAGACTGCCTCCAAAACCCATGCCGACCAGATACCTGACGTGATCGGGATTACCCGGATCAACCGCGTAAAAACCAGCCACTCCCAGAAGGGCAAGCCCAACTACGAGCAGTCCGGTTACGGAACCGCCGCGGAACGCGACGTTCATCGCCGGGCCGAGACCCTTCCTTGCGGCTTCAGCCGTACGAACGTTGGCGCGCACGGAGACCATCATGCCGATCCAGCCCGTCGAAGCGGAGAGGACCGCGCCAATGAGAAACGCGATGGCGGTACCCCAGTTGATAGCCAGACCCAAAACGGCAAACAGTACAACAGCAACAATGGCGACGTACTGTGTCTGCCGGTTAAGATATGCCTTCGCGCCTTCCTGTACGGCGGCGGCAATCTCCTGCATCCTCTCGTTTCCTGCTGGGAGCTTCAGCACCCACATGACGAGTGCAATGCCATATACAGCTGCGGCTATACCGCAGGCTATGGCAAAATACACCCCATTATCCATTAAAAATTTATGCAATAAACTCGACTCCTTTCTTGCGGGAGTACCCCGGTAGGATTATGCGCCCCCTGCCCGCGAAGCTAATAAAGGTGGGTGCACCAAACACTTTCAAGCCGGCGAAATTTATATCAGATTGGGAGGAAAAGATAAAGAAGCAAAGCGCCGGACAGTGCTTTTTATCGGATGAATCATATCAGATATATTGATAGCTCCATCATCCGGGGCTGGATTCAGGCCCTAAACGCACGTGTATATGCCCACGATGGTGGCAATCACCACCCCGGCTCCGTCGGCATGACGCGGTTGAATAAAGCTGAGTTTTGCAGGAGATATGCGTGGAAAAAACCATCCGGCAGTTTCTGCCGGCGCTGCGCTCTAGACCTGGCTTGGCTTTGGAATCAGCTCCGTGGCCCTGCCGCCCTCGAGCATCTCGCGGAACTTGACCGATGCCGGCGAAACATAGCGATCGGCCACCGTCACGAGGAAGAAATCCCTTTCGAGCACGACGTCCTTGATGCTCACGCGCCTCAAAAGTCGTCCCTCGAGCTGCGCGTGGACCGCCTGTTTTGAAAGGATGGATACTCCGAGACCTGCCTCGACGGCAGTTGAGATGGCGGACGAGTTACCCAGCTCCATGACGACGTTGAGCTTGGTGACTCCCTCCAGCTTAAGCTTTTCCTCAACCACTTCACGCGTCCCCGAACCCAGTTCGCGCGTGATGAACGGCTCCTCCATTAACTCTTCCTTGGATACCGACTCCCGGTCGGCCCAGCGATGGCGCGGAGAGACAAAAAGCACCAGCTCATCCTTCTCGATCGGTTCGCGCAGCAGCGAAGGGTTCTGGACGTCATGTTCGACAACTGCAAGCGGGAACATCCCCGCAAGCAGCTGGTCCTCGATGATACGTGTATTCTCGACAATGAGTGAAACCATCACTTCGGGATAGCGGCGTTTGAACTCGCCGAGGTAGAACGGCATGAGATAATTTCCAACCGTGGTGCTCGCGCCCACATGGAGCTCTCCACCCTTCAGACCACGCAGATCGTCGAACTTGTGGTTTATCTCGTCCTCGATATCAAGTATCTTCTGCGCCTTTTCAAACAGAATCCTGCCGGGTTCGGTTAGCGTGGCCCCCTTGCTGCCACGGTCGAAAAGAACCACCCCGTATCGCCGCTCCAGCGCCTGAATCTGCTGGCTTACCGCCGACTGCGACATGAACAGGTCCTCCGCCACTGCGGAAAAATTACCCTTATGGGCTATCGAGCAGAATGTCCTCAGTTTGGATATATCCATAAAATCTCCGTCCAGCGTGTCAGGTCCGGGATACTATCGGAATATCTTATCATAACTAATTCAGGCGGTTATCACCCTTTTTGCCACTCCACTCATCCCATTAATGAAAGGACTTCAGATCAGATATAAATCGGAACACACACTCCGGATAAATTTACATATATAAATTCATACAATAATATCTTTATCATGGTTGAAGCAGCTTCCGCAGATATTGAAAACACACGGCAGCCGGCCAACTTCGACTATAAGCCGCGTGTGGGCGTATTTAAGGCCCTCGCCGACCAGGCGCGGCAGAAGATACCTGACCCTGGAGGAAGCGGGCGAGACGCGCGTCAGCGAGCTTGTCGGCAGGCTCAGCATCTCACAGCCCACGATGTCGCAACATCTGGGTATATTGAAGAATACCGGGCTTGTCGAGGACAGGTGTGACGGCCAGTCGATCTGCTTTTGGGTAAACCGCGTCTGGCTTACCGAATGCTGCAGCGGCTTCATCTCCAGGTTCGAGGATGATGAAGACTTTGTTTCACTCTTGCGGGGGAAGGGCAAAAAGGTAAGAATTCGCCAAAGGGAGTTTCTTTGTTTCACAAGTCAGTCAAACCTGCAATCCTGGGCCTTGCGGCCGCACTAATCATACTTACGTCCGGATGCGGCGATGACCGCACGGTTACCATTTCGCAGCCGGAGGGCCTTGAGGACGCGCTTCCGGTCATTTATAACACTTCTCCGGAGTCCACCGGTCAATTGCTCCGCGACACCAGCGCGACTGTCAGGAAAAACACTACGGCAAACATGGGCGTCCACTTCGTGATGGATTCAAGGACGACGATCAGTGGCCGGACGATCGTCTCACGGGGTGAAGGCGACATGGTTTTTCCCGACCGGATCAGAATGACAACACAGAACTACACTGACGCCCAGCCCGTTCCCGTCGAAGTTGTCGTCGTCAGCGGCAGGACCTATACCCGCTCCGCGGCGACAGGCGGCGCCTGGAAAAGTTCAGGAACCGGGGTTTCGGCGCCTGACCCCCAAAGCATCACCAGCCTCCTCGATTTCGCGCGCAGCTCCCGCAACTTTGGCGAGGAGTCGCTCAGCGGAAACCGGAAGACCTATCACATACAGCTCGACGTCGATGCCTCGCTGGCGGCTGACGAGGCAAAAAAACAGAACTCCGATCCCGCCCTGATCCAGGCGCTTGAATCTACCCGCAACTCCAGTGTCACCGTCGACCTCTGGATCGGGACAAACGATCTGCTTATATACCAGGAAAGGGTTATGATCTCAAACACCGCTTCCGACCTCAAGTCGGAAGAGACGTTCATATTCTCCGATTGGGGTAAAGCTGTCGAAATAGTAAAGCCCTGCGAATCCTGTTAGGACTGCCTGCCTCCCGCAGTTATGCTTCCTCCCGATACAGGCACGAGAAGCTGGCTGCGTTTCCAGTGATGGTAGGCCGTATTGAGAACCTCGACGTATTCGGCGCTGGCTTTCTGAAGTCCGGCATCGGTGGGCAGACTGTCATCTTCTGATGTTCCATAAGCTGAGTAGTTGGTACCATCGGCGATTAAATACTGGATGGCGTCGTTGCGATAGCGATGATGATTCCCCGAATCCATGCCGAGATCGTTAACCTGGGCGCTGCCGCCGTTCGATGTCAGGACATTGTAGAAATCGAAGACAACCACGTTGCTGTACGGGTAGTCCTTTAGCCATTCCTCTGTCAGCCACCGGTTCAGGGCGCGCGCGTTATCTGCCTGCTCCGGCGTAGTGGCCGCCTCCACCAGCGGCGGAGCCGTTATCACAACGAAGAGCTTGTCCTGCCTGGTCTCAAAAAACACCAGCAGGTCGGCGTAGATCCCCTTGGCGTTGGCCACGGTGAGGTTTTCGGAGCTGCTGTCCTCGGATCGCAGCGGGTTGAGACCGGTGGTTGGGGTGGGAGGGTCATAAGGGTTACCCGCGAGCGCTGAGTTATTAAAGTCGGATTTGAACATGACGACTTCATTCTCACTGATCGGGTCTGGGTTAAACGGCTTTCGGGAAAAGGGGATGTACGAGTGGGTTCCTTCCTCGATGAACAGCGCGGCGAGATATCTGGTCTTGTTGGGGCCGGCGAACCAGCTGTACCACTGGCCGATATCGGTGTGGTCGCCGATGGTCTCGGAACCGACGTCGAAGTCCTGCGGTATCCAGCCGAAGTCCGTGTCACTGACGTAATAATTGTTGTCACGCAGGGTCATGCCGAGCCTGCCGCCTTCATCGGCCAGCCAGTGATCCCCCACATTGTGATGGATGAAGATCAGGCGGACCTGGTGTTCCGGCGGGTTCGGGCTGAGAAACTCGGCGACTGAAGTGACAGGTGTCGGCGGCTTGTCGATAGGCAGGCTGGACTTGCGTTTGGCAGCGTAATTATCCTGGACAACATAAAGTCCGCCAAGTAAAACAACAAGCACCGTGGCAATTATTGCCTTGCGAACTTTTGTTCCGCTGATCGTGTGTCCGAAACTCACTCGTGCCTTATTCTCCCTTCCAGGCATGATATTCAATATTGAGCAGGGGCACGAACTCGCTCGCCGCCTTCTTCAGCCCGGCCGCGGTCGGATGGCTGTCCCCGCTCGCGTATGCCGAGAAGTTGCTTCCCTCGCCCGCGGTGTATTCGATCAGGTCATCACTTTTGTTATAGCGGTGATGGTTGCCGGCGGAACTGCCCTGGTCGCCCGTATCCGGTCCGCCGCCATTGGATGTAAGCACATTGTAGAAATCAAACACCGCCACGTTACGGTATTTGTAGTCCGCAAGCCAGTCGCTGACCAGCCACCTGTTGAACGCCCGGGCGTTTGCCGCCTGTTCGGGAGTTGTGTCAGACTCCATCAGTGGCGGCGCCGTTATGATGATAAAAAGCTTGTCCTGGCGCCCGGCAAAGCCTGCCAGGAGATCATTGTAAATACCCTTGGCGTTGCCGACCGTGAACGAATCCGAGCCGCTACCCTCGCCCCGCAGAGGGTTTGCGCCCGTAGCGGCGGCGTCATTTGGACCGCCCCCCAGACCCGAGTTCGGGAAGCAGGATTTGAAAACCACGACCTCGTTCTCGCCGCCCGGGTCAAGACCCGGAGCAAGGCGCGTGTACGGAGTGCCCGTGTTCTGGCTTTTCTCGGCGAAGAGGGCGTTCATGTACAGCGAGCTGTTGGGGCCGGCGAACCAGCTGTACCAGTAGCCAATGTCCGTATGGTCTCCGATGTTCTCTGACCCCGAATCCACGTCGGGGGGACCCCAGCCATAATTGGTGTCGCTTACGAAATAGTTGTTGTCACGCAGGACCTTCCCAAGCCCGCCCTTGCCTTCATCCAGCCAGTCCTCGCCCACGGAATGATGGATGAATACCAGCCGTACCGGTGTTTGGGGCGGACTTGCATTGAGCGACAGGCGCGCATCCGCATCGATGCTTTTTGCTGTAGATGCCGCGCTTGTGGTTGCGGCGCTGCTTACTTCCTGCGTGGTGCTGGCCGCGTTACCGCAGCCGGCTGCAAAAAGAAACAGGCCTGGAATCAGGCCTGCGAAAAGTACTTTAAGGGCAGCGCGAAATATATCCCCCATATCTTGCCTCCTGATTGGTATGCAGCACGAGTCAGGAAAGAGCCCAAAGCAGAACCAGGCCCACCAGAGCCCAGCTCAACACCAACCACGCGGCAACGATAAAGAAAGAACCAACATGTGCGAGTCTTTCCATGCCTGAAACCTCACATTGACGTGGCAATACTGCCCTTTTTCTTCGATCTCCCCAGTTATCCTCCATCACCCAGGATAACTATATGACATGCAAATGTTCAGCTCAAGTCTTTTTTCCAAAATGATACAGGGGTCTTCTCAGGCATGCCTCCCGAGTTCATTGAATTAATCGCCACATATTGCATTTCCTGGCTAAAAGCCGGGACTAGCGACGGGCGCCGGATATCGGAATAAATACCTTACCCCGGCAAATAATAAACATCGCTCTCGGTCAGGTGTTTGCCTGACTTAGCCGTCTTCCCGGACGCTTATGGATGGCGGCCTGGTTTTCAGACTACGTTCCTGATTATTCGAGCGAGGACCGGCTGAAGGCAGCAGGCGGGATTCCCGGGACCGTTACGGGAAATCAGGATAGCCGACCGCTTCCAGGCACAAACCCGCCGGAGGGGCGGTCTCGCCGGCGGCCGGCCGTGAAGCCCCCGCCAGCAGGACGCCGAGATCTTCCAGGGGGCGCCGTCCACGGGCAATCTCGAGCATGGTTCCCACTAGCACCCTGACCATGTTTCGCAGGAATCCGGATGAGGTTATCCAGAATGTGAGCACGTCTTCGCCTGCAGGGTTTCCATCATCTGATACCCACTCCGCCCGGGTTATTTCACGCTCGAAGTAATCGTGCTCAGTGACCGTGGGTGTGAACGCGGTAAAGTCATGCCGGCCCAGAATGATTTCGCCGGCCTGCCGCAGGAGTTCTCGGTCAAGCCGGCCCCTGTAATGATAGACGTAGCGGCCACGGAACGGCGACGGATACTGGCGGTTGAGAACCGAATATGAATAAGTCCGCGACAGGGCGGCGCGGCGGGCGTCGAAAACCTCGGGGGCCGGCGACGCGGACCTGATAGCGATCGTCGGTGGCAGGAGCTGGTTGGCCGAACGGCGCAGCTTGCCGGGGTCAGGTTGTCCGGCTATCTGAAAACTGGCTACCTGCCCGCGGGCGTGAACGCCGGTGTCGGTGCGGCCGGCGACAGAGAGGGAGATTTTTTCCTGCAGAATCTGCGCCAGCACCTGTTCGAGCGAACCCTCGATGCTCGGCAGCCCGGGCTGTTTCGCCCAGCCGGCGAACCCGGTGCCATCGTATTCGATATCCAGGCGAATCGTATTCATTGGGAAACCCTACTCAATTCCGGCGGCGGCATCCAGTCAGATGCCGATCCAGAGGCTGGTGGATAGGGCTGCCGCCGCGACAGCTGTAAAAACAGCGTCCCGCCAGCCGAACCTCAACTTCCGGCGCATCGTCCTGCCTTTTCCTCCCCGGTAACAGCGCGATTCCATTGCCAGCGCCAGCTCGTCAGCATGGCGGAAGCTCATCACAAAAAGGGGTATGAGCACGGGCATCACTGCTCGAGCCCGTCTCAGCAGTCCGCCGGTGCCGATGCTTGCGCCCCGCGCCCTCTGCGCCTTGATGATGCGGTCCAGCTCCATCAGCAGCAGTGGGATAAAGCGAAGCGCGATGGTCATCATCAGGGCCAGTTCATAGGAAGGTATCCTGATCTTCTCCAGGGGCGAAATCATGCGTCCAAAAGCATCGGTAAGCAGAACCGGCGGTGTCGTAAAGGTAAGTATGAAGCCTGACAGCACCAGGAATACCAGACGCGTCACCAGAAATGCGCCCTGCTCCAGGCCTTCGCGATAAAGTGCGACCGGCCCGAGCCGCGCAAGCTCTTCGCCGCCCCTGAACAGCAACTGGAAGAAGAACGTGATCAGCAGGAGGATGAGCATGGGCCGCAGGCTGCGCAACAGCCAGACCGCGGGTATTCCCGCGAACAGGATACCGGCCAGCAGGATGGCCGCGAGCAGGGCCAGCGGCCCGAAACCATGCACGAGGAAAAGCACGATGACATAAGCGAAGGCCGCCATTATCTTGATTCGCGGATCGATGCGATGTAGAAGAGAAGTCCCTGGATAGTACTGGCCGATGGTGACGCTGCTCAGCTGCATGAAGCACCCTCCGCGCCGCCCGCCATCTGAAACAGCAGCTCGACTGCCGCGGGCTCATCGAGGACGGGCGCGACAATTCCGCCGGTCGCCTCACCCAGGAGATGGCAAAGTTCAACAGTTCCAGGAAGCCTGAGGCTGTAGCGCTCCAGCAGATTGCGGTCAGACAGCAGCCGGCCGGAATCGTCATCTGCGGCAACACGGCCGCCGTCCATGATCACAAGCCTTTTTGAGAAATGGGCCATCTCATCCATATCGTGACCGACCATGACCACGGTAACCCCCGTCTCGTCGTTCAGCCTGACAAGGCGCTCGATGATATCGTGACGGCACAAGGGATCGAGATGGGCGGTCGGTTCATCAAGGAGCAGAACACGGGGCCGCATGGCCAGCAGCCCCGCCAGGGCCACCCGGCGCTGCTCGCCAAGGCTTAATGAAAAAGGGCTCCTGGAGCCAAACCGCTCAACATCGAGACCTACACACGCAAGCGCCTCTTTTGTCAGTCTGTTGACTTCTTCAGCCTTAAGCCCAAGCGCACGGGGCGCAAAGGCGACGTCGTCGTGGACGGTTTTTTCAAAGAGGCAGTTCTCTGGAGACTGAAAGGCGAAGCCTAAGCTACCGGGCCCTGGCAGCGGCTTGCGCCCCAGTTTCCTGCCGTCGTGAGCTACATCACCAGAGGTTGGCGCCATTATTCCCGCCAGAAGCGCCAGGAGCGTCGACTTGCCCGAACCCACGGGACCGGCGATACCGATCCGCTCCCCAGGCGCGAACGCCAGGTCCACGCCCGAGACGGCTTTAAATTCAAAGGGCGTCCCCTCCTGGTAAGACAGGCTGACGTTGTGCGCCTCTATGTGCATATGCTCTTCACAAGTTCAGCGAGGGAGAGGGAAACCGGCAGATCCAACCCGCGCGATGCCAGTGACGCGCTGAGCCGCACCGCAAGAGGAGGCATGAGCCCGGTCCTTTCCATTAGCCTGGGGCTGGAAAATAGGTCCAGGGGGAGGCCGTCGAATTCAACCTTGCCCGACGCCAGTGCTATTACCCGCGACGCATCCACCAGCTCGTCCATGATATGGGTAATCATGACGATGGTGGTGCCGGCACGCCAGAGCTCCCCGACCAGGCCATGAAACTCCTGCTGGGAGCGGGGGTCCAGCATCGATGTGGGCTCGTCAAAAACGAGCACTTTCGGCCCGAGCGCCACGACGCCGGCAAGCACCGTGCGCTGCTTCTGCCCGCCTGAGAGCCAGTGGGGCTCCTTCTTGAGCAGCTCCGCGATCCTGAACCGAACGGCATACTTGGCGACGCGACGATCTATCTCATCGGGCGGCAGACCCAGGTTCTCCAGACCGAAAGCGATGTCGTCTTCGACGCTGGTGGCAACGATCTGGCTGTCCGGATTCTGGAAGACCATGCCGACAGTCTCGCGGATCGCGTTGATGTTGGCCTTGTCGTCAGTCCTTAACCCATCCACAACCACTGCGCCTCTGTCGGGCACTATGAGCGCGTTCAGCAGCCGGGCCAGAGTCGATTTGCCGGACCCGTTCGCGCCTACGATGCCGATAAACTCTCCCGGCGAGACAGAAAGGCTGACCTCGTCGAGCGCCGCCGCCCCTTCCGGCGCGTGAGGATAACGGTACGTGACGTTATCGAGTGAGATTATCGATCCGTTCATGTAAATTTCCGACCCTGGCCGAATTGGTTGAATCAGTCTGAGATGAGATTCTATCAAGCCGGGACGGAATAATTATCAAACCCGGTTTTCACATCTCCAGCGTGGGCGTACGGAGTGGGGTGTTCGGGCTGGAACGTTTGTCGAAGACCCGAGTGGAAGCCCGAACACCCCACCCCGGCCCCTCCGGCATCGAATCAGGAAAAGTTCAATAACACCCCGAATCCGCATCAACCAGTTTCCCGAAAACAAAAGGCGCCCCTGAAGGGCGCCGATATTTTTCAAACTATTACTTCTCGAAACCCGCCGCTAATCAACAAGCTCCAGGAATACCATCTCCGCCGCGTCACCGTGACGCGGTCCGATGCGGGTGATACGTGTATATCCACCCTGCCGCTCGGCGAACCGGGGAGCCAGATCAGTAAACAGCGTATGGACGGTGTCCTTGCTGCGCAGGCGGCCGATGGCCTGACGGCGTGCCGCCAGATCTCCGCGCTTGCCGAGCGTTATCATCTTCTCGGCCAGCGGCTTTGCTTCCTTGGCCCTGGTCACGGTCGTCCTGATGCGGCCATGTTCAAAAAGCGAACATACCATGTTACCGAGCATCGCCTTGCGATGCGCGGATGTAAGTCCCAGTTTTCTTCCCTGCTTTGCGTGTCTCATTATACTGCTCTCCTAAAAACGTGCTAGCTCCTGAGCGCGAGGCCCAGCTTGGCGAGATTCTCCTTGACTTCGTCGATGCTCTTTTTGCCGAAATTCGGTATGTTCATCAGCTCGGCTTCGCTGCGCTTCACCAGGTCGGCAACCGTCTGGATGCCCTCCCGCTTGAGGCAGTTATACGACCTTACGCCTATCTCCAGCTCCTCGATAAGTATCTCGTCATCGCCGCCCTTGGCCTCTGCCGGCATTTCCAGTAACGCCTCGGCATCCTCCTCGGGGGTGGTGCTGGCTTCATGGGGACCGGTGAAGATCTCCAGCGAGGATGTCAGGATTCCTGCCGCTTCCCGCAGGGCCGCATCCGGAGTCATGCTGCCATCGGTCGTTATCTCCATCGTAAGCTTGTCAAAGTCGGTGCGCTGCCCGACGCGGGCGCGGTCTACTTCGTAAGAGACCCTGGTGACTGGTGAAAAATTCGAATCGATGGGGATTATCCCGATCGCCGCGCCTGCCTGCTTGTTGCTGTCCGCGGACGAGTAGCCGCGGCCGCGACGCACGGTCAGCGTCATTTCCAGCTTAGCCTTCTTGCCGAGGTTGCAGATCTGCAGGTCCGGATTGATTATCTCCAGCTCCGCGGGGCACTCGATATCGCCGGCGGTGACTGCGCCTGGGCCGGATTTCACAAGGCTGACCTCGATCTCGCCAACTTCGCCGTGCAGGCGACAGGCGATTTTTTTGACGTTAAGCACAATGTCGGTAACGTCCTCTTTCACACCGGTGATGGTGGAGAACTCGTGGGAAACACCTTCAATCTTGATGAGACTGACTGCGGCGCCTTCAAGGGATGAAAGCAGCACCCGCCTGAGCGAGTTGCCGAACGTGTGACCAAAACCCCTGTCCAGGGGTTCGACCACGAAGACTCCCTTTTCGTCCTTGACCTGCTCGTGGGTGATCTTGGGCTGCTGCAATGTGAGCAATTCGTCCTCCATATCCATAAATTGTGATCCTGTGCCTGAAGGTTTTACCAGAGCCATCAAGCTCATGATGCCACCGTCGCAACCAGCGTCACTTGGAATACAACTCCACTATTAATTGTTCCTGCACCGGAACGTCGATCTCTTCCCGCTCCGGGTACTTTAAGATCTTGCCGGTCAGGGCGTCGTGGTCAGCCTGCAGCCACGGCGATACCGACGCGGTAAGATCGGTCGCCTCCCTGATGGCGTCACGCGCTGACGAATTGGCCATGACCGCGACCATGTCGTCCGGGCGTACCTTGTAGGATGGGATATCCACCCTGTGGCCATTCACCATGAAGTGGCCATGCATAACCAGCTGCCTGGACTGACGCCTGGAAACCGCGAAGCCCAGTCGATAAACCACGTTGTCCAGACGCGTTTCCAGCAGACGCAACAGGTTCTCACCTGTGATGCCGCTCTGGCGGTTGGCGCTCTTGTAATAATTTCTGAACTGCTTCTCGAGTAAACCATAATAACGGCGCGCCTTCTGCTTCTCGCGAAGCTGCGTCAGATATTCGGTCTGCTTTATCCGGCGCCGTCCATGCTCGCCAGGCCCGTAGGAGCGACGATCGATGGAACAACGGTCGGTGAGGCAACGTTCCCCCTTGAGGTAGAGCTTTAAACCCTCGCGGCGGCACTGTTTGCATGCTGGTGATGTGTCTTTTGCCAAAGTCGAATTCCTCTCAGACTCTTCTTCTTTTACGCTGCCGGCATCCATTATGGGGAACCGGCGTCACGTCCTTGACGCTCATTACTTCAATGCCCGCGGCCTGAAGCGAACGGATAGCCGTCTCGCGTCCGGAACCGGGGCCCTTCACATAACAGTCAACTTTTTTCAGGCCGTGCTCCATGCCCTTCTTGGCGCATGCGTCCGCGGTGACCTGGGCGGCGAAGGGTGTGCTCTTGCGTGACCCCTTGAAACCGGCTGAGCCGGCGCTCTCCCAGGCGATAACGTTACCTTCCTTGTCCGTCAGGGTAACGATGGTGTTGTTGAACGATGTCTTGATGTGGGCCTGGCCCACGGGAATATTCTTTTTTACCTTGCGGCGTGTACGAGCTTTTGATTTTGGTGCAGCCATCTATTGACCCCTTCTATTTCTTGCGTTTGACGCCGACGGTGCGCTTCGGACCCTTGCGGCCGCGAGCGTTGGTCTTCGTGCGCTGTCCGCGCACCGGGAGACCCCGCCGATGGCGAATCCCGCGGTAGCAGCCGATCTCCATCAGCCGCTTGATATTCTGTGACCGCTCGCGACGCAGGTCGCCCTCGACGATGAGATTGCTGTCGAGATAGTCCCTCAGCTTTGTTATCTCGTTGTCGGTAAGATCCCTTACATATGTGTCACGGTTGATCTCAAGCTCGTCGAGGATCTTGCCCGACGTCGACCGCCCCACTCCATAAACGTAAGTGAGTCCAATCTCTACCCGCTTCTCACGGGGAATATTTACTCCGGCGATACGTGCCAAACCAAAAACCTCCAATTAGTCGGCAGCCTGTCGGTGGTCCACCGAAACACGGCTGCCCTGGGACTGCTACCCCTGGCGCTGCTTGTGCCTGGGATTGGGGCAGATTACAAGCAACTTGCCGCCCCGCCTCACCAGTTTGCACTTTTCACACATCGGTTTTACAGATGATCTGACTTTCATGATTCTCTTTCCTTAAAGCCCTTTTCCGGACTATTTAAACCTGTACGTGATTCTTCCCCTGGTCAGGTCATAAGGCGAAAGCTCCACCTTTACCCTGTCCCCGGGGAGGATGCGGATATAGTGCATCCTCATCTTGCCGGAGATATGCGCCAGCACTTCATGGTCGTTATCAAGCTTCACCTTGAACATGGTGTTCGGCAAAGCTTCTACGACTTCACCTTCCAGCTCTATGGCTTCTTCTTTTTGAGTCATAATCTCCGTCCGGCCAAACGGGTATATTACCACAGCAAAGAGGCTGCGTCCATACCCGTCTGATCCCTGGCTGCGCTCGCGGTCAAAATTTTCGGACCCTGCCTCGTTATTGCCACCGTATGCTCAAAGTGTGCCGACAGGCTGCCGTCCGCCGTCGATATGGCCCACCGGTCCTTGGCCACGACAACCTTGTGCGTCCCGATGTTCACCATCGGCTCAATCGCGAACACCATTCCCTCGGCAAGCTCCGGACCTTCTCCCGGCGTGCCGAAATTCGGTATCTGCGGCTCCTCGTGCATCTCGCGCCCGACCCCATGACCCACCAGGGTCCGGACCACGGAAAAACCGTTCTCCTCGACCAGTTCCTGAACCGCATGGGATACGTCTCCCAGGTGGTTGCCCGGCCTGCACTTCGCGATTCCCCGCAGCAGCGAGGCCTCCGTGACCTGCATCAGCCGCTTCGCCTGCTGGCCCGCATCTCCCACTTCGACGGTAATGGCCGCGTCAGCCACCCATCCGTCGAGCGTGACTCCCACATCCAGGCTGATAATATCGCCTTCGGACACTACATACTGCCCGGGGATGCCATGCACCACCATCTGGTTCGGAGAGGCGCATATCGTTCCGGGGAAGCCGCGATACCCCTTAAACGTGGGAATACCGCCATGCTCCCTGATATACCTCTCCGCGCCGGCGTCCAGCACGGCGGTGGTAACTCCCGGCTGGCATTCGCCCCTGAGCAACTCCAGGCAACCGGCCACTATCTCTCCCGCCCGGCCGATCTTTTCTATTTGGGCTGGAGTCTTGCAAATTATCAAGCAAACACGCTTCCTACTTGAGAAAACCTTCGTAGTGCCTCATGAGCAGCTGTGATTCCATCTGCTTCATGGTCTGCAGGGCCACGCCCACCACGATCAGAATCGATGTGCCGCCGAAGTAAAATGGCGTGTTCATCGTCGAAATAAGAATCGTCGGCAGCACCGCAATCGCTGCCAGGAAGACTGCCCCCGGCAGGGTCAGCCTGGTAAGCACGCGGTCGAGATAATGCGCCGTGGGCTTGCCTGGGCGGATACCCGGGATGAAACCGCCATATTTCTTGAGATCATTGGCGCGCTCGATCGGATCGAACTGCACCGCGGTATAAAAATATGTAAAGCCGACGATGAAGATCGCCTCAAGGATCAGGAATATCGGACCCGTGGGCCTCAGCCATCCGTTAGCCACGTTCTGCATGAACTCACCGGGGAAGAACTGGGCCACCGTCGGCGGCACCATCAGCACCGATGACGCAAAAATCACTGGTATGACGCCGGCCATGTTGATGGACAGAGGCAGATACGTGCTGCCGCCCGTCGTCATCCGCCGGCCTATCTGGCGTTTGGCGTACTGGATCGGTATTCGCCGCTGCCCTTCCTGCACCAGGACGATGCCCGCGATTACGATTATGCCGATCGCCAGGAAAAAGACGATGGAAAAAAGGGACATCTCCCTCATCGAACCGATTCCGGGAATCAGGCCGGAAACGATACTCGCAAAGATAAGCAGTGAGATGCCGTTGCCGATGCCCCTCTGCGTAATCAGCTCACCGATGAACATCAGCAGCGTCGTGCCCGCGGTCAGCGTTATGACGATCTCGTAAAAATTGAGGAGGCTGAAATTCTCAGGCAGCGCGTTGCTCTGCTTGAAGAGCATGGTGTATCCGACCGCCTGCGCCAGAGCCAGGACCACGGTGAGATAACGTGTGTACTGAGTGATCTTTCGCTGTCCGGCCTCACCTTCGCGCGCCAGTTCCTTGAGCACGGGGAAAGCCATGGTCAGCAGCTGCAAAATAATCGACGCTGTAATATAGGGCATGATGCCCAGGGCAAATACGGCAAACTTGGACAGGGCGCCACCGGAAAACATATTAAGGAATCCAAGCACGCCCCTCGAGCCCTGATCTATTATTCCCTGAATCTTGGCGATATCGACACCCGGCACCGGAACATGCGCGCCGAAGCGATAGACGATGATCATGGCCATCGTGAAAACAAGCTTGGCCCGCAGCTCGGGAATCCGCCATGCGTTTGCCATTGACGCGAACAAGACTATATAACCTCCGCCTTGCCGCCGGCGGCCTCGATCTTCTCAACAGCCGACTTGCTGAAACCGTTCGCCTGTATTGTCAGGGCCACACCCAGGTCACCCTGGCCGAGAATCTTTACCGGGGTCCTGGTGTTCTTGATAATGCCCGCTTTAACCAGCGACTCAACTGTAACCGTGGCGCCAGCTTCGAACTTCGCATCCAGGCGCGAGACGTTCACGCCGAGCATGTAGGTGCGGAACGGACCCATGGGCATACTCATCTTCTTGTTGGAGCCGCGCAGTTTGCCTACCCTCATATAGAGTGGCATCTGGCCACCTTCATACCCCGGGCGCACACCGCCGCCGGAGCGGCTGTTAAAACCCTTGTGGCCGCGGCCGGATGTCTTGCCGTGGCCGCTGCCGTGGCCGCGGCCGACCCGCTTGCGGGAATGCTTCGATCCCGGCGTCGGGTGCAGGTTGCTGAGGCCTATATATTTTTTATTTTCTTCTTTTTTTTCTTCAGTGCTCATTTATCTTCCTCGCAGTCATTCTGAGGAGCGAAGCGACGAAGAATCCGCCGGATCCTTCGCTTCGCTCAGGATGACAAAGCTAATTTTTGACTTCCTCGACTTCCACCATGTAACGGACCTTGTGGACCATGCCCCTGATAACGGGGTTGTCCTCATGAATCACAGTGTGATTTATGCGCTTGAGGCCGAGGGCGCGAATGGTGCGCCGATGGTCTTCGCGCCGGCCAATGATGCTTTTTGTCTGTGTCACCCTGATCTGGTTCATGCCTTGGCTGCCTTCTCTTCCTTCGCCTCAGGCTTTTTGGGCTTCTCTTCAGCCTTTTTTTCCGTGCCAAGGATCTGTGATACCGTCTTGCCCCTCAAGGCCGCCACTTCGACGGGATCCTTGAGTGACTTCAGGCCTTCGATGCTGGCGCGCACCATGTTGATGGGATTCGTCGTACCCAGGCACTTTGCCAGGACGTCGCGAATGCCGGCCAGCTCCAGAACGGCACGCACCCCACCGCCGGCGATGATACCGGTACCGGGAGATGCCGGTTTGATCATTACGCGTCCGGCTCCGTACTTGCCGATCACCTTGTGCGTGACAGTGTTCTTGTACTTGGGAACGCGAAACATGTTCTTCTTGGCGTCCTCGACTGCCTTCTGGATCGCCAGCGGAACTTCCTTGGCCTTGCCATAGCCTACGCCTACCCGGTTGACGGAGTCGCCCACCACGACCAGCGCGGTGAAGGAAAAACGCCGTCCACCCTTGACCACCTTGGCGACGCGGTTGATGTGCACGACTTTCTCCTGCAGCTCCGGCGCCTTGGGCGCCAATTCAATTTTTTCGTATGCGTCGGCCATCTAGAAATCAATTCCTCCCTTGCGTACTCCCTCGGCCAGTGCTTTCACGCGACCGTGGTACAGATAAGCGCCACGGTCGAAAACAACTTTGGCGATGCTCTTCTCTTTGGACCTCGCCGCGAGCAGCTCGCCGACCTTCTCCGCCAGCTGGCTCTTGTTGAGGCCTGATTCCTTCACTTCCAGGGAAGAGGCTGCTGCCAGCGTCCTGCCCTCGAGATCGTCGATAACCTGGGCGTAAATGCCCTGGTTGCTGCGAAAAACGGTCAGTCTGGGCCGCGCGGTCGTGCCGGCTACTTTCCGCCGTACACGCTTGTGACGCCGGGCGCGCATTGCCTGCCGCTTGATAAGTTCTGTAGAAGTCTTACCCATAGCTTAAGCTCTCTTGCCAACCTTTCTGCGTATAGTCTCTTCAACATATTTGATGCCCTTGCCCTTGTATGGTTCCGGGGGCCTGATCTGCCGGATTGTCGCCGCCAGCTGTCCCACGACCTGCTTGTCGATTCCCTTGATGATGACCTGGGTCGGCTTGGGCGTTTCAAACTCTGTGTCAGGTTTCGGCTCGATGATAACCGGATGGGAAAGCCCCACCAGTATCTCCAGGTTCTTGCCCTTCAGCTGCGCGCGATAACCAACACCGTTGATCTCGAGTTCGCGGCTGAAACCCTTTGTCACGCCTTCAACCATGTTCGCGATCAGCGTGCGCGTAAGCCCGTGCAGCGAGCGGTGCATGCCACGGTCTGACGGCCGCTTTACCACAACGGCCCCGTTTTCCATGAGTATCTCCATCTCGGGCGAATAACTGCCCGCCAGAGAACCCTTCGGTCCCTTTACCGCCACGTCGCTTCCGTCGATCTTGACCTCGACGCCGGACGGTATCTCTATAGGTGCTCTTCCGATTCGTGACACTTATTTATTCTCCAGATAATTTGCGCTTACCAGATAAAACATATGACCTCGCCGCCAATTCCCTGTTTGGCGGCTTCCCTGCCGGTCATGACTCCCTTTGATGTAGACAGTACTGCCGTGCCCAGACCGCCCAGCACTTTCGGCATGCGATCCTTGCGGGCATAAACGCGACGCCCCGGCTTGCTGATCCTCTTGATGCCGGAAATCACGTGCTGCCTTTCCTTGCCGTACTTCAAATCAACAACGATGTTGTCGTAGCTTTCACCGCGAAGAAGGGCGTAATCCTCGATATATCCCTCGTTCTTGAGCAGCTTAGCTATCTCTACCTTCTGCTTGGATGCCGGCATTTCAACGCTGTCTTTCAGGCCCGAGTTGGCGTTCCTGATACGCGTCAGCATGTCGGAGATGGGGTCGTTAACGGTCATCGTTCGATAGCCTCCCTACCAGCTCGACTTGGTCATGCCAGGTATCACGCCGCGATGCGCCAGCTCGCGCAGGCAGATGCGGCATAACCCGAATTTACGAAAATAGCCACGCGGCCTGCCGCAGCGGCGACAGCGGTGATAAGCCCTCGCCGGATACTTGGGTGTGCGGCCTGCTTTGACCTGTAATGATTTCTTGGCCATTAAATCTCCTTAACGCTCCTTGAAAGGCATGCCCATTTTTTTCAGCAGGGCGCGTCCCTCTTCGTCGTTGCTAGCGGTGGTCGTGATAGTCACGTCCATCCCCCTGGTCTGGGTCACCGAGTCGTAATCGATCTCGGGGAAGATTATCTGTTCCCTGATTCCCAGGGACATGTTGCCCCGGCCATCAAAGGATTTGGGCTTGATGCCGCGAAAATCGCGGATCCGCGGCAGGGCGACGGATACAAGCCTGTCCATAAATTCATACATGCGCGTCCCGCGCAGCGTCACGGTGCAGCCAATCGGCATGCCCTCGCGCAGCTTGAAGTTGGCGATGGACTTGCGGGCCCGCGTAAGCTTCGGTTTCTGGCCAGTGATGGTGGTAAGCTCGGCGATCGCATCGTCCAACAGCTTGGCG
>Ga0265292_1000970_pt1 | contig 29374 bp, 18 predicted proteins | sample Munlanlewell296A_FD_189080 | JGI IMG/M metagenome (GOLD analysis project Ga0265292, IMG submission 189080) | Leachate microbial communities from a municipal landfill in Southern Ontario, Canada - Leachate well 296A | ecosystem: Engineered > Solid waste > Landfill > Unclassified | place: Canada... | reverse complement strand
GCCGAGATCGTTTGTTCCCCACGATCACATGCCGCCACGACCCGTTCCCGTAAATCCATCGAATATTGTTTCATTCCCCTTTCATCGGACAAATGTACAATAATTCTTGAATTGCTCTAAAACAAAACGGCGAAAGGCCGGCTACCAGAGGGACTACCTGCTCAAAGTCCTCGGATTCAACCCGAAGGAATAACGTGAAATATTTTCATGCGATTGCCCTGACCCGCTAACCGGGTATTCCATTGTTCCGGGTGGAGCTCGGGTACTATTGCTTAAAGCTTTGGAGAGAGCAAGAGCTGCCGGAAGACGCGGGTTTGCCAAACGAAAAGCCGGTGTCACCGGCTGCGAAGCGGGGGAAAGGGTCTGTCAGACCCCGCGGACCCTCTGGCAGCGGGTTTTTCGCGATTTGTGGTGAAGAAGATATTTGAACACCGCATAATGAGTGTCGATGCGTTCCGATGCTTTCTGCAAGACTTTTCCTCGGGACAGATAAATTGCCCTTAATTTGATTCAAAAATCCATGAAGGTTTAACAATGACTCCATCAAAACATCCTGCTTGTAAACGCGTCTACTCGCCCAATATCTCCCGGAGTTGAAGACATAAGTTATCTCCCATTTCTATAGAGTATTTTTATCCTCTTTAACGCGGTCCCATTCTTCATAGATGGCAAAAGCGTTCTCGATATTTACCCCTGGACCTAGTTCGAATTGCGCAATAATTCCACCTAGTGGATCATAGAGATATTCCGCAATCTGTCGTACTGCGCGGCGAGCTATCATCGGTTCCTTTGCCGTCATAACATGCTGCCGATCGATCTCACCCCAAAATGTGATCTTGCCTCTTGCTGTTCGTGAAAGCTTGGCAAGGTCCATCACAAACAGTTGTGAATTGATCGCATCAACACCGATTTCGATCAGATCCCCATAGATTTCGCTGATGCACCCATCGCTGTGCATGAAGACGAACTTGCCGTTTGCATGGGCCAGATCGCAATACGCCTTGTACAAGGGTTTAAACAGTTTTCTCCAGATTTTCGGCGAGATCAACAGCTGATTTTGCGAGCCCCAATCGTCCATAAAGAAAATTGCATCAACCTCGGTATCAGCCCAGAATTGCAATTCGCAAAGATAATACATATGAATTTTGTCTAAAAGATTTTTCGCCGCATCCTCCGACGCGATGACATCCATCATAGCGTTTTGGGTCCCGCGAAGAAATTGCATCCGTTCCCATGGCCGGGCCGTGGTACCCGCAAGAACGAACAGGTCCGTTTGCCGACAAAAGTCATTCACCTGTGACTTCGCGGCAGCAACATCTCGGGGCAAAATCTCATAAGGTGGTTGACAGACGTCGAGATTTTCAATATCCGTAACGATCGGATCTTTGACCTCACCAATAATCCCCGCCTGGATATTTTCAAAAACACAGCCCCATTCGTCTACGCTGATCCCCTCGGCGTAAGGGTCTCCCTGGGCCCGCGAACTCTGCAGATACGGTACTGGCACCATGGCAATATCATCTGGATACTTTTGGCGTAACTCATCTATTTTCGACGAATACTTCTTCTCCGCCCAGGGCAGGACCCAGGTATGCCTGGGCAAACGTTCCGGCGACTGAAATTTTAATGCAAGATAAACGATTTCTCGCGGTGTCTGACCCATCTCCATTTTTCCTTATTAAAAGATAAAAACGTATTGAGAATTCTTTCATTGACCATTAATACCCTTTGTTCCAGTCAATAGTGATGTCGGCGACAATATTTTCCGAGACCCATATCTGCGATGGTTTGAGTTGAACAACCGAATCCGGTACGAGGGGAGTTACCGGTCCGAAGAGAGACAATCGCGTAATCAATCTCTGCCAGGAGGCTGAAGTACCGTGTATACAGATGGAGTAGAAGCCTACGCGTTCTTTGGCGCCCAACGATTGAGCCGGCCCGATGGTTGCGGCTTTTGGGGGAACCACCGCGATATCACCACTGGCCCCGAAACTGCCATGCAAAGAATTTTGGGCCAATGTAAAGGGACTTAAAGTGACCATTCTCGGCCCCATCTTCACGAATTCATCGAGGGTTTTAGGCACCTCCGGGGCGTCAGGTTCGACAAATCCCAAATGACCCGTCCAGCCCGGCCCTTGATAGCAGATATCCGCGCCACCCAAATCGTCGATCATTTTTCCGTAGTCGTTGAAATTTTCATTGGTCAGGCCAACCATTTGTTTCTCCGGTGGACGTAACGCGGGATCAAGTTCGTTGTATAAATATTTTTTCAACGAATAAGTAAATCCATAAGGCCAGGTTTCCGGAGCTATCACTCCATTCTCATTGGCATATTCGTCCATGTTGAAGGTGTAAAGGTTTCGGCAGTTGATTTTCGCCCGATTGATCATGTGGGCAACATGCTTGTACATCGGCCAGGGCTGGGGGAGAATCATCACCATTTGGTGGTCCGCTTCCATCGCCTCTTTGATTCGAAAGAACAGATCGGAAATAAATGAAAGCAACAACTCGGTATCGGTCATGATCGTGATCTTAAGGTTTTTGTTCGGATGATTAAGGAAATCCTCGCGTTTGATATTTCGTACTTTTTGCAAAACTGCTTTGTCGCGAAACGGGACATACGGCGATGGGCTGTAGTCAAAACCCGCATTGAAATCCAACATGGTCCTTCCTTTCGTTATAGTCGTGTAAAATAATTTATTCCTTTAACCCAGGTTGTAAGAACATTCAGATTCTTATCCCAGACTAACTCAGCAATGCCGTATGGCTGTCGTATCAAATCGTGTCACAGATGATCTTTAGGTTGAGATTTCTTCGGATACCACACGGATCAACTGCATCAGGGCTTGAACGGAGATCCGGATTTATTGACAGCGATATGGATTGCTTCCGACATAACCTTGCCTTATACGATCAGTTTTAAGGTACGAATTTGGAAAGGTGTGAAGGACAGTTTAACCGTTCCGTCTTTCGGGGTCAGCCGGTTTTCCTCTTTTTCCATCAAATCCGTTTCGAAGATTCGTTGGACCGGCAGCGAGGTGTGGAAGGTTCGCGTGCCCCGGCTTCCGTGGGCTTCATACATTCGCACGATGAGGCCATTATCATCCTCCGCCTTTTTTACCGTTTCGATGATGATGTTTTCGCCCGAGATGTCGAAATTCGATACCCTGGCTGCGACCGGGCCCGGATGGGGGCCGACCGTCAGGGCCGTTATTGGAGCATTGAGTTGGTAGGCCTGTTGAATTACCCCTTGGGTAAAGTTACCCGTATGCGGCAGCAGCGAGTAGGTCAGTTTGTGGGTTTGATTGACATCGGCAGTCGGATCGGGGTACTTCGGCGCCCTGAGAATGGTCATCCGCATGACGTGATTCCGGATGTCGTGTCCATACTTGCAATCATTCAAGAGGGCGACGCCATAATCGGATTCGGACAGATCGATCCATTTGTGGCCGGGAACTTCAAACTGGGCGAAATCCCTCGGCGTATTCCAGTGGGTCGGCCGTTCGATGCTTCCGAACTGAATGTCATACCTGGCGCTGTCGCTCCGAACGTTGACGGGAAAGGCTACCTTGAGCAAAACGTGTTCCTCGTCGCCCCAGTCCACGGTAGTTTCAAAATCCAGGCGTTTGGAACCAGCCGAAAGGATAACGTCCTGACGAATGACCGATCTACTGATACGGCGTTTCGTCCGCACCACCGATCGGACCGGACCGGTTTCGACGACCTCCACAGACAGAATTTCGCCGGACCGTTCCAGCGGTTTATCGTTAAAGAAAATATCCACGTCCCAGGCGTCGTCAACGACGGGTTTATCTTCAAAGAGGATAAACTGGTTAGCTGACTCACCGTCCGCGAGAACTTCGCGGTCGGCTGATTTATCAAAGACACTGGTGAGGCAACCCTCCGCGTTAAATTTCACCCGTAGGCAATCATTTTCGAGAATTTTTTCGTCGGCCTTAACGACTGGAAACTTAACGGAAGTCGGGCGAAGGTGGAATACGCTGTGCCCGACCGACGGGACCATTCCTGTAAACCGGACCTTTCCGTCCACGCCGACCTGAGCGGGGGTTTGGGTTCCGTCGGGAGCCATCGCGGATAGGAGTTGACCTTTTCGCAATCCGGGAACTTCAACGGCAATGACATCATTGCGGTCCCAGGACAGCGAATTGAAGGCTACGACCGGAGTACCTTCGCCACGAGTATCCACCAGTTTGGCCAGATGGGAAAAGGCCTGGTCTTTCAGGGTTTGGGTGCTTTCGATGACCTGCGTATAGTCCTTCTTGGAATCGGTGTATACTTTTTCAATTGAACTGCCGGGAATGATATCATGGAACTGATTTAGCAAGACCGTCTTCCAGGCGGCGTTTAATTCTTTTTGCGCGTAGGTCCCACCGGAGGACAGATTGATTGCCGAGAGCATTTCCGTCTCCCTCAGCAGCAATTCGCACTGCCGGTTGAATCGCTTATTGGCGGCCTGAGTGGTCAGCGTGCCGCGATGATTCTCCAGGTACAGATCCCCGGTCCAAGTGGGAAGCTCGACCGATTCTCGTTCCAGGCGCTGGAAGAACTTGCGATGGGACATCGGCTGGAGTTTCGGAACGCCCTCGAGGTTTTTATATCGCCGCATCCGTTCGATCATGTCCTTGGTTGGCCCGCCCCCGCCGTCGCCGAAGCCGAACAACACGGCATGGATTGGCGAGCGGTCCTTTTGTTTGTACCGACCGGCCGCGGTGATCGCTTCACTACCCCGGAGTTTGGCGTTGTAGTCGTTGGCGGGCAGGAAATGCGAAAGGATTTTTGTTCCGTCGATCCCTTCCCAATAAAACGTATGGTGCGGAAAGGTGGTAAACTGACTCAACGAGATCTTCTGGGTCAGAAAGTAATCGACCCCACTTCGTTTGAGCAGTTGGGGTAAGGCCCCGGAATACCCGAAGACGTCCGGCATCCAGAGACAGCAAGCGTCAAGGTTAAATTCCTGCTTAAAGAATCGCGTGCCGAAGAGGATTTGCCGGACCAGGCTTTCCCCCCCAGTAATGTTACAATCCATTTCCACCCAGGTACACCCCGCGGGGTCCCACTGACCTTGTTTCACTTTATCTTTTATTCGTTTGTACAGCGACGGGTATCGATCGCGGGTGAATTCATACAGGTGAGGCTGAGACTGGCAGAAGACAAACTCCGGATACCGATCCATGAGTTCCAGGACATTGGAAAACGTCCGGCCGCATTTGCGGATCGTCTCCGCCAGCGGCCAGAGCCAAGCCACGTCGATATGGGCGTGGCCCAGGCAGGCGATGGTCTGGGCGGAGGACTCTGCCGGACAGGCATAGAGCGGCTTGAGTGCCTTGCTGATCCGCCGGGCCGAGGCACACAGCCCTTCCAGGGATAGATCGCGATAATCAAAAAGATCCACCGTTTTATTTAATCCGAAGAGAATGCGGGCTCGCCGGGTCGATTCTTCGGCAAGGCCTTGTTCTGGGGCCCCCGTCCAATGAGTGCCGGCGGAAACCATCTCCAGCAGGCATCGCAGATCATACCACCCCTGCCACATCTCCGGCAGAACAATCGCCACCTTCGGTTGATCCATGATGCGGGCCTGGAAGTTGCCGAAAGCATCACTGGCCCCGGCTTCCACATACAGTTCCATTCGCTCGTTTCCCTTCGCCTTATCCATCAGCACATAGTCCTGCCGGTTAAGGTCCAGACCTTGTACGGGAAGCCCGTCACGAAAGATAATGCATTCTCCCCTCGGGTTAAACAACAGGCTGCCCGCATAACCTTTATAGGCAGCCGGGAGACTAAATCGAAGGCGAAACCAGGCGGTCGACCAGGGCTTTCCCCAACGAAATCCGCCTTTGACCGGCTTATAAGGCAGTTTCTTGGCCTGCTCAAGACTTAAATGTTCCATTGTCTCGGCCACCGATACGTCCCTGATATTGATCTGCCGTGTCCAGACATGTTGACCTATTTCTTCGACACGCCGTTGAATTTTATTTAAATGCAGCTCTTCCAGTTTTTTTATTCCTTCGGTTGCCATTGCTTTATTCTCCGTCACTCTTGTCCAAAATGATGTTTTAAAAGTTGAATATAAAATGCCGTACGAAAGAAGATGTCATTTTCTTCTAATAGTAACTTCCGCAGTTTAAATGAAAAAGATATTTTAAAAAATAATTTTGTCGGATCGATGCCCCCTTTCTCTATTCTTATCAGGCGGACTATTCCATAAATTAATCCGGGTCATCCTTTTCGTTGCCGTTTCGTTTCTGGGTCGATGTTGTACCAACCATCCCTCTTGTCAAAGAATATTCCATGTGGCACATTAATTGTCGTCCACGCTCCCTGCGGATCCCCAGAGGGGGCATTGTACCGCCACCGTCCCAACGGAAATCCGTCTTCCAAAAGCGTATCGCCATTGTACCCTGAATTCCTTCGATTCCAGAATTGGAATCTCGGTATTTTTTTCAGACTCAAAATATGTATTTCCTAAAACCACTCCCATTGCCCCTTAATCATCGATATAAGATGTTTCCTGCAACTTCTCGACCCACATATTCTGTTGAGGAGGCTAAAATTTTGGTGTCGGTCCAATTCCTCGATTCGGGTGCCCTGGAATTTTAACCAATGTGTTTCGGCAAACTCCGTTGTGCATGGCATATCGGATAGAAAAAACCACCCTTTTTGCATTCCATTTAATTTGCCCTTGATACCTTCTAAAAACTTCATTGCCTGAGGTTAAGAAAAGACATTCGTTCGGAGCGAATCTGCCTACTCCGGATGTATCGCCATGTACTGGCGGATGTAACTTTCCAGGACCGCTTGCGGCATAATTGGCACTGGGTGCTCGGGATAAAGCTCCCGATGTTTCCCCGAGTAATAGCAGTACCCGCAAGCCAGGTGGCACCGTCCACAGACGGGCTTCGCCATAATTTGCACGTTATATTCCGTCATATGCACCAATCCAAGGCAAGTTCTTTTACTGCCGCCTTGTCGGTCCAAGCGGCTATTGCCGGCAGGCGGCTTGCTTTTTTCAATTGTTCAAACCCTGCTGCGGTGGTCCGGAAAAAATGCTCCGGGCCAATCGATCCCACCAAGCCCGTCCGCTCCAGAACCTCCATGACCTTCCACTTAAGCTCCGCGAAGCCCAGGATCAGATTATTCTTTTGAAATTCCTGGGCCAGGCTCCAGAGTTTTTCGACGCCGGAGGCGTCAATCTTGTTGATCCCGTCTCCGACGATCAAAATTGCCCGAGCCTTCGGATGCTCGGACAAGACTTTTAATATCGTCTCCTCGAAATAGGCGATGTTGGCAAAATACAACTGGCCCTCGAATCGCACCAGCAGCACTTCGTCATCGGCGGTCAGATGATGATGTCCGGCGTCGCGGAACGTACCGTCGGGGTGCCGGGCGAGCAGGGCTGTATATGGCCGCATCGAGCGGTAGAGAAATATTCCGATCGATAGGATCGCGCCGATAGTAATCGCCTCAACCAACCGGGGGGCTAGGATCAACACGGCGGCAAAGGTCACCCACGCTGCCAAACCGTCCTGAATACTGGCCTGTCCGACGCGTTTCATCATTCGAAAATCCACCAACCCGATCACCGACGCGATAATGGTTGCCGATAGGACAGATTGGGGAAGATGATACAATAGCGGGGTGAAAAATAGCAGCGTTACTCCGACGGCCAGAGCAGTGGCCACTGATGAGAAACGAGTTTGAGCCCCCGCGTACCAGTTGAGGGCAGAACGGGAAAAGGACCCGCTGACCGGGTACGACGAGGTAAAGCTGCCCGCCACATTCGCCAGACCCTGGGCAATGATTTCCCGCCGAAGGTTCAGACGAGTCCTCGTTTTGACCGCCATCATCTTACTGACCGCAAGGACCTCGATGGAACCGATGATCGCCAGCATCAACGACCCGGGAAGCAGCGTTTGAATGTAATCCCATCTGAAGGGCGGAAGGGTTAAGTGCGGTAATCCGCGGGGGATGGCTCCGGCCACCTGGCCATGCCAGTGCGATTCCAAACCGATCATCCAACTGAGGGTAATGGCGGCGATCATGACGATTAGAACTCCCGGCCACGCGGGTCGCAGACGTCTTAGAAGGACCATCGCCCCCAACGCTCCCAAACCCAAAAGCATCGTCAACGGCTGAACTTGGCCGAGATTGGCCGCCATGTGCTGTATTTCCATCAGAAACGAGCCGCTGCGGTGGATCGGCAAACCCAGCAGGTTTGGAATCTGCGAGAGCGCGATGATCAAGGCTCCGGCGTTGGTAAAGCCGATGACCACGGGGTGGGAAATGAAATTAACCACTTGCGTCAATCGAAACGCTCCGATTAGGAGACGAATAATCCCCGCCAGAAAGGCCAGAAGGAAGGCCAACTGAACGTAGGATTCTGAGAACCGGGGTGCCAGGTTCGCTTCACTTAAAACTGTAAAGACCAGCAAAGAGGTCAAGGCCACCGGGCCGGGCGAGAGTTGATGGCACGACCCGAACAACCCGCCGATCAGGGTGGGCACCAGGGCCGCGTACAATCCGTATCGAGCCGGCAATCCCGCCAGTTGTGCGTAGGCCATTGATTGCGGAACCAGGAGCATTGCCACCGTCAAACCAGCCCAGAGGTCTTTTCGAATGACGTCCCGATCGGCAACGTGCGATCTAATCTGAGAAAAAATTTGTTTGTGTTTAATCATGTTTGTATAACCCATTCAGTTGAGAGATTTTCTTTAATTGCGGCAGAGCGTGTTTGAAAAACAAGCGATAGTCCTCGCAAAAGTAATTCCGTCGATTCTGATGATGTTTCGGGCAACCGCCCTGACAAAAGGATACGAACTCGCAGTCCCGGCAACGTGAGGGAAGCTGGGTCTTGGCCTGGACAAATTCTTCAAAAAGGGGCGACTGGGCCAGATCGGTCAGGGGTTGTTGCATTATATTTCCCAACCGCCATTGGTTCGTAACAAAGTGATCGCAGGCGTAAAGATCACCGTTCCATTCCAAGACGAACGCCTTCGGGCAACGTGGCTGATTCCAACACACGCCAGCCTGACCGATCACGAGGGTAGTTAGAACGCTGTCGATGAATCGTTCGGAAACGACCCCCACGCCATTTTTTACCCAGACTTCAAACACATCGAGCATAAACCGGCCAAACGCTCCCGACGGGCAGGAAAAATCCTTGGCCGAGCCATCCGGGTTCCTTTCCAAAATCGGAATAAACTGAAGATATCGGATGCCGCGATTGATGAAAAAACGATACAGGTCCGCCCCGTGATGGCTGTTGGCGGCATGAAGCGTGGTCAGGACGTTAAATTCGATCCGATGCTTAACTAGCAGGTTTACGCCTCGCCAGGCTTGATCGAAACTTCCCACTTCATTACCATTTTTCCGATAGGCGTCATGAAACTGAGCTGGTCCGTCCAGACTCAGGCCGAGAAAGAATTTGTATTCATCAAAAAACTCGCACCACTGGTCATCCAGAAGGGTTCCGTTGGTCTGAAGAGCATTGCCGACGATCTGACCGGGCGAACCAAACTGTTTTTGAAAACCAACAACCTTTTGAAAAAAGTCTTTCCCCGCCAACAGAGGCTCTCCTCCTTGCCAGCAAAAATCAGCCCGTTGCGGTTTAGCGGCCATGTACTGTCGGACGAAATTTTCAAGCACATCATCCTTCATCATCAAATTACTGTGTTCCGGGTACAATTCCTGCGGCTTGCGGGCATAGTAACAATAACCGCACGAAAGATTGCACCGTCCGCAGACGGGCTTGACCATGATTTGAAAATCATATTCATTCATAATGGATATTCGGCATCAACAGTAATTTTGTTTCAACATGGAAATTTCCTGGTTGAGAATCGCCAGGTGTTTTTCATGGACTCGGTTGTTCAGCATAAATCGTTCCGCCAAGGCCAGGACACCTTTGAACTTTTCCTTCTGCCCCACCCAAGAGGCAATACGGCGCACCCCATTGTCATTAAAGGCCGAATCGACCGCAAACCCCCGGTCCTGGGCCGTAAAAATCTTTTTCTTTACTTCAGCGGCGGACAGTTCCCGTTGGACCCCATGCCGGACATACGCACAAAAGCCTGCCAGGGACTCCGGCATTTGGGCCCGTCCCGCATACCCCGCCAGGCACACAGCGTTGAGCTCGCCCTTCCATTGGCGAACGAACCCGATCCCTGCCCGAATCACGACCTCCTTATCCGGCGGTTCGCAGCGTTGGACCAGCAGCAATCCCTGCTCCGTCGTCTGATACCATTCCACCGTTTGACCGGTCTGGCCGCTGAGCCGATCCAGGCTTTGTTGCACGGATTGGACAAATTCCCGATCGTCGGCATCCTGGGCCACCAGCCGGGCCTTCAAACGATACCGGCGGTTTACGCTATCCCGAAACACCAACCCCAGTTCGCACAAAGTAGCGAGGATCCGAAGCAGGGACGCCTTGGGTAAATTAAGGTATCGCGTGATCGTTTCCAGCGAGGCCTCGGGCTCACTCTCCAGATAACGCAGCACGGCGATTCCTCGGGCCAATGCGGGGGCGGAAAGCTTGTCCTGATTGCCCTTGGGTTTCATAGGCGGATTATATTTCATATATGCAATATAAGGGCCTGGGGATACACTGTCAAGTGGGGTGAGAAACAATTTCAATTCAGGCACTGCCTCTGAATAGGAAATGATGTCGTTTGGCGTGTGATGACAATCGGAACAAAAAATAGTACAATGTGTCGAGTAGACATAATATGATCTCCTCATTTAGGTTTCGTTTGTTTTTGGGGGACAGGTCACGCGGTTTTGGGGCCTAAAACGGCACTGGGATTCGTTCTCGCGGCGTCGAGAATGGGTCCGACCAGCCCTTCCAGCACCGCGCCCGAAGCCCAACTGTGGGCACAGAACCATGTCGAGGCGGGTAAGCCGTCCGGATAGCGCTCGATCAGTAGCGAGTCAGTGTAGCAGAACCGCTCGTTGATCATGCCCTTTTTGCCCCAGCCGTACTGCCCGTCATGGTGCAGGTACACAGTCAGCGTCCAGCGGACGGTATCGATTAGGCGCGACCTCAGGTAGGGGTCGCCTGTCCGGTTGGTGGCGTACAGAAGGCTGGTGGAGATCGCGCTGCCCATGGGGTGGATGTGGGAGTTGTTGACGCTGGTGACCGATCCGCCTGTCGAGGACCAGTTCATCGATTTTAGTGGCTCGACTTCATTGACCACGTTGTAGGCGAACTTCCAGGAGAACTCGTAGTCCAGCCCGTGAATCAAATCGCGGAGGTATTGTTCGTCGCCGGTGATCTGGTGCAGGAGTCTGGCCGCTTCGATCCAGGCCAGGATGCCTTCTTCGTCCGGGCTTTTGTAGGTGTCGTGTGGACCGCCATAGACATGAAAAGTCTCGACGGCCTTGCGGTAAAAGTCCATGGCCCGACACGCCGCGTCCAGGTACCTTTTTTCTTCTGTAAGGTGATAGAGCGTAGCGAAGGCGGGGGTAAACCAGCAACTGCTGAAACCGTCGTGATCCAGAATTGCTCCGTCCGTCTCACGGTAGCTATAACCGAATCGGCCATCCGGGCTCTGTTCCGTGGCTACGTGATCCAGAACCCGCCGGGCTGCATCGAGCCAAGCCGCTTGCTCCACGCCGGCATTTTTTTCGACTTGGTACCCGAGCAGCAGGTAATGGCATATTTGGCCGTTGACGTACCCGGAGTGGCCAGGTTTTTCCAGTGCTTGGTACCACCACCCGCGGGTGTTCCATTCATGACGGGACAGGCAATAGTTTTCATAAAAAAGACCGGAAGCCTTCGAGATTGCGTTTGTGGCCAAGTTGGAAAAAACCGAGCGAGCACACTCTTTCCATCTGGAATTATTAAACTGATACCCCGCCATCAACAATGGATAGGCTGTCCGCAAACCGCCAGCCCATGCACTACAAAAATTATCTTCCAGGCTAATTGGCTGGCTGTCCTCTGAGAACGTAACGAAAAAGTTCCTTGCTTCCCGGCTGTATCCATATTGGACCAACGTTTCGGCGATGGCCCCAACCGCCTCTTCGACCGTGCCCGCGTCAGGAATCCGATCGTGGAGTATCCCGTAGCTTTCCCGCAGGAGCCGGCTGGCGGCATCGGTCCGGGAGAGCGATGGGAAAAGAAAGAGAAAAAAGTCCGCGGACGCCTCGCCCCGATCGAACGAGACGAACCCTTCCGGACGGCTGATGTAGTTGCGTCCCGGCAGATCGCTGTAGGTGAACGGGACATTGGCAAAGCCCAGAGAAAAGGACAAACGATGGGGGTCGGCGGAACTGATTCCCAGCCCATTTTTCTCGGCGACCATGCCGTCGGGGAATCGGCAGACGTCGCGTCCTCCAAGAGCATAGGTAAACCCGTCGGTGATGACAGACGTTACGCCGTGGCTGGAGCGGTCGGCCCGCACGAGCCACTCGTCGGCCACCCACGGCCGGATGGGGTCGGGTATGCTTCCTGAGCGAAGTTGCGGGTACGTGGCCCACGGGCTATTTCCCCCTTCATTCCGCCCGTACATGAAGGCGGGAACGAAGGGAAATCCTCGTTCGTCGTCTGGCAGTACCCACACCAGCCGCACAATGGCATGTCCGTCGCCCCGGGCAGAGAACCTGCCGGTAAAGCCCACCGGATGGGGCTGGAGCTCCAGGGCGACGACGATCTTTTCTCCCGGATGATGAAATTCAATCCGCACCCGCGAATCGTTCTCCCAGACCCGCGCCACGGAACAGGTTTGAGGCGAGAAAAACTGGTTATTGCCCGGCCGAACGATCTCCACGCGCAAAAACCCAGCCGCTTGATCGTTTGTCGTTACATCCACGATCCCAAGGTTCGTGTCACTTAACTTGAAGCATGGCATACCGCTAATTTTCCTTTCTCTCTACGAGATCATGTGCGGCATGAATACATCGCCATATCATTCTTTACTCACTTGCTGTTGGCACCGGTCGACCTGTGATGTACGTTCTTCTGTTCGGTTGACGGCATATAATTTTCTGGGTTTATGCCGTCACCATAGGCTGACTTCACCCTTGGCGTTTCTAATAAAGTCCCGGTCCGGCCATTGTCGGAAACAAGGATGTATCCTTCGGCGCGATCTACCCTCATCTGGGCGCCACGGAATCGCTCCATCGTGTCCTGATAGTGATACCAGGAATCCAGGCCCGGCAACACATGACAAAACAGGGCCTCTTTTTTCCGCTTCGCCTCTTCAGTGATGTCAACAAACCTGTTCGGCTCGAATACCAGGGTCTGCATCCCCACGGCAGCTTCATAATAAGCAAGTGCGATGTCGGGATTACTGAACGCGGCCTGGGTAGCCAAACATGAGGTTACCTGATGGTCCGGGTGGCAGTCCACCGACCAGTGCGTCAACACAAAGTCGGCCTTCATTTCGCCAACGAAGTCGCTCACCCGATCGACCAGTTCACGGTTAAAAGGGATCTCCCCGTCCGGCAGCCTGAAAAAGTGCGGCTCGGCACCGATTAGATCGCACGCGGTGCGGGATTGGGCTTCCCTCACTTCGACGACCGGCGTATCATTATATTTTTTGTCAACGAATCCGCTGGAAAGAAACAAGAACACCACCCGATGCCCGGCACCAGCGGCCTTGATGGCCAGCCCGCCGCAACAGGACTCCGGATCATCCGGATGCGCGCCAATAACAACGATATTCATCTCAAGACCTCCTATACTTGTGCGTGTATCTTCTGGGCTGTCAACCCAAGATTCATTTCTTTCCACCCTCAGCCGCCGGAGCCGTTGGCTCCGCTTTATCGCTTGCCTCATCTGCGCAACACTCTCTCGGTTCCATATGGCGGCGCTCGCCGCGAACCACTCCCAGTTTCTCTCTCAAACGTACACACCGCGATTCCCACTGATCCACTTGCTCGCGTAGTGTGTCAATCATTTTCGGGCAAGAGTGTTTGCCCGGATTGAGCAAGTTGTTCAATTCGTGGGGATCAGATCTGAGGTCGTATGCCTCGTCACCATTGTCGGGATCCCGGGCATAGGAGAACTCCAAATTTCGTGCGCCTTGCACCAAACTCGCATGCCGTCCACTTTTCGGCATACCTATAGGAAATGTGGTTCCCAAGTGACCATGATAGTCGCCCACTTGCGCAAAAGCGCAGTCGCGCAAAGGACGGTTTGCCCCGTCATTGACCCAACGTACAAGGTCATGACTTTGCACATAATCGGGCGCCTTAATGTTGGCGATGCCGCAGATCGTCGAGAATACATCGGTCAGCTCAACCAAGCCCTGCACTTTACGCCCACGTTGACAGCTTATGTTATCCGGAGGACGGATGATCAGCGGAACATGGAGCAGACACTCGTAAAGAGACTCGGTTTTGTTAAACAGACCTTTCTCGCCCGCATAGTCACCGTGATCGGCAGCAAGGATGAACCAGGTATTGTCCAGCATTCCGCGCTGACTCATAACTTCATACAGTCGTCGCATCTGATCGTTGGCGTAGGCGATCATCCCGTAGTAAATTGAAATGACTTTTCGGATATCCAATTCCGATGCCTTGGCCGTTGCTGCTTCTACCAGCGCCTTGAACTGCCAAGCCGGACAACCCTCAATATCCGCGCGAGGGGGCAAATCGATTGCGCCCGGGTCAACCATCGTATCGTAGGGACTTGGAACAAAATACGGCGGATGCGGGTCCTGATACGCCAGGTGTAGAAAAAAAGGCGCTTTGGTTGCAGCGATATTGTCCAACATCTCGATGGTACGATCGGTCAGGGCTGCCGAAAGCCCCTTCTCGGCCGCAATCGGAACAGTCCCGGAAGACCATCCCACGTCACAACGGCCCAACGAGAAAATTTGTGTGGTCAGCGTGGAGAGCAGACCGGGATCCTGATAGCTTATTTGTTCATGATAGCCTCGGTCCAGGTTCCGATTTCTTTCGTAATGTCCGCAGGCGGTGGTGTAGTAGCCCGCGCGCTGAAGCAATTCGGGAAATTGCACAAGGTTCCAAGGAACACGGTCCTGGTGGCACGTTGACTGATGCACCAATGGATGAACGCCGGTCATAATGGATGCACGGGAAGGCGTACAGATTGGGGAGGCGGAAAAGGCATTCATGAACGTGACGCCTTCTCCGGCCATACGATCCTGGAACGCCGATGGGACACATGTGTTGCCGTATATACCCGTGGCCGAAGCCTTTTGTTGATCAGTCATCAACAAAACAATGTTAGGGGTCTTACTCATTTACAAATCACTCCTTCAATCAAATATTTCTGAAAATAATGTACTCTTAAAATCGGATGTCTTCCAAGATGTCCGCGTAGGCAGAGTTACAGAGCCGTCTTTGCTTCGTTTTCCCACCTATCCAACATCGGCATGGTCCCGGCGGGAAATCGCCGCATGGAAACCATACCTTTGATCTCGCTGAGAGCTTTTAATCGCTCTTCGGGCGAAGCCTTGGGGTTAAATCTGTACATACTTTTGAACACATTGAACCCCATCGACATGCGTTCAACTACTTTCTGTGAAACTTCATCAACCAGACGGTCAGACTTTGCTTCGTCCAGACAAGATTGAAGCCTCTCAAAAGTAGCTTCGTTGACCAGCTCGTCAACGCGTAAGAAGTGAGTTACCGATGCCCAAGGCGAGCTTTTCTGTTGCGGATCGGGCTCGATCCAGATCCATCCGCCATGTTTGTTAGGGTTAGAAACGCCCAGATTGTCCCATATTGAAAAGTAGTCGTACAAAGACTCGCACTTCTGGGGGCATATGGCGGCAGCCAGTTCTTTCAATAGACTCGCGCTGCTCCGGCGGTGGTTCCAGGCCAATGCGGCATAGGCATAGATATTCTGAAAGTGAAAGTTCAACAGGTAATCCAATTCGGCGCAGACAACGAGCGTACTTACGGAGTCTATGCCTATTTCATCCTTTAAATAGGTAAAATCATCTTTAATCTTCGTGGAAAGAACAATAGGGAAATCCATAATTTTATAAAGATCGGCGTAATAGCCCAGCGCATATATCTCACCGGAGAATATCTCTCGCCACTGGCGATGAAACGTCTCAATTCGATCTCGGTTCCACGATTCGCCATGACCGTGTAACAAACAGCCAAAATAATCGTCGATCAGAAAACCGAGGTAATGGTCTCCCTTGGGCACGGCACGGTGGTCACCGGGCGGAGTAGCGAAATCATAGAACGCAGCGAATTCAATTCGTGCATCCGACACCTCGGCATGAACGATCTGCCCGACCTGATTGATAAACCACAGATATGTGGTTGATCGGCCGGGAGACCCGGTCTGCGGATCCATCTTATTTGGATCAGGTTCAAGAGCAAGGCAGTTCTCACATGTACACCAGCCGCCCGCCATGTCATTGGGCCAAAAGCTTACGGTTCGCACTTCCGGATGTTCCCTAAGAAAGGCAACCACATTGGCGGCAAATTCACGAATCATCTGCCGATTAGACAGGCACAGTTGGCCCGATGTGAATTCTGATGGTAATTTGTGATCGTCGGTCTCGTGGAGTTCGCCACGGCGAACCGCATGGCTTGTACCGTACCATTCCGGATGGTCCTTGCCATAACGTTTCGGGGGTAGCCAATTATCGAACCCGTGGCAGCCGATATTCAGCTCCATCCCTCTTTCTTTGATCATTTTAATCAAATTGGGATCGGCGCCAATGTCCGCTTTATAAACATGCAACGGTTGCTGGAGCATATTTATTTTCAGCTTTCCAATCCAATCGATCATTGCCGGAGTCAACCGCATGTTGTCAAAATGCAGGATTCGGTGGCGAAACGATGGGACTCGCCATTGGCCATTCGCATTGGTTTTTACAGCCGCCCAGTTCTGTTTTGACGGATATCGGTCCAATCCTGGAAATGGGAAAGCAAAACCTAGAAGCTCAAGCACCTCATACACACCATTGAGCAATCCTTTGGGGGTGATCGCCGTTAGTTGAAGTTCCGTTTCCGACCACGTTAGGCAATAACCGTCATGGACCGGATGCAAAGGCGCCCCCGCACCACGTTGATCAACGATGCCAAGCGCAATGACCTTCGGGTCTTCATCGCTTCGCTTGACTTTGTCCATATAGAGGCGCAATTCGCGGCCCGCGAACGAAGTTACGTCATGCGGTTCGGCGTTGCTTGGGTCGATTACAATTTGCATTCCTGATTACCCTTTGCCTTTTCCATATTCTTGTGTGTGTTCGTATAATGCTATTAGATTTTCGAAGGGAACTTCCGGGCCGACGGTGTTAGCTGTTCCAAGGAAGTATCCCCCGCCCGGGGCAAGTGTATCTATGCACCGTTCAACCTCTCTTTTGACATCCTCCACCGTTCCAAATGGAAGCGTGCGCGTCACGGAGATGCTTCCCCAAAGAGCCGGCTTCTTACCGCCAGGCAGTTTCAGTTTGGGCAGGCATTCCAACTGTACTCCCGTCTCTACTTGGAAACCCTGGAAACCTCGCACGCCGCAGTCAATCAGATCCTCAAAGAGGGGTACGATGTACCCGTCCGAGTGCCAGATTACGGTGACTCCGGCGTTAACGAGCGGCTGCAGGGAGTGCTTCAGACTTGGGAAGTATATCTTGCGCAAAAGCTCCGGGCTTACCATCGGCCCCCGATTATCGCACAGATCGACTCCGTTGAACATTGCCAAGGGAAGCCCTTGTTTGCGGAAAAGCTCGAGCCGGACGAGGTTGTCCAGGCGCGCCCGTTCCCCCGCAAACTCGAACAGGTTCTTCATTGCCTCGGGATACAAGCCCAGGGCCAAGAAGAATAACTCGTTTCCAAACTCGACATGCCAATTGAAGTAACAGGTCCGAAACACGGGCAACCACAGAATGTCATCCCCGCAGTCGTCTTGGTGCCGGATCAGATCAGAGAGTAATTCCTTATATCGTCCGCCGAAGTCAAAATCTTTTTCGAGCGATTCGGGCTTGGGGAGTGCTTTTATGAAATCAAGCACGTCCTCAGGTTCCTTGAATTTTTCGTGAGATTCTTTCATGGTGGTGACGAAATCCATACTGCGAAACTCTTCCCGACTGTGAGGACCATAGACTTCGCCGGGAAAGAGATCTACACCCAGTTTTCGATGGGCTGCCACAATGGTGCCCCAGGGATCGTCCCAATAGGATTTTCCACTAATGTAATTCAAGAAATCGGCGCTCGTGATCCAGCCGCCCCATATTGGCACACGGTCTACCGCCTCGAAATTGAGGGCCTTTATTGCACGTTCCTTTCCTGTCAATGCGTTACTCCCTTCATTTAAAAAGCAAAATGCCACCAAGTCCCGATCACAAACGGGTTGTTTTTTTTGGTTTGGCGTTATATTCATCAACAATTTTCCCCACGAAACGAATCCGCTCGATGTCGCCGGTGGAGGAGATTTCATCGGAAATGCCCAAGACCAACTTGGGGGCAAAAAGATCAATCAATCGGCGCACGCAATCTTCCAGGACGTCGATGGTGAAGGTGTGGTCGAAGTATATGGCGGGGATACCATCGATCAGGAACATATCGTCGCCAAGTGCGTCCTTGATCTCTTCGAGCGTTACGTCGCCTTGTGGTTTGGGGGTGATGGCCTCGATCCCGTCCAGTCCCGTTTGCCTGGCAAACGGCAGCAAAGGTTTCGTGTCGCCGTCCCAGTGGGCATGGACAAATTTACCGGCCCGGTGGAGTTTTTCACACCGCTTCTGATAGGTGGGTAGGACATACCGGACAAACAAGTCCGGGGGCAACGTTCCGCCATGAAGATTGTCGCCGAAGTTGATGATGTCGATGGGGGAGGCGTTTATCACGTCGATCAGCCGGTCATGGCATTCGTCCAGGGCGCGAAAGTACGCCTGCACCGTGTCGGGCCAGTCGTACAGGGCGTAGATGCTGTTCTGGGTCCCCATCGTGTCGATGTATAGGTCTTGGATGTTTACTCGAGGCAGGCACATGGTCGCAGCGCCCAGGTCGCCCCAAGTTTGATACATCTGGTCGAAGACGGAAGGGTCCCACCGCCAGGTGGTGTTTTCCTTTCGCCAGGTGGCAACTTTCAACTCTTCCTCGCAGGAGACCGGCCACTTGACGTGTTTGGGGTATTCGCAGGTTGGGGTCACGCGAAGAACCTGTCTCTGCGTTCCCACGGGGGTTTCAATGACCGTTTCGGTATCGGTTTCGTTGATTGCGTGGGTGACGATTTTGACAGCCGGGTGCTCGACTGCAATCAGGCAGAGGTCGTAATCATAAATTCGCGCCGAGCAATTTAACTCGCGGTAGATGGCGGGCAGGTCCATACCGGTAAACGGCGCGGGTAACGGTTGCTTTTCAAAGAGTTTGTCGGAATACCAGCAACCGATGCGCGGTTGCCAGATGATCCTGCCATCGGATTTTCCAAAAACCACCTGTCGATGCAATTGGGCAAAGTCAATTTTCATGTTTCCTCGTTCTTGATTCACACTTTATTTATACGCGGTTATATAGTTGCGCCAGTACCCCGCTCCGTCCACGCATGGGGTCTTCGCCAGCGGCATTACTCCACCAACGGTTTGTTGCTGGGTCTCGGCGGGTAGAGCGGAGCGCCCGTCTTGATCTTCTTTTTCACGGCATCCCGGTACTGATCCGGTGTCATGCCCCTGTAGCCTACGGCCTGCAGATCCAGTTCCTTCGCCAGTTGGACCAACCGTTCCACCTCACCGTTCAGGCGGGGATCGGTCCTGGGCAGCCATTCAAGCATCGCGAATTGCAACCCCATCCTGGTGTACTCAACGTGCTTGAGCGTCTTGGTATCGTTCACCACTGCTTTCATGGCTTTGCCGAAAAGATCGTATCCACGGTTGATCGCATCAGCGGTCATCACTCGGCCGCGGAATCCCAATTGGCAGTTCTTCAGCTTGTCGAATTTGATCGGCCTGTACGGATCGTCCGTGTACCGCTTCGTCCGGTCCCGAGTGGACTGAAAAAGCTGTACCGAGGTCATCTCATAACTGTCGGGACGACCAGTAAGATTCATATACTGCTTGATATACGGACTGGCAGCTCCGTAGTACGCCGCACAGAACTCATCAATACCCTGGTCAACGTCGAAATCGGGATTCCACGCCAACTGAGACCAAAGCCAGAATGTCAACCACTCAAAACCCGCCGGAATACCTCTTATTCCATCAAGGTCTATCCCTTCCACACCGAGCTTGCGGTAGAAACGCATGGTCTGGCGAAGGGTGGGAATATTAATCGGTTGTCCCATCCAGGTTCCCAGCCAATAGTCATATACGTAGACTTGCTTGGCGATACGAGTCCATTCGCCCAGTTCCTCCCCGAAGCTCTCAAAGTCGTCGTTGATCGGCCCCGTATCCACAGAATGGCAGTCGCACCGGTGAAACTGACCACCCATACCGGCATTGAAAGGGCAGTACCAGATCACCACGTTTTTGTGGGGTTTGATACCCCGCGGCGGTTTTCGAGCATGCCAGTACGCATAGGTACCGATGCGGGCGTTGGGGAACTCCTTCTCCACCGTCTCGGCGACTTTGTTAATAAACTCGATCTGCCACCCCGCAAACCCCCCAAATTCGGTCCAGTAGTCCGTAGGCAGACCGGCAGGCAACTGGACCCGCCGGGCACCATCCCATCCTCCGTATCTCTTCCGCGATGCCGTGCAGTTGTCGCACTTGCAGTATTGCGGGGTGTCGCTCTGGCCGATGAAGCACATGTCCGCGTCGGGGTGCTCACGGAGCCAGCCGGAGATGGTCTGTGCCGCAACTCGGACAACATCAGGATTAGTCAGACACAATTCGGCTTCGTTAACACTGAATTTGTAGCTCAACCGCTTGCCCTTAGACAGTGCATAATACTCCGGATGCTCGGTGCTATATTTGTCGGGATCGACCAGCCACCTATAGTTATGGGATGGACCATATAGTATCCTGAAGCTCCCACCGTAGCGTTCATCCTTGTTTTGGAAAGCTCTGATCTTGAAATTCCAGTGGTTGCGGGCCGCATATAAATCATCACGGATGTCCGATTCATCGTATTGTCCAGGGCACCCCTGACCATAGCTTCCCCCAGCAACCATGACATCTCTAAACTCAAATACCGGCCGGTGAATAGCGTTGAGATCGGGGACATTCAGTGTCGACTTGCGGGGTACCACGCTGGTGTCCATGGTGAACCAGCGGCAGCCCCAGTGCTCCTGGAGCAGATCATACACGCCATACATCGTGCCGCGGGGCCGGCCCCCGGCAATGATCAGATGACTTCCCAGGGTGCGAATCCGGTAGCCTTCCTTACCCAACTGCAACCAGTCCGACTTGACCCCAATATCTACCAGGTAGCGAGGGCGGCCAAGGAGAATCGCGTGTTTGGGCAGCGGGCCGGTGTCATCGATGATCTTGAGGTCTGCCCCGCTCATTTGCTTGATGTGTAAGGCCAGCTCCTCCGCCGCAAACCGCTCGGCAGGAATAGCATCCTTCGCAACAACGATCGAGTATTCGCTGCGCCCATCTTTGACAATCGTTACCGCCGCCTGCGCGACAGCCGACTGCATCAGGAAAACGATCGAAATTACCCACATCCGCTTGTAAAACTTGTTCATCAGAAATTTCCTTTATTCGAGTAACCAGCAAGTCGTAGAAGAACTACACTATACCGTATCTTCCAAGTGGTGTCGAGGCTGTGGCAGACCGAATCAATCGTAGAACCATTTCAAGGGATATACCCGCATGACCCCTTCACCAGTCATCTCGGCCTTTCCATTATTGCATAATACAGGCCACCCACGGCTGTAACGCAAGAACACCTTGTCGCCAACGATATCCACGTTCGGATAATCAAAGCACGCATAACCGTCCGGTAATTTTCCCAGCCCGGGATTGCCGCGAAGAATCCCCGGGATCGGGAATTCAGGAGCAATATGATCGACATCGGCCATTCCTTCAGAGGACTGGATCGTCTTGAAGTTACGCCAGCTCTGGCCGCTGTCGGTTGAGATGGCCGCGGACAGTCGACCACGGACCCGCCCGCGACGAATTTCTTCGCCCGAAACCTGGTTCCACACGCACAACAGGTCGCCCGTTTGGGGGATGCGGACCAGTATGGGTAGCGACTGGGAACTGGACAGCTCACTCGGCTGCATACTCAACCAAGTCTGGCCTGCGTCCAGGCTGTAGCATTGCACCAACCTACCCCTTCTGCAGCGGGCAAGCATAAGCAATCTTCCATCCTTCGTCTCCGCTACGGTCGGTTCGTACACGTCGGTCAGGCCGCCCGTCCCGTCCGGAATGCCCTGCTCGTTGAACCAGCCGAACATACCTCCCTTACAGCCTTGCCAGGTTCTGCCCTCATCGTCGCTGAAGTAGGTTTTACAGATGCCGTATGCCGGTCCGCGGTGGCCCTCCGCATTCAGTTTTACTCCGCGCCACCAGCCCCATCCCGCCGCGGTCAGCCTTTGCAGGTCCTCCGAAAAGCCATGTAGGTCGGGAGACGAACAACACCCCGCCACCAACAACCGTCCGCTGGTTAACTGGATCATGGAGTGAAACAAGAGATGAAAGTCGCAATGCGCTGGGATGAACACCGGCGTTGACCAAGTACGCCCATCGTCCTTCGATCTCGCGAAATAATACGTGTTCCCGTCGCGTTTCGATTTCTTACCGTAGATAGCCAGCGCCCCCGATTGAAGACGGATCATGCCCCCCACCCCCATGCCCCACCGCAGTGGCGTGGCCATGCTCCATGTGGCGCCACCGTCCTTAGAGATGCGACACGTTGCCCTATTAACCGACTCATTAATACCGTCACCCTGGGCCAGCAGGAGCCTGCCGTCGGGCAACTCTACGATCCCGCCGTCCGTAATCGGTTCATATTCAGCACTGGTATGCTCGATCACCCCTTCCGGGCAAGCCGGAAACTCAGGCCGGCTCGGCAAGTCCTTTCTTCCATTGAAGGGGCCGAAGAATTTTTGATACAAGGGAGCTGGAAATTCCCCCCCGATTATCTCCACGATCCCACCGAACTCCTGCCGATAGACTGGCCGGCTCGAATCACCCTTTTTTGTTACCTTTTTCTTGGCGATCTTACTGCTGGAAGGCATTATCTTTCCTTTTCTTAAATGGTCCTCTGTTTCGAATTACTTATCGGCCATCACACTCCCCGGTTTATAAATTCCACCGGCGAGTAAATCTCACCTTTAGAAGCCACCGAGCTTGCTCGGTGGAGGTCACTCTCTTGCAGGTAGAGGGTAGATCCTGGCGTCCATCTTTGCTTGCTTGTCCCTCAGGTCTTTTAGGTACTGATTATTCGGTTGGCGGAGTTCCTCGGCTATCTTCAAGATCGTTTCCCGCCGCTGCATCAGGAGGTTGTCAACCTTCGTCCACTTTTCGCGGGAAACGATGATCGGGCTATCGAAGGGCGTGGTAAAGTCGAGGATCGCCCGAGCGCGCACGGCGCTTTCGCCTCCACCTGCCGCGAGCATCTCGACCTCTTTGAAGAGATCATAATCCTCAAAACCGTCCCGAACCATTGCCAGTCGCATCGAGGGTATCGGCGTATTTCCCTTGCCAGGGTAGAGCAGCCAGCCGAGACCATTGCTGGGCCTTTTGCCCGTCCGGTCCGCCGAGCACGTGTCCGGATCCCAGTTGGCGTAGTTCGCACGGTCATATTCGTTAACCGACAGGCGAACCCCGGTTGGCTGATTCGGATGCGTGTCCCATATATCCAACGCATAGTAAAGGTAGCCTTGGAGTTGATAGTGGTAGGTCATCCAACCTGCAATGCGAGAATAGATGCCCTGGAAATCGATGGTGCTGACATTTGGGTACGGCTCCTTTGGCCCTCCTACCGTGTACCACCACACCTCTTCGCCTCTCTCGCGGGCCTTTTGCAGGGAAGACCTGTCGGCCAACTCGAGCAAAGGACACCATATATTTACCAGACCTTCCAATGGTTTTGTTGGAGACCCCCAGCCCACCTGCAGAACTTTAACATCCGGAACTGCCTTGACCAGGGCTCCATACCACTTCTGCATTCGCGGCAGCTGATCCATTCCCGCCTCGTCAAACGCATACACATACGAGATATTCCACCAGCCGCGTTTCTTCAGGTGCTCGGCAAATGTCTGCACCCGCCGCACGTGCTCCTCATCGTACATTCCGCATATCATATTGAACGTGGTTAGCCCCAGCGGCACCAACTCGGAAAGGAATCTATCCGTACCGGAGAAATCCCATGTGCCGTCCTTGCGTTTGATGGGCGGCACCTTGGTCCGACTACTACTGGCTCCGTAAATGCACGGACTGATCCTATGGGCAAGCAGGACCTTGGCGTATCGCAGAAGAGTGTCTATATCCTGCCCCGGCTCGGCATCCTTGAGCTTTCGGTAGCCGGTGTCCATTCCAAAGGCGGTGCGAAGATGGGACTTGACCGGCAAGACGATGTCATAAACGCGCACCAGCAGAGGAATCTCCCTGGTTTTCTCGCCGGTCGCCGAGATGCGCACCGTGCCACTGTAGTCCCCGGCCTGGTCGGTAGGCAGCGTGCGAACAGTGATGTAGTAAGGCTGCCTGCGACCTTTCTGGATGTCCATAGGCCGGTCCGGAAGCAGCACGTCCGGGATCTCAATCTTGTCGCCCCTACCTTTTGTGGACCCTGGCCATGGTGCCGACAATTTACATTTTATGTATCCAATTGGACTTACGGTTACCTGCTCCTGAGGCAAAACGCTTCCGTTCGGACCGATCAAGTTGCGTACGGATACGCGAACTCCGCTCAATGGTTTATCGCCAGCGTGAACGACAAGCTGCACCGGCTCATATTCACCGCGGGCCATGGCAATACGCAGGGTATCTGCCACCGGTCCGGCATCCCCGATCGTCGGCAACACCTTCTGTGTCGACGGGGGATTGGTTACCACGAATGAGTCAGAATATGCCGATGGGCAAAACAGAGCCGGCCATAAGACCAGAACCAGCATAGCAGACCAGTTGAACTTCTTGAACGTCCGGTTTCTATCTGACAATTGATGATCCTTTATGGTTTCCATGTAAGTCTGTTGCATAACGATTCTCGAAAACAACTGTCGGATTCGATTTATTTTTTAGCAGGCAGAGGATAGAGCTTGTCTTCCATTTTTGCTTGCTTGTCCCTCAGGTCTTTTAGGTACGGATTATTCGGTTGGCGGAACTCCTCGGCTATCTTCAAGATCGCTTCCCGCCGTCGCATCAGGAGGTTGTCAACCATCGTCCAATTCCTATCGCGGGACACGATAATCGGCTTATCGAAGGGAGTGGTAAAGTCGAGCAGCTCCCGAGCACGCACAGCGGCTTCACCTTCACCTGTCGCCAGGATCTCGACCTCTTTGAACAGATCATAGTCCTCGAAACCGTCCCGGAGGATCGCCAGCCGCATCGAGGGGATTGGGGTGTTCCCTAAGCCGGGATAGAGCAGCCAACCGCAACCGTTCCTCGGGCCACCGTAGTTCAACTTTTTGTAGGTGTCCGGCTCCCAGTTCGCGTAGTTCGCACGGTCATACTCCTCGATCGACGGCTTGGTCGTGAGCGGTTGCGGGTGTTCGGTCGGATGTTGGTCCCAGATATCCACGGCGTAGTAGAGGAGGCCCTGGATTCGATATTTGTAGCTCATCCAACCCGTGATGCGGGCGTCTATGCCGGGGTAGTCCACCCAGCTGAAGTTCGGATACGGTATGAGGGGCACGTTGCAAACGTACCACCATGTCTCCTCGCCCCGCTCCCGGGCTTTGCGTAAGGCATCAGTGTCATCGCGGCCTAACAACGGGCACCATATATTCACCAGGCCTTCAAGCGGCTTTGTGGAAGACCAACCCACCTGCAAAATCTTGACTCCGGGAACGGCGCGTACGAGAGCTTGGTACTGCTCCCGTATCCGTGGCAGCTCCGCCATGGGTGCCTCGTCAAACATATATACGTAAGCGAGGTCAAACCAGCCGCGTTTCTTCAGGTGCTCGGCAACCGTCGGGTCTCCCGCCGACGCGCATGTGTAAAACGTGGTCAACCCGAGCGGCACCAGCTCGGAAAGGAATCTGTCCGTGCCGGAGAAATCCCATATCCCGTCCTCACCCTTTTTGGGTATCACATTGAACTTCTGACTACTGGCTCCGTAAACGCACGGGCTGATCCTATGGGCAAGCAGGGCCTTGGCGTATCGCAGGAGAGTGTCCATATCCTGCCCCGGATCGGCATCCTTGAGCTTTCGGTAGCCGGTGTCCATCCCAAAGGCGGTGCGAAGATGGGACTTGACCGGCAAGACGATGTCATAAACGCGCACCAGCAGCGGAAGCTCCCTGGTTTTCTCGCCGGTCGCCGAGATGCGCACCGTGCCACTGTAGTCCCCGGCCTGGTCGGTAGGCAGCGTGCGAACAGTGATGTAGTAAGGTTGCCTGCGACCTTTCTGGACGTCCATAGGCCGGTCCGGAAGCAACACGTCCGGGACCTCGCCACCCTTATCGCCGAGCAGTCGCGTCCAGGTGTTCGACGGCATCTTGCAAGTCACGTACCCCAACGGGGTTACGGCGACCTGCCCCTTGGGCAGGATGCTTCCCTTTGGGCCACTGAGGCTGCTTACCGATACGCGAACTTTTTGCAGCGGCTTGTCGCCGGCATGAACGACAATCTGTACCGGCTCATATTCACCGCGGGCCATGGCAATCCGCAGGGTATCTGCCTCCGGTCCGGCGTCCCCGGTCATCGGAAGTATCTTCTGGCTCGACGGCGGATTAGTCACTGAAAATGAGTCGGCATGGGCCGCTGCCCCAAACACAAGCGGCACGATCATCAGAATCAGCGCCGCCAACCAATTGATCTTTACGAATGTCCGGATTCCTAGCATTTCGAACTCCTTTACAAGGTCCATAAACCACATATACTTTCGGAATTTGTTCGTTATCTGAAAATCTATTTCCCTAGGTGAGTAGTGAAAGAGGCTATTTGTTGATTTCCTTGCTCGCCTTCTCTACGGCGTCCCATCGGTCATTGATTACGTTCATCAAGAGATTTGATTCGTCAATGTTCACTTCTTCGAAACCCTGGTCGTTTAACTCAATAATTCTTCGGGTCAATTCCTCCGGCTTCGTAAAAGTGAGGGGATTCACAGACCAACCAAGGCCTAGCTTGCCTCCGCCGAGTTTATCGAAATAGTCCTTGATACCGCTGATTTCGTCATTCGTCGCCTCGCGACCACCCGTCTTGTCCTCCGGCTCGATCCGAAAATACGGCGGTCCCTCGAAACGCACGAATTTCCACGTGGACAGATCGCTCTTGGGAACATTGCCCACCAGGGTGACCCTCTTGAGCCATCCATTTGAGGCCCAGGTCGCGATGTCGGCAAAACGGTCGTTCAGAGGCGAGCCACTTAACCCGACCCCAAGATCTTCAGGTATCATCTGGCTGTTCCGCTCAGATGGATCCGTCATTTGAGCGGTAGGGCTCATAATGCGATATGTACCCGGAGCACATATAAGGGCCGAAAGTTTCATTGGCACAGGTTGAGAACTCAACAGGTCATACACGTTTCCGACCCACTGCGTGAAGTAGTCCGCGCGGAAGGCAACCCATTCCGGATCGTTATTGGATATCGTGAAAGGATCTCGGCCCGTCTTATTGCGGAATCCCTCGACCATCGGCTTCTCGTAACCGCCCGTTGCAACTCCTCCAGTACGCGGCTCCGAGGCATATCCTAACCGCGCCAAATCCAGCAAGATGCCGTCGGGGTTGTAGGCGACAATCTCGCGAACAATGTTAAGCCACCAGTTACGCACCTCCGGAAACGCCCAGCCGTGCAATCGCCAGTACCGTTTGCCGCAGCGGTCAACCGTCATCATCTCCGGATGTTCTTGCGCCAGACGCGTCCGTGTGCCTAATCCGTGGGCATTCTCCAGCGTCACCCAAGCGATAAGCTCAATGCCCCGTCGCCTGGCCCACTCGGTGGCTGCGGCCAAAGTGTCGTCCTTTGACCAGTCCTCTGGTTCATAGAACCACCATCTTCCAAGCTTAGTCGCGCTCCTGATCGCAGGCTCATCGAAAATGGGGCCAGTGTTGTTGATCTTGCTGGCGTAGTAGCTAAAGCCGGTCGTAACACGCCAATATATTCGTGTGATTCCCGCTTGAGCGCAGCGTTCAACGATATATCGCCAGCCGTGCTTGCCCGCGGTACCAAAATTGAATGTCCAGTCATCAGGACTTACCAGTGTTGCTAGTCGCATCGCAATAGTTCCTTCCATATTGGCGATTTACCGGAGTTGGACCCGGCCGTTGTGGGATCCGATCTGGTCTAATGTCCATGTTGGGATAATTAAACACTCCCTTACTACCCGTCAATCGGTGTGAACCCTTTCATTCCCGCCAGCTTACCTGTAGACCCAGCTCTGCTGATAGAGGATGGGCAAGGGAGTGGTCCAGACGGGGGACATCTTCTCGAATGGTGCCCATTGGACACTGCCGTCGTTGTACAACTGGTTTCCTCCCGCCACGCGGACAACCTGTGGCGCCGTATTAGAATACCAAGAAGCGACACCGCCTCCCTCTTCCGTGTGCGCGACCGCACATGAATACCAATCGGCTCCCCAGCCAAAGAACGGACCCCAGACACGCTGAGTCCAATCATTCATGAGGTTCCATTCCCCGGGATCCGACGGACCCTTGGGAGCATGAGATTCTTTGGTCCAGCTCGTCCAGTTATAATTCTTGCCCCCCCCGTCGCCGACATACGCGTAGCCAGGCGTTAGGTACCAAAGCCCTAACCATAGGTAGGGTTTGTAAACGGGTACATCCGTAGACGCCAAATTCGGACACATCCAAAAGCCGCTGTGCTCACCGAAAAAGGTGTAGAACGGAAAGCGTTTCAACTCCTCTTCACTCTTGAAGACATAATCGCCGGGCTTAATAGTACCGTTCCACACATTTGCGGGTGGGTAGCGATCCTGGTAGTCCTGAGCATAAGTTTGAAAAAGGAAGGCCCACTGGTGCAGATTGCCCCCACAGACCGCCCGTCGGGCTTGCTCCTTGGCTTTACTCAGGGCGGGAAGCAGTATCGAAATCAACACCCCGATGATTGCTACCACGACTAATAGTTCGATCAACGTAAAAGCATTTCGTTTTTTCATCGTTACTCCTTGTAAGGTTCTGTTCATTTTATATCTCCTACGGATTTAACACTTGGTCCATATTGGTTAATATGATCGCCATATCGCTGCTGGTGATCGCATTGTCCCCGTCGACGTCGCCACCCGTGAGGGTTACCGGGTCGAGGATCAGGGTTGCGTTCCCGACCGTCTGCGCGGTCAGCACTTTCTGGAGGAACGGATGGGCTCGGATGGCGATGTCATAGGCTCCGGGTTGGACATTCGTGATGGTAAATTGGTTATTGG
>Ga0265292_1000969_pt1 | contig 29391 bp, 32 predicted proteins | sample Munlanlewell296A_FD_189080 | JGI IMG/M metagenome (GOLD analysis project Ga0265292, IMG submission 189080) | Leachate microbial communities from a municipal landfill in Southern Ontario, Canada - Leachate well 296A | ecosystem: Engineered > Solid waste > Landfill > Unclassified | place: Canada... | reverse complement strand
CCAACATGTCCAAGGCAAACAGAAGATCTGTTGATCGTTCGCTGATTGAACTGGCAAAGTTCTCCGCGGATTTGGTGATCTTGATGTGCGAGGCGACTGGACCTCCTTTTTGGGACAGTCCGGTCTGGTCGAGACCGATCACATGAAGTCCGTCGAATGCTGCGGCGGTCGCCAGAATTTGGTTGAGAGTTACTAGCCCGGTGCCGCCGATCCCAACGGTAAACACGCTGTAGCCGTCCGCACCGATCGCCGGCGGAATTGGCTCGGGAATGTCGACAGGCAGATCAAGTTCGATAGCCTCCTTTTTCGCATTTGGCTCGATCTCCACGGTGACGAAGCTTGGGCAGTCACCCTGCAGACATGAATAATCGGTATTGCACGAGGCCTGGTGTATCTGAGTCTTTCGACCGAGCAACGTATTGACCGGCTGAACCGAGAGACATGTGCTCTTGACGCCGCAATCTCCACAACCCTCGCACACGGCTTCGTTGATAACGACTCGCGTGGCACGCTCGGGAGCGAGTTTTCGTTTGCGCAATCGGCGCATCTCGTTGGCGCACGCCTGATCGTAGATGAGCGCGGTGACTCCCTTGACTTTGGAAAGGAGTATCTCTGCCTCGTTTAGGTGGGAGCGATCCCACACCTTGACCCCCCGCGGTATCTTCCACAGTCGTTGCGGCCACTTGTAGCGGTCCAGGTCATCGGCGATGATGATCACCCGCTTTACTCCTTCGAGCAGCAGCGTCTCGCATAGTTCTGGGATTGGTACCTGACCGGTCGGGTCTTGACCGCCGGTCATGGCGACGACTCCGTTGTACAAAATTTTAAACGTCATATTCGAGCCGGCAGCGATGGCGAATCGCGGCACTAAACAACCGGAATGGAAATAAGTCCCGTCGCCGATGTTCTGCACAAAGTGCGGTGCTTCAACAAATGGGGCTCGCCCAATCCATTGCGCCCCCTCGCCGCCCATCTGCGTATACGAGGTGACTCCCCTGTCCATCAACATGACCATTGCGTGGCAACCAACTCCGCCGCCAACGGGACTGCCCGATACATCCTGCGTTGCCCGGTTGTGTGAGCACCCAGAACAAAAATACGGAGTACGGGTGGCGGCAACCGCGCGTTCGAGTTGGCCAACCGATACCGGAATTCGCGATTTCTGTTGGTTCAAGAGATCGGCGAACCCGAGCGCTCTCACAATCAGGGGCCGAATTCGGTCGGCTGTCAGTTCGTTGTCTTGGGGGAACAGCGATGCACCAGCAACATCGCGCTTTCCTTCGATGATCGGTCGTTCGTTGCGATCGTACAACAAATCGCGAATCTGGCGCTCGATAAATGAACGCTTCTCCTCGACGACAACTACCCTGGCTAGGCCGCGGGTGAAGCGATCGATAATCCCTGGCTCGATTGGATACGTCACCCCCAACTGCAACAGCCGAACATTTCGTGCCGAGAGTTCGCGATCGTCCAAACCGAGTTCGTGCAGTGCCTGACGGAGCTCGACGTATGTGCGACCGCTGGAAACGATCCCAAGTGTGTCGGCTGGCGATGAAACCGTAATTCGATTGATGTCGTTGGCGGCAATGAATTGGATTGCCGCCGGTATCCGCTGCTCGTACAGTTCCTTTTCCATGATCAACGTGTCGGGAATGAAGAATCGAGCTCGCTGGCTGAAACTCCATTCGGCGCCACCGATCTGAAACTTTCGATTGGTGTCGATTTGGCGCTGGCCATCCACTCGGGCGATACCAAAACCATCGGCGACGGCGGTGACTATCTTCAAGCCGGTGTAGAGCCCGGTGGCCCTTGACATCTCGAAGGCGTATCGCCCCAAATCAATGACTTCCTGCACGTTGCCCGGTGAAAAAATCGGAATTGCCAAATCGAGCAACGCGTTTTCACATGCGCCCGGAAGCGTCGAAGACTTCGATGACGGATCATCGCCAACCGCGAGCACGACTCCGCCGTTTGCGCCAGCTCCATGCATGTTGGCGTGACGCAGCGCGTCGCCACACCTGTCCAGTCCTGGGGTCTTGCCGTACCACATTGAAATAACACCGTCAAGGTCCTTGAGCGGAGCGAGGTGATCCTGTTGACTCCCCCATACGGCGGTTGCCGCTAGTTCTTCGTTCAAACCTGGAACGTGTTGCATATTGAGTTGGCTCTTGTCCATTCGTTCGAGCGCCAGATCGAATCCTCCAAGTGGTGAACCTGGGTAACCGGAGACAAAGGCCGCGGTATTTAGTCCATTTGACCTATCGGCACGAAGTTGGTCGACCAAGACCCGAACCACTGCCTGGACTCCGGTGAGTAATACGTCTCCCTCGAGTCGCTCATACCGCTCATTCAAAGTGAACGAGTCGCGATCAATACTCACGGCCCAAGATTACCTCAGGCGTCAACGACGGCAACCAGCACGCCCAAATCCGTAGGCTTGCTATGTGATCGACGTTCGAGAAGTTGGGCCGCGAGATGGGTTGCAGGCGGAAGAACCCTTAACAGTCGAACAACGCGTCACTTTTATCAATCGCTTGATCGCGGCTGGAGTAACTCATCTCGAAATTGCATCATTTATGCGTGACGACCGAGTGCCTGCAATGGCCGGGGCAGAACAAGTTGTCTCGGGCGTTCCGCCACAGCCCGGAGTCATCCGGACCGGGCTCGTGGCCAACTCGAAAGGTGTCATTCGCGCTCTGGAATGCGGCGTGGACGAGATTTCCGTCACTGTGTCGTTATCCGAGACGTACAGTCAAAAAAACACCGGCAAGAGTCGAGCAGAAGCGCTGCAAACGACTGGCGAAATAGTCGAGTTGATCGCGGGCAAGACACCAATCGACGTAGTGATTTCGTGCGCCTTTGGCTCACCATACTCGGATGTGTCGATGCAAAAGGATCTGCCAAAGTTTGTCGGTGAACTGGAATCCGGTGGATGCAACCACATCACTCTTGCCGACACAACTGGTGTTGCTACGCCGCGATTGATTAGAGAAGCAATTGCCATCGTCGGTAGCGAGGTGGGGCTTCATCTGCACGAGACGCGCGGAACAGGACTGGCGAATGCGATTGCTGGGCTCGACGCGGGTGTTCGTCGATTCGACACCTCGATTGGTGGTATCGGCGGATCTCCGTTTGCCGACGGCGCCGCGGGAAACCTCGCCACGGAAGCCCTCGTCTATGTGCTACAGGATGCGGGTTACGAAACTTCAATCAATTTAGAGAAGCTGCTCGCCGTCACTCCCCTGCTCGAGCAGATGATCGGACATAGTCTTCCCTCTGCACTCGCCCGATTACAGTCGCCATAACGGCGGCCGTTTTTCTAGGAAGGCCGCAATTCCTTCCTTAGCCTCTTCCGATCCAAACACGTGCTCGGAAAGTTTGCGCATCTGATCAAGATTTTTCTCGTAAGCGCCTTCCGCCGCAGTACGCAAGATCTTGATCGTCGTCGCTACTGCCTCTGGGCCGCCCGCACAAATTGAATCAATTAAACCTTTGGCCGTTGCATGCGGGTCTTCCGATACGTGAGAAACAAGCCCAATTTCTAGCGCACGGCGGGCGTCGAATACCTCGGCGGTGATAAACGCCGCCACCAAATTTGACCATCCGACTCTGGCAAGGATCGGAACCGAAACTGTCGCTGGTACGGCCCCTATCTTCACTTCGGTAAACGCAAAATCGACGGTAGGGGCCACCACCACTAGGTCGCATGCAGCCATGATTCCCAGTCCTCCTGCTCTCACCGCGCCACTTATGACAGCGATTGTGGGTTGGCGAACGCGACGAAGCGCGAGAATGACCTTTGCCAACCCTCCCAAATCGATCGAGCCACTTGCAACGCGATTGAGGTCAAGTCCAGAACTGAATACCAGCGGCGTATGAGTGAGGACAATGACACGACTCTTCGACTCGCCGGCCTTTTCGATTGCTCCCACTAGATCCACCAACAACTCGGCAGAAAGTGCATTGCGAGTTTGCGGCGAATTGAGAGTGATTGTCGCCGCTCGCGGCGTGATCTCAAGTAACACCTGAGAACTATTCGACAAAGTCATTCACCAAAGATTACTTGACGCATGCAAGGGTCAATCCAAGTATCCTGATACGTTCGCAACAACGGGTATGTAAGTTTGCGGGTGTAGCTCAATGGCTAGAGTTCCAGCCTTTCAAGCAGGATCTAGCACCTTCGCCGTTGTTCTCGTCGCCACCACGGGATTGACCTACACAGACCCGATCATCGTCGCCGCGATTGGATTGTTCATACTGCCGCGTAGCCAATCTCTGTTCTCAAGCTCTGAGAATACTGTTAATGGACTCCGCGTCGATACACATTGTTCTCAGCGACGATGCCGAATCTTTTACTGTTCTGCACACCACTACCCAACTTCTCTCCGATAAATATGGCAGAACACTCGCTACAATCCAATGTGAGCCATCGACATTTGTCAATCCGCTAACAACCCGATGAACGGTTCACCGATCACTACCACCGCTACGACTGCTTCAGTCACGAGGAGCCATCGAATTCTCGTCGCCGTGAGTATTCTTTCAATCTGCGTTGACATCATCACTAAGGTTGCCGCCTCAAATGCACTTCGGGACCAAAACGAAGTCTTTGGGCCAATTACCTTTCGCCTAGTCCACAACCATGGATCCATCTTTGGCTTCGGCTCACTTCTCCCTCCAGGTCTCATCGTTGTCGGTACAGTCGCGATCGCCTCAATCGTCGCACGTTCTGGGTGGAAGGGCCACCTCCGTCCGGCGGCCGGAGTTGGATTGATCGTCGGCGGCGCGCTCGCAAATATAATCGACCGCTTCACCGCAAACAGCGTCGTTGACTTCATCGACATTGGCCGATGGCCAGTGTTCAACCTCGCCGATGTGTCGATTCTCGCTGGCATCGGAACTCTTATCTCGGGTGAACATTTGAGAGCTCAATCCGATTTGTAAAGAAACACTTTCAAATCCCGCCTCTATAATATGTTTGGGCGTGGGGTGATCAAGGACGGGGCTCCGCGTTCCTGAGGATCCAATAATTCAACACGATCCGTCCGAGGGAAGGTGGTCAACATGCGACGAGCCACATCAAGGATGCTGGCGAATATCGCCGCATCGTCACTTATCCTCGCAGCCTGTGGCGGCGGTGGCAGTGATTCCAACGTAGCCGATTCAATCGGAACGGTTTCCAATCCCAGAACGGTTGAAGTCTCAATGATTGATGTGGCGTTCGAGCCCGCCACTCTTACCGTTGCGGCTGGTGAGACCATCAGATTCATCTTCACGAACAACGGGAAAGTGCGCCACGAGGCCGTCTTCGGTGACGAGGCAACGCAATTAGAACACGAAGCCGAAATGGCAGGAATGGTCACGGGCGACACGTCCATGGGCGGCAGTGATATGAAGAGCGAAGTTGCTTCGCTTGATCCAGGGGCTACCAGCGAGTACGAGATGACGTTCGGATCAGCAGGTGTCATGATCGTCGGATGTCACGAGCCAGGTCACTGGACCGCAGGTATGCGGCTAGACATCACTGTCGAAGCGTGATGCCATAAGAAACAAGTGGTCGCTTTGGTGGGCGTACGGCGAGAACATTTGAAACTTGGTCTGGGACTGTCGTTTTCTTGGAAGAGGACTCTTGGTGTAACGAGATCAAGGCGCAATATTTCTCGTGCGACGGAAATAACTCAGCTCAGATTGGTGGGCTGGTTCTGATAATCGGAGTCGGAGCAAATCATATTGGAGAAGTTGATTTGATGAGTGGCAAGTGACAATCTGGAGTCTTCGGTGCGGCGGCGCTTATTTCCTTTGCCGTCATCGGCTCCGACGAAGTGATTACGTTGTCCGAGGAAACCCACGATCCGCATCGCACTACGTCCTGGGCAAGAATGGCTTCGCCGGCCAAAGACGGAGCAATGAGTATCAACTGCGCATTAAACGGGCGATGGCTGAGGTGGCTTCCTCGATTTTTTCTTGGGCTTGGGGTTTTCCAGCGTGAACGGCGTCGACGACACAGTGTTCGAGATGGTCGTGCAGTAGCCCGAGTGATACTTGTTGCAGAGCTTTCGTGATTGCCGATACTTGATCGAGAATCTCGATACAGTATCGGTCTTCGTCCACCATCCGGGCGATACCGCGCACCTGTCCCTCGATGCGTGCGAGTCGATTAGTGATATCCGTCTTTTGCATGTCATAGGCTGCCACAGTCACACTCCTTTATATATAGGTGTTGTTGGCGAGAAAAATCCATTGCGATCACAAGAATCGACGCAAGCGAAGGCTGTTGGACACGACAAACACACTGGAAAACGCCATTGCCGCACCAGCCAACATCGGATTGAGTAGACCAGATGCTGCAAGGGGCAGCGCGGCAATGTTGTAAGCGAAAGCCCAGAACAAATTGCCCTTGATTGTTGACAGCGTCCGCCGTGACAGCCGGATCGCATCGGCTGCAGTACGCAGATCTCCTCGCACAAGTGTGAGATCGCTCGCCTCAATTGCGACGTCGGTTCCAGTGCCCATCGCCAATCCGAGATCGGCCTGGGCGAGAGCGGCTGCATCGTTTACCCCATCACCGACCATCGCCACTACTCGTCCTTCGGCTTGCAGGCGCCGAATAACATCCACTTTGTCTGCTGGTAACACTTCGGCAATCACCTCGTCAATTCCCACTTGTGCCGCGACAGCATTGGCCGCGAGCACATTGTCGCCTGTCAGCAGAACGGGATGTAGCCCCAGACCACGAAGTGCGGCGACGGCTTCAGCCGAGGTGTCCTTGATCGTGTCTGCCACAACGAGCATCCCGCGCACCACGCCATCCCATCCGACGAACACTGGGGTCTGGCCTGCGGCTTCGGACGCGTCGCGAGCAGTCGCGAGACTATCGTCAAGCCGAAGTGACCAATCGCCAAGGAACCGTTCGCGACCAACGATCACGGTATGACCATCGACAACGCCTTGCACGCCGAGCCCCTCGGTGTTACCGAACGATTCCACGGCACCAAGTGTGATGTCGCGCTTGTGTGCCCCAGCAGAGATCGCTTTGGCAATGGGATGTTCGGACGCATCTTCCAACGAGCCAGCGAAGTACAACACCTCATCGGTCGTTGCCTGGGAAGTTGCAACGACATCGACTAATGCCATCCGACCCGTAGTAACGGTGCCGGTTTTGTCGAGCACAATCGTGTCGACTTTGCGCGTGGATTCGAGCACCTCTGGTCCCTTGATGAGAATGCCAAGTTGTGCTCCTCGACCGGTGCCGACCATTAACGCAGTCGGTGTCGCCAATCCAAGCGCACACGGGCAGGCGATGATCAACACTGCAACTGCCGCCGTGAATGCCGTCGTTGCGCTGTCGGTGGCTGCCGCGGTGAGCCAGAACCCAAGTGTCATTGCCGAAAGCACGATCACGGCTGGTACGAAGATTGCCGACACTCGGTCGGCAAGACGTTGTATTTGTGCCTTACCTGTCTGTGCGTTCTCAACCAGAAGCGCGATCTGAGCGAGCGCCGTGTCGGCTCCGACCCGCGTGGCACGCACAACGAGTCGCCCACCGGCGTTCAATGTCGCACCGACCACGGCGTCGCCGGGTCCGACCTCAACTGGTACCGGTTCACCGGTCACCAACGATGCATCAATAGCCGATGTGCCTTCCTCTACGATTCCGTCGGTGGCAATTTTTTCCCCCGGACGAATCACGAAGCGATCCCCGACGACCAATTGCTCGACCGGGATTCGACTTTCAACCCCATGGCGGAGAACGGCGACGTCTTTTGCGCCGAGTTCCAGTAATGCACGCAGAGCTGCACCGGACCGACGTTTCGCCAACGCTTCGAAATATCGGCCGGCAAGAATGAACACCGTCAACGCTGATGCAACCTCGAGATAGATCTGACTCGAACCCATCCCCCTTTGTGGGGTGATTGCGAAACCATGACGCATTGACAACTCACCGGCATCGCCGAAAAACAGCGCATACAACGACCATCCGAACGCGGCCAACGTACCGACCGAGATCAACGTGTCCATCGTCGCGGCTCCGTGACGAAGGTTGGTCCATGCGGCACGGTGGAATGGCCACGCACCCCACACCACGACAGGTGCAGTCAAGGTCAGCGACAACCACTGCCAGCCATCAAACTGCGACGCCGGAACCATCGTGAATAGCAGCACCGGCAATGATAAAACCGCTGATATCACTAATCGCTGACGCAGTACACGGGTCGGTTCGTTCGGGTCGGTGTCAGACGAACCGCCAGTAGCAGTTGTACCGACATGGCCTATCGGTTGAGGAATTTTTGCCGTGTAACCGGCACCTTCGATTTGAGAGATGAGATCCTCGGTGGTCAATGACTTGCCAGTGACGGTGATCTTTGCCTTTTCCGTTGAGTAGTTCACAGATGCGCTGACGCCATCAAGTCTGTTCAGACGCTTTTCAATTCGTGCGGCGCACGATGCACAGGTCATTCCGCCGATATCGAGTTGCACATCGGTCACTAACGGTTCGATGATATTGGTGCTCATGTTGGAGCGATTTCGACAGTAAACGAAGCGGTGCGGACTTTTCCTGCATGCGCGAAGTCGAGAAAGAGTCGATAGGTTCCCGAAGTCGGGAAGTCGGCCACGAAATGAATCGATCGATCTGATTGTGGAATCGAATGTGCGTGAAGGTAACCGAGATCACCAAGGCGAATAATCACCAGGTGTCCAGATGCTCCCAAATATGGATCGGTTGCGACTAACTGACCGGCAAGCGCAACATCGAACATCAACGCGCTCTCTCCGATTACTGGTTCACCTATTATTGACACCGTGTAGCCGTCAATCGCGAAACTTGCGATCGGGTCCGGAGTAGCGACGAGTTCAACCAGTCCCATCACCGCGAGATCCGAGGCCAACGTAATCCGCCCTGCACCGCTTGGTTGGAAGTCGGCGTATAGACGATACGAATTCGGTTTGAGCGACGGAATTTCAACTTCCCAGGTTCCGTCGGCATCCATTGATGGATGTAAGTGCAAATAGTCCACAAGATTTCTCGACAACACAATCAAATGCAGTTGCCGTTCATTCAGTACATCGAAGTCAGTGACTATCGATCCATCTAGACGTTCGATTCGGAATGTAAGCGTGGAAGGCATATTCGCTTCGACGCTGGTCCGATCCGTCGTGAATTGAAAACCATCAGCAACCATGGATAGCCCCGATAATGCGGAAGCTTCGCCGGCTGCAATCAACATTGACGAATGACTGGCTGTGGAACCCACTTCAATCGGACCAATTGCTGCGCCTGCTGTTGCAGCGAGACTAAATGCGCCAACTACACCCAGCGCGTAGATACCAAGCTTTGAAGAAGTTTTCACTAAACGACTGCGAACCCGGCCTCAATAACTGCAGTCGCAAATGCGCCCGGATCCACCGCTGAATTCGATTCGACCGTGACAGATCCAGTTGCCAGATCCACATCAACTTTTGTCACGCCGCTTAACTTCGATACCTCTTCAGTGACCGAGGCAACGCAGTGACCGCAAGTCATTCCTGTGACTTCAAATGTTGCAACATTCATGACAACACTCCTTTTTGAGTCCGAATCGCCGATCGTTTTCGACCTGCGATATACCCACGGGGGGTACCTACTCATCATACGCTCGTCCGCCTGGTATTGCAACTTTGGCTGATGGGCGGGTTCAACCGGTCCGCGCAAACCCTCCGCTGGTCACGGCAGTTTTCAACAAAGCGATGAACGGCCACGCTTGTGCAGGATTAGCGAGTCGCTAGACATCATTAGAGAATTCGAGCAGCGGGTCACCGCCAACCATCGCAGGCAGCAACCGCTCGGCGAAGAACGCGCGACGTATTGCACAATCGTTCGCGAACGCTGCCCATTCGGGGCGTATAGGTTTATTGCTAGTCGCCCGCTGGAAGACTTCTAAACTGCAACTCGCGTTCTGGGCTAGCTCGCATGCTTCAGCATTTGACATAGTCTGAACGCTCAACAATTTCTTGGCAATCGCTACATCAATCGGCGGCAAAATAATATCGGCCGTTACATCCATAGGAAGATGAAGCACAACTTGGTTGGAGTTCACGAGTTCGGCCTCGCGTCGAAGGTCATCGTCGAACGGCAGCAAAATCAGTAGGACATCCGCCGAGACAACATCCCTAGTTCGTGGTAGCCGCGCGCGAGGTGAGCCGTCCCCACCTCACACGACGAACCCCGCCGCAACCGCAGCCGCCACCACGCTGGCCGCCAGCACCATCGTCAGACGGCGGCCGTAGGCCGTGTGGCGAGGAAGGTCGCGCAGCGGGAACAGGAGCTGGCGACCGAAGATGTAGGCGGCGATCGAAGCCGCGAACACCGTGCCGCCCAACGACACGCCAGACCACACCGCCCACAGGGCCACGACCCCGACCGTCAGCGCGATGGCCGATTCGAATAGCTGCGTCGGAACCCGACGGACCCCGAGACGGCGATCCGAAGACCACAGTGCCCATCGCGACCCCGACGGTCGTCCAACGCAGCACCCTCCGAAGAAGCACCCGAAGCGTCCGACCGTCATACCGAACAACAGCCCCGGCGTCGTGGCGTCGAGCACCCGTCCGATAGGCACCCCGAGCAGAAGGGTTCCGGCGACGAGGGCGGCAATCGCGACGAGGACAAAACCTTGGATGCACATCCCCGCAGTCAGCAGCGGCGGGCGCCGGTCGCGGTGTTCGACGAGGTAATAGACCTTGGCGCCGGCGGCGCCAAGCACGCTGGCAATCAACGAGACAACGAGCACGCTCGTCGCGGGCAGCTCCGCGCGCCGCAGGAGCACCTGTTGCACCACCAACGCCACCCCAACGCCCACGCCGACAAGCGCTGGCCACGCTCCCAGCCGTGCCCCGGGCGCGAGGATGCGCACGAGCGGTGCGAATGCAGTCGCGCCGGAGGACGACGCGTTCGAGAGACGACGGCTGGCTCGCTTCTTGGCCAGCTGGCCGGGCACGTCGCTGCCTGACTCGGTGGTCGCATTGGCCATCACGTTCCACTGGCCCGGTGCCACGTTCTGGGCCCGGACCGTGAGGGCGACCGGGCCGCTGCCGGGCACCACCCCCTCGACCGTCTCGATGATCTCGAAGCTGTCGCGCCGACCGGGCTTGCCCTTGACGCCGACACGCCGACCCGAGAACCGAACTCGCACCCTGTATGGGTCACGCACAGGGTCGGTCTCGAACCAGTAGGTGAGCCCCAACGCCTGTGGCTCATTATCGGCCAACGCATCGCAGGCGAACGTCGACACTTGCAGCCGGGCGGCAGGAGGCCCATGCCGCTGATGCGACCGAACGGCCGGTGCCCCGGTCGACTCCGTCAACGCGCGTCCCGCTGTCCACAGCCGCCGGATCGAGCCCTTCACCGAGGCCGCTCCGGGAGCGAATGCGACGAGTTACAACTAGTGCAGTTAGCCGACATGTGAGAACCTCCCTTATGCTTCATCGAAGCATAATGGCGCAATTGCTTAGCGATTCTTACTGGCTTGTGCCTGATCTTCCGCTTCATCCGTGTTGCTCCGCCGCGCTTTCTTCCGGACCTCGGCTATATCGACCTCGCCATGGGCTACGGGCCATCAATCTATGGGCCAGTAGGCAACGGAGTTTCTGATCAATTTACGGCCACGCCATCCATTCATGTCGGGTGAGCCGCGGTCGCGTCGTTCGGCATCGTCGCTGCTGGGACCAGTCGCTGGAGGTGGTTGCTCCTTTTCTACCTAGTATTCACGATGCTCGCTGTCGGTACCAGTCCATGGCTTCGAGTTCCCCCATCGCGAGACGATCGCCTGGTGAGTGGCGATAGTTTCCTTAGCGAGTCGTTTGCGTGGGGCGTGTAGATCTTCGCTTGACGTGTGGGTCTCCTTCAGCTGGTTCGACTATTCACCGACTGGACTTCAAGGAACTGAATTCCATATTTCGATCCCAAGGCCGAGGCTAATGGATTTAAGCCGAAGTCGGATTCAGTGGGTGCGACAACATTCCGGTAGCTCGGCACGAATTAAGTCGAGGGCAATAGCCGTCTTGCTGACAAAGTCGGATGCGCTGGTAACGATATGCCGGTTGGGGTGAGTGGCCCACGCCCTCTCAATAAGCCCGTCAAGCCGTAGCGCTTCGTTGACCGACTCGGTGCGCAACGGATTGGATTGATTGTAGCCCTCGACCGCTGACGGCGTTCGAAGATGGATGACCGCGGCGTAGCGGGCAATTTCTGTTTGAAGGTCGCTGTTCACATCGCGCCAAAGTCCATCCGATTCTCCGGACCAATAGGCCAGTGAATCGACAGTTCCACGATCACACAGTGCAATGGCAACCTGTTGCTCTTCGAGCACAAGCCGTTGCAATTCAATTTGCACGTGGTAGATCGTGCGCTGACTGGCATGCCGCGCCACCGCGCTTGAACCTCGCGGGAATCCACCGCCAAACACGATGCCCGCGGACTCCGGAAGGACTATGACGTGTGAGCACAGGCTTCGACGGGCAATTTCTAGAACGGCTGTTTTTCCCGCTCCCGGCCCACCTGTCACCGCCACGAACTTTGGCAGATGTGTCCTCTTCGTGCATGCGCACTCCCCAGTGGCCACATCCCACTGAGTCGCCGTAGGTGTCGCCATTAGCCAATCTCAATAGAGTCGCCGTGCATCGGCACCTGAGCAGTCCATCCAAGTTCGTCCTGGAGCCGTAAGCGAAAGGCATCGGCGGCGTCCGCCTCCCCATGCACGACGCTCGCACCCTTTGGCTGTTCTGGCATGGATGCCAACCAAGCGATGAGTTCGTTGGCATCCGCATGTGCGGACAATCCGTCCATGCGGGCAACTTCGGCTTTGACCGACACGTTCTTCCCGTACATTTTCAGACTTGTCGCTCCGTCGCGAAGCGCGGCACCACGAGTACCGGCGGCCTGATAGCCGACAAGCAACACGGTGTTGCGGTGGTCGGGAGCAAGTTGTTCGAGATGATGTAAAACTCGTCCTCCGGTCAGCATGCCACTTGCCGATAACACGATCATGGGACCGGTCATCGATGTCAGGCGTTTTGACTCCTCGACCGTGCGCACGAAATTCACGTCCTGGCACATCTCCTTGCACTCTTGCTCATTTAGACGGTGCTCGTCGAGGTGTCGGCAAAATAACTCTGTGGTATTTACGGCCATTGGACTATTCATATATATAGGTACCTTGGGGATTTGATTTGTCGCATTGAGCCGGCTGAGGAGATACAACACGGTCTGTGCCCGCCCCACGGCGAACACTGGAACGAGCAGGGTGCCACCCCGTCTGATAGTTCGATTTACGATGTCGGCGAGTTCCTTAATTGGATCGGTCGTGTCGTGAACGCGGTTCCCATATGTCGACTCAGTGACGACATACGACGCCGAAAGTGGTGGCGCCGGTGGACGCATGATCGGATCAACGGGGCGACCGACATCACCAGTAAACAACACAGACGTCCGTTCATCGGCGATCCGAACGCACGCGGCTCCAAGGATATGCCCAGTCGGACTGAACTCGGCTCGCAACCCTGGCGCAGGCGAGAAACTCTCCCCGAACGGATGTGCATGCAGGTGAAGAAGTGCCCGATCAGCGTCGGCCGCGGTATATAAAGGAAGAGCAGGGTTGTGACGACTCGATCGCCGTTTGTTGGCATACCTTGCCTCCTCCTCCTGAAGATGCGCGGAGTCTGGAAGCATGATGCGACATAACTCGAGGGTGCTCGGCGTACACCAGATCTTGCCGGCAAAACCATCGCGAACCAGCCGCGGTAGCCAACCACTATGGTCGATGTGGGCGTGAGTAAGCACTACGGCGTCAATTGACTTCGGTTCCACGGGGAAGGAATCCCAATTGCGTTGTCGCAACAACTTGTGACCTTGGAACAAGCCACAGTCAATCAGAATTCGACGACCTGCAGACTCCACCAAATGTCGGGATCCGGTGACAGTTCCAGCCGCTCCCCAGAATGTCACTCGCATATTTCACACCACCCGAATTGAACTCCAGTTCGGCACTCGCTTCGATGAACTTTACTAGTCAGCGGGACTACATCATTAGTCCAAGGGCAAGCGAGTTTCCTCCGCCTTTTCGATACTTTTCGATCGCCTAGCAATCGGGCTCACTGGTAAGTTACTTCTGCACTATGTCCATGTCTGCGGCGCCCGATGACGGAGCGGATTCGCATCAGTGGCCAAACCAAGTTCGTGTTTTACTTGAATGCGCCGTCGACATAGTGAGCGAACACGACCTAGAGGCGATTCTGCGGCGAATCGTCGAGGGAGCCGCCGAGGTGGTGGGGGCGAAATATGCCGCCCTTGGTATTTACGGCAGCGACGGGGAGATCACATCTTTTGTATACCACGGCATCGACGCTGAATTGGCAAATCGGATTGGCGAACTACCCCACGGAAAAGGACTACTCGGCAATGTCAACATGACCGCAAAACCAATCCGCTTGAAAAATCTCTCGACAGATACTCGATCCTGTGGCTTCCCCATCCACCACCCACCAATGAAATCATTTCTGGGAGCTCCTGTCGGACGAGGCGGTCGTCGTTTTGGAAATTTGTATCTCACCGAAAAACTGGGCGAAAGCTCATTTAGCGCTGAGGACGAGGCTTTGATCATGGTGTTGGCGACTTTTGCGGCGAGCGCTATCGAGAGCGCGGAATTCGTCAGTTCGGAACGGTCGCGGGCCGACACGCTGGCGCGACTGGTAATCGCCGAAGAGTCCGAGCGCGTCAGGCGGGGGTCGTTAGCCGCTGTTATCGCTGCCCAAGAATCGGAACGCGCCCGGGTCGCACGCGATCTTCACGATGACATCGGCCAAGCCCTAACATCAGTGTTGCTCGGTTTGCGATTAATCGAGAGTTCAACTGGATTCGACACGGGCGACGACTCCGAACGACGTAGTCGAATCGATGAACTACGACTGCTGGTGGCCAATGCGTTACAACGAACGCGTCAGCTGGCCTTTGAGCTTCGTCCGACCGTGCTCGATGACGTGGGTCTGGCGCCAGCCTTAGAACGCCTGGTTGCCGATGTCGCTAAACGATCTGGGTTGGTCGCGGACGTAATTGTCGATTCTGTGCCGAATCAAAAGGAACTTTCATCCGAGATATCGACGGTTGTCTACCGTGTTGTCCAAGAGGCATTGACCAATGTCGTCCGACATTCGCAGGCGTCGAGCGTAAGCGTCGCCGTCACTACTTTCGCCGGACATTTGCGAGCACTGATCGAGGATGATGGAATTGGGTTTGACTCGGAACGACATGTGAGCGGACATCTTGGTTTGCAAGGAATGAAAGAACGGGCTGAACTTGTCGGCGGAACAGTTCGTATCGTGTCCGAACCAAATTCGGGGACTACGGTCGTCTTGGAGATTCCAATTGTCTGAAAGCACAGTGATCCGCGTGGCGCTGTGCGACGACCATGGCATCGTTCGCGGCGGACTGAAACGAATCCTTGATGCCGAGGACGATCTCGAAGTCATCGGTGAGGCGGGAAATGTCCATGACGCAGTCGCGTTAGCAGATTCGGAGCGACCCGACGTATTCGTTATGGACATCAGCCTTCCCGATGGGAACGGAATTTCCGCCACCGCCGAAGTTCGTCGGGCGAGTCCGAACACACGAGTTTTGATACTCACAGTCCACGACGATGTCGCCTATCTGCGACGGGCATTCGAGGCCGGCGCGGACGGTTACATGGTGAAGGATGCAGCCGACGCTGAACTGGTTACCGCAATCCGCCAAGTTGCGACCGGGCAGCAATATGTCCACCCGACTTTAGGCGCCGCCCTCCTCGCCGCCGACGCTCCGCCGGTCCGGTTACACGGACCTGGCGGAAATCTGTCGGCGCGGGAAGTCGAAGTATTGCGTTTTATCGCTCTCGGATTAACCAACGGAGAAATAGCCGAACAGCTTTATGTCTCGGTGCGCACCGTCGAAACCCACCGCACCCACATCCACCAAAAGTTAAACATTCGCAGGCGTGCCGAACTCGTCCGCTACGCCCGCAACGCCGGACTCCTCGACGAGGGTCACTCCACTTCGTAAATTACCGCAATTTAGTTACGTAGTTCTGACGGATGCGGCCAGATCGGCTAGACGAGATTATGTAAGCGTGAATGAGCCGCCAGTGGAAGCTGAACTCTGCCCGGTTTGCGACAATTCGCCTCTGGTGTTAATCGCAATCACACATTTGACAATGCGCCATTTGATCCTCGAACTACTCGAACGCGAGCACGGCTGCTGGCAGACCCGCCTCCTTGACCGAGAACTTGGGGCCGCGATCAAGGAATTGGAACCCGATCTGGTGATTGTCGATAGCGCAGCCTTCCCCCAGTGTTGCCGAAGCCAGCCAGATAACTATCCGCGCGACAGAATCGTGGTCGTTGGTCCCGAGCCCGATACCGCCTATAGGGCTGCTGCTCGCCGCGACGGAGTCGGCGGCTGGGTCGCGCGCGATGACATCGCCGATCAACTCAGCGCCGAAATGCGTCGGGCGCTCGGTTGCACACACCAACCATGCCCGGCACCGCAAACGACGACGGATCGAATCGGATCAGTAGTACACCGCATCTCAATTCGGTAGCGGCAACGGATACGGCCGACCCTTCCGCCGACCCATAATTGCTGCACGAGAAAGGAATCAAAATGAGCAAGTTCCTCGCAACAAACTGGCTATGGATTGCATTCCTCTTGGGAATGCTGGTCATGCACCGCCACGGCGGTCATGGCATGCACAACCATCGTCGGCCCCAACAACCAGAACGCAATACCGAGCACTCCAACCACAACGAGCACGCCCGTCACACTGGGCGAGAAGAGAGCAAATCATGAATACTCAGATTCAAGCTGCTAGATCGCCACTCAAGCCGAGTCGAGGTCGTGGTGTAAACATCACACCTGTCGAGCGGGTGGGACGTATCCTGCTGGGCACAGCAGCAACTATCGCTGGAATTCTCCTACTCACGAGCGCGGCGACGACCGTCGCGGTCGTCCTGGCAATACTGCTGGCGGCAAGCGGTCTTGACCTTGTTGTCACGGGAGCGATCGGACGCTGCCCACTTTATAGGAAGCTTGGTTATACGCCTAAGTCATTGAGGAATTAGATATGACCACACAGCCGCGCCAATCGCCGGAAGTCAATCACGACAACCACGGTCGCCATGGTTGGATGATGATTGCCTGTTGTATTCCGATGCTTGTGATCGCTGTCGCACTCGTCGCTACTGGCACCGCCAGCCCCGGCTTCTTGGTTTTTGCACTGCTTTGCACGGCGATGATGGCACTGATGATGAAGGGCATGAATCATGGCACCAATTCAGACAGCAATTACGACAAGTCATCTCGGAAAACTGAACGTGATCACCACCGATAGGCATCGCCCTTCCGGAGTTGAATTGGAAATTACATCTCGCTTCAAACCAGCGCCTCGAATTATGGGGAGAAGCATTCTCCACGGTCTCATTGCCGCCTCGGCGATGGCGATGTTTTATGTAGCGGTCGTCTGGGCTGCATCTGGATCATGGAGTCATCTCATGAGCCAAGCTAGACAGGATTGGTTTTACCTAGTAGCGATTGTGCTTGGTTTCGGCACGCAGGTCACTCTCGTTTCGGAATTGCGCCATCGCCATCGCACGGGAAAACAGGCGACCGTTGCGGGAGGGGTCGGTGCCGGTGCTTCGACCGTTGGAATGGTGGCGTGCTGCGCACACCATCTAGCCGATCTGTTCCCGATCATCGGCGCGGCGAGCGCAGCCGGATTCATGACCGATTACCGTGTCCCATTCATGCTTGTCGGCATCGCCATCAACGCTGTCGCCATTATTCTCGTGGCTCGACAACTGCGTCACACAACTTTTCACAATCACGGAGCACTGGCTTGAAGAGACGACATATTCAGCTGATTGCACTTGCAATTGTCACCGTTGGGACACTGGTGGGGTGTAGCAACTCGTCGTCGAGCGATTCAACGTCGGCGGTGCTGCCCGCTCAAACTATCCAATCTGGCGAAGTCGAAGTCGTAATTACACCTACCCAACTCGACGACAGTGGTGCCACGTTTTCAATCAGTCTCGACACACACTCGGCTGATCTTTCGATCGATCTAACAAACTCTTCGGTACTTGAAGTCGACGGCACTCAATGGACCGCGGTGAGTTGGACCGGCGACGGGCCCGACGGCCATCACCGATCTGGTGAGCTCAGATTTAGCGCACAGGGCCCGCCCACCGGAACCGCAATCTTGACAATTGTCGGTCTTCCAGAACAGGTGCAAGCAACTTGGGAACTTGACGAAGGCTAAAATGCACAGTCACGTTCCTCTGGCACGACGCAACATGCTGGCCGATCCACGACGCCTCATTGCCGGAGCAGTGACAGTTGGGTTGGCGATCATGCTGATCTTGCTTCTCGATGGATTATGGACCGGGATCAAGCGAAGTGTCACTGCCTACGAGGACCATGTCGGCGCAGATCTCTACGTTGCCCAGTCAGGAACCCGCAACTTCTTTGGCGCCGTCTCCCAAATCCCACGCTCCACTGTTGACGTAATCCGCCTGGAATCGGGCGTCAATTGGGCATCACCTGTGAGAACATTCCTCGCCATCATCAGCCTCCACGACCAAAAGGTTCCCGCCTCGATCATCGGATGGGAACCCGGCGAACACGGTGGACCTTGGGAAATTTCACAGGGTCGCGCACCCGAGAGCGACAACGAGATCGCAATCGGACGAGTGATGGCTGACCGTCACAGACTGCGTATTGGCGACTCACTCGACGTCATGGGTCAAACTTTTCAAATTGTCGGCACGAGTAGCGATACTTTTATGCTTTCGTTCGTCTTCATGACACACGCTGCCACAGACTCAATTCTCGATTCCAAGAACACGACGAGTTTCGTACTTGTTGGCACCGACCGTGCCGACCAAGTCCGTACCCAACTTGAGTCCGGTGGTCTAACGGTTCGCAATCGCGACGAACTGGCGACACAGGATCTCGCCGTGATGACAAGGGCGTACAAAATTCCAATGGGTGTGATGCGCGGAGTGGCATTTGCAATTGGAATCTTGGTGATCGCTCTTTGTGTATATACGGCGATAATGGATCGGAGCCGCGAGTACGGAATCATAAAAGCTATGGGAGCTACTAGACGCGACCTGGTTTCTCTCGCACTACGACAAACTTTCATTGTCGCTAGTGCCGGATTCATTGCTGGCAGCATGCTGTTCACTGTGGGACGCGCTGTCATTTCTTCCATCCGTCCCCAGTTTTCGGTAGTACTAACCACCGACACTGTCACACGCGCAATCATTGCGGCAGTGCTCATGGCGCTCGTGGCAGCAGCGCTTCCTGCCAACCGATTAGCGCGGATCGAGCCCGCCACCGCTTACCGAGGTGGATAAGTATGGGCCGCATTTCGATTGCCCGTAAGAACTTGTTCCAGGATCGGCGTCGTGCCACACTTTCCATCGCCGGCGTGTCTGCCGCACTCGTCCTCATCCTCGTGCTTGACGGCATTTTCGCCGGCGCGATGCAACAAGTTACCGCATACATTCGCAGTTCACCCGCCGACGTGTTTGTCGCTCAGCGCGATGTCACCACGATGCACATGACCACTTCCGCGCTCGCACCCAGCCTGGTGGATGAAGTCCGCGCCATCGATGGTGTCGACTGGGCCGACGGCTTGCACTATACGACAAGCAGTGTCGATGTGGGCAACAACAGCCTGCTCACTTACGTCCTTGGCTACGACACCGCCACCGGTCGCGGCGGCCCCCGAAATCTGGCTTCTGGGCAACCACCCACCGATGGTCAGGCTCTCGTCGACTCGGTCGCCGCCGGCGAATTGGGTGTCGACATCGGTGACAAAGTGAATATCCTCGGCTACCCGTTTGTCATCAGCGGATTATCCACCGACGGAACATACATAGCTAATACAACAGTCTTCATCACTAGCGATGACTTCGCCGCCCTGCGCGGACCAACCTATGCCTACATCCTCGTCGGGGCCCAAGTCGGAATGTCGCCAGAGGACCTACAACAACGGCTCGCCATCGCCATGCCAGACACCACAGTAATGACCCGTACCGAATTCGCCAAACAGGAGGCCAACGTTGTGCGCACGATGGCCGCCGATGTGATGGCCATCATGTCCGTCATCGGGTTTCTGATCGCGCTCGCACTTGTCGGACTCACTCTGTTCACCGCCACTGTCGCCAAGCAACGCGAGTACGGAATTATCAAAGCCATCGGCGCCGGACGCGGTCGCCTGACAATTATCGTGCTCGCCCAAGCAACATGGACGATTATCCTCGCTCTTGCACTTGCAATCATTCTCACTTCCTTGATCGGAGTAGCCATCGACGCACTGACGCCGAACCTTATCGTCGTCATTGAACTCGGCTCGATCGCGCGCACGACCATCAGCGCATTCGTCGTCGGCGCGATCTCCTCGGTCCTCCCGCTCCGCCGCATTTCTCGAATCGACCCCTCAACTTCATTCCGGATGGCCTGACATGTCCAAATTTGCGATCAGCGTGCACCGACTCACAAAAACTTACGGCGAGGGCGACCTCGCGGTTCACGCCGTGCGCAATGTCAATCTCACTGTTGAACCGGGCGAGGTCGTCCTTATCATGGGTCCGTCTGGAAGTGGCAAGACCACTCTCTTACTCATGCTCGGCGCGATGCTGCGACCAACTTCCGGATCTATCCTGATTAACGGCATCGATCTCGCCACAACCCCAGAACGCCAACTCCCCTCGCTACGCGCCCACCACCTCGGCTTCATCTTCCAGGACTTCAACCTGCTCTCAGCGCTCACGGCGATCGAGAATGTCGAACTCGCGTGCAATCTCGCTGGTATCACTGGGGCTAAAGCCGCTGACCGGGCAATTGAACTTCTCCAACATATGGGTCTCGGCGAACGACTTCACTTTCGCCCCGACCAACTCTCTGGTGGCGAAAAACAACGTGTCGCAATCGCCCGGGCGCTCGCCAATCGACCAACTCTCGTTCTCGCCGATGAGCCGACCGCAAATCTCGACTCCAGCCATGGTCGTGAGATCGCACGTCTACTCCGTCAACTCGCACACGAACAGCACTGCAGCATCGTTATGGTCAGCCACGACGAACGCCTCCGCGAAATTTCCGACCGTACACTGTGGCTCGAAGACGGCGCCTTTCGCGACCTAGAGACAATGGCCACCGACCCAATCTGTGCGATGTCGGTCCAACCTGGCGACGCGACGCCGCACTACCAGCACAGCGGTACCGACTACTGGTTCTGCTCCACGGCGTGCCGCGAGGAATTTACTGCGGACTCTAAGAAATACCTCCGACGAGCGACCGAATGATGAAATCGTCTACGGTAGAAAACGAACATGTGCTTCTCCGCGACCGCCAGTTTCACCGCAGGAACTGCGCTCGTTGCCGTCGGCTCACTAACCGTGCACAGATCTCGTGGCAAGTCAGAACTTCCCCTCGCCCTGGTTCCGATGTTGTTCGGAGTGCAACAACTCACGGAAGGCGTGCTGTGGTTAAACATGGACAACGAATTTCCGTGGGTAAAATCATCGGCGACTTTCATCTATTCAATGTTCTCGCACGTGTTATGGCCGATCTTCGTGCCCTTCGCCATTCTGTTGGTAGAGACGAGCAGACGAAGGCGTTCAGCGATTGGAGTCTTCCAAGTTCTTGGAATTGGCGTCGGGCTCTATCTCCTCTACTTCCTCGTTCGGTTTCCAATAACAGCACATGTTCACGGTCGAAGTATCGTCTACGACTCGCCGCACTTCTACATTGGTGGCGTGCTCGTGGCTTATTTATTGGCGACATGCGTTGGACCACTTTTCTCGCGTCACCGTTGCATCAACATCTTCGGTGTGCTCGCATTCGTATTGGCGATCGCTGCCTATCAGGTATCCGTGGCCACGTTCGTGTCTGTCTGGTGCTTTTTTGCAGCCGTGCTCAGCTTGCTGGTATTCATTCATTTCAGTGGACCGATGCAGGCCTGTCGACTTATCCCCACAGAATCGCATTCGCGTCGCTGAATGATTCATTCGTCGCCTCTGGAAATGCATCGACGGTTTTCAAGTTAGAAACATCAACGGATTCTTGACGAGGTTCTGGAATTCAACTCAGGGAGACTGCAATGTCGCACCACGACCACCACGAATCATCTATAGCTACCGCCCTTATCGAAGTCGGTGGTCTGCAATGGGCCAGTGAAAAAAATGTAATTGAAAAGGTTTTGAAGAATCGTCCTGGGGTGATTGGCGTTGACGCTAATCCAGTAGGTCAAACGGCAACGATCACATACGACCCAGCCGTTACTACCGTGCTTGATCTGCGTAACTGGGTGCGCGACTGTGGTTACCACTGCCGTGGCCAATCCGTACCTTCCCACATCTGCGATCCTCTGATTGAACCGTCACACGACGAACACGCGGGCCATGATCGTGTTGGTGATAGTGACGCCGACCAAAGAGGACACGACGGTCATGTGGAACCGGAGGATCACGCCGCCCACAAAGGCCATGACGAAGAGGCGGTTCCTTCATCGCATGAAATGATGGGCCACGGCGGTCACTCCGCGGGAATGTCAATGGCCGCGATGGTCAAAGACATGCGCAATCGCTTCTTAGTGGCAGTGTTGTTTTCGGTCCCGATCCTGCTGTGGTCACCAATTGGTCGCGACGTATTGAATTTTAATGTGGTCGCGCCGTTCACGATCCGTGACGATATTTTTCAGTTAATTTTGTCGCTACCTGTTATCGGATGGTCGGCTTGGATTTTCTTTGATGGTGCTGTCCGAGCGTTACGGGCTCGCACTCTTGACATGATGGTGTTAGTAGCCGTCGGCGTTGGATCAGGATGGTTGTACTCGCTTGTAGTGACTCTGACCGGTGGCGGTGAAGTATTTTATGAGGCGTCCACGGTGTTGGCCGCGTTTGTGTTACTTGGTCACTGGTTTGAAATGCGGGCGAGGGGCGGGGCCAGCGAGGCAATCCGTAAGTTGCTTGATCTTGCACCGCCTCAGGCAGTTGTAATCCGCGACGGCCAACCAGTCGAAGTTCCCACTGCCGAAGTCCAAGTAGGTGATCTTCTCCTCGTCCGTCCGGGCGCCAAAGTCCCGGTCGATGGTGTCGTCGAAGACGGCGAGAGCGATATCGATGAATCTATGGTCACTGGCGAGAGTCTGCCGGTTCATAAGGCACAGGGTGTGGAAGTAATTGGCGCCACCATCAATACCAACGGCAGTCTGAGAGTCCGCGCCACAAAAGTTGGAGCCGACACCGCATTGGCACAGATCGTCAAACTCGTTCAAAGTGCCCAGAACTCCAAAGCGCCTGGTCAACGACTCGCCGATCGTGCCGCATTCTGGCTCGTGTTCGTTGCTCTCATCGGTGGCACTCTCACTTTTGCAGTTTGGCTAATGGCCGGACGTTCCACCTCGGAAGCATTGCTGTTCGCCATCACGGTCGTTGTGGTTACCTGTCCTGACGCGCTCGGTTTGGCGACTCCAACGGCGATCATGGTCGGCGCCGGGCTCGGAGCCGGCCGAGGTGTGCTGTTCAAGCACGCCACGGCGATCGAGACGGGCGCTCGGATCGACACTGTTGTGATGGACAAGACGGGCACACTCACCAAAGGAGAGCCTGAAGTCACCGACGTCGTTGTGGACGGAATCGAGGAGAGCGAAATGCTCCGCCTGGTCGCCGCCGTCGAACGCGAGTCGGAACATCCGCTGGCCCAAGCCGTTGTGCGCTACGCCGAGGATCACAACATTGCACGCGCTACTGCGACCGACTTCGAAAATGTCCCGGGACACGGAGCCATCGCGACTGTTGACGGCCGCAAGGTCGCCGTCGGTAACCCACGACTACTCAAACGCGAAGGCATCGATTTCACGGCTCTGGCCACCCGACAAGAGGAGATCTCGAGTGGAGGGCGCACAGCGATAACCGTGGCCATCGATGGTCGTGCCGTCGCCCTGATCGGACTCGCCGACGCCGCCCGCCCAACTGCGGCGGGGACCGTGACCGCATTACACCAACTCGGTGTTCAGGTGGTGATGCTCACCGGCGACAATGAAGCAACCGCACGCCGTATTGCCGGACAACTTGGCATCGACACGGTCATTGCCGAGGTTCTTCCTGGTGATAAGGCGGCGAAAATCGCCGAGCTACAAAAAGCCGGTCGACGAGTGGCCATGGTCGGCGATGGTGTCAACGACGCCCCGGCTCTCGCCCAAGCCGATATCGGCATTGCGATTGGTGCTGGTACCGATGTCGCAATCGAAACGGCCGACATCGTGTTGATGCGCTCCGACCCGTTTGATGTAGCAATCGCGATTCGAATTGGCCGTGGCACGCTCCGCAAAATGCGCCAAAATCTTGGCTGGGCCGTTGGCTATAACGCCCTAGCGTTACCGATTGCGGCCGGCGTATTTGAACCTGCATTCGGACTCATTCTCCGACCGGAAATTGCCGCCTTATCTATGTCGGGCTCAAGCCTCATCGTCGCAGTCAATGCCTTACTTCTCAAACGTCTCCGTCTTCCCGTCGCCGATTTCTCAGAATCGGCCATAAAAACATCGTCAAAGAATGAGGACCAACTGCACATCAGGACCCCATGAACGCTGCAGTCATGACTCGACCAAGACCGAGTCGGATGCTCGCCATAACCGCCGCGTGGGGCGGATGTTTTGTCGCCATCCGATGGGGATTACGAGACTCCTCGTATTTATGGTTCGCTGCGATGCGATCGATTGCCGCCGGTGTCATACTTCTCGGAGTTGTCTACATCCAACATCGACCCCATCCGCAAGGACTCAAAACATGGACTCAGATCGGTGCGCTTGCCGTCTTCAATGTCACAATTGCTTTCGCGGCAATGTTTGCCAGCGCAGTCGAACTAAACGCCGGGGTTGCCTCGGTTCTGTCGAACGCCCAACCAATACTCATCCTCATACCTGCATGGTTGTTCTTTGGCGAGCACCCTTGTCGAGCGGCAACAATCTTTACAGCCGTGGGATTCGTCGGTTTAGCGATCACCGCTTCGCGCTCCCTCGGCTCGAGCACTGATGCCATCTTCGCATTGCTGGCAGCGGCCGCAATAACCACTGGAACTCTGCTTGCCCGCCAACTCAATCGAGTTGACATCATTGTCGTCAGCGCGTGGCATCTACTCATTGGCGGCGTTGGACTCGTCGCAATTGCCGCACTCCGAGAAGGAACGCCAAACATCCAGTGGACCCCTCGATTCATCGGAGCACTCTCGTTCTTAGCCATAATCGGCACAGCGGGCGCGTTCGTCCTATGGTTTGAAGAAATTAGACGAGCGCCACTCACGTCAGTTGCGCTCTGGACATTCCTAACCCCGGTATTTGGACTCACCTTCAGTGCAATCTTTCTTGGCGAATACCCGGGCGGACGCGAACTCGGTGGAATCTTGCTTGTACTTGTCGGACTCGCTGGTGGGCTCGCACCGCGTAAGAATCAATCTATCTCGCAGAGGCCCCTCGCTGGATAAGCGCTCCGTTATAAGTTGTCAAGTCGATTCAAGATGGTTACAAACAGCGCTGAATCGCTCGGCAATAATTTCCCAATCGAGATGCTCGATCACCGACAGAACCTAGGCAGCACGATCGTTTTGGTTCGTCAAGTAGTAAGCATGCTCTCAAACATCTACAAGCTCCAACACTTCAGTACCGGCGACTAGTTCATATTGGTGATCGCGAAGAGCGGCCGTTCGAATCGTTCCGCTAATGGTGTCGTAGACCAACACACCCCAACCGGAACCTTGCACTCCCATGCTTACTGCGGCGAGCATTTCATGCAACCGGGACGTCGAACCGAAATCGGCAATGATCTGATCAGCGAGCACTCCAGTTGGCATTGCATTGCGTGGTGACAGGTTCGGCCAGAAAAGCGAGTGCAGGATATGACCACCTAGTCGGCATTCGATCATCGACATTTTTTCCCAGGTTCAACGCGTGTCTCCTTTGTTCTTGAATTCGGTTCGCCTCGGTCCATCGAGTTCTTGGCAATCCGTGCAATTGAAGGTGACTATGCCTAGATTCAGATCAACACCACCAAGGACCGCAAACCGTCCGACATTGGCACTTCCGAAAATCGTGGAACCTTTGAAGCTCTGTGTTCGCTAACCTAAATGGCTCTGGCTGCTCGGAGGAAGTATCATTAGAAGGTCACTAAGAGGGTTGGAAACTTGCCAGAAATGCGCCAGATAAATCTGACACTTCCGACGGAACGGGTGTACAACCCAAATCGTTGCTGAGCAACGATTATCCAACATTTGCGGGTGTAGCTCAATGGCTAGAGTTCCAGCCTTCCAAGCTGGCTATGCGGGTTCGATTCCCGTCACCCGCTCCAAAGTTCAGGACGGTGGTGCGAACAGTTCCAGAGCGATGTTGTCTGGGTCGCGGAAGGAAATTCCGGAACCGTAATGCGCGTCGACGATCCCACCGTGTTTGATGCCGAGACCATCTAATTTGGTTATCCAATTCTCGAGCTCCCTCCGGCTGGCCACGCCGAATCCCACGTGGTCGAGGCCGGATCGGTACTCACTGAATTTTGGTTGATCGTTTTTAGTTGGATGAGTGTGCAAGCCGAACAGAGTCCCGCCGTCCAAGAGATACACCACGTGATAGAAATTTCCAGCGTCTTCGTCGAGCACGGGTGACGAGCCAAACAGGCGCCCGTAAAACTCTCTGCTCCGATCTAGATCGCTCACAGTGACCGCCACATGTGCAATTCCCGCAAATCCAGCCACTTTCCTACCTCCTTGTCTGCACTTGGATAGTCCAAGTGTTCACTTATTGGCGATGCTAACGAACACCTTTACTTGCAGCCCAATCGGAAACCTAACTCGGCATGTCCCACGGTTTCTGAGGCAGGGCGTGACCAGTTTCAATGAATGTCTTGAGGTTGGATAGGACGGCCGCCCACCCTTCGGTCACCGCCTTGAGTTCTGCCTGATCGGCGAGATCGTCATGGCTGACTGTCAGACGAACAATGTCGTGGTACGAATCGATTTTGATAGTGACCACTGAATAACGGACGATTGGCTCAGCAGTTGGCTCTGCCCAGGTGAACTCCAAACGGGTCGGTGGCGAGCTGACAGTCACGGTTCCTACGACATCGACTGCGCGCGTTTCATCTGGTCGCTGGTGCTCCCATTTGGAACCGACTTTCCAATCCGAAAGATTGTTGTGACCCCAGTATTTATGTGTCACCTCCGGATCAGTGATCGCCCGCCAAATACTTTCGGCCGTTCCCATGATGTATGTCACATAGACGAAATTGAGATCTTTCGACATTAGGTAGTCGCCACATCTCGCCGAGCGAATATGAACGTAGCGGCCACGACGACTGGGATCAGATAGACAACAAGGGTCAGCAATGCGACTATCGGTGGTCGCTCGAATTCGAAGTTGCGGCCTTCCGCCCAAGGAACCACGATGCTGACGTTTTCGGCGATCATGAACCGTGCGTACTTGGGCCAAAATCCTGCAATCAAGCGTTCGATCACAAGCGCCCATGTGGCGAGCGCGACCAATGCGGCGCTTGTATTGCGCCCGATTGTTGCGACACTCACCGCCAAAACGGTCACGAGCATGGTGATAAACGAAATTCGCAACATGGCGAGTAATAACGCGCCCCACCATGATGCGTCTACCCCGACGGTGTCTCCGTGAACAATGATTGCCGGAATCGAGGAGGCGAGAAACATCGCTTCAAGCACGAATCCGATGGCAAACGAGAGAATCGCTGCCGACAAAGTGCGAGCGCCGTGGAGGCGCAGACGCGACGGAACCCACGTCAACATGGTCGTTATGGTTCCGGCTTTCCACTCGGCGCCGATGACGGATGCGCCACAGATTACGGCGCCAATGACGAGAAATACCGCGGACGGAGTGAGAAAACTCTCGCCGTCACTACCAGAGATCCACCAATTAGCCATATGAGCGGGATGGCCCGTGTCGTGAGCAAACTTGACGGGGTTTCGACTTGTGATGAACAACATGATGCCGACGCCAGTACACCCGACGAGGGCGATGAATATCATCCACCTGACCAGCCGCCGATGCAAAGCGCGACGCATTTCGACGATCGTCAACTTTAGAAATTTCACAGCTGTTCTTCCTCGTGCGCGGTAATGCTCAAGAACAACTCTTCGAGGCTCACCGATTCCGATCTCAGTTCGTTGAGATACAACCCTGCGTCGGCCAGAAGTTTTGTAACCTTGGCAGCATCCGCTGCCGGAATCGCCACGCGAAGGAAGGCCCCTTCGACTTCAACGCTTAGACCAGCACGCTGGAGAACCCCCGCGCTGGTAGATAGGTCTTCGATACCTACGAGCAACGATGGACGAGAGGCCTCGGCCAATACTTCATCGACGCGACCGGTCAACACCAATTTGCCTCTGTCGATAATTGCCACCCGGTCGCAAATCTGTTCGACTTCGGTCAGGAGGTGACTGGAAACGAACACCGTTCGGCCTTCACTTCCCATTTGACGCAAGAGCTCGCGAATCTCACGGATCCCAGCCGGATCCAATCCATTGGCCGGTTCATCGAGAACCAGTAATGCCGGATCCTTCAACAGTGCCGCGGCGAGTCCCAGACGCTGACGCATTCCGAGCGAATACGTGCGAACCTTGTGATCGGCGCGATCCCCTAACCCCACTTTCTCAAGGCTTTGGATGACGCGTTTTTTACCGATTCCATCGACTGCACCAAGCAGCTCAAGATTTTCGCGGGCGGTCATCGTCGGGAACATTGCCGGCGTTTCGACAATTGATCCGACGCGTGGGATTACTGTTGACAACTCTGCGGGAGTCGGCAAACCGAGGACGGACGTCGTGCCCGATGTGGCGGAAACCAGTCCGAGCATGCACCTGATCGTGGTGGTCTTGCCCGATCCGTTTGGCCCGAGGAATCCGAAGACGCCACCTTCTGGAACCGAGAGATCAAGCCCGTCAACCGCGTTTACACGTTTGCCGTGGCGAAGTCGGTATTCCTTGCGCAGGCCCTCAATTTCAATCACCGCGGCCACGACGAGAACCTTAACTCAGCGAATACCGGTATCACAATTTATGTCGACGACTGTTTCGATTTCGCCGCGAACTTCGAATTCAACTGGCGGACAACTTGGAAAAATATTGTCACCGATATCGACGGTGGCGATGTAACCACCGATTGGTATGTCTGCAGCGAACTTTCCGTTTGCATCAATTGCTGCTGTGTCCACGACATCGCCATCTTGCCTAAATTGCACGACCCCCTGCACAGGCTTCGGTTGACAGTTTGTGTCTCCGGTTTGTTCAACCGGACACGTTGGCCCCGCCAG
>Ga0265292_1000968_pt1 | contig 29540 bp, 30 predicted proteins | sample Munlanlewell296A_FD_189080 | JGI IMG/M metagenome (GOLD analysis project Ga0265292, IMG submission 189080) | Leachate microbial communities from a municipal landfill in Southern Ontario, Canada - Leachate well 296A | ecosystem: Engineered > Solid waste > Landfill > Unclassified | place: Canada... | reverse complement strand
AACGGTGGTGGGGATTCCCCGCCGTGCCGAAACCATTGACGAAGCCTTAGCGCTTGGCGCCATTACCAAAGGGACGCTTACCTTGGTGGATGGTGTGCGCAACGCGGACCTGGTTTTTATTTGCACCCCCATTCCCTTGATCATTCCGACGCTCAACGAAATTTTGCCGCACCTTAAAAAAGGTGCCGTGGTAACTGATGTGGGCAGTACCAAGGGCTGGATTATGGAAGAAGTTGAGAAACTTAACCTGGACGGAGTGAGTTTTTTTGGCGGGCATCCCATGGCGGGGAAAGAAAAAACCGGCGTCTTGCAGGCGGAGGCGAATTTGTTTTTAAACCGGCCTTATGTGTTGGTTAAGCCCCCTAAATTTAATTTGTTGGCTTTAAATGCCTTGAAAAAAATTATCACCGGAATAGGAGGAAAAATTATGGAAATTGATGCCCAATCACATGACCTGGCGGTGGCGGCCATCAGCCACCTGCCCATTATGGTAGCTGCGTCGCTGGTGAATGCGGTAAACGATATGGAGTTGGTCCGCAACCATGCCCGGCAGTTGGCTTCCACCGGTTTTTTTGACACTACCCGGGTGGCCTCCGGCGACCCCAAGTTGGGGCTGGATATTTTCTGCACCAACACGGAGTCGGTTTTAGAGGTCCTCGCAAAATTCAAGCAGGAGATCGAGGTTTTTGAAAAAGCACTGAAGGAAAGAGATGAAGTCCAGATTGTAAATAAGCTGGCGGAAGCGAAAAAATTCAGGGATGAAATATATTCTTAGAATTATGAGTCATTGAGCATGCAATCAATTATTGTTAAACCAACGTCAAGTTTAATCGGAACGATGACGGTCCCCGGCGACAAGTCCCTGTCCCACCGTGCGCTTTTAATTGGCGCCCTGGCGGATGGGGTGGTGACAATTACTGGTTTTTTGCACGGAGAAGATCCGCAGGCCACCCTGAATTGTTTGCGGGAATTGGGAGTAGGAATAACCATTGAGCAAGGGTACGGGGAAAATGGGGGGGGGGCGGTTGTGGTGAATGGGGTGGGAGGAAAGCTTAGGAAGCCGCCCAAACCCTTATACGTTGGCAATTCAGGAACCACCATCCGGATTTTGTCCGGAATATTAGCGGCGCAAGCGTTTGATTCCGAAATATATGGTGACGCGTCCATTGCGCACCGCCCCATGCGGCGGATTGTGGAGCCGCTGACCCTGATGGGCGCAAAAATCGAAGGCAAAGAAGTTGACGGTCAGCTTTACCCGCCGCTGAAAATTTTTGGCAGGAAACTGAAAGGCATAAATTATAAATTACCGGTGGCCTCTGCCCAGGTAAAATCGGCGCTGCTCTTGGCGGGGTTGCTTGCAGAAGGTAATACCGTAATCGAGGAGCCGGCGCCGTCCCGGGACCATACCGAGCGTATGTTATTGGCTTTGGGAGTAAAACTGCACCGCGAGGGCAATAAAATTCAAGTCGAAGGTCCGCAAAGATTTGCCGGTGATATTGAAATTTTTGTGCCGGGAGATATTTCTTCGGCGGCGTTTTTTATGGTGGCGGCGGCGCTGGGGTTGGAGGCGGATCTCCAAATAAAAAATGTGGGGTTAAATCCGACGCGTACTGGAATTTTAGAGGTTTTGCACCGGATGGGTGCACCATACGAAATTATCAACGAAGAATTACTCTCGGAAGAGCCGAGAGGGGACGTAAAAATCCAAAATCCCAAATCCAAAATCCAAAATTCGAACGCGCAAAAATTAAAAGCCATAGAAATTGGCGGTGCATTAGTCCCGCGTTTGATTGATGAAATTCCAATTATTGCGGTTTTGGCGACGCAGGCACAAGGCCGCACCGTTATCCGGGATGCTCACGAGCTGCGCGTTAAGGAAAGCGACCGGATTGCGACCGTGTGCGCGGAATTAAACAAAATGGGTGCCCAATTGACGGCAACCGCAGACGGAATGGTGATAGACGGTCCTACCAAACTGCATGGTGCAAATGTAAAATCTTTTGGCGATCACCGTTTGGCAATGGCGCTCTCCATTGCCGCGCTTTGTGCTGAAGGTGAAACTCAAATTGATGACGTGGAGTGCGTGGAAACATCGTTTCCCGGATTTTTTGAGGTATTGAAGAGTGTCTGCAAGTAAAATCAAAATCCTGCCGGATGCCATCATTAATAAAATTGCCGCGGGTGAAGTGGTGGAGCGTCCGGCTTCGGTAGTGAAAGAACTGGTGGAAAATGCCATCGATGCTGGATCTTCCCAGATTACCATCGAAATCAAAAAAGCCGGCAAAAAACTGATCCGCGTATCCGATAACGGTGAAGGGATAGTGAAAAGCGATCTTTTGCTGGCACTGTCGCGCCATGCCACTTCAAAAATAAGCAACGAAAACGATTTGTATGCGGTGCGGACGCTGGGTTTCAGGGGAGAAGCCCTGGCGAGCGTCGCCGCCGTCAGTCAATTGGAGATGTTTAGTTTTTGCCAGGGTGAAAAATCCGGCGCAAAAATTGTTTTGGAGGGGGGGCGCCAGGTTGGTCTGGAAGATTTTGGCTGTCCCCAAGGAACTACGGTTGAAGTTAAAGACCTGTTTTTTAATACGCCGGCCCGTCAGAAATTTTTAAAAGCTGACGCTACGGAGCAGTTTCATATTGTAGATTTGGTCGGTAACATCATTTTGTCTCATCCGGAAATTAGTTTCAAATTGGTGGATGACGGCAAAACCAGCTTGGCTTCAACCGGTTCCGGATCGCTAAAAGAAGCGTTGGTTTATGTCTTTGGATCGGAAATCGCGGGGCAATTTATACCGGTTGAGGGGGTGGGGGTGCATGGTTTTATCAGTCGCCCTTCCGTTTCCCGCCTCGACCGCAAATACCAGAGTTTTTTTGTCAATGGCCGCTGCGTCAAAAACTTTCCCCTGTCGCGCGCGCTGGATGATGCGCTGCAAAATGTCATTCCCCGCGGCCGCTACCCCATGGCGGTGATTTTTATTGACATCGATCCTCGAGAAATTGACGTGAACGTGCATCCCGCCAAGCGTGAAATAAAGTTTGCCAACCAGGGTGAAGTAATGGCGCGTCTGCGGGCGGCGGTGGCGCAAGCGGTGGGCAATAAGTCAGAGGAGGAGGGAAAGGGTCGTCAATTTTTACCTTGCCAGCGTTTTGGCGGCAATGAATGGCAAGCGGATGCGGCGGCAGTTTGGCAAAAAGAAATTGCAGAGCCGACTTTTGATTTTAAGCTGGGGGAGGGCGAGCTGGAGGTTACACCCGTTCCGCTTTATCAGATTGATAATACATATATTATTGCGGTTGGGCCAAAGTCAATGATTTTAATTGACCAGCATGCGGCGCACGAGAGGGTATTGTTTGATAAATTATCGCAGGCAAGCGTGAGGGGGCAGGCGCATTCACAAAAACTGTTAATTCCGGAAAATGTTGCGCTGACGCCGGCAGAGTCAAAATTATTGGGGAACAGCCTGGGGTATTTGCATTCACTGGGATTTGAAATTGAGGTTTTTGGCAAGGATACGTTTGCGGTGCGCGCGGTCCCGGCAATTTTAGTAAAAGTTGCGGCGGCGGAGCTGATTAAGGATGTGGTTGCCGAATATGCGGATTCGGGAAGGGCGCAAAGCAATAAAGAAAAAGAAGATAAAATTTTAAAAATGCTGGCCTGCAAAGGGGCCGTCAAAGCCGGGCAAAAACTTTTGGCTGAGGAGATGAAAACCTTGATCAAGGATCTTTTTGCCACTACTCAACCCCACACCTGCCCACACGGCCGCCCCACGTATATACAATATACCACCGCCGATTTGGAGAAAATGTTTAAACGCCGGGGATTTTAGGTAGCCCCTTTCGTCACCCCTTAGCCGTTTTCGTCACTTTTTAAGCTGCGCTCAATGGCAAAGAAATTGCTTATGATTATTTGCTGCTTGACCGTGGTTGTTGATTGAAGGTAAACTATGAAAGTTAAAATAGAGGATGAAAATGCAACATAATGCGGTTGATCCGTTTATATATAGTTACATGATTGCTGGCGTAGTGATTATGTTTTTATTCATGATAAGCTTATGGTTTACCTACTTAAATCGAAAGAAGCATTAGGAGCTGTAAGTTGTCCAAAAAAAACCTCGTAATTGTCGAATCCCCGGCCAAGGCCCGCACCCTGGAAAAGTTTTTAGGGAGGGATTATAAGGTTGTGGCCTGCGGTGGGCACGTGCGTGATTTGCCCGCGCAGCGCCTGGGGGTTGACGTTGAAAAAAATTTTGAACCAACTTACGTTACGGTCAAAGGTAAAGCTGCGACAATTAAATCCTTAAAAGAGGCGGCGGAGCATTCATCAGTCATTTATCTGGCGCCGGACCCCGACCGCGAAGGTGAAGCCATTGCCTGGCATTTAAAAAATGTTCTGGGCAAGACGGTAAAAGTAAAACGCATCGAATTTCACGAAATTACCAAAACCGCGGTGCAAAATGCGGTAAAACATCCCCGTACCATTGACTTAAACCGGGTGGATGCCCAGCAGGCCCGCCGGATACTGGATCGGTTGGTAGGATATAAAATCAGCCCCATTTTGTGGCAAAAAATTCGCAAAGGCCTGTCGGCGGGGAGGGTGCAATCGGTGGCGCTGCGTTTGATTTGTGACCGTGAGGCCCTAATCCGCAGTTTTCGGCCCGAAGAGTATTGGAATATAATTGCAAATTTGGTTCAGGGCGGGGGTGGTAAACCTTTTTCCGCTAAACTGGTGGGCAGGGGCGGGGAAAAGATTAAAGTTGTACACCAGGCGCAGGCCGAGCAAATTGTTGCGGCAGTTAAGACCTCTCCTTTTGTGGTGGCCGAGGTTACTAAAAAAGAGCAACACCGGTATCCGGCGCCGCCTTTTATTACCAGCACTCTCCAGCAGGAGGCCTCGCGTAAGTTTGGGTTTGGCGCCAAAAGGACCATGGCGATTGCGCAATCTTTATACGAAGGGGTGGAAATCAAGGGCGGGGAAAGAGTTGGGTTGATTTCATATATGCGTACTGATTCTTTTCGTTTGGCGACTCAAGCCCTGGATGAAGTGCGCAAGTTTATCGCCAGCTCTTTTGGCGCAGCGTATTTGCCGCCCAAGCCCAATTTTTACAAAAAGAAAAAACAAGCCCAGGATGCGCACGAGGCCATCCGGCCCACGTCAACCTTGCGCACCCCTGACAAAATCAAAAATGATTTAACCCCTGAACAATACAAACTTTATCTTTTAATCTGGAACCGTTTTGTGGCCTGCCAGATGTTGCCGGCATTGCTGGACCAGACCGCGATTGATATTAATTCGGCAAATTATGTTTTTCGGGCTACGGGCTCGGTGGTTAAATTTGATGGTTTTATGATCCTGTACATTGAGGGGAAAGATGAGGACGAGGAGGAGGAAGGGGTGGGGATATTGCCGGAACTGACTAAAGGCGAAACGTTGGTTTTAGAGGAAATTATTCCGACCCAGCATTTTACCCAGCCGCCCGCGCGCTTTACTGAAGCTACGCTGGTGAAAGAGCTGGAGCAAAAGGAGATTGGCCGCCCTTCCACTTATGCCCCCATCATGGCGACGGTTGAAGAGCGGGGCTACGTTGACAAAGAAAATAAATATTTGCGTCCCACTGAACTGGGCGAATTAATTAATTCCCAGATGGTTAAACATTTTCCGGATATTGTGGATGTTTCTTTTACCGCCCGGATGGAAGACCAGTTGGACAAAATTTTGGAGGGTAAGATAAAGTGGCAAAAGATGCTGGGGGAATTTTACCAACCCTTTGCCCGGACGCTGGAGAAAGCCAAAGTTGAGATGAAAAAGATCAAATCCGAGCAAAAACTGGAAGAACTTTGTCCAAACTGCGGCAAAAATTTGATGATCCGCGACGGGCGGTTTGGCAAATTTATTGCCTGTTCGGGTTTCCCTAAGTGCCGGTATACGCGGCCCATTGAAGAAAAAGGAAAGGGAGAGGGAAGCGAAGGACTAGGGGCGGGAAAGGGACCAGCCGCAGAACCAGAAAAATGCGAAAAGTGCGGCAAGCCCATGGTGCAAAAATTCAGCCGGTTTGGGGCGTTTTGGGCCTGTTCCGGTTATCCGGAATGTAAAAATATCAAGTCCATTACCAAAGAAATTGGGGTGACGTGCCCCTTGTGCGGAGGGAAGTTGATTGAGCGCCGGTCAAAACGCCGCAAAATGTTTTATGGCTGCAGTAATTACCCCAAATGTAAATTTGCCCTGTGGGACAAGCCCACCGGCGAAAAGTGTCCCAAATGTTCTTCCCTGTTGGTTGAAAAACAATCCCGCAGCCAGCCCACACAAATAAAGTGCAGTAATAAAGAATGTGATTATCAAGTTGCCTCACCCGCCCCCAAAGGAGAACCCCATGTTTAAAACCTTTTTCATTAAGGATCTGGGCTATAAAATCTTGGCCGTCATCTTGGCACTGGTTTTGTGGGTGTTGGCAAGGTATTGGTTGTAGAAGAAACCAAAGTCCGAAGCCCAATGTCTGGCCGGCAAGCCGGGGCGGGCAATTAAACAATATGAAAATTATCGATTCAATTTCCTCAATGCAAAAATTTTCCCGGGCGGCACGCGCGGCGGGTAAAACCATTGCGCTGGTTCCTACCATGGGAAATTTACATGCCGGCCATTTGTCGCTCATTAAAATTGCCAAGAATAAATGCGACTTGGTGGTAGTTTCGGTTTTTGTTAATCCGGCCCAATTTGGCCCCGGCGAGGACTATAAAAAATATCCGCGAACTTTGCCTGCCGACTTTAAGTTGTTGCGGGCGAGCGGCGTGGACATAGTTTTTTGCCCTTCCGCCCGGCAAATGTATTCCGAGTCATTCCAAACTTCGGTCAATATCCGCTGCCTGTCGCCGCGGTTGTGCGGCATTTACCGGCCAGGGCATTTTGCCGGCGTGGCCACCGTGGTGCTGAAGCTCTTTAATATTGTAAATCCTCACGTTGCGGTTTTTGGTGAAAAAGATTATCAGCAGCAGCTGGTGATTAAAAAAATGGTTGAGGATTTGAATTATGATATAAAGATTTTGACCGGCAAGACGATTCGCGAGGAGGGTGGTTTGGCGCTCAGTTCGCGCAACCGTTATTTGAACCGTGAAGAAAAAAAAGCGGCCGCGACAATCTTCCAGACCCTGCAGTTGGGCGCGCGCCTAATCAAAAGAGGTGAGCGCCGGCCCGGTGTAGTTTTACAGGCCTTACGAAGTTTTTTGCGCAAACAAAGTCGGCTTAAGGTACAGTATCTTGAGATATTAAACGCAGACGATTTGACGGTTATTACTAAGCTTTGCACCCGGGTACTCATTGCCCTGGCGGTTTTTGTCGGCAAAACCCGGCTCATTGATAATATTGTGTTGGATATCAGGGGGGGATGAGGCGGCGGGGAGGGGGGGCAGGTTTTACTTTACTTGAATTGTGCGTGTGCTTAGGAATAATTGGCATCGCTTTATCGTTAGCACTTCAATCGTTTTCCTCATTTTTAGGCGCCAATTATTTAAATGTTTATAGCCGGCAAATTGTTTCTGATTTAAGGGAAACCAAACAGGCGGCACTGTCCAGCGGCAATTATGCGGCCGCTAAGTTTTATCCCAAAACCAGCGCCAGCCCGGCGTATTATGCAATGGTTAGCGTCAGTCCATCCGGGGATGAAACCTCCCTGGATAATGTCGAGTTGCCTGCCAACCTGACTTTTTCCCAAGAACAAGAGATCCGTTTTGCTCCATCATCCTTTTGCCAGCCGGGTTATTCGGGAACCATTACGCTGCAGGCCCGGCGACAAAACAGCCAGATAGTGGTTTCCTCGTGCGGGAGGATAAGATAAATGCGGCAAAGCGGTTTTTCTCTTCTCGAAATAATTTTAGCGGTGGGATTGTTGGTGATGGCGGTCTGCGGTTTGGTGCAGGGAATAATTGCGGCCGGCCGGTTTATGGATGTGCTGGATAGACGCGGTGAGAAAATCAGCGAGAGTATAAAAATTATGGAGCAAATCAAATCCGTCAGCTTTGAGGCATTAGGAGGGTTGGACGGGAGCACTTTTTGGGATGGGCGGGGAAAAATAAAAATCGTTCCGGTCTCGGCAACTTTGCAAAAAATTATGATTTGGGTGGGAGAAGAAAGCAAGCCGGAGGTGTATTTTGAAACCCTGTCGGCCAATTGACTGTGGTTTTACTTTAATAGAGCTGTTAATTTCCCTGTCATTGTTTTGTGTAATTATTGCGGTGAGTTTTTCGGTTTTAACGGGAACCAACCGGTATTACGGTAAATTTTCAGAAAAAATGTCCGGCCGGGAAGCGCTGGTCGCAACCTCCACGGTAATTATGCAGGATATTTGGGCGGCCGCGGCGGCAACGGTGGAAAGTGACGGCCAAAAACTGATCTTGGCCCAAACCGTTGACGGGGCCGGCCAGGCCATTACTTATGATTTAAACGGCGGCCGGGTCCGCCGCAAAACCAACGCCACCAGCGCATATTTGACCTACGATGAAATGATTACGGATTTGCGCTTTACGGATTTGGGGCAAGGATTAGTATCTTTTGAAGTAATTATCAATTCACGCGAAAGCTTTGCGTACCTGGCCAAAAGCCGGGTAATGCCGTGAGGTAAATTGATGCGCAGGGGATATATCAATATTTACTTGATGCTGGTGATTTTGGTCTTATTGGCTAGCTTAGGGTCACTTTCCTCGATCCTGGTTTCAAATTTTCGTGCGCTGCGCAATCAAGAAAATGCTTTTGCGCTGGAATATCTGGCAGAAGCGGGAATTGAATTTGGGAAAGATTCAATAAAAAATATTCCAGGATATTATACGGACGGTAGCCCAAGGACGCCGTTAAAAACCTGGTTGATCGAAGAAAGTGTTGGCAGCACAATGAATTTTAAGAACGGCGGAGTTAAAATTATTTGCCCCAGCGGGCGGGGAGAGCTTTACGCGGTAGGTTTTTTCGGCGTAGACATTCTCACCTCCAGCGGATACGCCTTTTTAAAGATAAAGTTTGAAGAAGAGCCGTTGCGGGTGATAGAATGGACTAAATTTTGAGAAAGAAAAAGGACGAGGGAGAGGAAAAGGATAAGGTTGCGAACAAGAAAAGAGGGGAAACATGAATTATGTATTGTTAATTATATCAGTTTCGTTGGCGGTTATTGGCCAACTTTTGATGAAATACGGGATGAAAATGATCGGGACATTTCCACTAACCCAACTTTTTCCGCGGTTAATTTCAATTGTGTTTAACCCTTTTGTTTTTGCGGGGTTGGCAGCGTTTGCTTTGTCGGCAGTTTTTTGGCTGGCGGTTTTGTCGCGGTTTGACCTGTCCATGGCATATCCGCTGGTTTCGCTTGGCTATATCATTGTTGTGCTGGTTTCGATGATCGTTTTTAAAGAGCCGGTGGGTTGGGTGCGGTGGATGGGGGTGGCGGCGATTGTGTTTGGGGTTATTCTGGTGTCAAGGTCGTAGGCTCTTCGGCGATTTCTAAAATTGTTGCATTGGAATACTCGCAAGCCTGCGGGTTGTCTTCGCTGCAATCGGTATGATCGACAAAATATATGGTTTCTCCAATCGTGAATTGATGTCCACTGGCGGCAGAGATGTATTTACTATAATTTGTATTATTTACTAATTGTCGGGTTTCTGTGCCAAGCGGTTTTTTATAAAGGCGATCAACTTTGTCTGAAGTGTATAAGTCTTCTTCACGGGTAAAGTAGGTTATTTCGCCATTGGGGCTTACCGTAGCGTTGTATAATGTGTTTTCGTCTATTTCGTAGGTTGTTTCGGCTGATATTAATGCCGGTTGATTTGGCTCAGGGGATAAGTTAATTAAAAATAATCCTTCAAATCCCGGCGGCGTTTCCGAAGTACTGCCATTTGGAGGAAAATAGGTTAGTAAGTAAGGATTAGCTGGATCCCGTTCTTCGTGTGAGAAGTAGAGCTCGTCGGTATAGCCATTGTCGATCAGCGGGCCAAGATCGGTTACAAACAATGGCGCTAGCTCTGTGCCGCTGTCAAGGTCATAACGAGGAAAAGACAGCTCCGTGGTTGCGTCATATTTTGCCAGATCAATTGCTTTCGGTAAAATAAATATTTGATTATCATAGATTGTTATTGTTATGGGGAGGGACCAATCCATATCGAACGCTGGAGGCAGATCAAGTTCGGTTTGGATGTATTCTCCGGTTTCCCAATCCGAAATAATTAGTGTCGGCACGCCGTCATAACTGTATATCGAAGCCATTTTGCTTGCGGCGAAAGAAACGGTATCCATTTCCAAGGAACATTCCCCACCGATAAGATATTCTGAGTCCGGGCTTGAATTTTTGACCGGGAAGGGCATGTTTATCTCTATCGGGGTTTCCGGAAAATTATTTGATTGTGTATCATATGGATAAAAATAAAACGGGCAATAAGGATTAAGTGTTCCATCGGAACCAAAATAGGGATAGTGCTCATATTCAAGATAGGTAACCGCATCTTGAAATATGGCGAAAGTGCCGTGGTAAGGAGGCATCGTAGTTCTATGGTAGGTGGCATTTATTTGGCCAGGATAGTCGGGCGGAAAGAAAGTTGTCCCCCATTGGTCTTCGGCAAAATTAACCCTTTCGATATAGTCGGGATTTGATGATGCTAGGGAAAGTTTGGGGTCAACGTAAAGCCAGCTCAAAGTTTCGGCATGGTCATCTGCGCAGGTTGCCAGCGAGTAATGACTTAAGCGGGCACTATCGTATGCTAATGTAGCCTCATGGCCGAAATAACCATCATAATTTACGTAATTGGTTTGGGCGCAAATGTTTTCTTCAAAATCCTGATATCCCAAATCGTCATTTTTTTCGTTAAGCTCTTGCCGGGAATGGATTATTTCATGTAAGAGGATTTGCTGCGATGATAAAGTTAATGATAAAGTTGTTGAAAAAGGCGTAGCCGGCTGCAGGATTAATTGGCTATCTAAGATAAATACTTTATTGTTTTGTTCTTTAAAACAGCCACTCGCAAATTTTCCGTATTCACCGCAAGCTTCCGTAATTGTCTGCTTCGGTGCTACAATAATTTCATCTACTTTGCACGTCAGCGGCGGGTAATAAGGGTTGGAATCATCTTCGGTCTTTTTCTTTTCGGCCTCTTCAATGGTTGCACACATAGCGTTTTTCAACTCTGGATCAATTGGATCGCCATTTTCATCCGAAATTGGCGGACAGCCGCAGGGGCCTTCCTGGGGGCCGGCACAGCCGCCCAGCATTTCCAATGCTAAAATTTTATTTGGCGAAAGCAAAAAGCCGGTAGCGGCAACACCAATTAATGCTGCTTTCACTGCTTTTGGGTGGTTTTCAACAAAATTACCGGCCTTTTTATCTATTATATTGGGTAGCCGGGCAATTGTTTCTTCGGTGGACTCAACTGCGATGGAAACAGGGCGTAATATTTGTTCCTCAACGTAGCGTTGCGCTGCGGCGGCATATTGCTGGGCATCTTCGGCTTTTTGTTCTACTGCATCCACTGCTTTGCGGGCGTAAGCCGATGCGGAGGTTTTAATATCACCTAAACTGGGCCAGTTAACCATAATATCCTCTTGGGATTAAATTTGGCCGTTGGCATACGGCTACTAAAGTATTATTCGTGTCAAACAGCGGCTAACTTGCGCAAAAAAGGATGTTTTTTTGAAAGATGTATTAATCTTTCTTGTAGTATTTAGTGAAGTCTTCCGGTTTAATATCCTGTAAAAACTCGCGGAATTTTTTGGTTTCTTCTTCGTCTTTTTCGGCGTTGACTAATTTAGCCTGCATCATAACCACCTCGGCCACGTGGATGGGGGATTTGGTGCGCACTGCCAGCGCAATCGCGTCGGAGGGCCGGGCGTCCAGGTTGATTTTTTTGCCTTCTTTGTCTTTTAATTCGATGACCGCGTAAAACGTGCCTTCTTTTACATCACTGATGATGACGCGCTCCACTTTGGCGCCAAAGATTTTGATGGTTTCAGAAAGGAGGTCGTGGGTCATGGGGCGGGGTGGGCGGACATCCTGCAGCTCCATCGCAATGGCGGCGGCCTCAAAAATGCCAATCCAGATGGGCAAAAAATTCATTTCTTCGGGATCTTTCAGCAGTACCATGGGCGAGAGGTTTTTGGGGTCAAAGCCCAATCCCCCAATTTGCATTTGGATCATATTATAATTTAAGTCCTTCGAAAATCTTTTTAAATGCAGCCATGTCGGTGGCGGCAATTTCCGAGAGCATTTTACGGTTTAAGTTGATATTGGCTTTTTTAATTGCTCCCATCATTTTGCTGTAGGAGGTTCCCAGCATTTTGGCCGCGGCGGACAAGCGCGCGATCCATAATGCGCGGAAAGTGCGTTTTTTTAGTTTGCGGTGGCGGGTGGCATGGGTGCCGGCTTTAAGCTGGGCTTGGTGTGCGGCGCGAAAAACATTTTTCAGCGTTCCGCGAAAGCCCTTGTTTTTTTTGTACAGTTTCTTTTTTTTGCGGCGGGCAACAAAGCCCCTTTTTACCCTGACCATAATAATTGCTCCTTTTAATTGTTACATACTGTAAGGCAACATGCCTTGGATGCGCTTGACATCGGTTTTGCTTACCAGGCATGCCCGGCGACCCTGTCGCTTGTTCTTTTTGGTTTTGCTTTCCAAAATATGGCGGCGGTTGATGTGGTCGCGCTTATATTTACCGGTGCCGGTAACTTTAAAGCGTTTGGCGGCGGCTTTACGGGTCTTGATTTTTGGCATAACTTAACTCCTGCGTTATTATTTTAGACGCCGCCGCTACAGCGGTGCAACGATTAAATTTAAATTGCGCCCTTCCATTTTGGGCGGGGCTTCCGGCGCGCCTTTTCCGGTCAACTTTTCGATTGCAGTTCCCATCAGGCGGAACCCAATGTCCTTATGGCTCATTTCACGGCCGCGGAAAAACATGTTTAGTTTTACCTTGTGGCCTTTTTCCAGTAATTCAATGGTCTTGTTAATTTTTACGATTAAATCGTGCGTGTCAATTTTGGGCGTCAGCTTAATTTCTTTTAAGGTGCCGGTCTTTTTGCCCTTTTTGTTTTCTTTTTCTTTTTTGCTGGCTTCGTACTTCAGCTTGCCGATGTCCCCGATTTTGCAGACCGGTGGTTTGGCTTCGGGTGCAATGAGAATTAAATCGAGCTCTTTTTCCCTGGCGGTTTCCAGCGCTTGCGACAAGCTTACAATGCCGGCCTGGGCCCCGTTTTCGTCAATCAGCCGGACTTCGGTTCCCCGGATCTGCTCGTTAATAATGAACCTTTTGCCGATGAAAATCACCGCCTTGGAAAAGTATCGGTAAAACCTAGGTTAAGATGGGTTATTTTATCAGGTAAATCGGGAAAAAGTCAAGAAGCGGCGGCTTTGAGCTCATTTAGTAATTCCGCGACGCTTTTTGCTCCCGCATCCCCCTTAAGGTGCTCCCGCACCGCCACTTTCCCTGCCTCCATCTCCTTATCGCCAATAATTAACATGTACGGAATTTTTTGCGTTTCGGCATTGCGGATTTTGTGCCCAATTTTTTCGGCGGATAGGTTCAGCTCGACGCGATAATCCTGCGCGCGCAGTTCCGCAGCGACTTTCTGGGCATATTCATTGTGACGTTCGGCAATGGTTAAAATACTGATTTGCACCGGCGCCAGCCACAGCGGGAAATTGCCGCCGTAGTGTTCAATTAGCGCTCCAATAAAGCGCTCCAAACTTCCCAAAATTGCCCGGTGGATCATGACGGGGCGGTGCTTTTGGCCGTCGGGACCGGTGTAGGTTAAATCAAACCGCTCGGGCAGATTAAAATCAACCTGTACGGTAGGCCCTTGCCACAGCCGCCCGATGGCGTCTTTTAATTTGATGTCGATTTTGGGGCCGTAAAATACGCCGCCGCCCGGCTCAACCTCAAACTGGATATTTTTCTTCTTTAAGGCCTCCGCCAAGATGTCTTCGGCGTGGTCCCAGGATTCGGTACTGCCCACAAATTTTTCCGGGCGAGTGGAAAGATTTACTTTATAATCAAACCCAAATTTTTTCATTACAAAATCAACAAAATCGAGGACGGACGAAATTTCATCCATTAACTGGTCCGGCCGGCAAAAGATATGCGCATCGTCCTGCGTAAACCCCCGCACGCGCAAGAGCCCATGTAATACGCCTGATTTTTCGTAACGATAAACGGTGCCCAACTCAAAATAACGGATTGGCAGGTCGCGATAACTTATAATTTTTCTTTTTACAATTGTAATGTGGCCGGGACAGTTCATGGGCTTAATGACATAATCTTGTTCATCAATTTGCATGAAATACATATTTTCTTTGTAATAGCCGGTGTGGCCGGAAGTGTTAAACAGGTCGATTTTGGCGATGTGCGGGATATAAACAAACTCGTAACCGCGGCGAGCGTTTTCTTTTTTTAAAAAATCTTCAATGATATTGCGTAAAATGGCGCCTTTGGGATGATAGTAAACAAAACCGGCGCCGCATTCGTCGTGGATACTGAATAAATCCAACTCTTTGCCCAATCTTCGGTGGTCGCGTTTGGCGGCTTCTTCAACTTGTGCCAGATACTGTGCCAGTTCTTCTTTGGTTTCAAACGCGGTGCCATAAATGCGCTGGAGCATCTTGTTTTTTTCGTCGCCGCGCCAGTATGCGCCGGCGATCGAGAGTAATTTAAATGCTTTCAGTCTTTTGGTGTAGTTGACATGCGGGCCGCGGCATAAATCCACAAAATCGCCGTGTTTGTAAAGTGTAACGGTTTTGTCTTCAATGCCCTTGATCAGCTCAACTTTGTAGATTTCGCCTTTTTCCTTGAAAAACTTAATAGCTTCTTCTTTGTCCATTTCACTTTTTTCAAATTTGAGGTTTTGATTGGCGATTTCTTTCATTTTTTCTTCAATTTTGGGAAGGTCTTCTGGGGTCAGTTTGTGTTCCATGTCAAAATCATAATAAAAGCCGGTGTCAATTGATGGCCCGATAGCTAATTTGACGTCAGGATAAAGTTGTTTTACCGCGTCGGCCATGAGATGGGCGGTAGAGTGGCGAATGGTTTCCAGCGCGTTAGCTTTGTTCTCTGACATGATAAGAAATTATAGCACAGTTAAAGTTACGGTTGATACATGCTGGCGGCAACCGCGGCTTGTTTAGCGGCAGGAAAAATCCGATCATCTTGGCTGATTAAAACCAAGCGCTGGGCATTGGGAAAATTTTTACAGCTCTCAACATATGCGGATAGGGCAGTAAAAATTTTGTCGCGGGCAGCGCCTTGCGCAATAAACAGGTTATGTCCCATTCCTTGGAGGGTAATGATTTCAATCTCTTCGGCTGACGGTTGAATGATTTCGCTGGTATCTATCTTAAGAGCATAATGGGCGGTGGTGGGATTTCCCCAGATGGCTAGCCCGTGCTGACGCGCTGGTTTATTTTCTTGCGGGGTCGCATGCAGTTGAGGTTGACTGAGCGGGTTTATCGGAAGCGGGATCGGTAACCACTGTATGGCTTGGAAAAGCCTTAGCCAAACATTGAATTCATGTTGTCCAATTTTTATGGCGCGGGAATTCATGGCATCTGCCGTAGAGGTAAAAAGGCCGCTAAAAATGTCACCTACCACGTTTGCCTGGGTTTTCAATTCTGCGTAATCTCCGGAAAAATCCAGCTTGTAGTGTTCAATGGTTGAAAAACTGTGGCTAAAAATTATTGTGCCTCTTTGGCTAAATTGCCGGTCTATGGCAAATTGCAATCCGGCGGCAATTTGCCGGGTGGCGTCTTTTTGGATATGCCGGCGGAAAGCATTGTCTCTGAAATAACGGCCGCTGACTCCCGGTTCATAAATTACCACTACCGGGGCGTGTAATTGTTGGGCGAGGTCCCCCGGGAAAGTGCCCAGGTAATTTGAGGTGTATAGCGTTTGGGGATCATTGAGCAGCTCATCGGAAATTTTGCGCAATGGGATCGGTTTGACTAATAACCCAGCATAAATGATAACAACCGGAGTTTCCCCGTCATCATTGGTTGGGGTAAATAGATCGTATCTTACCCCGTTTTTGGTGAATCCGGCTTCCAGCGTCAGCGTGGGTGTGTTGGCTGACGTTGTTTTAGGGAGAGCTGGGGGCGGCGTTGGAGAGGGTTGCATGGTTTGTGCCGATCCGACCCAAATAGTTGTAATAGCTGTGGCTAAGGGCATGGTGGTTGGTTTCCCTGGTTTTTAGATTTTCTTAGAGGATTATCGTTAACCGGGCAAAAAAATTTCAGATTAAGCAGCGATTGTTTCGCGCGCCCATTGGTCGGCGGCGAGGAGATCATTGAGGGAAGGAGTGGTTTTATTCTGATGCTTTTCCAGCGCGGCTTTGATTTTGGCGGGAATTTGCGGGAAGGTTATTTTTTTATTTAAAAATTGTTGGACGGCGACTTCATTGGCGGCATTAAGCACTGCTCCCGCCGTTCCACCAGCTTTACCGGCTTCATACGCCAATTGTAAGCAAGGGAATTTGTTTTTATCCGGTGGCATGAAATTAAGCGCAGAAATTTTGGAAATATCCAGCCGCTTGAAAAAGTTGGGGGCGCGTTTGCCCTCTAAGAGTGCGTATTGGATTGGCAGGCGCATATCCGGCGGGCCAATCTGCGCCAAAATTGATCCGTCAATAAACTCCACCATTGAGTGGATAATGCTTTGCGGATGGATAATAACTTCAATTTGCGCATAATCCAGCCCAAATAAATAATGCGCTTCCATGACCTCAAAACCTTTGTTCATGAGCGTGGCGGAATCAATTGTGATTTTTGGTCCCATTTTCCAGGTGGGGTGGGAGAGTGCATCTTTGGGAGTGATGGCTTCCATTTTTTCGGGCGACAGGTTTAAAAACGGCCCGCCGGAAGCGGTTAAAATGATTTTTTTAATGGCTTTTTTGTCTTCGCCGATCAAGCATTGGTAGACGGCGCTGTGCTCAGAATCAATCGGCATGACTTTAATGCCGGCTTTTTTGATTTCTTCCATCATCAGGTCGCCGGCGGCAACCAAAATTTCTTTAGTCGCTAGCGCAAGATTTTTTTTAGCTTTGATGGCTTCAAGCGTTGGCAAAAGCGAGAGCGAGCCGGGAATGGCAACCACCACTGTATTGACCGCGGCTTCGGTGGCAACGGCCAATAATCCCTCGGTGCCGGTTAAAATTTTAGTGTTGGTTTTGCCTAATTTTGCTTCAACCTGGGTTTTGGTGGCGTCATCTAAAACCGAAACCACTTTGGGCGCAAATTTTTTGATTTGGTCAACAATGAGATCAACTTCATTTTTGGCGGCCAGCGCAATGACATTGAAACTGCTGGGATAGGCCAAAACTACTTCCAGTGTTTGCGTGCCGATGGAACCGGTGGAGCCGAGGATGGCGAGTTTTTGCATGGGAGAATGATAGCATGCTGACAAAATCTTGGCAAAAAAAGATAGTTACTTTTCCCCGCGCGCTTTCCTGTTTTTCAAATGGTTCAAAATAAACCGCAGGATTAAGAACACAATTACCACGCCTACCACCACATCCAAAACATCCCCGTATTTGCGGATAATCATCCAGTTGTTGCCCAGCAGGTTGCCCAGATAGGCCAGCGCAAAGCACCAGGGGATGGAGCCAATAAACGAGTAAACGGCAAACTTGGTAAAGTTCATTTCGGCCACGCCGGCGGGGAGCGAGATAAACGTGCGAATTACCGGCAGGTTGCGGCCCAAAAACACGGCAAAATCGCCCCATTTATTGAAAAACTTTTCCGCATGATGCAGTTCTTTTTCGCGCACAAAAAAGTATTTGCCGTATTGCATAATAAACGGGCGGCCGCCCCAATAGCCAATGGCATAAGTGATGACTGCGCCGATTAAATTGCCCAATGCGCCGGCCAGGGTTACCCAAAATAGAGAAAGTTTTCCCGCCGAAACCAAAAATCCGGAAAACGGCATGATGATTTCGGAGGGGATGGGTACACAGGCGGATTCGAATACCATCAAGGTAACGATGCCAAGATAACCAACGTTGGAAATGGTACTGGTGACAAAATGGACCAGCAGTTCAATAATGTGTGTGATCAATTAGGTTATTTCTTTTTGGTTTTTTTGGCCGTCTTTTTTTGCGTTTTGCGCGCGCCGGCTAATTGCTTGATGGGCTCGGCAACTTTCTTAGGGTTGAGCCAGCTCATCATTGAGCGTAGCACCCCGCCAAATTCTTCAATTAAGTGTTTGTTGTCTTTTTCCAGCAATTTGTTAAATACCGGGCGGCCAGCCAGGTTTTCCAGAATCCATTCTTTGGCAAACGTGCCGTTTTGGATACGGGAGAGGACATAGCGCATCCTTTGTTTTACGCTTTCGTCAATTAACATTGGGCCCACGGTAATGTCGCCGTATTTAGCGGTATTGGAAATGGCCTGGCGCATACCGTAAATTCCTTTGGCGTACATCAAATCAACGATCAATTTAAGCTCGTGCATGCATTCAAAATAGGCCATTTCCGGCTGGTAGCCGGCCTCAACCAAAACTTCAAAACCAGCTTTGACCAACGCGGTGCAGCCGCCGCAGAGTACTGCTTGTTCGCCAAAGAGGTCAGTTTCGGTTTCTTCTTTGAAAGTGGTTTCAAATACTCCGGCGCGGGTGGCGCCGATACCTTTGGCCAGTGCCAGTGCAATTTTTTTGGCATTGCCGGTAAAGTTGTGATGGATGGCGATTAGCGCGGGTACTCCGGCGCCTTCCAGGTAGGTTTGGCGGACCATGGGGCCGGGGCCCTTGGGTGCCACCATGATAACGTCAACGTACTTTGGCGGGAGGATTTGATAATAATGAATGTTAAAACCATGGGAAAAAACCAGGCATTTTCCCTTGGTCATGTGTTTTTCAACAGATTCTTTGTAAACCTTGGCTTGAACTTCGTCCGGCACCAGCATTTGGATGATGTCAGATTTTTTGGCCACTTCTTCGGCGGTCATGACATTGAGGCCGGCTTCTTCAGCCCTCAGCCAGTTTTCGGTGCCCGGGATTTCAGCGACAATTACTTTTACGCCGCTGTCCTTGTGGTTTTGGGATTGAGCATGGCCTTGCGACCCAAACCCGATAATTCCCAACGTTTTACCATTCAAAACCGATAAATCCGCGTCGTTGTTATAATATACTTTTGCCATAAAAATACCTCCTAAAAATGAAATTAGCGATTGTTTATAACGAAGTAAAATTATAGCTCTAGATTTTATTTAGGGCAAGCGGCATTTGAGGTTACAAAAATTTTGGAAGGCGTGATCAGATGAGTATTTCCTTGCCTGGAAAAGATGTTAGATTAGCGTTGGTTAATTTAATATCTTCAAATCCTGCCAAAGTTGCCCGTCGGCAACCCGGGCTTGCGGTGAGAACGTTGGCTGGCTATTTGCGCTGCAGAACTGCGGCCACGGTGGGCGTTTTTGATATGCAAACGGCACTGGATACGCAACTTCCCGCCAGAGCGGTTTTTGCTGAACCTCACGCTCTGGATGGTGCACTTGAAACTACGGTTGCAGAAATTGTGCGATATTCTCCAGATGTAATTGGGCTTTCAATGAAATGGGAAACCCTTGGCAGTGCCAGCCACCTGGTTGAAAAAGTAAAGGCGGCCGGATTAGCCCCGTTTTTTGTTTTGGGGTCCTATCTCCCAACCTTTGCGGCCGGTGAAATTTTAGGTGTGTTTCACGATGCATTACAGGAAAAAAGGGTGGTGGCGGTTTTGGGGGAGGGCGAAGAGGCGATGGTTGATATTTTTGCTCGAATGCAAAGCAATGGCAGAGAAGTGACGGCAGAAGATTTTGAGGGAGTAAGCAATGTTCGAGCACATCTGGATAGTTCTGTTGAATATAGAAGAGTTGATCTGGACGACTATCCAATTTTGACGCCGGAAAATTCACCCGAACTGTTTGCACGAGCGGCAATCGAGAGTGCGCGCGGGTCTATTCCCCTGGAATCCAGTCGAGGGTGTCCGTGGGGGCATTGTACTTTTTGTTCTTTAAGTGGTCTTTACGGTCCGGGGCTTGGTATGCGGAGGGAGTTTTCAGTGCAGCACGTGCTTGGCCGAATGCGTGCATATGCAGAATCAGGGGCCAGACGATTTTATTTTATTGATTCGGAGTTTTTGGGTAAATCGCGCAGTGATGAAGAATTTATGCGTTCGCTGGAGAGGGCAGAGGAAATTGCCAGAGGCGTGATGGCGTTGAACGATGAGCTGGGATTGCAGGGAGATGCCAGAATATCGATATCAACTTTCCCTGCCCGGGTGGATATTATTTACCACGAATCGAATCCCGGACGAAATCGGAGAGCAAATGATATGCTTGCATTACTTAAAGAAGCGGGATTTCGGCATGCATACCTTGGAATTGAATCCGGTTCTCCCCGCCAGCTTAGAAGGTTTGGCAAAGGGGTAGCGGTTGGGCAGAATGCGGGAGCCAAAGGGGCAATAGAAGCATCGGGCTTGGGAGTGGAAATAGGGTTTATATTTTTTGATCCACTGGCAACCATGGAAGATTTAAGAGAAAACGTAGCATTTATCAGACGAAATAATTTGCAAAAGGCCGATGCCAGAATTTTAGGCGAGTTGGGGGTTTACGCGGGGAGTCCAATGCAGACGAGGCTAAAGAATGAAGGATTAATTTCCGGAGGTCTCGACCTTGCTTCTTTAACGTATCCGTACGAATATCAAGATATACACGTGAAGTTGGTGCGCGATATTTTTATGGGCTGGGAAACACAAACCCGTTTATTGACAAGAATTTTAGCCAATTTTGCCGGTTTGCCTCAGGTAAGCCAGGAATTTCCAGAAATTGTGTCCACGCTGAGGGAACTTGATTTTGAACTTGTGGAGCAATTATGCAAGGTAAGTTATGCTGAACTTTTACAGCCAGAATGTAGGAGCCGAATCTTAGGAGCTTTTACCCCAAGACTTGAAGCGGTATTGCAAAAATTAGAAGGAATTGAAAAAGAGCGTCTTCCCCAAGGTTTTGATAAAATTCTAGAAGAAACAAGAAAGGCAATGCGGGTGTTTGGAAATAAATGGCTACGCTGATTGATGCTTCGGTTACTTGTTTTCCGAACCCTTCAACAGTGCAATCTTCCCCGTCTGTACCATCTCTTTGATGCCGAATTTTTCCAGCATTTTGATGAACCCGGCAATTTTTTCGGACTCGCCGACGGCCTCAATGGTGACCGAGTCGTTGGTGACATCCACGATTTTGCTGTTGAATAAGTCCACCAGCTCGGTGATTTCGGTACGGTTTTTATTGTTGGTGGCCACTTTTACCAAAATCAACTCGCGGTCGATGGATTTTTCCGGCGGCAGGTCAAAAACTTTAAGCACGTTAATCAACTTATAAAGCTGTTTTTGAATTTGCTCCAGTACCTGGTCATCGCCCTCTACCACAATGGTCATGCGTGAGAGGTTGGGGTTTTCGGTGGTGCCTACGGCTAAGCTGTCGATATTAAATCCGCGGCGCGCAAACAGCCCCGCCACCTTATTTAGGACCCCGGGATGGTTTTCGACAATGACTGAGATAGTATGTTTCATATATTTGGCCCTTCATTTGGCGGGGAACCATCCCCGGCCACTTATCCCTTCTTTAATCAATCAACATCTCATTAATTGCCTGTCCCGACGGCACAAACGGAAATACGTTTTCTTCTTTTTCGACGACGAAATCAATTAATGTCGGGCGGTCTTTGATTTTGAGCGCTTTTTTTAAGGCCGCTTTTACGTCTTCGGCTTTTTCTACGCGGAACGCGGCGGCGCCATACGCCTCGGCAACTTTGACCAGGTCGGGATTGTTGCATAAATTTGTGGCCGAGTATCTTTTGCCGTGCAAAAGTTCCTGCCATTGCCGTACCATGCCTAAACACGAGTTATTTAATACGGCAATGATAATTGGCAGTTTATGGTTTACGGCGGTAGTCATTTCTTGGATATTCATTTGGATACTGCCGTCGCCTGCAATATCGATCACCGTGGCATCGGGTTTGGCAAACTGAGCGCCAATGGCGGCCGGAAAGCCGTAGCCCATGGTGCCCAATCCCCCGGAAGAAATAAACGTGCGCGGCTTGGTATAACGGTAAAACTGCGCCGCCCACATCTGGTTTTGGCCCACTTCGGTGCAGATAATTGCTTCGCCTTTGGTAATTTCATAGATACATTCAATTACAAATTGCGGTTTAATCCGCTCGGTCTTTTTGTAATACAACGGATATTTCTTTTTCCATTCTTCTACCTGTGCTACCCAGGCCGCGTGTTTTTCGCGGGCCGCGGCTTTCTCAAATCCAATTTTTTTTAACAGTGCCTGTAAAACATTTTTTACGTCGCCCACAATGGGGATATCGACGCGCACGTTTTTGCCGATTTCGGCGGGGTCAATGTCAATGTGGATGATTTTGGCGTTGGGCGCAAACCGCGCGATGTGGCCGGTGACGCGGTCGTCAAACCGCGCGCCCACGGCAATCAATACATCACAATCGGTTACGGCAAAATTGGCATAGGCCGTGCCGTGCATTCCCAGCATTCCCAGAGATAAATCGTTGGTTTCGGGGAAACCACCTTTGCCCATCAATGTGGTGGTTACTGGAATGTGGCATTGGTCGGCCAGGGCAAATAATTCTTTATGTGCATCCGAAATTATTACTCCGCCGCCCGCGTAGATTACCGGTTTTTGCGCCAGCTCAATCATTTTGGCAGCGGCTTTAATTTGTTTGGGGTGCCCAACATAGTTGGGGTTGTAGCCGGGATGCTCAAATTTTTCGGGATAATTAAATTCGGCTTTTTTCATTTGGGCGTCTTTGCAAATGTCAATGACGACTGGGCCCGGCCGCCCCGTGGATGCGATAAAAAAGGCCTCTTTCACTGCTTGGGCAATATCCTCCGGATTTTTCACCAAATAATTGTGTTTGGAAATGGGAGCCGTGATGCCGGTAACATCGGCCTCCTGAAAAGAGTCCCGCCCCAAAAGCGACGTGGCTACCTGTCCGGTGATGGCGACCATCGGGACTGAATCCATGTGCGCATTGGCAATGCCGGTGATTAAATTGGTGGCGCCGGGGCCGGACGTTGCCAGGCATACGCCTACTTTACCGGAGGCGCGAGCATATCCGTCGGCGGCGTGGGCGGCGCCCTGTTCGTGGCGCACTAAAATATGCTGGATTTCTTTTTCACTATATAATGCGTCGTAAATGGGCAGGGTGGCGCCGCCGGGGTAGCCAAAAATAATTTTGACCCCTTCTTTTTTCAAACTTTCCAATAATATTTCTGCGCCGGTGAGTTGCATAGGAGTTATTTTAACACCCCGCCGGTATGCGCACCAGTAACCAGCCGGGCGTAGCGCCCCAGCCACCCCGTATTTATTCGCGGAATATGTGGTTTTACTTTTTTCAAGCGCTTTTTTATTTCTGCGGCGCTGACCAGCAAGTTTAATTTGCGGTTAGGAATATCGATTTCAATTTTGTCGCCGTTTTTAATGGCGGCGATGGGGCCGCCTTCAGCCGCCTCCGGAGAAATGTGCCCGATGCAGGGGCCTTGCGTGCCGCCCGAAAATCTGCCGTCGGTGATGAGAGCCACAGACGTGGATAATCCCATACCGGTAATGGCGGCGGTAGGGGAGAGCATTTCGCGCTTGCCTGGGCCGCCCTTGGGACCTTCGTAGCGGATAACCACAACGTCGCCGGACTTGATTTTTCTTTGCATGATGGCGCGCATGGCGTCTTCTTCGCGATCATATACTTTAGCGGTGCCAATAAAGTGCCGCATATTTTCGGACACGGCGGATTGTTTGATGACCGAACCCAAAGGTGCCAGGTTGCCCTTTAATACCGCGATGCCGCCTTCTTTATGATAAGGGCGGTTAAGTGGGCGAATGGCCTCGCTGTCTAATACTTTGCCTTCTTTGGCAATTTGTTTAATGTTTTTCCCGCTGACGGTGAAGGCGCTTTCTAATTTGCTTTGTAAAACGTGCAAAGCGGCGGGCACGCCCCCGGCGGCGTCAAAATCCTCCATAAAGTATTTGCCGGACGGCAGAATATCTGTGATATGCGGCGTTTCCCGGCTGATTTTGTCAAACAGCTCAAGCGGAATATTGATATCCGCTTCGTGCGCGATGGCGGGAATATGTAATGCCGTATTGGTAGATCCGCCCAAGGCCATATCAATGCGCAGTGCATTGCGAAATGCAGCCGGGGTCATAATGTCGCGCGGTTTAATATTTTTCTTGGCAATCGTGACTGCGGTTTTGCCACTTTCATAAGCAATTTTTTTCTTTTCTTTAGAAATGGCCAGACGAGTGCCACAGTAAGGGAGCGACATGCCGATGGCTTCACAAATACAAGCCATGGTATTAGCGGTATAAAGCCCCTGGCAGGCGCCGGGGCCGGGACAGGCGCGGCATTCCAGGGCTTCCAACTCCTGCTTGCTGATTTTGCCGGCCTGGTAAGCGGCCAGTGCTTCAAAAGAATCTTTTACTAAAGATAACCGGCGGCCTTTGTAATTTCCGGATTTCATCGGGCCAGCGGTAACCACAATTGATGGGACATTTACCCGCATGGCGGCCATCAGCATGCCCGGGGTAATTTTGTCGCAGGCGGTAAGTAATACTAATCCATCTAATTGATAGGCCTCGGCCATGGTTTCAACGCAGTCGGCAATTAGTTCGCGTAGAGGGAGAGAATAATGCATGCCCGAGTGTCCCATTGCGATGCCGTCGCAAATGGCGGGCACGCCAAAAATAAACGGCACGCCGCCGGCGTCGCGGATGCCTTTTACAATTTCTGCTTCCAGCTCGCGCATGTTGACGTGGCCGGGCACCATATTGGTATAAGATGAAGCAATGGCAATAAATGGCTTATCAAAATCTTCTTTCTTTAATCCGGTGGCGTAGAGTAATGTCCTTACCGGGGTTCTTTCGAGGCCTTGTTTTATTTTATCGGAGCGCATGGGCTTATCTCCTTTTACTTTTTTTGTCCTTCTTGATTATCTTTATTATCATTTAATACTTCCTCAATCCACTTCAACGCTCCCCGCGCGGCGTAAACCCCCTCATGGATTTCGGGTTTCTTGGCTTTTTTGCCCAGTAGCATAATATAAGCAATACGGCCTTCGCGCGACGGGATGTGGTTGAATTTTTTCATCAGTTTTTGCAGGTCGTCGCTCATAAACGGGACAATTCCGTAAGCGCCGATACCGTGGACTTCAGTCATAATTTATTCCTTAATTTTCCGGCGGAAGGATGGATACCAGCTCGTCCACCCGCGCGTGAGCCATAAAATAATTAAACCTTTCCTTGAAAAAAGCGTATTCTTCCTCGGTGCCAAGCTTTTGGTCAACGTAAAGCTTGCTCGCATGACTGTCGTAAGAAAAAACCCGGAAACGCTCCCCGCTCCCGCGCTGGTAAATCAATATCCAGTGGCCGTCGTCAATGCCCACCGCAATTTTTGAATTGTCGGGCAGGGTGATCTCTTCATTGCGGAAAGCAATCGTGCCCACAAACTGCTTGTCAAAATAATTGATTTTTTCAATATAGTTTTTGATGGTTGACATTGGTTTTATTATAAATCAAAACGTGAGATTTTGCGAGGGAATGGACGATATATGTATAAGGGAATAAATGCAGCGGATAATTTAAATAAGGTTATCTAGGAGAGGATAAATGGCTATGCGGAGCGAGGTTTTGGCCCTAGTCAGAACAGGCATTGCTTGCCGGCGGGAGCTACCACGGGAAATACGTGGAAAATTTGTGACAAAGAGGTCGGAGGCAATGCGATTGTTAAATGACCGATTAAGTACAGCAATTACCGCCACGGCCAGTTCTCCTTTTATTAGAATAATGGATATCGACGCGTGTTTTGCGCAGGCGGCTTTCACCTTAAATCCTCGCTCGGTACGGGTTTATTATTTTGATGTAATCCATGGGGCATTAATCGGACAAGCCGGGTTTGAGCGTTGTGATGGGGCAGTTTTCAGAAAAACGGAAGATTTATCAGCTAATTGTCCCTCTGCATTGACGCAGTTAGCCAAGGCAGAGCTGGTGGGCGGGCAGTTGCGGGATCGATTGGTGGAAGACGAAAAAAGTGTCGTTTGGGTTAGAGAGTCGCAGTTCAAAGGACAAAGGGTTGTTTATGAATTAAATTTTGATTCGCCTTTTCAATCAAGGGAGAATGCAATTATTTTAGAAGACCTTGCCGAAAGATGCGGCCGGGTACGGATGGATCTGATGCGCCTGCAAATGGAGGCAATCAAGCATACTTTATTTAGTGACCTGATTCGTGCACGGTTGGATTTGTTTTGTATCTTTCGTGCGGTTAGTAATGCTTTATTGGGTATAGTTTTTCACCCGGCAATGCCTCCGTCGGAAGTCAGCGTCATGTTTTTCGATGAGGCGGCAGGGGCTTTTATCATGGGCAGCCGCTATAAAGGTGAAGGGTCAACCACCGGATTGATTGCCGAGGAACAGGGAACGCATAATGGCTTGCGGGTACGTTATGTTGATGAAAAAGAAAACGGCAAAGCCGCGGATCCGGAAGCCGCGGGCAGTCAAAGTGCCGGGGTTGGCATCGCCTGGAAGGTGATTGAGGAAGGGATACCGCTGTGTTTGAATCGCAAGGCTGAGTTTGAAGCAATCAGCGGCGTGCGCTGGAGAAAAAATTCAGGCACAGATTCGTACGGGTCATTGATGGCGGTGCCTTTATTGGTGCAGGGGAAAATTGTGGGGGTTATTTTTGTAAAAAACGAAAGGGAGGACGCTTTTTCTCTGCCCGATTTAATTTTTTTGCAGGATGCATCGGAAGAAATCGGCAACGCGTTGTCCAGTGCGCATGCTTATCAGGAATTCAGGCGTTTAGCGCGACTGGACCCGATGTTGGGAGTACACGGCATATTAAGCAAGCGTTATGTTAAAGATGATCTGGCCGCCAGGGTGCGTGAGGCCCAAGCTCGCGGCAATCGCATATTATTATTATTTGCGGATATTGATAACTTTGGTGCCACGGATCGTGCTTTTGACCATGTAATGGCTGACGATGTTTTGCATGAAATTAGCCAAAGGATGGTGGTGGTCAAAGCGAGAGCTGAAGATGATATCTATCGTTATGGAGGGGGGGAAGAATTTGTCTGGGTCTTAGAAGTTCCTGCCAGTGTTTCGTTGGATGAGCAAGAAGCAGCTGCCTTAAAGATTTGTCGGAGAATTCGAAGGTCCGTTGGCCGCCAATTGATATCAATTTGTTCTGAATTTGCTACACCGGTTGAAGCGGAAGCAAAACTTGCTGGGATAAAAGATCGTTTGCGGCATCGTGAAAATATAGGTGCTGGTTGTACGGTTGACCAACTTCCCCATAAGCCTGAGATAGGGCGTGAGGGCAGATCGGCATTAAGGTTTCGCATCCGCAAAACTCTGAGCGTGGGAGCAACGTTGATTCGCGAAGGAGAAGACCCGATAACAGCTATTCAAAGAGCAAACGAAGCCGAGCATCAGGCTAAGGAGGGGGGGCGAAATCAAGAGTTTTTCTTGCTGTAAGGTTTTTTATTCTGCTATAATCTTCCCATGTTACGTTACCTTACCGCCGGCGAGTCACACGGCAAAAGTTTAGTGACAATTTTAGAAGGCATCCCCGCCCATCTCCCGCTTTTAGCCAAAGATATTGATGTTGATTTGGCGCGACGACAGGTTGGGCCGGGCCGCGGCGGCCGGATGAAAATCGAGAAAGACCTCGTTGAAATTTTGTCGGGCGTGCGTAAAAATAAAACCATTGGCAGTCCCATTGCAATGTTGATCCCCAATAAAAGCACCGAATTTTTTAATCAACCCGTTACTACTCCGCGCCCCGGCCACGCCGACCTGGCAGGGGTATTAAAATATAGTTTCGATGATGCCCGCAACGTATTGGAACGCGCCTCGGCACGCGAAACCGCCGCCCGGGTAGCGGTGGGTGCGGTTTGCAAAAAGCTTTTAGCTCAATTTAATATCTCGATTGGAAGCAAAGTAATCCACGTTTGCGGCGCCAAAACCGCCAAAGAAATTGCGGCTCTGGTGGAAAAAGCGCGCCGCGCGGGCGATACTTTAGGCGGAGTGTTTGAGATTGTAGCTAAAGGTGTTCCCGCAGGATTAGGCAGTTATGTCCAATACGACCGGCGGCTGGACGGCCGGATTGCGCTGAGCTTGATGAGTATCCCGGCAATTAAAGGAGTAGGCATAGGATTAGGGTTTGAGGTAGCTTGCAGAAAGGGCTCTGAAGCGCACGATGCCATTTTCTACGAAAAAGGCGGCTATTATCACAAAACAAACCATGCCGGAGGGTTGGAGGGTGGCGTAACCAACGGGGAAGATATAATTGTCCGTGCGGCCATGAAACCCATTTCAACTTTACTGCGTCCCCTGCAATCGGTTGATCTTAAGACCAAAAAACCGGCGAGCGCCCACGTTGAGCGCTCCGACATTGAGGCGGTGGAAGCGGCGGCGGTGGTGGGGGAAGCGGCGCTGGCGTTTGAAATTGCCCGGGCGCTGCTAGACAAGTTTGGTTGCGATTCCCTTCCGGCAATTAAGGCGGCTTATTCCAAGTATACAATTTGACGCTGCCCCCTCTCTTATGGTATCATTCCCAAGTTGTTTTTTGTTAAAAGGAGGATTAACCTTGGCCGCAAAGCTTAAGTTAAAGAGGATGGGAGCTAAAAAGAAACCAATTTACCGCCTGGTGGTGATTGACGAGTCGAGACCCACTACTTCGGTGGCCTTAGACACAGTGGGACGGTATGAACCACGGCACAACCCGCCAATCATTGATTTTAATGCAGATAAGATCAAGGCCTGGCTGGCAAAAGGTGCCCAACCTACCGATAAGGTCAGGTATTTGCTGGGTAAAATGCAAATTTTGTCCCCTTTAAATTTTGAAGGAAAGGTTAAACGCAAATCTAAAAAAGAAGCTGCAGCCGCGGCGGAAGCGGCTGGAGCTAAGCCCGTGCCCGCGACGGCGACGGCGCCGGCAGCGGAAGCCAAAGCAGCGTAAGTTTTTTAGAGCAGGAGAGAGCATGAAAGAATTAGTTGAGTTTATCGTAAAAGCATTGGTAGACAAGCCCGCAGACGTCAGTGTTTCCCAAAACGAAAGTGAAAGCACCACCATTTTGGAAATTCGGGTAGCACAGGAAGATATCGGTAAGGTGATTGGTAAAGAAGGACGGATTGCCAACGCCATCCGCACCATTACCAAGGCCGCGGCGGCAAAAGATCGCAAAAGGGTTACGGTAGAAATCTTGACGCCCGGCGAAGAGAGCCGGGATAAGGGATAAAAAAGGAGGAAAATTAAATGGCAGAGCAAAAAATGAGTTTTGATTCGATTGAACTGAAACGGGTAGTAATGGTTAAGGCAATTGTTACCGAAGCGTTTAAGGAAAATTTGATCCGGGAGTTGGAGCGGGCCATCCGGAACTTGGAAGATCAGGCCACCAAAATTGAAGACCAAAGCAAGGCCTATTTTGAAAATTTGAAACAAAAAGGCATGGTCCAGCGGGCCAACACGTTTAAACAGCAGTTGGAAGATGAGCGCGCCCGG